>PVBE010788678.1_pt1 | contig 63248 bp, 52 predicted proteins | sample 1631181 | NCBI WGS metagenome assembly PVBE01 (sample SAMN08397723, study PRJNA350692) | Marine metagenome, whole genome shotgun sequencing project. | isolation source: water | place: Pacific Ocean | collected 2012-04
AACTAGTGCCGTGTAACGAAAGACAGTTTGCGATTTTCGATCTTTTTCAATTTGGCGTCAGATGGGTTTGAGTTTCTCCACCGAGTGTATTTACGAAGAGCCAGGCTGATCTCTTTATGGTCGGCGAAGTCAGAATTGCTGAAGACGAAGCGCTGGACGCCAGAGAAGATGCACTCGATCGGATTGAGCCATGATGCGTTGGTGGGAGAATAGACCAGACTGACGTTGTGGGATCGAGCCCAGCGGACGACCTCGCGCTTCTTGTGAGGGCTCCAGTTATCGAGGATGATGTATAGGCGCTCTTCGGCTGGGTAACGGCGTCGCAGATATCGGAAGAAGTGCAAGATTTCCTGCCACCTCTTGCGCTTATAGCTCTGCATGAGGAGTTGGTCGTCCTGCAGGTCATAGGCTGACAGGTAATGACGGACGCCATGAATTCTCCGATAGGTTGCTCGAACTCTCGCAGGATGACCTTTCTGACACCACGACTGGCCACCCTTCGGCCGTACTTCGACAGGGCCGTATTCATCGAAGGAGATCACCCGTCCGTTTTGCGGCGGGTGCCTCCTGAGCCGGTCAATGCGTTTTTTTTCGAGGCAAACTCAGGATCTGTGCTCTCTTTCCAGGTCTTGGTCCGTTGAAAGGACGCACCATGCTCTTGAAGAATCCTGGCCAGTGTAGTGTGACTCATTTCTTTGACGATGTCGGCTTCCACGACAAAGTCAGCCAGCTTGCGTAGAGACCAGACCCGGTATCCCTTGCCGACATCCTGAGGGCGCCACGTGAGTGCCTCAAGGATCATGCTAATCTCTTCCTCGCTGTACTTGGAAGGCCGACCGGTCCGTTGTCTCGGGCGCAACGCTTCGAAAGAGCCACCGTTGAACCGACGAATCAACTGGCGCACATACTCCTCGTGCAGAAACAGACGCTCGGAGATTTCCTGCACGCGCATCCCCTGACCGGAAAACGCCACCACCTGAGCACGTCGCATATACGTCACCGTGCGCGACGTTTTCAGCACACGGGTCAACTGACGAGATTCCTGCGGGGTGAGATCCCGAACATACAGGCACATTGAACCGCTCCTCGAAACGAGAAAGCACTGTATGTCCAGATGGTACCAACACTTACCTCAAAGTACAAGGCCAATTCTGTTACACCGCACTAGTGTTGATCCCTGACACACGGTAACCTGCCACGACACCCGAGTCTCCCGACGCCCGGCGGTCCACCCGGCGCTTCGGACTCGGGCCGTGGCAGTGACGGCGGCCAGCCCCTCGTGAGAGTCGGGGCTGGCCGTCGTGTAAGCCCTGCAGCTGTTCTATAACCCGGCCTTCCTGGCTGCGGTCAATCCACGGATCCAGCGGTTGTGTGTGTCGACGTACCGTTCTACCCGGGCGGTCTCTTCGGCGGCGCGATTGCGGGACTCTCCGGGATCTTCGTCCAGGCGGGCGAGGAAGCCGGAGTCCTTCTCCACGGTGAACTTCCACGGCCCTTCACGCAACGCCCAGTCACCACGATAGGTCCATTGCAGGATCGGTCGTGATGGCGCCGCCGCGGCGCTGGCGATGACCGGGGCCAGGTCATGTCCGTGGAGCTGTCGCGCCGGTGGTGGTACACCACACCAGGTCGCCAGCAGATCGGTGCTCATCGCCGGCTGGGCGCGGACCTGGCCGGCCGGGATCGTGCCCGGACAGGAGAAGATGCCGGGAACGCGGATCCCTCCCTCCCACAGAGTGCCCTTGTGGCCGCGCAAGGTGCCGGCGCTGCCACCACCACCACGCTCCTCGGTGGATGGACCGTGGTCGGAGGAGAATACGATGATCGTCTCCTGACGCAGGCCGTTTTCTTCCAGACACGAGACGACGCGCCCCACACACTCGTAGAGGGCCCAGACACAGGCGGCGTACTGTCGGCGCAATGGATCGGCGATGTGGGCGAATCTCTCGACAGATCCGACGGGTGGCTGCAGCGGATAGTGGGGCAGATTGAAGGGCAGGCAGAGGAAGAAGGGACGGTCGCGGTTCTCGGTGATGAAGCGGGTCGATTGGCGCACGACCATGTCGGGAAAGTAGGCGCCCTCCTCGTGATGGGGCGCCTCATTGTGGAACAGCACGTGGCGATTCATCCCACTCCAGTAATAGAAGTGGGAGTAGCTGTCCATGGCACCCTCTTTGAAGCCGAAGAACTCGTCAAAGCCCTGCCGATTTGGGCTGAATTCGAGCGGCGTTCCCAGATGCCACTTGCCGAACAGGGCCGTGCGGTAGCCGGCGGTCTGAAACATCTCGCCCAGAGTGATCTCCGAACTCGCCATGCCGACATTGGCCTCGAGGCCATTGTTGTAGTGGCGCCCCGTGAGGAAGGAGATCCGTGACGGCGTGCAGACGGGAGCCGTCACGTAGAACTGGGAGAACCGGGTTCCGGAAGCGGCCAGCGCATCGAGGTGGGGGGTGTGCACGTCCGTGCCACCATAGCAGCCGAGATCGCCGTAGCCCAGGTCATCGGCGAGAATGAAAATGACGTTGGGGTGGCTGCGTGGGGACTCAGGCGAAGCGCCAAGGACCATGGGGGAGGCGGCCAGTGCGGCGGCGCCGACGCCGAGATGCTGCAAACACTGACGGCGTGTCAACCGGGGAGTCGTCATACGGAACATTACCTCAGACGGTTGGTGAGGATAAAGGGCGTCAAAGACAGTGTGTCAAGGATGCGGACGGGACGGGGCGATTTCACATCTGCGCCAGCAGGTCCAGGCACCCGGTATGCACATCCACCTCGAGCCGGTGCACCGTCGCGCCCTGCTCTGCATAGTGGTCGATGAGGGGGGCTGTGCGTTCGTGGAAGGTTGCCAACTTGCGCTCGATCAGCCGGACATCGTCGTCGACTCGTCCACCACGATCGCCACCGGAATCCAGCCGAATACGCTGGTGAATGACCTGCGCCGAGCCTTCGAGCACGACGATCCGCACCACCTTCACAAGGGGGTCCATATCCCGCGCCTGCCCCACGTGGCGGGGCAGGCCATTGAGCACGAGCAGGTCCGCCGCAGTCAAGCGCAGTGCCTCGATGACGCCGAGCAGTACTTTCGCCGCAACAGAGAAGTGTTCGTTTTCGAGCAGTGCGCCCGTCTGCAGTGATTGCCGGATCACGGCGCGGTCCGCTTCCGTGAGCTCTGCCAGCGCCTGACCAGTCGACGGGAGTTGGCCCGTGGCGGCCACGCTGCGCAGATTGGCGCCGAAGTCGAAGTGTACACAGCGCCGGCCGTTCAACCCCTGCTCTTCCAGCAGATCACCCAGCGGCGACTTGCCCGCTCCCGTAGGCCCAAGCAGCAACAAGGCTGACCTGTGTGTCGCGCTGCCGCTCATCCCGCTGCTCCACGATCCTGCTACGGTTTCTCCCGGGCGTTCATCTCCGCGGCGCTGAACAGCGCAGAGCGGATGCTGCCCGACGCAATATCAGGTAGAACGGTCCCAAGGCCCAGAACTCGACCCCAACGCTCCGCAGGGCCTTTGTTGCGCTCACTGCCAACCATACCTTACGGAAGGCAGTACACGCTGAGTGGCAGGTCCTGATGACAGCTCCAGCACACGACCGGTACAGATCGCTGATCCGCCACGGCCTCGCCGCGGGTGCTCTCGCCGGATGGCTCAACGTCCCGCCCGCGACCGCCGACTTCGAGTGCGCCGGCATGGCCGAGGTCATGGAGACCCGCGCCCCTGACCGCGAGTTCGCCCGTCGCCAGGCAGCGAGTTCCGGTGCAGACCTCCACGCGCTGGTCATCTACGCGACGTTCCCCGGGGGGGCGCTGCACGACCGCTTCCCTCCGGTTCACTCTCGCTCCCTGTTCGATCCGGCTCATTCCGGCAGCTTCACGCATTTCTACGACACCATGTCAGGCGGCCAGTACCATGTGCGCGGATCTGTGGTGGCCCGCCGTTACTCGGGTCTGTCGCCTGCCTCTCATTACCTGGCTACGGGCGACGGCGGGGGCGATTACGGTCGCTACGTCTCGGAGGTGCTGGGCCGCGCCGATGACGACATCGACTTCAGTGACTACGACAACGACGGTCCCGACGGCATCCCGGATTCCGGCGATGACGACGGCGTTGTCGACTACCTGTTCGTCATCGTCCGCGACGTCCCTCACGGATTCATCGTCGGCGGCGCAACCGGAGTCGCCGGCTTGTGGCCGGTTGTCTCCGATGACGTAGGCGAGAGGGGATCAGAGTATCCGACGGCCGACTCCGGTGCCAGCGGCGCCCCCATCGTCGTGTCGAATTCGTACCAGCACGGTGCGATCGTGGAACAGGGGACCTTTTCACAAACCGTCGGTGTGATGGCGCACGAATTCGGGCACTCCTTCAACCTGCCGGACCTCTACGACCTGAGTTTCGAAGGACCTGCCGACGACAGCGCCGGCATCGGCCGTTGGGGCCTGATGGGCTGGGGCGCCCACGGCTGGACCGGTTCAGACGGACCGGTCGGCTTCAGCGCCTGGTCGCTGGAGCGCCTGGGGTGGCTCGGTGTCGGCAACTCCCGGCTCCTCGTCGTGCGCGATGACCTGCGCGACGTTCCCATCAGCGATGCGGTGGCCGGTGGCCCGGTCTACAAGATGTACATCCCCGATGAGGGGGTCCGTGACAGGTCGACTGCGGACACAGCCGGCCCCGCCCCCGCGGCAAAGGCATCACCGCGCCGCCGGGCAGGTGTAAGTTACCTGTTGCTGGAGTTCCGAGAGCGGGATGCCCATACCTACAATCGGGGAATCCCGGCCGAGGGTCTGCTCGTCTGGAAAGTGCGCGAAGGTTCGTCCGGAAATCAGGACGAGTCCAGCAAGATCGTGGACCTGGTCTGTGCCGATGGTACCTGGACGGACGGCGGCTACCCTGGCGGCACATCGCATGCCCTGCAGGGCGGGGACAACCTCGACTTCTGGGCGCACGATCCGACCTACCGCCAGCGCTTCGGCGGCAATCTGGGTGATGCCACCGACCCATTCGACGGCGTCCGGCACAGTCGGATCTCGATCACCAGCAACCCCTCTGCGATGGCCCTGGGAGATTTCCTGCCGTCCGCTGTGAGGCCGTTCGAGATCCGTATGCGTCCGACCGATCGCGGCATGCGGCTCGACATCGACCCGGTCCGCTGGGCCGGCACGATCGACGAGGATCTCGTCTGGGGGGGCGAGGTGTTGGTCGACGGGGACATCACCATCACCCCCGCCGGCTCGCTATCCCTGTTGCCGGGCATGCGCGCCTGGATGGCGCCGGTGGACGAACTCCGAGCCGGTCTCGACCCGGATCGGATCGAGCTCACGATCGACGGCGGCCTCAACGCACATGGAGCCCCACCAGCGCGCCTCGAGGCCTACGACCCCATGCAGCCGTGGTTCGGCGTCGTTGTCGACGACCCGCAGGCCAGCGACATAACGGTCTACCCGAACTCGCTGGAGATCGAAGGCGCCTCGTACGCCCTCGTCACGCCACAGTGGAGGTCCCGCGAAGCGGCGGTCAGGATCGAGTCGGTCGAGTTCGACGACAGGTTTGCGGGGCTCCTGGCCGGCAACGGAGATGGCAGGATGCAGCCCGGAGAGACGGTGGCGATGCGTATCACCGTCAGCAACCCGACCCTCGTCCGCTACGGTGCGAACGTCGCCTCGAGTGACTCCCCGCTGCTGCGTTCGTCTCAGGGGATCGGCGTTCGCGCGAGCTCAGCGGCCCTGCGGCCCGGGGGCAGGCACACAGTCCTGATCAGTCCCACGACTGTGGGCCGCGCCGCCAAGCCTGGGGATCGGATCACGCTGCGCATGGACACGGGGTACACGATTCCCCTGACGATCTCTCCCGGGCCCACCGTTCCCCAGGTGCGTCTCGTACCCGGCGAGGGGATGGCCGACGGTGTCGTCATCGCCGCGGCAAAGGAAAAGATCAGAGTCGAGGTGCAGTCTGTCGACGCCGCCCGGTTGAGCGCCGTCGAGTTGATCATGCGCCATGCGTCCTCCCACGGCATCGTCCAGTCGTCCCGGGCGATCGCTGCCGATGGCGGATTCGTCGGACGGATTCAGCCGGGGCGGCTCGGTGACCTCGAGCTGATGGCGCGCGTGCGGGGCGCCGACGGCGGCGCCGGCTTCAGCGATCCCCTCCCCGTGCACGTTCCCGTCGTCTCTTGGCAGGACGTTCTGGTTCTCTTCTACGGGCTGACCACTGCCGAGCAGAACCGGAGCAGGCCCAGTCTCATCGACGCAATCTATGCTCTCGATAAGCGCTCCTCGGTGATGTCGCTGGACCCGGGTGACCCCGTGTCGGCGGCAGTCCTGGACCGGTACCTGGCCGCGGACAGGATCGTCGCTGTCATCGGCCGCAACCTGTCTCCGCAGGCCGTCAGCTCACTGGAGAGCTTCGTGCGCCGGGGCGGCCGGCTCCTGATGGCCGGTCTGCATCTCCTCCCGGGTCGTGGCAGTTCGCCTCTCCTCGCCGGCGCCCGGGTTTCCGACGGCAGCGTCGCCACCCTCGTCGTCCCCGGTCAGATGGACGAGTTCACCCAGGTCCCACACACCACCTTACAGGGACTGCCCGACAGCGCCACACCCCTGCTCGAAGACGGCGAGGGCCGCCCCGCGGGGTTCGCTGCACCCCTGGGTGAGGGTTTCCTCGCCTACCTGTCACTCGACCTGGCTGCCATCGAACGCCGGCACACCCGGCGCCTCCTGACGGATCTCATCGACCGTCTCCGCGGGGACATGCCGCGACCGGACCCTGCGACTGGGCCCGACTCGGAACGTGCCGGCTTCGCCATCGTCGACGTGGAGGGCCTGACACCGACGACGCCCGTGTCAGGCGGCGCCACTGTCCACGTGCTCAACTGCGGCACACAGAGGGCGGGCTTCGAGATCATCGAGCGTCTCTCCCGCTCGGGGCGACCCGTCTTCCAACGCTCGCACCGTCAACCCTTTCTGGAGGGAGGCAGCATACGGCAGGTTGAGCTGTCCGATTGGACTCGACTCGGCGAAGTGGACGTCGATGTGCGACTGATCGTGCGCGGCGCCGACGGCGATGCGGATACCCTCATTGAAAGCATCTCTCTGGCGGACGTGCCCGACCGCTTTCGCCAGGAACCGCTGGATGCGCCTCTGGGCAACGGTGCCGGCCTGTTCGACGTGGACGGCGACGGCGACCTCGACCTCTACCTGGTTCGTCTGGGTTCGGACAACCGGCTGTATCGCAACGAAGACGGACAGCTGCTTGCCGACACCGACTCCGACCTGCAAGATGACGGACGGGGCCGCGGCTTGGCGATCGGCGATCCCGACAACGACGGCGACATCGACGTGTACCTCGTCAACGAGGGACCCAACAAGTACTTCCTCAACGACGGCTACGGCGACTACCGCAGGGTCGACCGCAATCAAGACCGTGCACAGTCGTACCTCGCAGACAACGGCTCAGGCCGCAGCGCCGGCTTTTTCGACATGGACGGAGACGGGGACCTGGACCTCTACCTGGTCAACGCCACCGACGTGGAGGTGCCGGGACGCTCCCGCAACCGGATGTTCCGCAATGACCTCGGACTCTTCACGGAGATCGGCGAAGCCGCGGGCGTGGCGGATGCCGGCAACGGTCGCGGCCTCGCCGTCGGCGACTATGACGGGGATGGAGACAGTGATTTCTTCGTCGCCAACCAGAGTGCGGATTCCCCAAGCGAACTCTACCGCAACGAAGGCGGCCGGTTCCTGGCGGTGCGTGAACTGCTCGGCATCACCGATGCCCCATCGGACGTGGCCCCCGCTTTCGGGGACGTCGACGACGACGGCGACCTGGATCTGCTCCTCTCGCGAGAAGCCGGGGACAATCAGCTGTTCCGCAATCTCGGTGGGACCCGGTTCGAGCCAGTTGCGGGGGCGCGCCTGGGCGCCGGCACCGTGGGCGCAGCGTTTCTCGACTACGACAACGACGGTGACCTCGATGTGCTTACCACGTCGATCGACGGCAGCCGTGGTGGCGACCAGATCTTCCACAATCGTGGACTGTCCGGCTTCGCGCCGGCGGGCAGCATCCTCGGCATGCGCGACACGAGCACGGGACGAGGACTCACGACGGGTGATCTCGACGAAGACGGCGCGATCGACATCGTCGTCGCTGACTACGGCGGGACGGTGCTCTACCGCGGATCTGCCAGGGCTCTGAACTGGTTGCGACTCCGGTTGGACGGCAGCCCTGCCAACGCTGCCGGCGTAGGCGCTCGCGCCCGGGTCCTGGTCGACGGACGCTGGCAATACCGCGAGATGCACACCAGCTACGGTTACGGCAGCCAGGTGCAGCCATTGCTGCACTTCGGGTTGAGTTCCGCTGACGCCGCACAGGAAGTACGTATCGACTGGACCGACGGCCAGCAGAGCCGTGTCTACTCGGTGAGGGCCAACCAGGAACTCGTCGTTGGGCATCCCGGGGCATTGACCAGCCGGGGTGCCCTGACCCGTCGTAGACAGGACGTACCCCACCCCAACCCGTTCAACGCCCAGGTCGTTATTCCTTTGACGCTGCCAGCCGCTCAACATGTGGACGTGAATGTCTACAACACCACGGGCCAGCGGGTCCGCTCTCTGCTTTCCGGCCCGCGCCCGGCGGGCCAGCACCGGCTCCTCTGGGATGGTCGCAGCCGCTCAGGGGATCCCGTGGGTACGGGTGTGTACTATGTACGGATCCTCACGGCTGACGTCAGCTACGTGGAGCGAGTGCTCCTGCTGAAGTGACTGTGTATTCCGGTCCCTCTCAGTGAGTGCCGTTGTGGCTCGTCACCGCAACGTAAACTTTGTTGCCGATCGCGCCCGCGAAGTAATCGATCACCAGCCAGATCCCGTTGCACAGTGGCGCACCACACATAGGCGAGGGGCAGGTTGAACACCCCCTGGCTCCGATGAGGCTTACGGCGTGACTGCTATATGATCCCGCACTAGCTCAGCTGTCCCAGGGCCCGGTAGATCTTGTTACGGTTGCTGCCCAGCAGACGGGCCGCCTGCGAGACGTTGCCGTCGCAGGCGGACGGCGCTCCTTGCAGAAGGGGCATATTAACAAGCAGTTATGGCGCTTTCGCTGGGGGGTGACGATTCGGTGTATACGGCCAAAACTGTACCGACAGGTAGCAGTCTGCTACGGGTCGGTACAGCCGCCTCTTGCAGGATGTGGAGTTGAAGGCCGGCCTGGCCTACCCTTTCTCCCGGATCACCGTCAACTCAGGGAGCTCTGCTCATGCCTGCGCATACCATCGATGATCTTCGCCAGCGGATCGGCCACCAGGATCTGCGTATCACCGAGGTCCGCGCCGTGCCCCTGTCCTACAGACCGGCGGACGGGAGCAACGTCCACATCTGCGGACCGGTGGTGCTCAACCGCATGGACGCCGGGTTCGTCGAGGTGCACACCGACCAGGGCATCCGCGGTCTCGGCCCCGCCGTCGGCCGTTTCGATGACGACCACGCCCGACTGATCGGCACCAATCCCTTCGACATCCTCGACATGGATGTGCACCCCGGCATCGACATGGCTTGCTGGGACATCATCGGCCTGGCGCTCGACACACCGGTGTGCGAGCTGCTCGCTATCGACGGCACAGCCAACCGGGAAGTGCCGGTCTACGCCAGCGGTGGTGTCATGTGGACCTACTACGACCGCGGTGACGGCCAGCCCTTCGGGGTGGATGAGCTGATCGAAGAAGCTCTCGACTACCAGAGCCAGGGCTTCTCCGTGTTCAAGTGGCGTCCGGGAACCGACTGGGAGGAGGCGGGCATCACGCCGCGGAAGCTTGGCGAGATCTGCCACAAGCTGCGCGACGCGGTCGGACCGGACTTCGATCTGGGCCTGGAAAAGAAGGGCTACGACTCATGGACCCTCGACGAGTGTCTTGAGATCGCGCCCATCATCAGCGAATTGGGCTTCCTCTTCTTCGAGCAGCCCATGGGAGACGTGGGGCCGGCGCAGTTCGAGGACTACCGCCGACTCAAGAAGCAGATGCCGGGGGTCATGCTCTGGGGAGGCGAGAGCTTCCGCTCGGCCGAACAGGCGCGGCCGTGGATCGAGGCTGGCATCTACGACGCGATTCAGGCCGACTGCGTGCACCTGGGGATCACGGAGAACTGGCGGCTGGCGCAGATCTGCGCGGCGCACGGAACGCGGACGGTACCGCACAACTGGCACTTCAGCCTGGGTACGGTCTGCAACAGCCACCTGGTGGCCGGCGTAGCCAGCGGGCATATGTGCGAGTTCTTCATGTATCCCAACGACATGCGTTACGGCCTGCTGCAGGAGCCACCGCGCCCCATAAACGGAGTTCTGCATCTGTTCGACACGCCCGGCCTGGGAGCCCGTCTGATCGATGACGCGGCGCACGTGTTTTCTCGTGTCCAGGATCAGGGACAGTCCGTCACTGCCAATCCCCGCTTTCCGCACGCCTGGGAGCGTGCCCGTCGGCGCGAAACCGAGGTCGCCGGCAAGTACGCCGACGGTTGAGCCGCTTGCCTGCGCATCCTCACCGTCGTAGCCTGCATTCCGTCACTTTCGACTCGGCTCGTCTCCAGATCAGGGGAATACCGTGAGTAGATCAGTAAGGGTCCTCAAGAATCTCGGCGCAGCAACTGTATTGGCCCTTATCATCGGTGGCTGTGGTGGTGGGGGCGAGCCCGGACAGGGGCGGGTCCCCAGGTCGCGGACCTTCATCGCTGACTGCGTCGACTTCGGCATCTGCAGCGGCCAGTTCAAGGACCACGACAGCTTCCATCCCTATCAGCCGGGCCAGACGAATCGCACGGGGTACAATTTCCTCTACGAGCCCCTCTACTTCTACAACGCCTACGTCGATTCGAACAACATCATTCCGTGGATCGGCACAGGGCATGAGTACAACGATGACTTCACCGAGGTCACCGTTCACATCCGTGAAGGTGTGGAGTGGAGTGATGGACATCCGTGGACGGCGGAGGATCTCGTCTTCACGATCAACATGCTGCGGGAGAATGCGCCCTTCCTGAACTTCGCCGTGGACATGGAGACCTGGGTCGAGGAGGCGCAGGTCATCGATCCCCTGACAACCCGCATCAGGCTCACCGCGCCGAACCCTCGCTTCATGTTCACCTATTTCACACACAACTTCGACAACGGCGTACCGATCGTTCCAAGACACATCTGGGAAGGTCAGGACGCACAGATGTTCCGCAACTTCGACATGGAACGAGGTTGGCCTGTAGTGACCGGACCCTACAGGCTGGAGCACTCTTCGCCGGAGCAGCGCGTCTGGCGCGTGCGTGACGACTGGTGGGCGGAGAAGATCGGCTTCCAGCAACGACCCCAGGTCGAGCGTCTGATCTACCTGCCCTTCATGGACGAGGCCAAGCGGGTGCAGAGCATCATCGGCAATACCGTGGACATGACCCTGGGCATGATGCCGGCCAACATTCAGACCATGATCGAGCAGAACCCGAAGGTGACCACCTGGTCAGGGCGCACCGTGCCCTTCGGCTATCTCGACTGGTGGCCCCTGTCCTTCGGCTTCAATGCCCTGGAGCCGCCCTTCGACGACCCGGAGGTGCGGTGGGCGATCAACCACGCCATCAATCGCGAGCAGCTGGTGGAGGTGGGCTGGATGGGGGCAGGCAAGCCTTCGCTGCTGCCCTTCCCCGATTTTCCCGGGTTGCGGACGTACCTGGATCAGGTGCAGGACGTGATCGACAAGTATCCCGTCAACGTCCATGATCCGCAGCGGACCGCCGAAATCCTGACACGCAAGGGCTGGGTTCGGGACGACGAAGACATCTGGACGAAGAATGGCGAGCCCTTCAAGATCGTCATTGAGATTTCGCCCGGCTTCCAGGATATCACGCCCGTGCTCGTGCGGCAGCTGCGTGATGCCGGCTTCGACGCCAGTTCGCGCATGACGTCGGATGGTTACACACGCACGACGCAGGGCGTGGCCCGGGCGTACATCAACGGCAATGGCGGCTCGGTTCGCGATCCCTACTTCACGTTGCGTCTCTATCACAAACGCTTCGTCCAACCCACGGGAGAACCGACAACGGTGTACTGGCGTTGGGCGAACGACGAGTTTTCGGAGATCGTCGACGAGATGGGCAGGACGGCTCCGGAGGACCCGCGCATGATTCCGCTGCTGCGTAAGGCTCTCGACATCTGGTTGGCGGAGATGCCAGCCATTCCTCTGCTGCAGTTCTACCACCGCCTGCCGCACAACACGACGAACTGGACGAACTGGCCTTCGGAAGAGAATCCCTACATCAATTCCGCGTACTGGCACCGGACCTGGCTGCTCGTGCTGCTCAACCTGAAGCCGACCCACTGATGGCTGAGCTGCGTATCGGGGCCCATCGCGGCGCCATGGTCCACGCCCCCGAGAACACGCTGGCCGCCTTTGAGAAGGCGATCGAGTTCGGTACCTATCGCATCGAATTCGATCTGCGACGGACTCGCGATGGTCATCTTGTCGTGATCCACGACGCCACGGTGGATCGTACGACGGATGGCGAGGGTTTGGTGCGCGACATGGATCTGGCCCAGATCCGGGCCCTGCGGTCAGGCGACGAAGTGATCCCCACGTTTGCCGAGGCCATCGACTGCATGCGAGGCCGGGCCCGCCTGCTGGTGGAGCTCAAGGACGAGGACATCGCCGAGCAGGTGGTGGGGCAGATCGAAGCGGCGGGAGTGGTCGAGCAGTGCACGGTCTCAACGTTCCACGAGCCGTCACTTCGACAAACGCACGAGTTGAATGCCGACCTGGCGGTGGCCTGGTTTCACGTGCAACCGGGTCCATTCGATGCGGCTGAGGTGATTCGAGAAGTTGGTGCCGGTCTCGTCATCGTCTGGCCGGCAGCGGCCAACCGCGAACAGATCGAAGACGCCAAGGCACACGGTCTGGATGTGCGCTGCGGTTTCCGGGATGACTTGAGCTACGAGGAGGTCTACGCGCGGCTGTGTGAGTTTGCCGATCTCGGGGTGACCGAGTTCTCCAGCGGCCGTCCGGACTGGATCGGGCGCATGATCGCGGAGTACCAGCAGTCAGGCAGCCAGGGGGTGGCGAACTAACGCTCTGTCGGCCGCCGTCCGTCTACAGCTTCCCCGCGGCGATGATGGCAGCCGCCAGGGCGATCATCATCGCCGTCTGCCGGTTGAAGCGCTGATTCAACTCGCGTGTGAGGTCACGCATCTCGCGCCGCAATTCCTGGATGTCCTCGCGCAGGTACGTGAATCCCCAATGCATGGCGGCGTCTTCTCGAGTCATCTGCGGATTGCCTGTTTCGGTCATTGCCGGTGCTCCTGCAAAGGGTAGTTGGGGTGGCCGGATGCCGCAACTATCCTCGCACGAAGCATGCCAGTTGATTCTCTCTGAGGATCACTCGACCGGTGGGTGCTGGCAGAGACGGCAGTGTGGCCTCGGCCTCACACCAACGCGGTGGACGGGTACGTCCCGTACCGGACCAGCACCTCAACACTCTCGATGCAGAGCGGACTCACCAGATCTTTCGGCCGCTCCAGCAGGACGATCTCCAGCAGATTTGACCCGGCGTGCGGACGCTGGTTTCGCAGTTCGATATCGAGACGCTGGGCAGCGTAGGGCACGATGGGATCAGGCACCCGCCGGTGGACCGTCTCACCTGCCAGAGATGTCCCGTTGAGTCGTATCTCGACCCGGTCCGCCAGCGTCAGGTCCCGGATACACACCCGTAACTCTACCGCGGTCACCCGCGACACCGCCGGATCCGAGCTCTCCAGATCGTCCGCCACGACGAAAGGAATTTCGAAGGACCGTCCCAGGTCGGTGGCCGGATCGATGCTCACCGGAAGGGAGGCGGGGTACTCGATCTCCCGGGATTCGGCAGGAGCGGTGCGGACGACGTAGTGCTTGTCGCCTTCGAGGACCTGAACCGGGTCAGCGAGCTGGTCGAGGATGGCCCGCTCGATCTCGCCAGGGGGCCAGGACATGAACCAGATGTAGAGGCCGTCGACGCCGGCCTGCCAGTAGTTGGCCGCCGCGGCGCGAAACATGGCCGGCGTGGGGTGGACGCGTGTGGTGCCCGGCTTGTCGCCCGGCTGGCTGTAGGGCTGCAGCATGGCATAGACCGAGATGTCGGCCTCGTGGGCGGCCTCGATCAGCCAGTCCACCGGCATGGCGTTGTCGAGCACCATGTCACCGTACACCAACGGGACGACATAGTCGACGAGTCCTTCCTGCAGCCAGCGGTCCACCTCGAGGCCGGTGCGTTCGTTGAGCTCGCGTGTGGGATACACGCGGGCTCCCACCAGGCCGGAATCACCGGAACGCTGACGGGCACAGTCGGTCACACGGCGGACGAACTCCGTCATCACCGGGGCCAGCCCGGCCGCCTCCTCGGCTGCAAACCAGGGACCGGTCCCCAAGGGTGCGGCAGCGAAGTCGAGTTCGATCCCCTCCACGGTGTATTCGGTGAGCAGCTCCTCCAGCAGGCGGAACTGGAAGTCACGGACCTCGTCGAGCGCCATGCCCCGCCCGCCGTTGGCCACGTACGTCTCTGCCGGCAGGCCGGGATACCCACCCATCCGCAACGAGGCGATGAAATCGAGGCCCCGCTCGTGGGCACGATCGATCAAGACCTGCAGCGGATCCAGACCGCGATCGATGAGGCTCTGCATGTTGTGCCACACTCGCCAGTACGCCGCCTGCCCGTGGCGGCCATCCACATCGGCGCCGAAGCGGCGGCCCACCCGGGAGGGGTAGAACAACCCGTCATCGCGGGAGACGCCATAGACGAATGTGTCCACGCCGGTGCCGGCGATCTCATCGACGGCGCTCCAGGCATCCGCCATCCGCATGGGCGGCTCATGGACGAACAGGTAGTAGTGGCGGGCATCGTTGAAGTAGATGGTGCGGCGCTGGCGCATGGTGGATTCCAGGGCTCGGATGGGAGAGTTCGGCGGCGACAAATGAAGTCGATTCGTCGTCGTCCCGACACACTTGCGGGCCCGGTTGGGCGCCGGTTACAATAGAAGGGTCAACCTCACACACAGGAGGACTCTGGTGATCGACAAGATCGAGATTCAGTACTGCAGTTCTTGAGGGTACGATAAGCAGGCCGTCGGTCTGGCGGCTGACATCCTCAAACAGAAGAAGAAGAACGACCTCGGACAGCTCGTCCTGTTGCCGTCAGACGGCGGCCGCTTCGAGGTGACCGTCGATGGCGACCTGATCTTCTCGAAGGTTGCCGAAGGCCGCTTCCCGGAGAACGCGGAGATTCTGGCAAAGCTCTGAGTTTCAGCGTATGGCGCGAACTTCACAGATGGCCCAGGTGGGCAAGCGCAAGATCGAGCTGTCCAACCTGGAGAAAGTGCTGTGGCCGGAAGATGGTGTGCTCAAGGCGGAGCTCATCCAGCACTATCTGGGGATCGCGCCGACGATCCTGGCCCACATCAAGGGTCGCCCCCTGTCACTTGTGCGCTTTCCCGACGGCATCGACGGCGAGAGCTTTTTCCAGAAGAACCGGCCGAAGTACGCGCCCGAGTGGTTCGATCACGAGAAGATCGGCGACGACGAAGCCGACGGGAAGAAGATCGACTATCTGATCGCCGCCGATGACGCCAGTCTTGTCTGGCTGGCCAATCACGCCGCCATCGAGCTGCACCACATCCATTCGCGTCGCCCCCACCTGGACCAACCCGACTACTTCGTCTTCGACCTGGATCCGCCGGAGGGAACTCCCTTTCCCCAGGTCGTCGATCTCGCTTTCCAGCTCAGAGAGCATCTCGAGGCCTTTGGTTATCACTGCTTCTGCAAGACCACGGGCCGCAAGGGGATTCACGTGGTCCTGCCCCTGGAGCCACGCTACGACTACGGCACGGTCTTCGACACGGCCAAGGCGCTGGCTCAACCCTTCGTACGGGCACGCAAGAAGACGACGACGCTGGAGATCCGCAAAGACAAGCGGCCGGACAAGGTGCTGATCGACGTCTACCGCAACCGACCGGCGCAGACGATCGTGGCCGCCTACAGTCTGCGTGGCTCCGCCGGGGCGACGGTCTCCATGCCGCTCACCTGGGAAGAGCTGGAGGAGCTGGAAGATCCGCGCGTGCACAACATCCACACCGCCCGTGAAACGGTGCTCGAGCGGGGCGATCCGTGGGAGGCGATGGGGGCCTACGCCGTACGACTGCATACTGACAGAAAGGGCGCCCGTGGCGCCCCGGGTGACCGGCCGAAGAAACGGGCCGTGCAGAAGTCGCGCACTCACAAGACACCCGAACAGCTCACGGAATACGAGCGCAAGCGTTCCTTCGACCGTTCCCCGGAGCCGGGACCCGAACTGGAGATCGGCGACGGCAACGCCTTTGTCGTGCATCGTCACCACGCCTCGCGCCTGCACTACGACCTGCGTCTGGAGAAGGATGGCGCCCTGCGTTCCTGGGCGATCCCCAAGGGCCTGCCGCCGCGGCCCGGGATCAAGCGGCTCGCGGTGAACGTGGAAGACCACCCGCTAGAATACCTGACCTTCGAGGGCGAGATCCCCAAGGGAGAATATGGCGCCGGCCCGATGTGGGTTTACGCCCTGGGCAACTACGTGGTCACCAAAGACAAGAAGGACAACTCCTTCTACTTCCGGCTGCAGTCGAAGCAGATTACGGCCGAGTACCGGCTGATCAACACTTCCAGAGAGGGGGGCAAGGACTGGCTGCTGGAGCGGGTCGACGAGCCGCAACAGCAGTGGCTGTCAGCGGATATCGCGCCCATGCTGGCCGAGAGTCGGGAGGAGGTGCCCGTGGGAGGGGACTGGTCGTACGAGGTCAAGTGGGACGGCATCCGGGCCATCGTCAGCCTCGAGGACGGGGTGGTGCGGATCAAGACCCGCAGCCAACGGGACGTGACGGCCAACTTTCCTGAACTGTGCCTGCCCGAGCAGGCCTTCCACGCTAGTTCCGCTGTCTTCGATGGCGAGATTGTCTGTCTCGATGGCGCCGGCAGGCCCGTGTTCACCGATGTGATGGGACGCCTCCACGCCAAGGGGGAGCAGGGGGTTGCCAGAGCCCAATCACGCCATCCGGCGGTCTGCTACCTGTTCGACTGTCTGTATCTCGACGGGCGGCCCATCGTTGAGGAGCCGCTGGACCGGCGCCGGGCGTGGCTGACGGACGCCGTCAGGAAAGAGCAGACCGACTACCGGTCCAGCGAGACCGTGGAGGACGGAGAAGCCCTCTTCGAAGCGGCCAAAAGTGTTGGCGTAGAAGGAATTGTGGCGAAGGAACGGGGTGGTCGCTATCTTCCCGGAAAGCGGGCTTCCACCTGGCTGAAAATCAAGGTACGGCGGACGATCGAGTGCCGTATCGCCGGGTACACGAAGGGCAAGGGGGACCGTGCCCGGACCTTCGGGGCGCTGCACCTGGCAAGGTCGCCGGAAGGTGATTCGGACGTCGCTTTCAAGGGTGACTCCCTGCAGTATCTGGGCAAGGTGGGAGGCGGTTTCGACGGTAAATCGCTGAAAGCCGTCCTCGCAGAGTTGCAGCAGATCGACAGAATCGAGCGTCCCGTGGAGGCAAAACCACCAGACGACGCCGAGACCGTCTGGCTCGATCCCCGCCTCTGGTGCGAAGTACAGTATGCCTCGGTCACGAACAACGGGACACTGCGCGAACCTGTCTTTCTGCGGATGCGCCCCGATCTGACCGATACAATAGAGGACTAGGAGACTTTCAGATGCGATCTCTGTGGAAGGGGCATATCCGGTTTTCGATGGTGACCATTCCCATCCGGCCGTACAACGCCGTCGACTCCGGTTCGAGCATCCGCTTCAATCAGCTGCACAAGGAAGACAACGGTCGGGTCCGCTACGAAAAGGTCTGCCGCAGCTGTGGCGAGAACCTGGGCGGGTCGGACATCGTCAAGGGCTACGAGTACACCCCGGACTAGTATGTCATCGTCGAGGATGAAGACTTCGAGAAAGTGAAGATCAAGAGCTCGAAGATCATCGAGATCGAGGGCTTCGTACCGACGGATGAAGTCGACGTCAGTCTCTACGATACGCCCTATTTCGCCGGTCCGGACGGGGACGTGGCGATCAAGGTCTACGCCCTGCTGGCGCAGGCTCTGGAGACGAGCGGCCGCCTCGGTGTGGGCAAGGTGGTCCTGCGCGACCGGGAGGATATGGTACTCATCGGCTGCCAGGATGGTGGGCTCGTGCTCTACAAGGTGCGTTATCCGCAGTTCCTGCGCAGTGTCAACGACGTGCCGGGTCTGACCGACACGGAGGTCAGCGACGACGAGTTGAAGCTGGCGCAGAGTCTCATCGATTCGATGACGAAGCCCCTTGGCGACATAGAGATCAAGGACACGTACCACGAATCGGTGAAAGAGATGATCCAGGCCAAGGTGGACGGCAAAGAGGTGGTGATGGCCGCCGAGGACGAAGTCAAGCCGGTGGTGGACATCATGACGGCGCTGCGCGACAGTATAGAGGCCGCCAAGGGCGAGGCGAAGCCGATGGAGCGCGCTGATTCTGCGCCAGACAAGAAGAAGTCGGCGAAGAAACCCAAGGCAAAGACCAGAGCCAAGACCAAGGCCAAAACCAAGTCGAAGGCAGCCTGACAGACGATGGCGAAGATTCTCTCCTTTCCGGGCTACGACAATGGCCCTGAAGACCCGGCGGTAGAAGTGCCCGAAGAGGCATTGGCAGCAGACACGACAGAACGCAAGCCACCGAAGTTCGGCTTTACGCGTGTCCGTCGCACACGGCGCGGCGTCAGTCCCGGCCAGTTGGACCTGTTCACCGGCGTCCCTGGCCCCACGCCGCCGGTGTTGGGAGAGAAGCTGCTGGCTTTCCCCGGGGCGACCAGTTCCTTCGAGCAGGCTCTGGCCGATGATGAAGCCGGCAACGAAGCCGCCGCCCGCGCCGGGTACCTGGCGGCCATCGAGATGGAAGACAGCCGCAGTGATGCCTATTGCAACCTGGGCATTCTGGAATATGTCGCGGGCAACTCAGAGATCGCCTTCGACTGCTTTCGCCAGGCGTTGAAGGACGACCAGCGTCACTGGGAGTCACACTACAATCTGGGCAACCTCTACTTCGACGCCGGCCAGCATGACCCCTCTCGCGTGCACTACGAAGTGGCCGCCGAGATCGAGCCCGGATTCCGCAACGTGCACTTCAATCTGGCGTTGATTCTGGCGTTGGAAGCGGAGTACGCTGCAGCGGTCAGCGCTCTGGAACGTTTCCGTGATCTGGCGCCCGAAGAAGAGGCGGAAGCGGCAGAAGAACTGCTGGACACCCTGCGGGCCTCCCAGGCTCACGCTGAAGCACGCCGGTCACCCGACTGACCCCGGTCGGTGCCGAAGCACGATCCGCCGCATGCGTTCGAGGAGCGTTTCGATGGTCGGTCCTGAGTGCTCGGCTACGTCGATCCCCCGCACGTTCGCCAAACCCCGGGTGAAGACATCTCCCACATGCCAGGGAAAACCGCTTCGCTCCACCGGATGAAGCTCGAGGTCTGCCTCCGGCGGGTCCTCGTGACTCAGGGCGAACCAGAAGTTGCCGGCACCTGTGGGTGCCTCGACCGAGCTTCTGTCAAAGGAGCTGCACTCGGCGCTGCGCCGGGCCTTGCGCAGGCTGCCGGAAGATGACCGCTGGATCATTCCGCCTCAGCTACGTGGCGGGCCGGACCTCAGCGGAGATCGGCACCTCCATGGGCATGGCACAGTCCACGGTAAAGTGGCGGCTGTCGCGTTCGAAGGAACGTCTGCGGGAGGAAATGGCCCCCTACGGCTGAGGGGTTGCCAGCCAGGATTCCAGGCTCTCGCCGCAGTACTTGCAGAATGCGCTCAGGACTGGGCGCGCTTCAACTCCAGTTCGTATTCGCCGAGAATGTTGGTGTAGACATCCTCGCTCATGAAACCGGTGACCCGCAGGGCGAGGCTGCTGCGGTGCCGCCCGGCGGCCAGGTAGAGGCGACGAGTGCTATCGCGGGCCGGGCGCCAGAACGTCTCGTCATGGGGCGAAGCAAAGGCCAGGCGCGACTTCTGGCCTTCCTTTCCGTTACCAAAAAGGGCGACCACGTGAGGTGAGTACAGATCGTCGGTGTGCCACAACGAGCCACCTTCGAAGCCGTCCACGTCGATCTGTCGTCCGCCGAACATGAGGGATCCACTCAGCGACACGTAGGCCCGGCGGGGGGCGATGACCTCGACCTGGGCATTACACAGAGCCACGATGTAGCGCAGGTAGAGTCCTGCCTGGGCGTGCCCGGCAAGGCGGCTGACGATATCGGGCAGCGATCTGGCGTTGAAACCCTCGGCCTGGGTGATACAGTACTCGGCCAGGGCTACCGGCAGCACCTTGTGCATGTCACCGTCTCCGAGGATCTCGGCACGGACGTGCTCACCACGGAAACGTACCGAGGTCCGGGCGTCGTCGGTGTTGCGGTAGAACTCAGCGCGAAAGGTGGTCCTGGCCGCGTCGTCGGGGTACTCGACAATCTGCACCAGGGCCGGTTTGGCGGCGATGCGGATCACGTCGGAGTGAAAGAGCAGGATCTTTGTCAGCGACGGCAGGAACGACTGGATCTCGGGGATGCTCCACAACAGGCGGGCGCCCGCCGTCTCGTGGCTCTCGCCGGGTGTCGCCTCCGGAGCCCACAGCCCACAGCCCACAGTCATGCATGAAGCCGCCGAGGAAGATTTCGGCCAGGTCCTTCTGCAGTAACTGCAAGCGCAGTTGGGCCCGCTCGTCATCGCCGGCGGGCCACTCCCCGTCTCCGTGTTCGTCGACACCCTTGAGCAATACCTGCGAGGCGATCTCGGTGGCGAAGACGGCGACGCTGAGACCGTGCTGTACCATCCGGGTCGCCAGATCATGCCGCGAGATCAGGTCCATGATCAGCGTGTTGCCCACCAGGTACTCGTCGATGGCACCACGCACCGAGGCGTGGAACTGATGAATGCGCTCGTCGAGGGCGGCCAGATTCTCCTGTACCTGCGGGTTGCGCAAGGCCTTGGGAGAGAAGGCTGCGTCCCCGACGATGCGGTAGACCTCACCTGCCTGGCGGGTGACTTCATCGGCGCGGGCTACGACCTCCCGGGACATCTCGCGAGCCCGGCGGTGGCGTTCTCCGGCCGAATCCGCGGCCTCGGCCGTACGTCCCGGATCCGGTCCACGTGCGGCCCGGCCGCCCTCGTTGACGATGAAGACGTCGATGTACGTGGGGCGCGTCCCCGACGCGGGATTGCGCTGCTCGAACCAGTTGAGGTGGCGTTCGGTCAAGCGTGAGTTGACGGCGATGAATGTGGAGCCGCCCGGTCCCGGGACGTCACTGGCCATACGCACGACGACACCACCGCCATTCCTGTCGGACTCGCGCAGTAGGGCCCGCAGATCGCGGGTACTCATGCTGATGGGAGGGGAATTCACGTAGGCAAACCCGGGGATCCCTGGCTGTACCGCACCGGGACCAAAAAAGGGTAACAACCCCCCGGTTGTGCAAACGACGAGGGGGGATCCGAGTGTCGGACCCCCCGAACGTAGGCTAAAGCCCGAAAAACGCTGTGACTCAGGACACGTGGGGCAGGCCCACCCAGAGTCGAGAGACAGAATCGGTGAGGGGGTCGGTCTCGTTGCGCAGTGCCGCACGAGCGAAAACCACACCCGGTCGCCGGGACATACGTGCCCGGGAGAGCACTCCTCCCACCGCTGAGCCACCCGCAGCCTGTGGCTTACGTTCCACCGACCGAGCCCACACCGGCGGCGAAGAAAGCCATCCTGCCGTTTCCCGGTGGACCTGCTGCAAGCCGCTCCAGGCGGACCGCGCGAGGCCGAACATGGCTGACGGCTGCTGCCCCTCCCGCTGAGACCAGGGCGAAGCGTAGCGTCCGACGTTGGCGCCCACGAGGATGGACAGCTGGTGCAGGCTGCCCCGGGCACCGCTCTGTTGGGCCAGGCGGACGGGGCCGAGGGCGTCATCGTCGAAGTCCGTGAAAGCCGCCAGCACCGCCTGCACCTCGGCCGAGTACGACTCGAGGGCATCGATGTCGTCGGCGGGGGGCTTCGGCGGCAGCTCGAGATCAGAGCCGATGAACACACCCATGGAGCCGCCGGCGCGGCGTGCTTTCTGAAAGCCGAGCCGCATGAGCCGCTGGCGTGTGTCCACAGCATCGGCATCGTTCCCGAGGGCCCTGGCGATGGCTCCCGTGGACAGCACGCTCTGCTCACTGCACAGAGGCTGACCCGCCGTCTCATCGATGGTCCGGCGCCCCTCCGCCGTGCGGGCCAGATGGGCCAGTCCCCACATGGCATCGTGGTAGAGCCAGCCGTGGCGCGACCCCGGATCGGTGCCGCCGCCAAAGTGGCTGACCAGTGACAGCCGCTGCCGGGCCTCGCGCTGACCTGCCCCAGTGATCGGCAGGGACAGGGCCGCCTGGTCGCCGTCGAAGTCGGCATTCATCCAGTTTGTCACCAGAGGGTGAACGAGGATGGCGCTGCCGCCCGTGCGCCGGGGCTGGAAGGCGATGAAGTTCGATGGCAGCAGGGCGGGAGGGCGGTGCAGGATTACCCAGTTTTCGGCCATCACTTCGTCCAGCGCGGCCACCGCCTCCGGCGAACGGGATGCCGCCGCGTCGCAATTGCCGAGCCGCTGCGCTACGAGGCCGGCGAACAGCACCCAGGCGATCTCCTCCGGCACACCGATCTGGTCGTGATGCAGGTCGGAGCCCGGGGCGATCACGCCACGGGCCGTAAACAGAACATTCGCCTGGAACTGCAGGTCGGCCGGGCCGACCAGGTCATCGAGGTATTCGGCCAGGCGCCGGGCCAGCAGGGACCGAGTCTTGTCGAGAAGGGCCCGGGGTGCGTGGCTCGAAAGTGCCCTCTGCAGGCGACGATTGGCTTCCAGCAGCGGTGTCCAGGCCGCCGACTCCTCCAGACCACCGACGTGATCGATGGTGTGGTCGGGGAGCCAGGGGTGAGGTGTGGGCTCGGCCAGGGCGGTGGTGTGCGTGGATGCCGGGCCCAGGCTGACGGCCATCGAACCCCCGTCGAGTTGCAGGCGAATCCCGGCCACCTCAAGACGGGTCTGCAGGCGCGAAAACTGTGGTGACGGCGGCTCGGCCTGGAGGGGGGCTCCCGAGGCGACCCGTGCCGCCAGAGAGTCACTGTCGGGGCGATCGACGGCACGGGTGTTATAGTGCTCGCGGATCGTCTCTACGGCCTCTGCTTCCCGCAGAGCTGCGGCCTCGAGTTCTCCCTGGTGCTGCGGTGCATAGCGGAGCAGATCCCCGGCGATGGGACCGACGAGCCGGCGTTTTTCCGGCGCAACGTGCTCGAGATCGGCGGCGGCATGCAGCTTCTCCCGCGCCAGATGTACAGTGCAACCCCAGTAGACCCAGCCGACGCTACTGCGGTAGTCGAGGGGTTCGCCGTCCAGGGTGAGCTGTTCCATGCCGTCCTCCGGCAGACCGGCCTCAACCAGCGTCCGGCGCAGGTCGTCTTCCGAGGGGGAGGAGAAGGGCGCGACCTCGAGATGAGTACCTCGAGCCTGGGCGACGCGGCTCATGACAGCCTCCCGCAGGCTGCCCAGACTCAGCCGGGACGGCAGACCGGTGAGGCTGCAGATGATCTCCACGTGGGTGCCGTCGGGCAGCGCCGGCATGTCAGCATCGGGAAGGACCTGTGAAACCACACCCTTGGCGCCGTGCCGGTGCGACAGCTTGTCGCCGATGGTCACCGGTTCCGGGCAGGCGAGCCGGTGAGAGGCCGTTTCGCTGATCACGAGGGCGTCCTCGAAGCAGCCTTCGTCCCAGGTGATGAAGGCGGTGAGCAGGTCGTGGCCACACCAGAATCCGTCGACCTCGGGCTCGAGGCCGGTGCGGATCCGGGCGGGTTCGTGCGTGGCCGGCGGCAGCCACTGCCGCATCATGTTGGCCCCCATCAACGCCCGGTTCACATCATCGTGCTCCAGGAAGGGGATACAGCCGGTGGTGACACCCAGGCGTGCCGTCGGCGTATCGTCCACGATATGGATCCGGCGATCGTGGATCTCGGCGCCACGGGCGACGCTGAGAACACGGGCGACGTTGGGACCTTCCGGTGTCTCGATGACACACACGCGTCCGTGATGCCCTGCTGTCATCACCTCTTCGCGATCCGGGATCTTGACACGCCGCAGATGGGCGTGGCGGTCGAGCCAGTTGTTGCTCTGCAGCCACTGGACGGTCACCGCATCCCAGGGCTGCAGCCCCGGCTGCATGATGAACTGCTGCAGCCAGGAGTCGAGAGGCAGCCAGGCACGGGCGTCGTAGGCATCCGCCGGACATTCGCCCGGTCCCGCCGTGCGCAGACGACCGGCGATCCAGTCGAGGGCGAGATCGCCGCAACACCTGACATCAGCGTCAGCCAGATCGACACCGGCCTCGGCCACGGCCACGCAGACGATCTGGCCGTCATCGGTATGGAAGACACCTTCCGGGTCCGGGCGCGGGATGTCATAGGTGTTCTCCACATCTCCGTCGGCACCGGAGAGGAACACATGAACCCGCCGGGTCGAAGCCGACGGGTCATCGGCATCGAGCTGGTACCCTGCCAGTGGCAGTCTCTCGGCGAGCAGATCGGGCAGGGCGCGTTCGAGGAATTCGTCCCAGGAACGGCGGTGCCAGGGCGCGGCAAAAGGGTCGGGCGTAGTCAAGGTCAGTCCTCCCACTGGCGGGTGATCTCCTGCCAGCCGGCCGCCACCTGGCGACGGGCGTAGTGGAGACGGGATTTGATCGTGCCTTCAGGAACGCCCAGCTCAGCGGCCACCGCCGAGATCTCGAGGTTGGCGTCATAGACGAGGTGGATGACGCGCTGCTTGTCTTCGGGCAGCGTCTCGACGACGCGGCGTACGAGGCGCTGCACCTCCAGTGCCTCGATCGCTGCATCCGGGGCGACAGCCGCCTCGTCGACGAACCAGGCAGGCAAGGGCGAATCGCCGTCGTCATCGCTGTCCGGTGTCGGATCCAGGCTCTGCTGTCGCCGACGGCGTACCGCGTCCAGGTGGTTGAGGGCCAGGTTCGAGGCGATGCTGTAGAGCCACGAACGCGGCGTGCCCTTTCCCGAGAACTGGGCGGCGCGCTCCCAGACGCGCGGGAACACCTCCTGCAACAGGTCGTCGGCGGCAGCGTCATCACGCACGATTCGCTGCAGGTGTCGCTCGAGGGCGCCGCCGTACCGCTCGTAGAGCAGTTCGAGAGCCTCGGCGTCGCCTCGGGTGACGCCCTGCAGGAGAGTTTCGTCGGTCACGGTATTGGTCGTTCCACCCGTAGGACCGGTCAGACCCTGGGCAGGTTCAGTGCGACCTCGAGAAAAACCGGCGGTTCCGGTCTCAGTCGGCGATCACCCACCCCGGCAGAGAGATATCCAGCCGTCGAGTGGGTGCATAGATCCGTTCGCCCGACGGGTAGGGAGTGTCCTGCGTGACGATGTAGAGGCTGCCGTCATGTACAAAAGTGATTTCATCCCGGGCGTCACCGCAGACGTCCTCGACGATCCCTCCCCGGAGCCAATCAAAGGGCAGGCCGTCGCAGACCGGGCGCAGGACCCGACGGCAGGCGGCGTCCCAGAAACCGAAGGCGGCGGCGCTCGTGTTGAGAAACAGCAGCTCCTCCCCGTCCCCTGACCAGTTCACCGCCGGGCCGCCCTGGCTGACGTTGTCGGGTTCCATGCGACCGAGGGGCTCACCGGTGCCGCTCACCATGTTGAGCAGGCCGTAGGTCCCCCAGCGGTCGCCCATCCACATCTCCAGACCGGGAAGGTCGGAGCGGAAATTGCCGGCGTGGATGCCCTGGACATGACCGTAACGATGGTGGCGCAGCACCGAACCATCGCGGGCATCGATGAGGAAGAATCCCGGATCGGAACCGGCGGCGCCGATCTGCACTCCACCGTCACCGCTGATGGGTCCGAAGGCGGCGTGGTCGATATGGCCGGCGCCGCCGGAGTCCTCGAGGTACTCCGAGCCCTCCATGATCCACAGGCGCTTGCCGTCGCCGTCCCACAGCTCGTAGCCGGGCAGGATCTCGTCGCGACCGTCGCCGTCGACATCGCAGAACCACAGGTACATGCCATGCCAGGCGCCGTCGGCATCGGCACGCCAGCGCAGCTGCAACTCGTCGTCGAAACACCAGAAGGAGTACCCCGTACCGGCACCGTCGCCGTCGCGCAGGATGAGGTCCTGCGCGCCTTTCGTTTCCGCCCGGAGCTTGCAGGGCCAGAGCGGGCGCAGGGAGTGTAGCCAGTTGCCGACGCTGTCGTGGCGCCAGCCCCGGTAGGGACCGGTGCGTGGCAGTTCGACGTCGGCGGTGATCTCACCCGTCTGTCCGGAGACCAGGCGCAGACGATCGGCGTCGAGGTCGAGGCCGATGATGTCCTCGGCGCCGCAGCCATCCAGGTCATGCACCGCCGTGCGCGTCAGACCGCGAGCCGCGCCGAAGGTGCGGTCGGACTGTACCTCGCCGGAATCGATGTCGAGGCAGATGCGGCGAGGTCCGTCCCCCGTGTCCTTCTCCAGGATCAGCTCCTTGTGCCCGGCGCCGCGGGCATCACCGTAACGCACCGCACACGGCCACCACGGGGAGATGTCGATCTTCTTCCACAGGATCGGCCGCGGATAGCGCTGGGCAGCCTGAGCCCAGTCGCGCTCGCGGGCATCCAGGCGACTGGCAAAGGCAGCACGAGAAGGCTGATCGGCAGTCACTGTAATCGAATGCAGCCGGCACCGGGTGTTGGTGCGTACGCCGGCCTTGCCCGTGGGCAGACGATCGTCGCGGGCCGAGAAGACGGGTTCATCGTCGAGGAAGCAGCGGATCCAGGGCCCGTCACACTCGGCGCGCAGCCGGTAGTAGCGTTCACGGTCGATCCCGCGGGGCTGGTCGGCCAGCATGGACCAGGCCTCGTCGTGGCGATGATAGAGGACGAGACGGCCGAAGCCCTCGAAGCCGAAGAAGTAGTACTGCCGCAGATCCCGGTAGCGCAGCATCAGCCCGGTGAGGGCAACGTGGGCGTGGGGGTCGTCGCTGTTGGGCTGGGAGAAGGCGTTGAGCTGGCGCACGCTGGCTTCGATGGTCAGATCTGACCAGAGATCGTGACCGGCCACCAGCGTCCGGTCCGTCTTGTTGATGTGTTCGAGCACACGCTCGGCACCGCCGGGTGCATCGGCGTCGGCGATGACGCGGAAGAACGCCGGCATGCGCCAGTTCGGCGGCGCCGTCAGACCGTTCGTCCAGCCGTCGAAGGTGCTCTCTTCCCGGCTCTGGTCCGGTTCGTTGGGGTCGAGGACGTTGCCCACAGGGCAGTCCGTCAGGTCGATCCGGGCCAGGATGCTGACGCCCTCGGAGGTCTTGTCGCTTTGCATCAGGTCTCCTTGCCGCTGTGGTTGCAGGGGTGTAAGGTTGCACAGATCAGGTGCGCCATGGTCCGGCAGGCCGTGGTACCTGCCGTTCATTCATAGCCCAGCGCAGGAGCCAACCATGACCCACCGAATTCTAGGCGCTATCCTCTGCAATCTCCTCTTTGTCACCGCAGGCATCGCTACGCCACCCGTTGACTCCGACAAGTTCGTCAAGCATCTGGAGTTTGACGACTACGAGTGTGAGGTGGACGATGACTGGATCCGGCCAACCACGGCGAGCAACTGAATATCCTTCTGAAGGAATACAATGATGGCGTCATGGTACAGACCTTCGCCAAGTCGAGCGACAAGAAGCGGAAGGACATCATCGACACGGTGAACTCCCTCAACGCTGCTGCCACCGTCGCCAGGTTCTACATCGACGACGACGGCGACACGATGATGGAAGCCTGGTTTCCCGGAAAGTATGACAAGAAACTTTTCGGGAATTTCCTCGAAGCGTGGCAGGGCGATACCAAGGGTCAGGCCACGGCCATCCTGACGCTGGTAGAGTAGGGCAAGTCGACGCACGCTCCACGGCGCCCTCCCGATTCCCGGGAGGGCGCTTTCTCGTTCTGCCTCAAGCGCCCGCGCGCCACAGATCACCCACAGCGTCCAGCTTGGCGTCGCTGAGGTAGCCATAGCGGTTGATCCAGGCGCCATCGGTATCGCTCTCGGCGACCAGCCGGAAGCGGCGGAGAAAGTCGTCCTGCGGTCCGTAGCCGTGCACCAGAGGGGTTACCGCCATGCGCCCCCCCGCCTGACGTACCGCCGCTGCCATCCGTCGCCGCTGCACGTCGTCGCTGATGGGATGGGGTTCGTCCGGCTCGGGGTAGTGGAAGGCCTTCAGGGAGTCACCCGGGGGCACGTCGCCGAGGTCGAACAGGTTGGCCAGAGCGTGTACGAGCAGGCGCTCGTCTAGGCCGCTGTTGTGGGCCAGCAGCTGCCGCCCCCAGAATTCCACCATCACCGTCCAGTGCATCGTGTAGAGCTTGGGAGAGGCCGCGTCACACCAGGCGCCGGCGCCGGCGAAATCGAACCCCGTCAGCAGCGTCAGAGGCGGCATGAAGGCGTTGGCTGACAGCTTCAGGCCATCCCGCCCGGTGGCGTCGAGGATCTCGCGCCAGTGGCTGACCATATCGACGGACAGGGCCGACTTCAATCGCAGCCAGTCGAAGACGCCGGGGAAACGGCGCAACAGCGCCAGGCCCTCGCCGGCGCCGCGGTCTCCGGAGGCGAAAGCCGCCAGGTCTTCGTTGCGCAAGGATCCATGCAGGTAGTCGTAGAGGGCGGTTACCTCGCGCTGTACTTCATCGAAGGCCCAGCCGCGTTCCAGCGCCCAGCGTCGCACGTGGGGACTGAAATCCTGAAACGCCTCGTCCAGCATGTAGCAAGGGTACTCCGGCCAGTCCGGCCGGAAGCCGCTGATCTTCGGGTACCGGGCCACCAGATCGGCCACATAGCCACGGAGATACGCGCGGATGGCCGGGCTTGCCAGGCAGCCGGTATCCGCCATGCGCTTTGGAGTGCCGCCATCCGGGAGCCGGGGCCGGTCCTCGTCCCGCATGCCCCGTGCCGACTGGCCACTCACCTGAAAGTAGACCTCCAGTCCACGGTCGACGGCGGCGTCGATGAACCGGTCGACCACATGCCCGTGTGACTCGGTCAGGTCGTCGGCCGGACGCGGCCGGTAGGGGCTGTCGGTGTAGCAACTCTCGTCCGGCACGTAGCTGGGGGCGCTGCGCACCCACAGGCCCGGCTCGCCGAAGAGGGGGCGATCGAAGAGCCGCGGACTGGCTCCGGCGTCGGATGGCGGCTGCCAGCTGCCCTGTCCCTCGGACGCTGGAGCGGTCACCGTGGGATTGAGAGCGACGGCGGCAGCGCCAGCGCGGTCGACGATGTTGTCGAGCACGGCGTCGACGCCCTCGGAGAGGATGAAGTCCGCCAGTACAGTGATACCGAGAGGACGTTTGCTCATGGCTCACAGGTCTCTTGTTGAGGAGGAATGGCAGGGGTGCCGGCATCCGCTTGACGCCGAGTACCCCACTTCTGCAGCAGCAGGCCGATGATGATGATGGCGAGGCCGAGAACAGTGGCCGGCTCGATGGACTCGCCCACTAGATAGTGGATGAGGACCAGGGACAGGAAGGGACTGAGGAAAATGAAGTTGGCGACCCGGGCTGCATTGCGGGCACGCTGCAGGGCGCTGAGCCAGAGCACGAAGGTCAGGCCCATCTCGAACACACCCACGTAGGCCGCCCCGGCCCAGCCGCGCCACGACATAGGTGGAAACTCTGACAGGATCACACAGGCAATGGTCACCGGCGGCATGGCCAGGAGGAAATTGAGGAACAGTCGCTGAACCGGGTCGACATCGTCGCGGGTGACGGCCACCCAGTAGAGGGCCCAGATGACGGTGCTGCCCAAAGCCAGGGCGACACCGAGACCATCGTCGAACCGCAGGGACAGCACGTCGCCGCGCGTGGCCACGACGAGGACACCGGCATAACAGATGAAGCCGGCCATGACGTCCCAGCGCAGCAGGCGCTGGCCGAGCAGCAGGGCCGACAGCCAGGCCAGCACGAGGGCCCAGGTGTAGTTGAGGGGTTGGGCCTGCTGCGCCGGGAGGCGGGCGTAGGCGGCGATCAGAATCAGATAATAGAGGCAGGGATTCAGCAGACCGAGTCCGGCGGAACGCAGCCAGACACCGCCCGGGAGGGCGGCCACCTGGCGCGCCTGGCCCCGCAGGAGCAGGACTGTTCCCAGCAACAGGGTCGACACGCCTGTGCTGACCAGCAACAGCTGAGCCGGTTCGAAGTGGCGCAGCGTCAGTTTGAAGGCGGAGGCCACCGTCGACCACAACAGCACCGCCGCCAGGGCCTGGGCGACGCCACCAGGGAGGCGGGAGCCTGGGCGCGGATTCATCGCAGGACCGTTCTCTGGCGGGTCAGGGGGCAGACCCTTATCTTATTGCGGTTCAAGGTAGTACTCGCAAATTCGTTCCATCGTCACCATCGCTATACGGCAGGTATCCCATGGCTAAGACCGGTCCCCGCAATCAGATCGCTATGAAGAGCACCGAGAGCAGTCACACGTACTACACTTCGAAGAACCGCCGGAACCAGCAGGCGCGCATGGAGATCAAGAAGTACGATCCGACCCTGCGCAAGCACGTCATGTATCGCGAAGAGCGCTGACGACGGATCGGACACTCGCGATATCGGCGCTGACATGAGAAGCAACGCCGCCCTGGCTCGTCGCCGGGGCGGCGTTTTTTGTTGTGTCCTGCTCAGCGCCCTGACCGTGGTGTGGCTGACAGAAGCGCGGGCGGCGGATGTCTTCGTCGCCACCGCGGGGGGCTCCTCGGGCAGGGGAGCACTGCTCGGCAGCCGCTCCGACATCGTGCGTCCCGCGTTGCCGGCACTGCACACCCGGGTCAGGCTACGATTCCAGGACAACCGTGTCTACATCCTGCAGGGCGAGGGTCGGGACCAGCTTCTCGTCCTGATCCCCTCCGCCTGGCTCGCCCCCGCCATCGAGTTTTCCACCGGCCCCGGCAGCGATCCGCGGGATGTTGTGGCTCTCCCGGACGATGAGCTCTACATATCTCTCCACGGCGGTAGTGAGGTGGTGCGTGTCGACGCCTACAGCGGTGAGGTCCAGGCCCGCATCGATCTGAGTGCGTTGGACACAGACGGCAATCCCGACATGACGAAGATGATCCGTCGGGGAGATCGCCTCTACGTGTTGTGTGAGCGCCTGGGAGCGCCCACGGGTACCATCGCCGTCATTGACATGCGCACGGAATCTGCCCTCGACATGGAACCTGCCACTCCGGGCCTCCAGGGGCTCGAATTGGGCGGTCTGGCCCCCACTTGTCTGCTGGGGCTGGGCGAACGTCTCATCGTACCGACCAGTGAGGGCATCGAAGAGCTGGACCCGGTCAGCAGGGGTCGACGGGTCCTGCTCACAGCCGCCGAGCTCGGGGGGGTCGTGCAGGGGATCGCCCTGCGGTCCAACCGGCAGGGGTATGCCGCCGTGCAGGCCGGCGAGGCGTTTCACGTCGTCCCAGTCGATCTGCTGGCGCGTACGGCGGGGGCCCCCCTGACGGGCTTGACCGGAGGACGGATCAACGACCTCGTCATCGACGACAACCGCCTGATCGTGGCCGACGATGGCACGTTCGAGTTCGATTTTGCTGCCGGCCTCTACATCTACGACGTCGATACCGGTAGTCTCCTGGCGGGGCCCATCGACACCGGGCAGAAGCCGAAACGTCTCGTGGTGGTGGCTCAACGCACGATCACCGCCGTCGAGTCAGGCGTCGGTCAGTCCCTCCCGGCGACCAGTCGGCTGCTGATCCCCTTCCCGAATCCCTTCAATGCCGGCGTCGTGCTGCCCCTGCAGCTGCACTCGGATACGAAGGTGCGGTTGACGATACACAACCTGGCCGGGATGCGGGTTCGTACCCTGCTGCGGGGATCGGCAGCACCGGGAGGGCGCAGTATCCGCTGGGACGGGCGCGACGACGGGGGCCGGGCCGTGGCCAGCGGTGTTTACTTTGCCCGACTGCTCACCGGCGCCGGCACTTCGACGCGGCGACTCGTCCTCGTCAGGTAAGGCCGAGGAGCTGCCGTATGACCGGTTCGAGGCCATCGGCCATACGCTGAAAGCCGAGGTCGGTCGGGTGTGTTCCGTCGACGGTGCACTCGTCGAAGTCGTCACCCCCCAGCAGGCCGCCGCCGTCGAGGAAATGGAGCCCCGTGTCGCCGCCATCAGCGCGCAACTCGACCACCTGCCGCTGGGCGGCAGATCGCTCTTGCCTGCGCGAGATGGCAGCAGGGCTCCAGGCCTCGCCAGCGGTTGGGGGGCGGGAGACGACGAGGATCGGTGTAGAGGGGTGGCGTTGTCGCAGGATGTCCATGAACACCGGCAGGGTACGTGTCAGGTGTGCTGCGTCCGGGCAGTTGGCGTCGTAGTCGAGAACGAAGAGGCTGCAGTCGTCGATGAGACCGATGGACCGGGCCACCTCGGGTTCTCCCTTGCCACTGCCTGAAAAACCCAGGTTGACGGAGGCCGCCTGCAGCCGCCGGCTGAGGATCGCCGGGTAGGCCATCCCCGGGCGGGCGGCGCAGCCACCTTGCGTAATCGACGTGCCATAGAACACGATCGGAGACCGGATCGCCCGAGGCGTCGAGGCCTCCACCCGGGCCCCCACGTCGAGACCCACCTCCACGCGCCGCACTCCCTGGTACAGGGGAAAGTGCAGGGTGAGGTCGCGCCATTGCGGTTCGGGCTGGGCGAAGAGCTGCGCACTGTACAGCAGCTGGGAGTGATCGTACTTGGCGATGCCGGCAAAGCGTTCACGACCCGGTGGCCCAACATACACGTCGAAACCGCACTGGCCGGTGGCGGGCATGTGGTTCATCCCCGCGGGCCCCGCCAGTTCGACACGTACCGCCACATGCCGACTGTTGCTGCGCAGGCGGATCACACCCCCTGCCGTATGGCCCGCCAGTCCGTCCACCGCTTCGGGCAGGGGCTCTGGTGGCGCCGCCGGAAGGCGCCGGTAGATCCGGTCCTGCTCGAACCAGGGGAAACCGCCCAGTTCCAGCGGTGCGTCGCCGGGCGCATGCCAGGCCAGGTCGTCCCCTGACGGCGAGGTCGACATCTGCTGGTCGAAGCGGCTCGCGTTCACTTCGGGGCGTTCGGTGACGTCGCCCGTCGGCTTCGGCAGAGGTGCCGCGTTACCTCCACGCGTCTCGGCCTCGAGCAGCTCATCGACGTCGGCGTAGGCATAGATCGTGGGGGCGCCCGTCGCCGGCAGTCCCCCGGTGTCGGCCGTGGGACCGTAGGTGCTGTGCAGGTCGCGGCCCAGGGCGCGCAGCAGGTGACTGAGCTGGCCGCGATGGTGGGCGGTGTGCGCCAGGCGTCGCGTCAGCACCCAGGCCCGGGAGCGCTCGACCTCAAAAAACGCGACCGCTGCCGACCACCAGTCCTCCTCCTGCTGGCGCAACGCCTCTGTCCGGCGCGCCGAGTCATCGGCATAGCGGTGCAGGAAGGCAAGGCGTGTCTCCTCATCGGGCAGGGGAGGCGCATCGACATCGATACCGAGGATGTTGCAGAACCAGAGATTCTCGCTGACACACTGGTGGACCATCTGTTCGAGGAAGCTGCGCCCCCGTCGATCGACGGCATGGGGCCGCGCCCCCAGGTCACCGTCGGCGAACATGGACCAGACGCTGAGGGTTTTCAGACGTTCGGTCTCGTACGTGTCGACGAGAAAGTTGTACGTTTCAGCCACGTGGGGATCAGTTGGCGTACTTGACTGAGCAGCCGTACGGCGCGGTCGTCTTCTGCGAGATTTCCGTCCCCGCCAGGCAGCAGTCCAGGGCCTCGGCAACGTAGTTGGTCGCCTTGGGTATGTCGGCGACCTTCGTCGACTTGATGTTGTCGATACCCCCGGCATAGACCAGCCTGCCTTCCGGGCTGATGACGTACATGTGGGGTGTGGTGAGGGCGCCGTACAGGTGACCGACCTTGCCGGTTTCGTCGACGAGGTAGGCGGTGGGAACTGCCTTCTCTTTCTTCAGCTGCGCCTGCAGGGCCTCGCCGGTGTAGTGTCCCTGCTTGCCGGGGGCCGAGGAGCTGATGGACAACCAGACGACGCCGCTGTCGGTATAGGTCTTCTGCAGCGCCTGCATGTTACCGCTGTCGTAGTGCTTGCGCACGAAGGGGCAGCCGAAATTTACCCACTCGAGCACCACGTGCCTGCCCTTGAAGTCAGACAGTATGTAGGTCTTTCCGTCGGCGGCGGTGAGCTCGAAGTCGGGGGCCTTCTCGTCGATCGTGGCCAGCGATGCCCAGGCCGCGGCGGTACTGGCGAGCAGCATGGTGAGGATCAGCGGACGTCGGACGCGATTCATACGTGGCTCCTGAAGAGGATGGAGACGAGCACCGGTTTTCCGAGTATACTCGATGGACATACCCGCGCGAAAGGAGAGGGATGAAGAACTGGTGCTGGTTCGGTCCGATGCCAGACAACACGGAGGAGGACTGGAAGAGGATCTTCGAGGGCATGCGCGCCTCGGGCGTCCACGCGATCCTGCCCGAGGTGTTCAACGGCCACGTTGCCTGGTGGGCGAGCGACCATCTGCCGGTGACCGAAGTCCTGCTGGAACGACTGATCCCGCTGGCGCACGCTGCCGATCTGGAGATCCACGCCTGGATGCACACGATGACGTGCAACATCCCCGAGATTCATGAATCTCATCCGGAATGGTACGGTGTGAACGGGCGGGGGGAGTCAACAGCCGTGAAGCCACCGTACGTCGGGTATTACAGATTCCTGTGCCCGTCGCGACCCGAAGTGCACCAGTTCCTGCGACGGCGAGTAGGGGAGTTGGCTGCCATGGACGGTCTCGCTGGCATCCACCTCGACTACATCCGCTTTCCCGATGTCATCCTCGCCGAGGCCTTGCAGCCGAAGTATGGCATCGTGCAGGATCGCGAGTACCCGGAATACGACTACTGCTACTGCGAGGTCTGCCGCGAGGGGTTTCGGCACGAGACCGGGATCGATGTTTCCGGACTGGACGACCCGGCACAGAACGACGAATGGCGCCAGTTTCGCTGTGACCGCATCACTGACCTCGTCAATGACGTGCTCGTGCCCGTCGGACGGGCGGCAGGCAAGCAGATGACGGCGGCCGTATTCCCGAACTGGCGGCACGTGCGTCAGCAATGGCACCGGTGGCAGGTCGACGGCGTCCTGCCCATGCTCTATCAGTCATTTTACGGGGAGGACATCGCCTGGATCGGCTCACATTGCCAGGCCGGTCTGTCGCGCATGCAGGAGACGGGCGTGACCAAGCCACTCTACAGCGGACTGTTCGTCCCGGCTCTCGACCCAGGCGATCTGCGCCAGGCGATTGAAGTGTCGGGCGCGTCCGGTGCGTCCGGCGTGTCGCTCTTCGCTCTCGGTTCGATGAGCGACGCCCACTGGGAGGCCTTCTCGGCGGCCACCACCTGAGGCTGCGGGGCTCAATCCCAGGGCCGCACGAAACGCCCCGGCGTCGCCCCCGTGTGCGCGCCATCGCACACAACCTGCACGCCGTTCACCCACACGTGATTGACGCCCCGCGACAGCTGATGGGGGTCCTCGAAGGTCGCGTTGTCGGTAACGGATTCCGGATCGAAGACGACGACATCGGCCAGCATACCTTCCCGCAGCAGACCCCGCTGCCGCAGGCCCAGGCGATCGGCCACAGCAGATGTCATCTTACGCACCGCATCCTCCAGGCTGAGTACGTTCAGTTCGCGGACGAAGCGGCCCAGAACTCTCGGGTAGGTGCCGTAGCCGCGTGGATGCACCGGTCCGAAGGGTTTACCCCAGACCGGGTCGTAGCCGCCCGCATCGGTGGACACCTTGATCCACGGTTGCTGCAGCTGCAGCCGCAGGTTGTCCTCCGTCATGGAGAAGTAGATGGTGCTGATCGACTGGCGTTCGGACAGGACCAGATCACACACGGCGTCGAACCAGTGCTGTCCCCGCATGCGGCAGATCTCGGACAGCTTGCGGCCCACGTACTGCTGGTTCTCTGCCTGCTGGAAGCCGATGGGCATGACGCCGTCCTCGCCGTGCTGGCTGACCATCGCCTCCCAGCGGCCGTCAGGTCTGGTGACGGCGGCGCGGATGTGCTCGCGTTGTGCCGGGTCCTGCAGATTCTCGTAGAGCCGGCCACCTGCCATGGCCCAGGGCGGCAGCACCGACGTCAGTCCCGTGCCCGAGGCGGCATAGGGATACATGTCCGCCGTAACGTCGAGGCCACCCGCACGAGCGGCCTCGATGCGCTCGATGACCCGCGGCATCTTGTCCCAGTTGTCCCGCCCCGCTGCCTTCAGGTGATAGATCTCCACCGGCACGTCAGCGCGCACGCCGATCTCGAAGGCCTCGTCGAGCGCGCCGAAGATCTCACCTGCCTCTGAGCGAAGGTGCGTGATGTAGGTGCCGTCGTATTGGCCCACCACCTCGCAGACGTGGACGATCTCGTCCGTGTCGGCATAGCAGTCCGGTGGGTAGATGAGGGCGTAGGAGACACCGAAGGCGCCATCTTCCATGGCTTCGGCCATGACACGACGCATGAGGTCTTGCTCGCCAGGACCCGCCGGGCGGTCATCCATATCCAGAGCGACTTTGCGCAGCGTTCCTCCTCCCAGGTACGATCCGACATTGGGAGACACGCCGGCGGCTTCGAAGGCCTCGAGCCAGTGGGCGAAGCGCGTCCAGCCCTTCGACGGTTCGACCCAGTGGGCTACGGCATCGCCGTGGATCTGGGTGCTGATGCCGCCCTCGTTGCGACCGGTCACCGGTGCCGGTGTGAAGGCTTCCCCCATGATCTCGGTGGTGATGCCCTGGGTGATCTTCGACACGCAGCGACCGTCCACCATGAGCGGATAGATGGAGTGGCTCTGGATGTCGATGAATCCGGGGCAGACGACGGCGCCGGTGCCATCGACGACGATTCGAGCCTGAGCTGGCGGGAGCGAGCCGGGCGGGGCAACGGCGGCCACACGATCGCCGGCGAGAGCAACGTCGCCACGAAACCAGGGATTGCCGCTGCCGTCGATGACGCGGCAACCCGTGATCAGCGTGTCGAAGGCCACGTGTCAGCTCACGACCAGGTAAGACAACCAGCCCTCGTGGCGGTCGTTGAGGATCACGTGGGGCACACCCAGTGGCAGGTAGACGGCATCGCCGGTCTTCACGGGAAAAGCGTCGAAGCCGGCCACGACGGTACCCTCACCTTCGAGGATGTAGTAGATCTGTTCCTTGTCGTCGTGCTGGTGGTAGTCGGAGGCGTGACCCATGCCAACCGCCTGGCGGGCGAGATACCAGAAGGACAGCAGGCAGGGCTGATCGGTGCCGCTTTCGTCGGTGTCGAGCCGCTCCAGCAGCTGCCAGGTGACGGCTTTGCCGTGGTCTCCCATGTTCGGCGAGGCGTCGCGCCAGTTGAGGACCCGGGGCTGACCGATGGGCTTGCCTTCTCCCAGCTTCTCGTCGGGCACGGGACAGGAGATGATGAGGTACTGCATCCAGTCCGGGTTGCGGTCGCCGATCAGCTGATGGCCCACACCCGGCGGGAAGTAGGCGACGGAGCCCTCGCTCACGGGGCAGGTGTCGTCGCCGATGCGGACATCGGCGGTACCCGAGAGTATGTAGTAGTACTGCTCGGCGTTGTCGTGGGCGTGGTAGTCGGAGCTCTTGCCACCCTGTACCGAGTGTCCGGCAAAGCCGCTCAGGTGCGACAGGCAGTCGAAGGGGGAGGACGCAGCTTCCTCCTTCGGCCGGTTGAGGATGGGCCAGACGATGGCGTTGTCGTGGCCGAGATATGAGTCCGAGTCACGCCAGTTGCGGCAGACGGCGCGGGCGCTGGTCACGGGCAGGCTCCTTTCACGAGGTCTGTTCATTCTGCGGGCCGCCGCCAATCGTGCCGTCGGCCAACATCGATAACAGGGCCGAGTCGTCGACATCGAGAGGCAGCACAACACGTCCCCGTCGTCGTGACGACTCGTAGGTGGCGAAGATGAGCTCGGTGGCACGCAGTGCCCGGTGGCTGGACAGCTCCGGTTCGTCGTCGCTTTCCAGGCAGTCGACCAGGTTGCGTACACTGGCGATGGTGTGTTCGGGCACGGGTACGCCCACCGTCCTGTCAGGATCGGTCCAGGCGCCATCACGGAACAGACGCAACGGGTGTTCGGTCCTGCCGCCCGGTATCAGCTCGACGATGCCCTCGGTACCTATTAATCGGTTCACGTTGCCGAAGCCCGTTTCACCCGTCACCATCAATCCTTCCACTTCGTTGGCAAAGCGGATCCAGGCGATGCCGCTGGTGTCCAGCCGGACGCCGAAGACCTCGCTCTGTGCATCGACGGAGATCTGGCCGAGGACCCATTCGGCGGGTGTCTCCTCGTTGTAGAAGAACATCATGTCGAACCAGTGTGTGCCCCAGTCGAACAGGTTGGGACAGGAGGTCTCCATGCGGCGCAGGTCGCCGATGGCGCCATCGCGGATGAGCTTGCGCGCCGTCTGGAAGGTGTCGCCGAAGCGACGCTGGTGGCAGAGGGTGAGCAGCACGTCACGATCGATGCAGGCCTGGTGCATGGCTCTGGCGTCACCCCACGTGGGGGCCATCGGTTTTTCCGCCAGGATGGCGCGGGCGCCCGACTCGGCGGACGCTTCGATCATCTCGCGGTGGAAGTGCGGCCAGGTGCAGACGCTGACGAGGTCGGGTGATTCGACGCGCAGCATCTCGTGGTAGTCAGCATAGGTCTGTGGCACATGGAAGGACTCGGCGAAGGCGTCACGTGCCTCAGGTACCGGATCGACGCAGGCGACGATGGTGGTGCGCTCGTCGACGGCGTAACCCTCGGCGTGAGCGCGGCCACGGCCACCGCAGCCGATCACGGCAGCGCGCAGGTTGGCAGCATCGGATGACACAGGATTCTCTCTTTCTATCAGGGATTCCAAGCCGGGTTCGGCTCTGGAATCTTCGCCTCCACCGACTCGCGCCAGACGGCCAGGCGTTCGTACAGGTCGCGCTCGATGTCGGGATGGTCGGCGGCGAGATTGCGCTCTTCAGAGATGTCGTCTCTCAGATGGTAGAGCTCCCGGCGGCCGTCCTCGAAGAACTCGATCAGCTTCCAGTCGTCGCAGCGGACCGACGAGCCCGGCGTACCGCCCTGGTTGCCGTAATGGGGGTAGTGCCAGAAGATCCCCTCACGCTCGAGGGTGTCGCCACCGCGCAGCAGGGGCAGAATGGAGACGCCGTCCACGTGCTGCTCGGGCCGCAGGGGCAGGCCGGCGGCCTCCAGCAGGGTCGGGTAGAAATCGGGGCTCGTCACCGGTGTCGCGCAGGAGCTGCCCGCGGCGATCTGTTCCGGCCAGCGGACGAACAGCGGCTCACGTGTGCCCCCTTCGTACATCCAGCCTTTGCCTTCCGCCAGAGGCGCGTTGCACGTGGGTGATCCCTCGGAGGTGGCCAGTCCGCCGTTGTCCGAGGTGAACACGACGATCGTGTCCCGGGCCTTGCCGTTGCGCTCCAGCGCCGCCAGAACTCGCCCGATACCCTCGTCGAGGGAGTCGATCATGGCTGCGTACACCGGGTCGGAGTGCAGCAGTCGTCGCCGTACCCGGTGTCCCTTCTTGTGCTCGCAGGGGAAGAACTCGCCTTCGACGAAGGTGTCGAAGCGATCCAGCCCCAGCCGCCTGGCTTTGTCCTCGTAGCGAGCGATCCGCTCCGCCTTGGCCTGAATCGGCGTATGCACCGAGTAGTAGGACAGGTTCAGGAAGAAGGGCGTCTCACCCACGTGATCGATGAGATCGACGGCGCGATCCGTCAGGTAGTCGGTCAGGTACGTTTCAGCCGGCACGTCCGCCTCGACGAGGGGCTCGATCGTCCACGGGCTGAAGTAGCCGCCCTGCCCGGGTGATCCCATGTGGCAGCCGCCGACGTTGACATCGAAGCCGTGATCCTGCGGCAGGTGACCCTTGCCGCCGAGATGCCACTTGCCTACGTGCCAGGTGGCATACCCACCATCGCGCAGGGCGCTGGCGATGGACGTCTCAGATGTGGGCAGGTCTCGCAGATAGCGTACGTCGATGACACGGCCCCGAGGCGCGGGCCGGGCGTCGCCCCAGTGGATCCAGTCCGTGATACCCACGGTGGCCGGATACTTGCCGGTGAGCAGGCTGGCCCGCGTCGGCGAACAGACCGGACAGGCAGCGTAGCCGTCGGTGAAGCGCATACCCTCAGCGCACAGGCTGTCGATGTTCGGAGTTTCGTAGTACTCGGATCCACAGCAGGACAGGTCGGTCCAGCCCATGTCGTCGATGAGAATGAAGAGGATATTGGGTCGGGTCTGGCTCAAGGTGGTCTCTCGATATTGCTTGTGTTGAGATTCACAGGCACGGGCAGCGTAGCCGGCGACAAGCGTAGTCGCGGCAAGCTGGTGTCACAACTCAACCAAGAGGTCTCAATGGCCGCAAGAGCGACATCCACCGAGAGGATCGAGGCGGTGATCGCCGTCCTGCGCGGGGATCGCACCGTGGAGGAGGTTTGTCGCCTGCGGGGTGTCCGGCAGGCAACCTACAGACGCTGGCAGCGACAGGTGGTCGCGGGCAAGCACAGCGACGTCCGGGCGACGGTCACCGCCGGGGCTCTCGGCGGCGAGGCGCGTGTCGATCGCGACCGATGGGGTGTAGCCCACTGTTTCGCCGACAACGTTGCCGACCTCGGCTTTGCCGCCGGTGTCGCCCAGGCACAGGATCGCCTGTGGCAGCTGGACTACAGGCGTCGGATCGCTGACGGACGGCTGGCGGCCGTGCTCGGTGCCGACCACATCCGCACGGATCGCGAGCACAGGACTCTCGGATTTCGCCGCATCGCCGAGCAGGTGGAGGCGCCGGCGTTGAGTGCGGAGGCGGAAGCGGCGCTGGCGGGATACGCTGCCGGTGTCAACGCCTGGATCGAGCACGTGGGCGACAACCTGCCCCTCGAGTTCGATCTGCTGGGCTACGAGCCGGAGCCGTGGCAGGTGACGGACAGTCTGGCCATCCTGCGCTACTTCTGGTGGACCCTGACGGGACGCCTCAGTCAGCTGGTGGCGGCGGAGCGACTGCAGCGACACACCGGGCCCGACGTGGCAGCGTGGTTCCTGACGCCGGAAACCGTGTCCTACATCGTTCCGGACTGGGGGGGCGCTGCCCGGGTACGCGGTGGCACAGCTCCCGGCGGCGCCGCTGAAGCGGATTCTCCGGCCGCTACACCGGGCTCCAATAACTGGGTTGCCGGCCCGTCACGAGTCGACGGGGGTGGCCCCGTGCTCGCCGCCGATCCACACTGGCCGGTGGCCTTTCCCGACATGTGGTACGAGCAACACCTGAGCGGAGCGGGCACCGACGTCATCGGACCTGCCTACCCGGGAGCCCCATGGGTCGTGTTCGGTCGCACTCGCGGCCTGGCCTGGGGGCGGACGAACAACGTCACCTCCACGCGGGATCTCTACCACGAACAGACCGATCCGGACAGTCCCTCGCGGTATCGCACGACAGGGGGCTGGGAGCAGTTCACGACGAGGTACGAGTCCATCGAGGTGGCGGGTGCCGATCCGGTGACAGAACTCGTGCACTGTACCGCAGACGGGCGACCCGTGATCAACAGCTTCATCCCCGACGTCGACCCGGAGGGTGACGGACCGATCACGCTGCGCTGGCTGGGGCAGGAGGCCATCGGTGACGTGCAGTCCCTGATCGACCTGGGACGGTGTGACACCGTGGCCCAGGCGCGGCAGGTATTCTCGCGCTGGCGCCTGTCCCTGTGGAATGCCGTTCTGGCGGACGCTGATGGGCATTTCGGCTATCAGATGTGTGGCTCGGTACCCGAGAGAGCCGTGGCGACGCGGGGTACACGTCCCGGCGGCGACGCCGATCACGTGTGGCAGGGCTACCGGAACTCGCCAGCCCTACCCGGTGACTACGACCCGGTGCGAGGCTGGGTGGCGTCAGCGAACAACCCGCCGGCTCCACCGGAGTCACTCGACGGTCTCTACGGGACCTATGCCGACGGGTATCGGCACGACCGCATCGCCCAGGCTCTGGGTAGGGGGGAGCTGCTGACACCGAAGCAGGTGGGAGATCTGCAGAATGACAATCTTTCTCTGCGTGCCGAAGAGCTGTCATCGTCGGCGGCCAGGTACATGGGTCGGACAAAGCGCCTCAGGACCATGGCAAAATGGCTGCGGCGGTGGAACCATCGCTACGACGGGGATCAGGTGGGGGCAACGATCTGGGCGCTGTTCTGGCCGCGGCTCGTCCAATGCGTCGGCCAGGCGGTTCTCGATTCGTTTACAGCGCAACTGAACGCCGGCAATGCAGGCGGGCTGACGCGGCATCTCCTGCTCGGCCACCGTTCGCCCGGGTTCTTTCAGGGCGATCTCACTGCCATGGTGGCTGTCGCCGGTGGAGATACCCTCGACTACCTGGAGCGTGCCCTGGGATCGACGGCCCGCTCCTGGCGCTGGGACCGGGTGCAGTTCATGGTGCTGCGACATCCTGCCGCCCGTACCGAGGCGGCGCGGGCAATTCTCGAGCCGGCGCCCGTGCCGTGTCAGGGAGGCAACGGCGTGGTCAACAATCGCGCCAGCCGGGAGGCGGAGTCGCGGCTGGAGGTGACGGGAGGTCCGAGCTATCGCTTCGTCGCCGACATGTCGTCGCTGGAGACCAGGGGCTGCATGCTGGCGGGACAGAGCGGGCAGGCCGGGCATGACCACGCCTTCGATCAGCTCGATCTGTGGCCGGCGGGTCAGTACCATCCGCTGCTGATGGACGACGACGAAGTGGCAGCGGCGACGGTGACCACGACGCGACTGCGGGACTCGGCCTCAGGCTGACGGTCCTCGCTCGATCAACGCCTGGATGCGAGCCAGCGTCGGCAGAGCATCGCCGAAGTGACCCATGGCGGTGACGGCGATGGCGCCGGCAGCGTTGGCGAAGGCACCGATACGGGCCGGATCCCATCCGGCCAGGTAGCCGACCATCGTGGCAGCAGCGTGGCAGTCGCCGGCTCCCGTGGGTTCCACCACGTCGACTTCGTACCCGGGACAGTACACCGGTTCGGTGTCACCCTCCGCCAGCACGACGCAACCCTCCGATGCCAGGGTTACCGCCACCAGCTTTGGCCCTCGGGCACGCAGCTCGCGAGCGGCGTGGACGGCATCCTCCTTGCCGGTGATGGCTGTAGCCTCCTCCAGAGTCGGTGTGACGACGTCGGCCACGGCCAGGGCCTGCTCGAAGGCCGCGGTCGTCTCCGTTCCCCCCAGGATGGCGCGAATGTTGGGGTCGAAGGAGACGATAACCCCGGCGGCCTTCGCCGTGTCGATGGCGGCCTGTGACGCCGCGAGGGCGGACGGGCTGATCTGCATCGTCGTGCCGGGTACGTGCAGTGCGGCAGCCGCGGAGATGAGCTCGGAGCTGATATCGCTGGGCTGCAGCGTTGTCGCCGCCGAGTCACGCCGATGGAAGACCAAGCTGGTGTGGCCGTCGATGCATTCATGGAAGCAGAGGCCGATCTGCCGCCCTTCGACGCGGCGGATGGCCGACACATCCACGTGCTCCCCCACGAGGGCGTCGATCATGTACTCACTGAATGGATCCTCGCCCACGTGGGTGATCAGGGCGGCGTCGTGTCCACAGCGAACGGCGGCGGCGGCGTACGTGGCAGGACCGCCGCCAGCGTATTTGTGCCAGTGAGAAGCGCCACTCATGGTGTCGCCCATCGGCTCCGGCATGAATTCCACGAGGGCCTCGCCGAGAGCGAGGATCGGCCCGTCTGTCATGCCTCGGACTCACCGGTCGTGGCGAGCCGGCGCGGGTTCTCGAGGCTCTTCCGTACGGACTGCAGGAAGGCGGCGGCACCAGCGCCGTCCACGGCACGATGGTCGCAGGCCAGGCATACCGTCATCTGCTCGCGAATGACGGCGGCGCCGTCGACGGCGACGACCCGTTCGCCGCTGCGGCCCACGGCGAGGATGGCGCACTCCGGCGGGTTGATGAGCGGCAGGAACCGCTCGACGCCCTGGCCGGCGAGGCTGGTGATCGTAAAGGTGGGAGAAGGCTTCGGGGAGACGACGCCGGCACGGGCGGTTTCGATCAGCTGTTGCCGGCCTTCGGCGACGGCTGTCAGAGAGAGGCCATCGGCGTCCTTCACGACAGGGACGAGGATGCCGTCATCGACGGCCACGGCAATACCGACATGGCATCCCGCCTTGAGCACGATGCCGCTGGCGCCCACGTGGGCGTTGAAGCGACCGTGTTGGCGCAGGGCGCGTGCCACGGCGACAATGATGAGGTCGTTGAGGGATATCGACGCGTCTGCAAAGCCAGCTCGGAAGATCCGGGCGTCGGTGACATCGATGTCACCGAACAGATAGAAGTGCGGGATGCTACGGGCGCTGACGGTCATGCGCTCGGCGATGGCGGCGCGTCGACGGTTGTGGGGTACCACGCGATCGCCGCCTTCGATGTCGGGTTCGGCCGTCGGTTCGGTAACTGGAGTGCCTCCGGCAGCCGACAGGGCGGCGGCGAGAACGTCGCGGCGGATGATCCGGCCCGACGGACCGGACCCCGCCACTCGTGCCAGGTCGACCAGGAGCTGCCGCGCCAGGCGTCTCGCCGAGGGCGACGCGAAGGTTCGCCCGGCGGTGGGACGTGTGTCCGGGGATCCCGAAGACCGGGATTTCGCGGAAACAGAAACAGGTCGAGGCGCGGCAGAAAGGTCGACGGCTGTGGCCGCTGCCTTTGCAGGGATGGTTTCGTCCGCTTCACCGATCCAGGCGATGGCGTCCAGCACCCTGGCCTCGTCGCCAGCGGCACAGTCGATACTCAGCAGGATGCCATCGCCCTCGGCGGCGACCTCGAAGGCGGCTTTCTCCGACTCGACAACGGCGATGACATCGCCGCTCTCGACGCGGTCACCCTCGGCCTTGCACCACTCCAGCAGGACACCGGTCGTCAGATTCTCGCCCACCTGTGGCATCCGTACCGGGATCATGCGTAGACAGCTCGCCGTACGGCAGCGACGATGTCCGCTGTCTGTGGAATGCAAGCCTGTTCCAGCGTGTGGTTGTACGGGATGGCAAGGTTGCGACCGGCGACGATCTCTACGGGCGCATCGAGGTGGTCGAAGGCTTCCCCCTGGATGATGGCGGCCATGTCGGCGGCGACGCCGCCACGTCGAACGGCCTCCTGCACGATGACGACGTGCTCGGTGCGGCAGACGGACTCCAGGATCGCCTGCCGGTCGAGTGGGACCAGCGTGCGCGGATCGATGACCTCCACATCGATGTTGTGCTGAGAGTACAACTCTTCGGCCGCCTCCAGCGAGCGGGGAACCATGTTCGACCAGGCGATGAGAGTGCAGTCCCGACCGGGGCGCTTGATGTCGGCCACACCCAGGGGAATGGACTCCTCATTCTCTGGCACCGGTCCCTCTGTCATATAGAGGAGCTTGTGCTCCAGGAAGATGACGGGGTCGTCGTCACGGATGGCGCTGACGAGCAGACCTCGTGCATCGCGTGGTGTGGAGGGCATGACGAGCTTGAGGCCCGGGATGTGGTAGAACAGGCCCTCCAGGCTCTGGGAGTGCTGCGCGGCGACGCAGTCTCCGACACCTCCCTGGGTGCGCAGGACCATGGGCACCGAACGGGCCCCGCCCGACATGAGGCGGTATTTGGCTGCCTGGTTGACGACCTGATCCATCGTCAGCAGCGTGAAGTCGACGAACAGCACTTCGACGACGGGACGCATGCCGGTGATGGCCGCCCCCACGGCGGCGCCGACGAGGCTGGGCTCGGCGATGGGTGTGTCGATGCAGCGCTTCGGTCCGAACTCGGCGAGCAGACCCTCGGTGACCAGGTACGAGCCACCCCGTTCGGCGATGCCGACACCGAGACAGAAGACGCTGTCGTCGCGGGCCATCTCCTGGCGCAGGGCTTCGTTCAACCCCTGGCGCAGCATCAGCGTGCGGCTGCCGGGTTGCACAGCGGTCACGCCTCGTACTCCCGCAGAAACTCCTCGACCACAGGCTCGGCACTGGCGTGGGCGAACTCGACGGCTGCCTCGATCTCGTCGTCAACCTCGGCTTCCATGGCATCGACCCGTGCGTCATCCGCCAGTCGCTGCCGACACAACAGCAGCGGATCGTGGGTCTTGTAGTACTCGACCTGATCTTCCGGCATGTAGTCGCCAGGATCATTCACATGATGGCCGGCGTGGCGGAAGGTTCTGGCCTCGATCAGCAGGGGACCCTCACCCCGCAGCAGGCGTTGCCGGGCCTCGAGGGCAGCCTCGTAAACCTCGACGACGTCATTTCCATCCAGTGACTGACCTTCCACACCGTAGCCGTCGCCGCGTCGGTGCAGGTCGACGATGCGGCTGGCCTTGTCGATGGGGGTGGACACGGCGAACTGGTTGTTCTCGATCACCAGTAGCAGGGGCAGATTCCAGATGGCGGCCAGGTTCAGCGCCTCGCCGAAGGTGCCATGGTTGGTGGCGCCGTCGGAGCAGAACACGACGCAGATGCGCTCCTCGCCGCGGATCGTGGCGCCCAGGGCGGCACCCACGCCGATGGGGAGGCCGGCGCCGACGATGCCGTTGGCGCCCAGGTTGCCCGTGTCGGGGTCGGCGATGTGCATGGAGCCGCCGAGGCCGCCACAATACCCCGTGGCCTTGCCGGTGATCTCGGCGAACATGCGGTCAAAACCCCCGCCCCGAGCCAGACAGTGACCGTGGCCACGGTGGGTGCTGACGATGTAGTCATCCTCGCCCAGGGCGGCGCAGATGCCCGTGGCGATGGCCTCCTCACCGAGATAGGGGTGCAGGTACCCCCGCATGTGGCCCTGACGATAGAGCTGGATGCAGGTCTCCTCGAAGCGACGGATTCCGTAGAGAGTGCGGTAGAGCCGGGCGAGGAGTTCGGGATCGGTGTCTGGCATGGGGCGAAATGTAGCAGGTCGGCCCACGATTGCCGAGGCCGGACATTGGCGCTACCATGCGCTGTGGATCAGGAACCGGGAGAGGACCAATGGAACAGGTAGACTTCGCCGGGCTGAGGGTGAGCCGATTCATCATCGGCGGCAATCCGTTCAGCACGGTATCGCACCAGGGAGAGGTACGGGACCTGGAGATGCGCCAGTGGTATACATCAGCGCGCATCAAGGCGACTCTGACCGACGCCGAGGCCAATGGCGTGACGACATTTCTCGGCAGGGCGGACAACCACATCATCCGCCTGCTGTGTGAATATCGTGATGAAGGCGGCAGGATCGACTGGATCGCCCAGACAACACCGGAGCTGTCCAGTATCGAACGCTCGGTGAGCCGTGCTCTCAGTGGTGGCGCCAACGCCATCTTCGTCCACGGTGGACAGACCGATCAGATGCTGGCCAGCGGGACCATGACCAGGCTGCCGGGCATCATCCAGCGCATTCGTGATGCCGGCATTCCAGCCGGCATCGCCGGTCACGATCCGGATGTGCACCGCTGGGCGGAGGACCACCTCGACGTGGATTTCTACATGTGCTGCTATTACAACCCGTCGCGGCGTGATGAGCAGGCCGAACGGGATGCGGCGGCAGAGGAGATGTATCGCGACGAGGATCGCCAGACCATGGTGCAGACGATCCAGCAGCTGCAGCGCCCTGCGATCCACTACAAGATCATGGCGGCGGGTCGCAATGATCCGGACGAGGCGTTCGCCTTTGCCGCCGCCCACATGCGGGACTCGGACGCTGTCTGCGTCGGCGTGCACACCAAGGACAATCCGGGGATGGTGCGCGAGAACGTGAACAGCCTTCAACGCTGTCTGGCAGATGCACAGACGAGAGCCGCCTGACCATCCAGACACCAACAACCGTCCGTCTTCTGGCGCCGGTCGTCCTTGTGCTGGCCGGTCTGGTCACGCACCTGCCGAGCCTGACGAATCCCTTCGTCTTTGACGACATGGATTCCATCGTCGGCAACCCGGATGTCCGCACGATCTGGCCGCCCACGTGGCTGATGGCCGAACACCACGGCAGTGTTGTCACGCGTCCACTGTCAAACCTCACGCTGGCAGTGAACTACAGCCTGAGCGGCACCGATCCTACCGGTTTCCGGGTCTTCAATATCGCCCTGCATCTGCTGAACGGCGCGCTGCTGATGGTCGTGCTGCGCCGGGCGTTTTCAGGCGAGAGGCTGGCTCCCCTGTTCGGTCCCAGGGCCGGGCAACTGGCGCTGCTGACGGCGCTTCTGTTCGTCGTGCATCCGCTGCAGACGCAGGTTCTCAACTACATCGTGCAGCGGAGTGGGATGTTAATGACGGCGGCCCTCCTCGGCAGTCTCGTGTGTGTCCAGCAGCGTGGACGGGGCTGGACCGCGAGCGCCATCGTTCTCTGTGCCGCCGGGATGCTGAGCAAGGAGTCGATGGCAGCCGCTCCGGTAGTCCTCGTACTCTACGATCTGTTATTCGGGAAGGAGCGGCGCCCCATCCTCTGGGCCGGACTGGCCCTGACCTGGCTGCCCCTCGCTGGCCTGTTGCTGACCCGTCCCCACGGGCCCACCATCGGCTTCGATCACGGCGTTACCACCTGGGCCTATCTGCTGAATCAGAGCGAAGCCATCGTCGGCTACCTGTGGCTGATGGTGTGGCCCCACCCTTTGATTCTCGACTACGGCCCCCCCGATCCGTCGCTGCGTCTGGTGCAGGTGTGGCCGGAGGCCGTCGTCGTGCTCGCGGCCATCGGGCTGACGGTGTGGTTGCTGCTGCGATGCCCTGCCGCGGGGTTCTGCCTGGCCTGGTTCTTCCTGTTGATCGCGCCGACGTCCAGTCTCATCCCCTTCGTCAATGAGGGGGCTGCCGAGCGCCGGATCTACCTTGCCATCGCCGGTCCTGTCGTGCTGCTCATCTGTCTGGGATATCGTGGGGTGGTGCTCTGGTCCCCATCGCCCCGGGCGCTGCGTACTGCCGGCGTGGCCGGACTGCTGGTTGTTGCGATGATGATCGCAGCCAGCCACAGCCGTCACAGGGACTTTCGCAGCAGCAGATCGATCTGGCAGGCGACGGTGGAGGATCGTCCGAACAACCCGCGGGCCCACAGTGCACTGGCCATGGAGTTGAGGTCGGAAGGGTTCATGGCCGAGGCGCTCGCGGAGTACCAGCAGGCGATCGCCCTGCGGCCGGGATATGCGGACGCCTACAACAACATGGCGATGATCCTGGCCGATCTGGGACGCCACAACGAAGCCATCGCACCGTACCGCGAAGCCATCCGCTACAAGCCCGGTTTCTTCCAGGCGCACAACAATCTTGCTGCCGCCTACTCCGCCCTGGGCCGCTGGGAAGAGGCCATCGTCGAGTATCGTCGCGCCATCGAGCTGAGCCCGGCCTACGCTCGGGCCCACACCAATCTCGGCATGGCGCTGGCCGAAACGGGGCACACGGAAGAGGCCCTGGATCACTACCGCGAAGCACTGCATCAGGATCCGGAGTATGCACGTGCACGGGACAACCTGGTCGACGGTCTCAACAGCCTGGGCATCAAGCTTGAGGAGGCCGGCGATGTGTCTGCTGCCCTGGGTAAATACCAGGAGGCGATCGAAGTCGACTCCACCGCCTACTTCGTGCACTACAATCTCGGCCTCGCCTACCAGTCGGCCGGGGCGTGGGTGCAGGCTGCCGTGTCCTACCGGCGGACGTTGCGCTTCAAGCCGGATTACCTGGACGCACAGGAGCGACTGCAGGTCGTGCAGGCGAAGGTGGCGGAGTAAACCGATCTACACCGGCTGAACAATGTGCTGCGGCTCCTCGCCGCGGCCGACACGCAGCAGATTGCTGAGGATGTTGCGCATCCCGTGCACCCCGGACTGCCGTGCCCGTGCGGCGAAGTGGGGGGTGATGACGACCCTGTCCATCTGCAGCAGCGGGCTGTCCGGGGCGATGGGCTCCGGATCGGTCACATCGAGCCCGGCCCCCATGATGCTCCCCTCCTGCAGGGCACGGGCCAGCGCCGCCTCGTCGACGACGGCGCCACGACAGGTGTTGACGAGGATCGACTCCGGCTGCATCAAGCTCAGTTCCCGATCGGAGACCAGGTGACGGGTCAGGCGATTGAGGGGTGTATGCAGCGACACGACGTCAGACGTGGCGAGCAACTCGTCAAAGCTGACCCGACGAGCACCCGTCTCGCTGACGTAGTCGGGATCGAGGTCGGCGATGTCGTGAAACGTGAGATCACACTCCCAGCCGGCCAGACGCCGGGCCACGCGTGACCCGATCCGGCCCAGGCCGACGAGGCCGATGTGCTTGCCCTCCAGGGTCATGAAGTCGGAGCCCTCGCCGGCCACCTGCCTGCCCCAGGCGCCCGCCTGTACGCTGGTGAATTGCTGATCGAGTCGGTGCAACACCGAGAGCATCAGCGCGATGGCGACTTCGGCGACGGCGATGGCATTGGCGCCCCCGTTGTCGGCGACCGTGATGCCGGCGTCGGCCAGGCCCTGCACGTCGAGCCAGTCGGTGCCGGCGGTGTAGGTCTGTATCAGACGTAGATCGGGAAGACGCCGGGCCAGCGCCACGAGGTCGGCATTTCGCGTCTGTACCAGCAGGGCGGTGGCATCCTGGCACTGTTCTACGAGTGCGTCCTCGTCCAGGTCTGCATCGACGTGCCGGAAGTGCAAGTCGGGGTCATCTGGCTGCCTCATTTCTGCCAGTGAATCGACGAGGTGCTGTATCCGGGAGGGATTCTCAGCTCCAGGGGACAGCAGCACGATGGAGACGGGCATAGGGCGCTCTTCGTAAGAGGAAGGGAGCGGGTTGCGGGCACAGTACTAAGTGTCCTTTGTGCGCCTGGTCAAGGAGACTGGGGGACGGGTGTTGATCGACGTATACTTGGCCCCATGAGCGATCGACCGAATCTTCTGTTCATCATACCCGACCAGATGCGGCACGATTTTCTCAGCTGCTATGGTGCGCCGCATGTGTCCACACCCAACATCGACCGCATCGGCGACGAGGGAATCCGCTACGACAACGCCTACAGCCTGCACCCGGTCTGCGTCCCGGCGCGCTGCGCGCTACTGACAGGTCTCAACGCCTGGCGGACGCAGGTGCTGACCAACGGCAACTACCTGCGCCCGGACCGTAGCGAGCGGGGCATACACACCTGGCCGGAGATGTTGAGCGAGCACGGCTACTACACCAGCGCCATCGGCAAGATGCACTTCTACCCGTGGGACGCGTCCTTTGGTTTCCAGCACCGTGTGGTCTGCGAGGATAAGGTGTGGATCCACATCCAGGATGACTACTGGCACTATCTGCGGGAGCGCGGGCATCGCAAGTACATGGGCAAGGAGCACGAGGGGTACGACGAGAACTTCGGCGCCTGCGTGTCGCGCTTGCCCTGGGACTGCTACTGGGACTACTTCGTCGGCGAGGCGGCGGCCGATTTCGTCCGTGAGTATGACGGGGATCAACCTTTCGCCTGCATGGTTGGTTTCCCTGGACCGCACGATCCCTACGATCCCACGGCGGAGTTTCTTGAGAGAGTCGACATGGCTCGGATTCCCGACCCGGCGCCTGGGGAGCCCATCCATCGTGACGTGAGTGCCGGGATCCATCGCCGGCACCGATCCGGAATCCCAACGTGGACACCCGAACCGGGGGGGCCGTACACGGACGAGAAGAAGCGCCAGGTGCGGGCCCATTACTCGGCCCAGATCCTGCAGATCGACCAGCAGGTGGGCCGGATCCTCAGCGCCCTGGAAGAGAGCGGCCGTCTCGACAACACGATGGTCATCTTCGCCTCCGACCACGGTGACATGGTGGGTGACCACGGGATCAACGCCAAGGGCAACTACTACGAAGGCAGCTGCCACGTGCCGATGCTCGTACGTCCTGCCGGCGGTGGCTTGGGGACGAGCAACACGGACCTGGTAACCCTCACCGACGTGACAGGCACGTTGCTGGCGGCATCGGGACACGGCGTGCCCACGGTCATGGATGCCAGACCCCTGCCGGGTCTCGGTCTTGATGGTGATACCCCAAGGGAGGTGATCGCCGGCGGCCTGCAGTCTTGCTGGATGGCCTTCGACGGGCGCTACAAGCTGGTGAAGTACGGCAACGGGGCAGCGGGTCTGTTCGATCTGGCGCAGGACCCGCAGGAGGCGGACAATCTCGCCGACAGCCCGCAGCATGCCGGCGAATTCCGCCGGCTCGACGCCATCCTCTGGTGTGAGGTCATGCAGTCGGTGCAACGCTCACACGGGGACAACCTGGTCTACCTGCCCGAGGACGACGCGCTGTGGGCGGACGAGGCCTTCGGCCGCCCCGGCTGGCAACGCACCTATCCGCGGCAGATCCGCTAGTGACCTACCCTAACGTTAAGGCGCTGACCTTCGATCTGTTCGGCACGGTACTCGATCTGGGGGGCAGCCTGACGCCACACATCGGAACCTTCCTGCAGTCAAAGGGGGCGAGTGTTTCCGCCGAGGAGTTCTGGCAGCAGTGGCGCTACCGGCAGAGACTCGAGCAGTTCCAGGACACGATCATGGCTCTCGGCCATAGCGGCTATCTGGAGACCGTGCGGAGGGCCTTCGTCTATACGTTGAAGCTGAACGATGTCGAGGCATCCAGCGACGAGGTGACGACGTTCCTGGAGTGCTGGCGCGAGCTGGAGCCTTTCCCTGAGGTCGGGGAGGCACTCACACGTCTGCAGCGGTCCTATCGACTCGTGGCCTTGTCGAACGGCGATCCGTGGTTTCTCGATCACCTCGTGAAGAACCGCATCCAGTTCGAGTTTGACGACGTGATCTCCGTGGAGGTGGTGGGCGCCTTCAAGCCCCACCCGGGCGTGTACCGACGTGCCGCCAGGGACAGTGGCCTGGAGGTAGGGGAATGTATGATGGTCTCGGCCAATTCCTTCGATGTCGTCGGTGCCCGTGCCTGCGGCATGCGCGCAGCCTGGGTCAACCGGAACGCGCTGCCCTATGAGGATAGTCCCTACACCGCCGATGTCACCGTGGGCGATTTCACCGAACTCGCCAACGCCATCACCTAGTCGACAACCCGACAGAGATCGTGGGGGCGTCAATGGCGTTGTGTAGCCGGAAGCCTCTCAACAGACCGAGCGACAGGTGCAGATCGCCAGCGACGTCGGTACCGAGTTCCACGCCTGCTCCCACATAACGACGGTCGTTGCCGTATAGACCGCCCGCGCCGCCATGCACCGAGGCATCGCCGTTGTCGACGGACTCCAGGGCCTCGACCCGCAGGGTCACAGAGAGTCGCTGCCAGCGCCTGCCCGCCTCGGCGCTGAATCGCAGAACATCATCGTAGCCGCTGTGGCGAATGTTGTAGGCGACGCCCATGCTGAAGTATCCTGGCCAGGGGTACAGCGAGCGTCCGAAGAGTAGCGACAGCCGCTGGTTGAACTCACCGTCACCGGTGTAGAGTCCGTTGGGATGGCTGTCATCGCCGACGGGAAGCCCGAAACTCAGAGCTGCACTGACGACACCGCTTCCGTTCTGCCACAGACGATAGCGTGCTCCGACTTCGGAATCGGCGATGCCCTGGGCAGCATCACCGCCGAAGTAGACGAACCCACTGTCGCGGCCGATCTGCCTGTTCAACGTGATACGCTGGTAGAACGGCACGTAGGCAACCAGCGTCAGGTCGTCCCGCACACCGAACTCGGCGTACAGACTGAGGGTGTACTCCGACTGTGTTGGGATGAGGACCGAGTTTCCGTCACGGTCGTAGTAGTCATTGCCGCGCAGCATCTGTGAGCCAAGCTTGTAGAAGCCCGTACCGAGAGGCTGGGTCCACGCGCCGGCGTTGAGGGCGTCAGCCGACAACAGGACCAGGAGGCAGGTCGGCAGCATGCTGTATGCACGAGTCGTCGTCATTCCAACCGGGCCCGCCCGAAGCTGATGTTGTAGGGCACACAGTGGATGATGACCCAATCGAGAGTTCCGAGGCCCGCGTTGCCCGGCACAACATAGATCTGCGGACCACGGGGGGACTGCAGTTCACCCAGGTTGATGCTACCGGGACCGAACTGTTCGCCGGGACTCAGGAAGACCGCCAGCTGCGGCCCCTGGTCGACGAGGAAGTCTTCGGCGAAACTCAGTCGCAGTTCGCCGTCGAGACCCGGAGCGAGGCGGGCAGTTCCGACGGCGTCGTGACCGGCGACCCCGAAGAAGCTGCCTAGACGCTCGTGGCCCATGATCGTGAGTCTGATCTCGGCGCTCTGGATGCCGTCCGTGGCGGCACGGATCGAGGCCGTGCCGCTGGTGATGGCGATGGCCTGGCCAGCCGCATCGATCTGGACGATGGCCGTGTCACTCGAACTCCAGCTGAACCCGCCGGCACTCAGCTGCTGGCCCCCGGCGTTGAGGCCATTGGCGCCGAACTGCAGCGTATCACCGATGCTCAAGCTGGCCGACGCGGGGGACACCCGGACGACGGCGATCTGCGTCGTCATGTCCTCCACGACAGTCACGAGAACGGAGTCGCTGACGCCGGCCACGGTGGCGACGATGCCCACCTGGCCCTGACGCTGAGCCGAGAGCAGGCCGGACTCGTCGACGCTGACGATGGTTGAGTCAGCACTGGCGAAGAAGATGGCAAGTCCAGAAGGCCGATCGCCATGTTCATCATGATAGACCGCCTGCAGCCGGATCTGCTGACCGATCTGCAACGCCGTCATCTCCGGCGCCAGTTCCAGACGGGGTGGCACAAGAAGCTGTGGGTCCGCGATCGTATCGGTGCCGACACAGCCGGTCACGGCAACGCCGAGGATGACGAGAACAGCCCGTGCAGCCTTGCAGGTGTCCATGTGGTCGCGTCTGCCCCGGTGCCGAGGAGAGGTAATCTGAAGCCCTCCAGGTCTACACCCCTGGAGGGCCTCAACTACTGGTGGTGCTGTAGCGGGTACTGTGTCCGGCGTTACTCGGCGAGGTCGCTGGCAATCCTCTTGACCGCCGCCCAGGTGACCTTGCTCACCGCTGTCACCTGTTCGATGAAGCTGGTCTCGTCCCCGGGATGGGTGATGGACGCCGCGTCACCGGGTGGGTCGTCGCCCGCCTCCCAGGAGCCATCCGGATCGCCGAGCTCGACGCCGTTCGGCACACCGTCTCCGTCAGAGTCCAGGGCGGCCAGCTCGGGACCCCAGAAGACCTCTCTGCCGTTGGCGGTGACGAGGCTCTGGACGTCGAGCCCGAAAGAGTTGCGTGGCGTGCCGCCGCCGCTGGTGTGGCACAGATTGCAGCCGGCCTCGGTGGCGGCAGTATTGGGAACCATGCCCAGGCGGAAGTTGCGTGCCTGCGCTTGGTCGGGACCGCTCAGGAACAGGCTCACGGTGAGCCCGGCAACGACTGGAGCGATTCTGCTGTTGATCACGGTATTGCCTCGACAATTGTCGGGTGTTGCACCATGGGCGAAGATACGGAAACTCCAGCGTGGCAACAGTCTTTCTCAGCGGACGACGTAGCGGGCGAGAGCCTGTTCGTCGACTTCGACGCCGAGACCCGGTGTCTGGGGGACGCGGAATATGCCGTCATCGTAGGTCCAGGCGGTGGATCCCACGAGAGTCGCCCGGGCGGCGAGTCCCGCCTGGTACTCCTGCAGCAACTCGTCGCCGCAGGCGGCGGCAAAGTGCAGTGTTGCCGCCTGAAACGGTCCGAGACCATTGCCCATGTGGGGTGTCGTCGGCACACCGGAAGCTCTCGCCTGTGCCAGTTGGCGCAGGCCATCACTGAATCCGGTGCGACCGATGTCGGGTTGAAACACATCCAGGGCACGGGGTGTCTCAAACCAGGGCTCGGTCTGAAAGTGCGTCCGGAAGTGTTCGCCCAGGGCGATGGGAGCACCCGGATGGGTGAGCAATTCGCGGTGACCGGCCAGGTCCTCGGGTTCCAATGGGCATTCGAGCCAGCGACAACCCATCTCGCCATAGCGGCGCCGCGCCTCTGGCCCGTGTTCGGGAGACACCATCCACAACGTATCGACCATCCACTGATCGACCCCGTCGCCCACGCCTGCCTGCAGGAACTCCACCTCCGCCGAGCCCGAGTCGAGGTCGCCGTCGACGAAGAGCTTCACGCCCGTCAACCCTGTGTCGAGCCATCTCTTCAGGTCCTCCAGCCGCTCCTCCCGTGTACGACGACGCAGCCCTGACAGATAGACCGGGAGCTGCGTTCGCGGCTTTTCACACAACATGGCCGCCACGGGCACACCCTCACGACGGCCGAGGGCATCGTACACGGCGATGTCGATGGCGGCCATGGAGTCGAGCCAGTACCCGGAAGCGTAACCGCGCCCCCGTTGGGCATCATAGAGGAAATCCCACAGTTGCACGGCCCCCTCGAACTCCCGTCCCAGCACCATGGGTTGCTGCACGGATTCAGCCACGAGACAGGCTACCTCCGGGCCGATGGGACAGTTTCCCTCGCCCCAGCCGATGCTGCCATCGGTGAGCTCTACCCGGATGAGGTAAGTCTCCACCGTCAGCGGATAGACGGTCCGCCAGCCGTCCCTGAATTCGAAGCGGGCTCCGGCGGCATCGCCGCCCTTGCCCTTGTAGTCCTCCCAATAGGAAGGTTGATCGCTGAGGGCGAGATGAAAGGTGTCGATGCGGGCGATGGTGAAGTCGGTGTTGATCATGGGGCAAGGCTAAGGTGGTCGGGCGTTGGTCACAACCAGCGGGGGTTGCCTATCTTTGCCCGCGAACCGACTCCCGGAGAAAGGCTTTGCACCGTGGCGCTGCGCCAGAAGCTCCTCGTTCTCTACACGCACTCGCCGGATCTGAATTCCACTACTGTCGCCTGGTCCGTCTACGACGGCACGGGTGAGCAGAAGCACACCACCGGCGACAGCGAGGAGGCGCCCTATTCATCCGTCGTGGCAGCCATGCGGGACGGCTGGCGGGTGATCCAGTTTCCCCAGCAGCACCCGGCCTATCCCGGAATGGAATACAACACCGCCTATCTCAAGTACGAGTACATCCTCGAACAGCTCGAAGACGTGGGAGAGTGACAATGCCGAACAAGGAAGATCTGCTGACGACGAAAGAAGTGGCAAAGTTCGTTGCCGACGGGTTCCTGCGGTTTGATGACGTGGTGCCGGCGGAACTCAACGAACGCGCCCTGGCCGAGATGGAAGCCGGCATCGAGCGTCCCCGGGGTGGCGATCCCCTCACAGGCATGTGGGAGGGAACCGCGATCGGTGACGTGGTGCGGCTGCCGAAGATCCAGGGCATCATGGCCAGCCTGGTGGGTGAGGACCCGCTCTACGACCACCACGCCGTACACATCGTTCCAGCCAACAGGGAGGAGGGACAGAGCTGGCATGCCGACGCCATCATCGACACCCGCACTCCCTTCGACATCCAGTTCTTCTACTTCGCCCACGACACGCCCCGCGAGATGGGCGGGACGATGATGTTGCCCGGCAGCCACTACCGTCGCATCAGCGAGTCCGATATCGCCCGTTACCAGAATTTCCTCGGGCAGGTGCCCATGGTGTGCAAGGCGGGTGCGGTGATGGTGGCGCACCACGGTATCTGGCACTGCGCACAACCCAACCTGACGGATCGTACCCGCTACATGTTCAAGCTGCGTCTCAATCCCACGGTGCGGCAGTTGAGGCTGTGGAACACGGACGACATCGATGATCCCGCTGTAAGCGGCGAGCTGAACGCCAACCATCGGTGGTACGGAAATGAGGCGCGTCTCGAGGTGGTCAACCGCATCAAGCTCTGGCGTTTTCTGACGGGAGATGAGACGTATGATCTGGGGTACTGGCTGTCACGACTGGAGAACGAGCCGGCGCTGGTCGCGTGAGCAAGAATCGGCGCTTACCAAGCGCCTTCGAGCCGGCAACGCAAGCGTTGCCTGCGGGCAATCAGACCGGGGCCGGCGCTGGTCGCGTGATGCGGGACTGGTGGGACACAGTCGTGTGAGGTACAGGTGACACAGGCGCGGCAGGGATCGAGTCAGATTCCCTGAGCGGGAGCGTTGGCACTCCGGTTGCATTGTGAGGCGGAAATCACGCCGTTACATTCACCGGAGAAGGACCGATGGCCGAAACCGAAGCGGGAAATCAGGACGTGGCAGCAGGCGAAGACATGCACTGGGGAATCAGCTTCCTTCGCGAGGACATCCAGGATCTGCGGCAGCAGGTCCAGGGAGTGCGCGACGAAGTGCGCCAGGATATGCAGGAAGTGCGTCAGGACGTCAGAAATGTTCGGGATGAACTGCGACAGGAGATCCGTGAGGTCCGCACCGAGGCCCGCGAGTTTCGCGCTGAAGTGAACACACAGTTCGGCCAGATCAACGCTCAGTTTGGCCAGGTCAACGACCGGTTCACCCAGGTCAACGACCGGTTCACCCAGGTCAACGACCAGTTTGCGCAGGTCAACGACCGGTTCGGGGAGATGAGCGTCCAGATGAACAGTGGCTTTGCGGAAATGCGAAGGGCGATGGATCAGCGCTTCTACTGGTCTATTGGGGTTTCGATCGGTCTCACCGGCATGCTTGCCGGACTGATGACGGCTCTGATCAAGCCGGCGATGCTCGGGTAACCTGTCGGCGCTGATCGGAACACCTGGAATCGGCGGTCGGCCAAGCGCCTTCGAGTCGGCAACGCAAGCGTTGCCTGCGAGAGATCAGAACGAGCCGGCGCTGATCGGAACACCTGGAATCGGCGGTCGCCCAAGCGCCTCAAAACCGGCAATGGGGCGGCGCTGCGCGTGAGCAAAGAATCTGCGGATGACCAAGCGCCTCGCCACGGCAACGGGCGGCGCCGTTCGCCTGATCTTGGATCTGCGGCTACCAAGCGCCTCGCCACGGAGGGTGAGTCTTGGTCAGGGCAACTGGGGTGCGCTGGGTTGCTCAGTCCAGGGCGACGACCTTTTCGCTGAAGTCTACGGGGATGCGCATGCGGCCTTCGTTCTTGCGGTCGAAGAGCAGGTAGCCCCGGTCCCGACCGTAGCGCCAGATATCGCGGGTGATGGCCACGTCGTCGCGGCAGTACTTCTCGATCAGGTCCAGTCTTCCCTGCTTCCACCAGCGTAGCGCCTGCAGGCCGTCAGCGGACTTCTCTTTGTCCAGCGTCGATTGCGCCAGGCTGTCGAGGCTGACACGGAAGTTCAACTGCTCCTTGATCTCGCGCAGCATGTCCAGGGTTTCGAGATTACGGAAATCGTACTGCGAATAGCCGCGCAGGACGGAGTAGTCGAAGCCGATACAGTTGAAGCCGACGACGAGGTCGGCAGACTTGAGGTGCTCGATAAGCTCCTGCACGCGGTCTTCGAAGTAGGTGGTGAACTCGTCGGTGCGGCTGTCCCAGACGATGCCGCAGCTGACCCGCATCAGGTGACTCTTACCCCAACCGCCGACCTCGGCGGCACTCAGTTGTGTCTCCAGATCAAAGACGACGACGTGCTGCTCCTGCTCCTCTTCGGGCAGTGCCGGTGTGCTCTCGTCGACTGACTCCCAGTCAGCGAACAGGGGTGGCTCGTCTTCGATCTGATCGACTTCCAGGGCCTCCGGATCCAGGGCGATCCGACCCGAGAGCAGCTCCAGCAGGTGAACACAGCCCGCCTTGTCGAGGGGGTGGTTGCCGGCGCCGCAGGTGGGGAAGTGGATACACGACGGACAACCCTCCTCACAATCACAGCCCTGGACCATGCCCAGGGTCAGCTCCAGCAGACGGTCGAGCATGTCGAAGCCCTTTTCGGCCAGGCCGATGCCACCGGGATACTGATCGTAGATGAAGATGGCGCTCTGGCGCAGTTGGGGGTGCATGGGATAGCAGATGCCGCCCACATCGGTGCCCTTGCTCAACGCCAGCAGCGGGAACAGGGACTTGGTGGCGTGTTCGGTGGCGTGCAGGCAGCCCATGTGATGGTAACCGCGACGCTTGAGATGCTTCTTGAACGGGGCCCCCATCTCGAGCCAGAAGCCGACGGTTTCGAACACCTCCACCGGGCTCTCGAGGGGGTGTCTGGAGATCTTCGCGCCATCGCCGACGCGGATCTTCTCAAAGGCGATGACCTGCGACTCGACGCGCAGGCGACCGAGTTTGGCCTGGTAGCCGTGCATCGGTTTGCTCGCCAGCTCTTCTAGGATCTCGGTCTCTTTCTCCCTCTTCGGCCGCGTGTAATAGGGGACATCGACAACCGTTGCTTCAATCTGACGCTTCACCGGGTTGCGCTCGCCGATCAGATACTGCTTGCCGCGATGCAGATAGATGGCCCCCTCGTAACACTCCGAGTAGATCTGGCCTCCCGAGACGGTGCCGATGGTATAGCGCTTGCCGCCTGACTCAGGCTTGCCACGGGTGACGATGGACCAGCTGTCGCCGATGGCGCGCATGTTGACGAGGCGGTGGGGTTGCTTGCGGGAGGCGAACCAGGCGTCGCCGTCAGCCCTCTGCAGCAGCTCACCCCGTTCCGTGAGGGTGTCGAGGGCATCGCGGTACCCGGGGATCTCGGCGTAGCCGCTCTCGGCCAGACTCAGAGGGAGTTCGCGCGCGGCACAGGGCAGGTGCTGTTCGAGGATGTAGTGGTTTGACGGGTCGGCCACGGCATCCTCGATGTCGCGGCCGAAGAACTGCTCCGGGTGTTTCATGAAGTACTGGTCGAGGGCATCGCGGCTGGCCAGCAATATGACGAGGGACTCCCGTCCACGGCGACCGACACGGCCGGCGCGCTGCCAGGTGTTGACGATGGATCCCGGGTAACCGACCAGGACACAGATGTCGAGGCCGCCGATGTCGATGCCCAGTTCCAGTGCCGACGTGGTGACGACACCGAGCAGGTCACCGGAGATCAGCTGTGACTCGATCTGGCGGCGTTCCTCGGGCAGGTAACCGGCACGGTAAGAGCTGATCTTGCGACGCAGGTCATCACGGTGTTGTGTCGCCCAGCGGAAGACGAGCTCGGTAATCGTGCGTGCCCGGGTGAAGACGATGGTGCGCAGCTGCCGCATGACGCCGGCCTGGAGCAGCCGTGAGGCCACGGTGTTGGGACTGTCCACCGGATCGACGAACAGAAAATGTCGGGTGGCCGAAGGCGCGCCGGAGTCGGTGATGGCGACGAAGGGTTGGCCAAAGAGGCGCTCGGCCAGCTGTTGCGGGTTGCCGATGGTGGCCGAACAGGTGACGAAGCGGGGCACACTGTCGTAGCTGCCGCACAGGCGGTTGAGCCGGCGGAACAGGTGCAGCACGTGGGAGCCGAAGATACCGTTGTAGGTGTGCAGCTCGTCGACGACGAGCCAGCGCAGGTTCTTGAGCACGTCCTCCCAGGCTTCGTGAAAAGCGAGCAGGCCGGAGTGCAGCATGTCGGGAGTGGTGATGAGAATGTTCGGCGGGTGCTTGCGGATTTTCTCGCGCAGGTGTGGCTTCGTGTCGCCGTCGTAGATCTCTGCCGTGAGCCCACAGGAGAGGTTGCCGAGGACGGTGCGTAACTCGTCGAGCTGGTCCTGTTCCAGCGCCTTGAGCGGGAAGATGTAGATGGCACAACCGGACGGGTGCTGCATCAGGTCGTCGAGGACGGCGGCGTTGTAGACCATCGTCTTGCCCGATGAGGTGGGCGTGGCGACGACGACGTTGCGGCCCTCCTGCAGGTGGCGGATGCCCTCCTCCTGATGGGACCAGAGGCCTTCGATACCGGCGGCCTCCATGATGCGGGCCACGCGTGGCCCAAGGTGTGAGGCGTCGATGACGCGACGTTCCGGATGGGGCGGGATCGTCTGCCGATGGACGATCGTGTCGGAGAGGAAGGTGTGTTCGAGGAAGCTGATGAAACTGTGCACATCCTGTGCACCGGAGTTCGCCAAACTGCGGCAAACTCCTGTGTCGGTGTTCTGGCTAGTGCCGCATCCTGCGGCGGGTGTTTCCGGGTTGCGGCGAACTCCTGTCTCGGTGGTGCAGCCGGGGCCGCATCCTGCGGCGGGTGGTTCCGGGTTGCGGTCGACTTCTGTTTCGGTGGTTCTGCGGGCGCCGGGTCCTGCGGCCGGAGGATCTGGACGGTGCTGCTCTGGTCTCAGGGGAGCAGGGGGTGGGCTGTCCGGGCTTGCGTGGAAATCGATGAGATCGTGGTCGGTGGGACGGGTTGATCCGGGGTCGTCCTCATCGAGGAAATCGTCGGGGGACAGGCGCTTGATCACGGTGATCCTGATGGAAATAGGGCGCAAATGAGCACTGGATCACAAGTATACCTATGGACCACGCGCCCCGGCAAGCGGGAGTTTGTTGAGGTGCGGTGGATGGGCTATTGTCTCGACTCAACCCTGAAAGGATCACCATGAGCCTGATACGCCCCCTTGCCATCCTGTGCCCACCACGCCGATCGCAGCCGACCCCGCATCCGCGTGGAGCCACTCAACCCGTGGACCCACCTGGACCTGGTGAACGATCCGGAGAACTTCCAGTTCGCCATCGTCACCGATCGCACCGGCGGCCACCGTGCCGGCGTCTTTCCCGATGCCATGGGCAAGCTCAACCTGTTGCAGCCCGAGTTCGTGCTGTCAGTGGGCGATCTCATCGAGGGCTATTCGGGGGATCGTTCCGTCCTCGATACCGAGTGGGACGAGTTCATCGGTTTCGTGGAAGAACTCGACATGCCCTTCTTCTATCTGCCCGGCAATCACGATATTAGCAATCCGGTGATGGCCGAGGTCTGGGAAGAGCGCTTCGGTCGCTCCTACTACCACTTCGTCTATATCGGGACGTGCTGTTCATCGGCCTGAACTCCGAAGACACCGGGCCGCAGACGATCACCACGGAGCAGGCTGACTGGGTGGAAGGTGTGCTGGCAGACAACGAAGACGTGCGCTGGACGATGGTCCTGTTGCATAAGCCGCTGTGGCTCTACACCGAGGCCGGCTCCGACGAGATGCACGCCATGTGGACCCGGATCGAGGGCATGCTCACGGGGCGCAAGCACTCGGTATTCGCCGGGCATTTCCACAGCTACACGAAATACGAACGTCAAGAGAACAACTACTTCGTGCTGGCAACCACGGGTGGAGGCAGCGGACTCCGAGGTCCGCTCTACGGTGAGTTCGACCATGTCGTCTGGGTGACGATGATGGATGACGGCCCGCGCATCGCCAACCTGATGCTCGAGGGTATCTGGGACGAGAATGTGCGCACCGAGGAGACGGCGGCACTGCTGGGGGCACTCGCGTCGGGACGTGCCATCGCTCTTCAGCCGGTGTTCTCGGAGAGTGAGCGT
>PVBE011486282.1_pt1 | contig 63182 bp, 55 predicted proteins | sample 1631181 | NCBI WGS metagenome assembly PVBE01 (sample SAMN08397723, study PRJNA350692) | Marine metagenome, whole genome shotgun sequencing project. | isolation source: water | place: Pacific Ocean | collected 2012-04
CCCAGACGAGACGCTACCGACTCGGCTGAATGTCCATCTAGCAACATTTGAACCGCCTCTGCTTTGAACTCATCGCTGTACTGACGACGACCCGCAACGTTCTTCTTCTTCGGCATGACACTCTCCTGTAATTACTCAATTTTAGCGGCAGAATCAAGCAGTTGGAGTGTCCACCAGAGCGAGCGCAGCTCAAGGTGTGGGTCAGCTGGTTGAATTCAAACGGTTGGAACCCCATAATTGGATTGCGCTCTTCGGTTACCATAAACACCCTAAGGACGAGAAAAGACATGAAAGTGGCTTACATATTTCGATCGGATATGGCTTCGACATTTCAACTTGCCACGATGATTCTGCCCCAGCTTGAGGAAGGGTTTCACGGAGCCGAGGTCGTTGGGATGTTTTTCTTCGACGACAACACGTACATGCTGCGCTCTGGCGACCCTGTGGGCGAGCGTCTGGCTAAAGTTGCCAAAGAGCAGAACATCTTGCTAATGATGTGCGACCAATGTGCGGTTCGGCGCAATCTCGCAGAAGGCACGTTTGAACAGTGCGGCAGGGGCGAAGTCAAAGCAAAAGGGACTGTCGAGGGTGTCACTGCCGGCTGCTTCCCACAACTTTACGGCGCGCTAAGCACAAATCCGCCGGATCAAGTGATCACGCTGTAATTCGGGATGGACGGTTCAGTGTTGGGAGGTCCGGCTTCAAGTTTGCCGGGCTTGGGAACCAATTCAGCGAAGCGTATCTAACGACCCATATCCGCGTGCTGCGGGATGCACTTAAAGGAGGGGATGATGGGCGTGACGTTTGTCGAGTTGGTGGTTTGGCTTATTGTAGGCCTCTTGGCCGGGGCCCTTGCGGGACTGGTGGTGACACGAAAAAAGAAGGGGTTTGGCAGATATGCCAATTTGGGGATCGGCTTGACCGGCGCTCCGATCGGGGGGGTTCTCTTTGATCTCTTGAAGGTCGATCTCGGACTGGCGAACGTCTCCATCAGCCTTCAAGATATTGTGTCCGCGTTCGTGGGCTCATTGCTGTTCTTGGCGGCATTAGCCTACGCACAACGTTGGTACAGGAACAAGACGGGTAGGACGCAGGCAGCTTCCAAAAGCGGGTAGCTGTTCTCTTCCCTGCGCCTTCGCGCCTCTGCGCGAGAAAGCTGATTCGTTCGCTGCTTTCCTCGTGCTGAAGAGGCATGAAGAAGTACTTGGCCCTGTAGACCGACGGCCCACGTCGTCGCTATGATTCAAGCCTGTTTCTGGTAATACTGCTTCTTGCCCGACTGCTTCTGCCAATACTCTTCTGCGACATCGATCCTCGATTGCGAGTTCTCTATGTCTGCTTCGTTTAGTCGATTTGCTTCCGCCGTTCGAGCGGAAACGGCGTTCACGGTGTTGGCCGTCGCGAAACAGCTCATCGCAGCCGGCAAGGATGTCATCGAACTTGAAATCGGCGACAGCCCATTTGACACGCCGTTGTCGGCGGTCGAGGCTGGCATTGAGTCGATTCGCGCGGGCAGGACCCACTATGGTCCATCCATCGGCATCCCCGAATTCCGCGAGGCTGCGGCCAAATACGTCAGCCACGAATATGGTCTGTGCGTAACGGCTGACAACATTGTGGCTGGTCCCGGCGCCAAGACCTTCGAGCAGTTGTTTTGTGAGACGTTCTTGAATCCTGGCGACGGCGTCCTGGTGTTCAGCCCGCACTTTCCGACGTATCCACCGAACATTCACCGACGTGGTGCGCGCATGCGCCTGTCGCCGCTCGAACAGACACATGAATTCCGGCCTAACCTGGATGATGTCCGCAAGTTCCTGGAAGAGGACGTCGCGCCGAAAGCCATCTTCATCAACAGTCCACACAACCCAACCGGAGGCGTCGCGCTGCAGCAAGATCTTGTGCAACTTGCAGATCTGATTCGAAGGCGAGACGTCGCGGTTTTCAGTGACGAGCCGTACGACCGGATGGTGTGGAAGGGGCAACATCATTCGTTGCTCGCCCAACCTGAGATGATCGATCAGACGGTGGCGGCTTATACGTTTAGCAAGTCGTTTAGCATGAGCGGCTGGCGGCTGGGGTTTGCCGTCAGCAGTCCAGCGATCGTGCAGATGATCGGAAAACTGACCAACACTTCGCTGTCATGTGTCGCCCCTTTTGTTCAATTGGCAGGTGCCGCGGCGCTGCGTGAAGCGCGTGACGAACGCGATCGGCAGATGAGCGAATTTGGTCGCAAAGTGCACAGTTTGGTCACGGCACTAAACAAAGTAGAGGGCGTCTCGTGTTTGATGCCCGGCGGAACGTTCTATGCCTTCCCGTCGGTTGTGGCGATCTGCAATCGGCTGGAAATCACGTCGCATGGTCTGGCGATGTACCTTCTGGAAGGTGCCGACGAACAACGAGGGGTCGCGTGTTTGGGTGGCGAGTGTTTTGGCGAGGCTGGGGCTGGATTCTTGCGGCTGAGTTGTGCCGAACCCGATGAACGACTGTCCGAGGCCGTGGACTTCATCGCGTCCGCCGTCGAACGTCATGGCAATGTATCTGCGTATTTGGCCACGCATGATGAGTTTCGGCTAACGGCACCATATCCATGCGCGTGATCCAATGGCGCGCGGGGCGGGCCAAGATCTGTGATTCCGTTCAATTCTCCAGTGCTGTGCATCGGTGCGGTACACTCCAAAACCGGAGTTTGGCAGAGGGGTACGCGTGCTTCACGACCGAGAAGCGGTGCCATTCAATTAGTCGATAATCTTATTGATCGGGTATTCGACCAGCCCTTTGGCACCGGCGGCTTTGAGCTTGGGCACGATCGTGCGTACGACTGATTCCTCGACGATGGTATTCACGTCTACCCAATCGGTATCGGACAGCGACGACACGGTGGGCTTCTGCAACGCCGGCAGTTCTTTCAGCAGTGCGGGCAAGTCACTGCGGGCCACATTCATCATCAGCCCGACGCGTCCTTCGGCTGCCAGGCAAGACTGCAGCATTAAGGCAATGTTATCCAGTTTCTCTCGCTTCCACGGATCATCGTAGGCGGCCTTGTTGGCGATGAATCGTGTGGTGCTCTCGAGAACCTCGTCTAGGATCCGTAAATCGTTTGCCCGTAACGAACTGCCCGTTTCGGTGACTTCCACGATTGCATCGGCCAGCTTGGGCGGCTTGACCTCCGTGGCACCCCAGGAGAATTCAACAATCGCCTCGACGCCGTGGCGCGCGAGGTAACTCTCGGTCAACCCAATAGCTTCGGTTGCGATTCGCTTGCCAGCCAAATCCTGAACCGAGTGAACGGGCGAATCGTTGGGGACGCACAGCACCCAGCGCACGGGGCGTCGGCTGACTTTGGAGAAAACGAGCTCGCAGACCTCGACGACGTCAGCCTGCGTTTCCACGACCCAGTCGTGTCCCGTGATGCCAGCGTCCAGCACGCCCTGTTCCACATACCGAGCCATCTCTTGGGCGCGAATCAGCAGACAATCAATTTCGTCGTCGTCAATCGCCGGATAGTACGACCGAGACGAAAACGTGATGTTGTAGCCAGCCTTCTTGAATAACTCGGCCGTCGAGTTTTGCAGGCTGCCGGCGGGAATACCAAGTTTGAGAATCGGATAGGTCATGCGTTTGGTTTCTTATAAACCTCGGACGGGTCGAACAGGCGTTCGCCGACGATGTCAACGGCGCCGGATTGTGGGTCCACCTTGCGAAAGAAACAGCTGCGATAACCCTCGTGGCAGGCAGCTCCGCCGATCTGGTTGACGACGGCCAGTAACGTGTCGGCATCACAGTCGTAGTAGATCTCTTTCAGCTCCTGGACATTGCCACTTTCTTCGCCTTTCCTCCAGAGTCTCTGGCGGCTACGACTGAAGTAACATACGCGTCCCGTTGCTAAAGTCTCCTGGTATGCCTCGGCGTTCATGTACGCCAGCATCAGCACGTCACGCGTTTCTGCATCTTGTGCTATGACAGGAATCAAATCCGATTTCTGAAAGTCAGGACCACTCATTTCCATTCCTCACGATGGGCGCAGGCTGCCACGCGACATTGGCCATGCGACATTGGCCATGCGACATTGGCCACGCGACATTGGCCACGCGACATTGGCAGTGCAGCGGATTCGCACCACGGGGGCAAACTAGCCATCTTACTTCAACAATTGAGTTTGACCAATGGTGAGGCCTCGTTTCGCGGGTTGCCAGCACCCGACACCACGATTGGGGCAGGCGATGTGACGGCACGTCACTTGCGCGTTGTGGCCCACCGGAGAAATCTCGACTTCGAATCGAAGCGTCAAAAGCTTCGTTAATTAGGGGGGCTCGTACACGCTCGACGGGCTGGCGTACCAGTGACCGGCGAGCTTGCTCACTCTTCTCCTCCGCCTACCACCGTTTCGCCGCGACCGCTACGATAATTGACAATCCGGTTGCCCGGAATTGTGCACGTCTTGGATCGCGCCGTGGCGAGACAACCGACCGTGCCGGCAGAGTATTTGGACTTGATAAGATCGATTCGGATGAGCGACACACGCAAGGCAGTCGTGCTGCTAAGTGGCGGATTGGATTCAGCAACCGTCCTCGCGATCGCGAGAGAGCAAGGATTTCAGGTCGCGGCGCTTAGCTTTCGGTACGGCCAGCGGCACGAACACGAGCTTGTCTGCGCCGAGCGGCTGTGTCATCAAGCGGGCATCTCCCAACATGTGATCTTGGACATCGATCTGCGAAAATTTGGTGGTTCGGCACTGACCAGCAATATGCCAGTACCAAAGCACAGCGATGTCTGCGAGATCGGCGATAAGATCCCAGTGACTTATGTGCCGGCACGCAACACGGTGTTCCTGTCGTTCGCCTTGGCCTGGTCCGAAGTTCTTCGAGCCTCCGATCTGTTCATCGGCGTCAACGCATTGGATTACAGTGGGTACCCTGATTGTCGCCCTGATTACATTGCGGCGTTCCAGCGGATGGCAAACCTGGCGACCAAGGGTGCCGTCGAAGGGGATTTGCCGATCCGGATCCAAACACCGCTTATCGATCTAACCAAAGCCCAGATCATCCGTCGCGGCTTGGAGCTGGGCGTGAATTACGGCCTGACGACCAGTTGCTATGATCCGACTGCAGATGGGCTGGCGTGCGGCGGTTGTGATGCTTGTCTGCTGCGGCTGAAAGGGTTCGAAGAACACGGTCTGATGGATCCTGCGCGCTATGCCACGAAGAAGAGCTAGCGAGGCTGTGCCTCGGAGAAGCGAGCTATCACTTGGTTGCGGCGATCCGCTCCCCGACCAACCTGCGGTCAGTGCCCGTCGCTGAAAACGTGACTCATTTGTCAAATCATCCGAACATTTGATGCCGTCCGACTGGCGTGAACGCATTGGGAAAGTGTTCGATCTTCGGTTGTTCTTGTATGTCAGGCCAAGTCACGGCGACGACGTCGAAGCGTGCCCGACATTCCAGCAGGTCGTGGCGTTTGAGGTAGCCCAGTGCCAGCCGAGTCAGCCGACGTTGTTTGGCATCCCCAACTGCTTCGGCGGGATGTCCCGCTTGATGCGACTTTCGTGTCTTGACTTCCACGAAGACGACCGTCTTCTGATCGACCGCGATCAAGTCCATCTCGCCCAGCATGTCACGTTGGCTGCGGGCCACGATAAGAAATCCGAGCCGTTTAAGAAAACGGGCAGCGGCAGCTTCGCCGCGCCTGCCAAGCGGTTGGGGCGTTCTCCACTGGCGAACCCAGGTCCAGGCTTTTTGCAACGCATTCATTTCAAAGCGAAGCTTAGCGGCGCCGACGTTCTTTCAGGCGAACTGCCTTGCCGACACGATCTCGCAAGAAGTACAACTTCGCACGACGAACGATGCTCGAACGCTGCACTTCGACAGACGCCACGCGGGGTGAATGGACGGGAAACTTGCGTTCCACACCTTCGCCCGCCACGATCCGTCGAACGGTGAACATTTCACGTGTTCCGCTACCGCTCCGTGCGATCACCGTGCCGGAGAAAACCTGGATGCGTTCTTTGTCACCTTCCAGAATTCGCGTATGCACGTCGACGGTGTCGCCGATTTCAAATTTAGGCGGTTCGTCTTTGAGGCAAGACTTCTCCACCTTGTTCATTAGTTTCTGACTCATGGCATTGTCCTTTCTGAGTATACGTCGACGGCTGGTCTGGCTGACTGCCAACCGCAGATTTAGTTGTCCGTTTTCGTCTTATCTTGGATTGGGGCTGACTTTGTTGGTTCATTATTTTCGGACGGTGGTTCGCTGCTTCCAGCGGGTGGTGGCAATTCAGTTGGTGGCGTCTCCAGCAGATCCGCCCGTCGTGTTTTTGTTTTCAGGAATCCTTGTTCTCGTCGCCATTGGGCAATCGCCTTGTGGTCACCGCTCAGCAAAACCTCCGGGACTTTATGACCACGGTATTCCCGTGGTCGTGTGTATTGAGCCCATTCCAAGTGTCGATTGCCTGTCGAAAACGAATCCTCGACGGTGCTTTGCTCTTCTCCCAAGACACCGGGAACTAGACGCAACACTGCATCAATTATCACCATCGCGGCAACCTCGCCACCGTTAAGGATATAGTCGCCGACGGAAATCTCGTCCGGCTGCAGCAGATCAACCACTCGCTGATCAAAGCCTTCATAGCGACCACAAAGTAACAGTAGCCGATCTTCCTGGGCCAGTTCCTCCACAATTTGTTGGTTCAGTTTTCGGCCTTGGGGGGTGAGCATCACGACCCGCCCAGGCCCGTTCGCTCTGCGTTGTACGTCTTCGACACATTCGACGACCGGTTCGACTCGCAGTACCATACCGGGGCCACCGCCAAACGGCCGGTCGTCCACCTTGTGATGCTTGTCTTTCGACCACCGGCGAAGGTCGTGTAATTCCACCTGGACCATGCCACGGTCGATCGCCTTCTTCAGCAAACTCTGTCCCAGGTATCCCGGAAAAAGGTCAGGAAACAGCGTCAGCACGTCGAAGCGCATTGTCTATTCTTTTTTCTCCTCGGCCGGTGCGGTCTCAGGCTCCACAATAGCATCGGGCTGGGCAACAGCTACCGGTTCAGGAGTGGCCTCCGGTTCAGGAGCAGCTTCGGGCTCGGCAGCGCCTTCAGTAGCTTCCGCCGTAGGGGCTTCAGATTCGGCGACGGGAGCTTCATCCGCGGGCGCTTCCGTACTGGCTTCCGCCTCAGGCGCTGCTTCCGCCGGCGGTTCTTCCGCCTTCGGCTTGGCGATGACGACTGGGGCCGGTGCCATTGGCTTGTTCGCCTTCAGGCGCTCGAGTGCTGCCAGGCGTTGTTCGTTGTGGGTGCCATTGCTCCCGTATTTCTTTATAAGCACACTCATTTTGTCGCTAGGCTGGGCGCCGACGCTGAGCCAGTAATCGATGCGCTCGGCGTTGAGCGACGCGCGTGCGTCCGTTTCGGACACCATCGGGTCATAGTGTCCCAGGTATTCAATCACGCGACCGTCGCGGGCCTTTCGACCGTCGACGGCACACACGCGATAAAATGGCCGGTGTCGCCGTCCCATACGTTTCATACGAATTCTAACTGCCATTGCTTCTCCCTAAATCGATCCTTGTTAGTCGTCTGGCGGGCGTCGCCCGCATGAATATCTTTTGGAAACTGCTTGTTTACGCTTGATCGTCTCCCGATTGTCCAAAGCGCCGCCGACGCCGCAATGCTCTTTCTTTTTCCTTTTTCAATTTGGCTTTCTCTTTGGGAGAAAGCCGCTTTCCGGTTCCCTTTTTGGTGCGCATCATCGCACCACCGCCGGGATCCATCATACCGCTTTGCTGCAGCTTTTGGATCGCCTGCATACGACCAGCCATGCCTTGCCCCGCCATGTCCTTCATGATGGGGGCAACCATATTGTATTGCTTGACCAGCTCGTTCACTTGCTGCGGCATCACTCCCGAACCCGACGCAATGCGACTCCTTCGAGCTGGATCGATCTGCTTCGGATTGCGACGTTCTCCCGGCGTCATCGAATTAATAATGCCAATCAGACGGCGGGCGTCGCCTTCGGCGTCCATGCCATCGCCGTCCATCATCTTGGTCATCTCGCCCATGCCTGGCATGAGCCCCATCATCTTCTTCATCAGGCCGGGTTTGCTGAAACTCTCCAGCTGGACTTTGAAGTCGTCCAACGTGAATTCACCTGCACGGATCTTGTCTTCGAGCGCTTGCTGTTGTTCTTCATCGACGACTTGGCGGGCTGTGTCGACCAGAGCCAGGATGTCGCCCATGCCCAGAATCCGGCCTGCCATGCCGTCAGGACGAAAGGGCTCCAAGGCGTCCAAGTGTTCGCCGGTTCCGATGAACTTAATTGGGACGCCCGTGACATGCTTGACAGACATCAACGCACCACCGCGTGCGTCGCCATCGAGCTTCGTCATGATCACGCCGTCAAGTTCCAGCGCCTCGTTAAACGCTTTGGCGCTGTTGACCGCATCCTGACCGGTCATGCCGTCGACGACGAAGTAAACCTGATCGGGGCCAACTCGGGTATCGATCGCTTGCAACTGACGCATCAGCTCTTCGTCGATCGCCAAGCGGCCGGCCGTATCCAGAATGAGAACCTGAACGCCTTCTTGTTTTGCTATCTTGACGGCGTCCTGACAGACCTTGACGGGATCCTTGGCACCTTTCTCTGAATAGACAGGAACGCCAAGCTGTTCGCCCAGGACGTGCAGTTGGTCGATGGCGGCGGGACGCTGGAGGTCTGCAGCCACGAGCATCGGTTTGACTTTGTTGTTCAGAAGCAGCTGCGATAGCTTGCCGCAAGTCGTGGTTTTTCCCGATCCTTGCAAGCCGCACAGCATCAACGTTGTCAGCTCGCTCCGCAAGTGTAACGACGGATCGACGGGACCAAGGATATTGATCAACTCGTCACGGACGATGCCAATCACTTCCTGGCTGGGATCAAGCGACAGCAACACGCGTTGGCCCAACGCGCGCTGCGTGACCTGCGACATGAACGCTTGCACGACTTCGTAACTTACGTCAGCCTCGATCAGCGATTTCTCGACCAAGCCCAAGGCGTCACGCATGTTCCCCTCGGTCAACTTGCCCTTGCCGCGCAAGCTCTTCAGGGCCGATTGGATTCCGTCTTGGAGGGATTCAAACATGCGTCAAGTGAGTTGGGTGAGCTGTCACCCCCGGAAGTGGGGGCCGGCGAGGGAAACTCGCATTGTACTGCGGCAGCCTTGGGGTTGTAAACCCGTACTGCCGCACAATTTAAAGACGGCAGGCGGTTGCCAGAATTGGGTGGCGTTAGCGATTGAGACTGCTTTCATGCTCGGTTTCGCGAGCGTAAGATATTGGCCTGATTATCTTTATCTTCACCAAACCGCGACGATGTCGGAGTTCAGGATGGCAGCGGAACCAGAGTCGAAGGGTGCTTTCAGTATTTGGCGGGCGGTTGGTCCGGCGATCATTACGGCATCGGTGGTTCTAGGGCCGGGGAGCATTCTGTCGGCTTCCAAGATTGGCTACCAACACGGCTATGCCATGGTTTGGGTGTTGGCTTTCGCGTCGCTCATGATGATCGGGATGATGGCACTTTCGGCGCGCCTGGGCGTCGTGCTGAAAGGGACGTTGTGTGACGAATTGGCTCGCCGCGACGGCCGCTGGGTGGCGGTGATCACCGGTGTGTCGTTGTTCTTGATCGCCGCGTGTTTTCAGTTTGGCAACAACCTGGGCGTGCTGGCGGCGATCGATCCATTCTTGCCACAGGCGGATCCGTCGAGCACGGGGGTTTCGATCGTCGGTGCGATCAAGTTGGCGGTGATCGTCGGTTTGAATCTCATCATCATTGTCGCCTTGATCGGCTTCAAGGAACTCTACAAGCCGATCGAGTTGTTGATGAAAGCGATGGTCACTCTGATGATGATCGCATTTGCAGCCAACCTTGTGATGGCCCAGCCGGATCTACTCGAATTACTGGCCGGCCTAGTTCCAATACTCCCCGAGGGCGCAGCCAATACCCTGTTTCCGCAGATCGAAGAAGCGGCCATGCATGGTGACGTCGTGGTGGCGCCGGCGCGGATGACAGACAATCTGACGCCCGTGATTGCTATGTTTGCGACCACGTTTTCCATCGCTGGTGCGTTCTATCAGTCGTATTTGGTCCGCAAGAAAGGCTGGACGCTGGCAAACTTGCGCGAAGGACTGGTTGATTCGGCAGTTGGCGTGGCGGTTTTGGGATTGGTTTCGCTGATGATCATGGTAACGGCAGCGGCCGTTCTACACGGTCGCGATGATGTTGGCGAGCTTGGCTCGGCGGCCGATGTCGCGCGTCAGTTGGCTCCATTGTTTGGCAATTCGGCCACGGTCTTGTTCTGTTTGGGGATTTTCGCGGGTGCGTTTAGCTCGTTTCTGGTGAATGCCATGATTGGGGGCACCATGTTGTCGGACGGAATAGGATTAGGCGGCGACATCGATCAGCGCTGGCCCAAGGTGTTTACGGTGTTGGCGCTGATGATTGGTATGGGAGTGGCCATCTATGTCGAGGCGACTGGGTTGCGTCCCGTGAATTTGATCATCTTTGCGCAGGCCATGACCGTGCTTGGTCTACCGGCGCTGGCTATCGCCATGTTGCGGCTGGCGACGTTGAGTGACTTGCGTGGCGACAAGGCGGTGCCATGGATCTTAAAGTTTGTCGCCTTGGTTGCGGTTGTGATTGTCATCTTCCTGGCTGTGCGAACTTGTATCGTGCTCTATTTCAAGCTGTTCATGGCCACGTAGGGCCAGCGAATACCGCGCGCTGACGTCGTTTGCAGAAGTTGGCCGAATCGAGTGGACGGTCTATACTTACTCGACGAAGTCGCTGCGTGCCCACCACGAAACAGAGGAAAACCGCATGAACCACTCGCGCCACATTTTCCTATTGGCCATCGCAATATCATCCAGTCTATTCTCACCTTGTTTTTCGCAAACCGCGGCCAGATTTCGGACGTGGACGGACGCGACGGGAAAGTACACAGTTGAAGCAAAGTTCCTCGAGATCAAACTCGGCAAAGTCAAGCTGCAACGACGGAACGGCAAGGTCATCGAGATCTCTTTGACGCGACTGAGTCGGGCGGACCGCAGGTTGGCCCAAGACGCGGCACGTCCAGATGCCGATGCGACAACGCAAGTTGTGGCTAGCGAGGCACTAAACCTTGATTGGCCTCAGTGGCGTGGTCCGAATCGCGATGGGATTTCGACCGAGACGGGACTGATGGATCGATGGCCCGACGAGGGGCCAAGGGAACTGTGGCGTACGCGAGGTTTGGGCAGAGGTTATGCTAGTGTTTCCATCGCAGGCGGCAAGATCTTCTCGATGGGACGATTGCAGGGCCAAACACACATCGTGGCGCTGGACGTGGCTGACGGCGAAGTGCTGTGGACGGTCCCTGTCGGTGGCGGCGGCGATCCAAACTGCACGCCAACCGTTGACGGCGCACTGGTCTTCGGCCTTTCGCATGGCGGCGACCTGTTGTGCGCGGACGTGAATAGCGGCGAGGCTATTTGGAAGAAACGTTTCCCAGATGACTTTGGCGGCAAGATGATGTCTGGGTGGGGATACAGCGAGTCGCCTTTGGTTGACGGTGACAAACTAGTTTGTACGCCCGGTGCACCGGACGCAATCATCGCGGCGCTCGATAAGCGAACGGGCAAAGCGATTTGGAAGACAGCGATGGCCAATGCGGGGTCTCGCGGTCGCGACGGTGCCGCGTATTCGTCGATCGTGATTGGTAATGGTGGCGGCGTGCGGCAGTACGTTCAGTTGGTGGGGCGCGGTGTGATTGGCGTTGATGCGAACAATGGGAGACTGCTTTGGGGTTACAATCGCACTGCCAACGGAACGGCCAACGTGCCAACGCCAGTGATCAAGAGCGATTTCGTGTTCTGCTCGACTGGCTATGGTGCGGGGGCGGCATTGTTGCGGCTCAGCGGTCGGCGAGGACAGATCAGTGCCGAGGAAGTTTATTTCAAGAACGGTAATGACCTTCAAAATCACCACGGCGGTATGATCTTGCTGGGTGACCATGTTTATATGGGGCATGGTCACAACAACGGACATCCGGTCTGCGTCAACCTGAGCACCGGAAGGGATGCCTGGCGCCCCGGTCGCGGACCGGGCACGGGATCGGCGGCGATCACTTGTGCCGATGGCCATTTGTACTTTCGTTATCAGAATGGCGTAATGGCGCTGATCGAAGCGACGCCCGAGAGCTACAAGCTGAAGGGCAGCTTCACGATTGGGATCAACAACGGTAATAGTTGGGCTCATCCGGTGATTTCCAATGGACGGCTCTATTTGCGGGACCAGGACGAGATGATCTGTTACGACATTCGAAATCCGACGGGGAGTTGAAAGCGGCGAGATGATACACGGCTCAGCCGTTCACATTTGTGGGCCGTGAACAAGCGAATGTAGGCCGTGAACAAGGCTGCAGCACCGTGCCCAATGCCCATTCGTCGCGAGAAACCATGTATGCGAGGTCGATCCGGTCGAGGCCGATTTGGTGTGTTTCGCTGGGCTCTGATCTTTGTTGCACTGAACACCTTCGCGTGGGGTGACGAGGCGGAGAAGGCAAATCCACAATCCGCGCCAAGAACCAGTTCGAGCTCAGACATTGAGGAAATCGGCTGGCCGTTCATTCGTGGACCGCGGTACGACGGCAGATCGGCCGAGGTTGCTCTTGTCGACACATGGCCGGAAGAAGGGCCACCGGTGCTCTGGACATTGCCACTAGGGCAGGGGTATTCGTCCTTCATCGCCTGGGAGGATCGGGTCGCCACGCAATTCCAAACGCTTGCAGGCCAATTCGTGATCTGCTTGGAGGCGGAGAGCGGTCGAGAGGTTTGGCGATATCGCTATGGCTTGCCGTTCGACCCGGTTGGCGTCTATCCCGGGCCACGTGCGACACCGACGTATGCCGGCGGTGCCATTTACTTTTCAACCCCGGGCGGCGTGGTTGGGTGCCTTGATGCACGTTCCGGCCGGCGACGGTGGTCGGTGGACTTGGTCAAACGGTTTGGAACTCGCGGGACCGACTTTGGTTATTCGTGTTCGCCGACGGTCGTCGAGGAGATGGTTGTTCTTCCTATCGGCGGTTCTGGTGCCAGCATGGTGGCGCTTGACGCCGCCAACGGCTCGCTGGTTTGGCAGGCAGGCGACGATCCGGCCAGCTACACGCCAGCCTACCCAATCACGTTTCAAGGGCAGTCGTTGATCCTCGGCTACATGCAGAATGCGCTCGTTTGTCACGATTTGGCCACGGGCGAGCTTGTTTGGCGGCACGAGCTATCCGTCGGGTACGACGAGCATTCCGCGTGGCCAATCTACTCGGAGCCGGATCTGTGGATTTCCGGTCCTTTTCAAGGAGGCTCGAAGCTGCTGCGGCTGACCGGTGACTCGGTCCAGCCAGTCGCTACGATACGCAGCAGTCTTACGATGTCGAATGACATTTTTTCCAGTGTCCTGTTGGATGGCGCGGTGTACGGATTCGATCTTCGAGAAGCGCAGGCAAAAACGCATCGCCCGTCACGCGGGCAATTTCGGTGCTTGGATTTTGCCACAGGGGAGATCCTCTGGTCGACTGGTTCGACCGAGCGACGGCGGACGACCGAACCGCACTCGGCGGACACCGGAGAACGAATTGGCCACGCCACGGTGATCATCGCCGACAATAAACTGATCTTGTTCAATGACACCGGTGAACTGATCTTGGCACGTGCATCCAAGCAACGGTACGACGAACTGGGACGCGTATCGCTGCTGGGGGGCGAAATCTGTTGGACCCAGGCGACACTCTTTCGTGGTCGGCTCTTCGTGCGGAACCACAATCGCGCGGTATGTGTCTATCTCGGCCAACCGAAGAAGCTCAAGGCCACGGTGCGTGCCAAGGCCATAACCGTGGCTGACATCCCACAAACCAGATATATCGACTGGGCTGCGGCGATTCTGGGAGTCGAGCCGGAATATGCCTTCGATATTCCTTCGCATACGTGGCTCTGTCAGTGGTTTCTGGTCTCACTGTTTGGCATCATGGGCGGCAGCTTCTTGGCCGTGTTGGGTATCGCCGGCGGCTTACGCGTGGTGATGGGCAGTTGGCTCTCCGCGGCAAGCATGCGGTGGCTGACCTGGTCGCTCGTCTTTGTGCTGGGCGCCTTAGGGACGACGGTAGTCAGTGGCTGGGCAAACGACTTCGTGTTTACGTGGCCCGTTTCAATCTTCATCGCGTTTCAAGCGACGGTGTGGGAAACCGACGGGCGCGCCGTGGAGCGTTCGCCGGCGTACCGGTTTCGCGCGGCCCTGATGATGTGCGGGTTCATCGCAAGCTGCTTGCTCTATTTTCTGGCGTGTCGACGTCTGAGCCTGGTGTTCGAGTGGGTCTTTTTGTGCGGATTTGTCGGAGCATTTCCGCTGATGCTGGCGGGCCGATTCTGGTTCGAGGGTCGTCGCTGGAGCTGGTTGTGGGAAGTCACCACGACGGCCGCAGCTTTCGCGGCCTTTTATTGGTCCTCCGTCGGTGTGCTGTGGCTGCGCAGCTAGGATCTGTTTCGTCAAGGACGGACCTACCCACTTTCGCGCCAGTCGGCAAATCGCTAGGATCAATTGCATGGATGGAGGCTTGAATTCTGAGCAACGGAGTGCCGTCAATACGTTGTCGGGACCACTCTTGGTCCTGGCCGGGGCGGGCACAGGTAAGACGCGCGTTGTGACAGTTCGCATCGCGAAGCTGATCCGGAGTGGCGTTGAGCCGGATCGCATCCTCGCCGTCACATTTACCAACAAAGCCGCCGCCGAAATGAAGGAACGTGTTGGAGCCCAGTTGGGAAAGCGCCTGGAGACGATGCCTGCAGTCTCGACGTTTCATTCGCATTGCGTGCGCGTGCTTCGTCGCCACATTCGAAAACTCGGCTATCCTGATCAGTTTGCCATCTATGATCGCGGTGACCAGGAGAGCCTGGCCCGTGGCGTGCTCCGTGAGATTCGCGTTTCCGGCGAGATGCTCAAGCCATCCGACTTGCTATTTCATATCGGCAACTGGAAAACGAAATGTATCCGGCCTCACGACGCAGAGGCCATCGCCGAGACGGACAAGGAGCATTTGGCGGCGATCGCCTACCGGCGGTATCAAGAAAAACTCAAGGCGCTCGGTGCCGTTGACTTTGATGACCTGCTGCTGTGTACGGAGCAGTTGTTCGCTGAATCAAAGGAAGCGTTGCGCGACGAGTCAAACCGCTTCGACCATCTACTGATCGACGAGTACCAGGACACCAACGGTAGCCAATACCGGATTGTGAGAGCCCTTGCTTCAGGACACCGAAATCTCTGCGTCGTGGGTGACGACGATCAATCGATTTACGGTTGGCGCGGAGCGGAAGTACAGCACATTCTGCGGTTTTCGAAAGATTGGCCTGATGCCAAGGTCGTCCGCCTGGAACAGAACTATCGTTCGACCGCTGAAATCCTGGAGATGTCGAACCGCCTAATCGCCTTCAACAAGACACGCCACCCGAAGGTGCTCAAGCCGTCCCGGACGGGAGGTCCGAAACCTCGTGTTGAACAGTTCAAGAATGAAACCGACGAAGCTCAGGGCGTTGTTGCCGACATCCAGCGCCTGCTGCTCAATCCCGATTGGGAGCCCCGCGATTTTGCGATCTTGTTTCGCACCAACGAGCAACCGCGGGCCTTCGAAACGGAACTTCGCAAGGTCAAACTGCCCTACGTACTGATCGGTGGGATGTCGTTCTTCGATCGCCGCGAAGTGCGCGATCTGTTGGCATACCTGAAGCTGCTTTCAGCACCCGATGACGAAGTCGCGGCCAGGCGGATCATCAACACGCCGCCTCGCGGAATCGGCAACAAGACAATTGAGCAGCTGACCACGGCGGCGGTGCAGCAGGGTGTTTCCCTGTGGACGGTGATGCACCGATCTGGACCACTTCAAGCCCTAGCTCCGGCAGCACGGCAGGCGATCGTTTCGTTTTGCGAGTTGATTGAGAAGTTCCGCTCTCGAATCGAATCCGGCGAATCGCTCGTTGATATCACCCGCAGTTTGCTATCGACGGTCAGATACGAAGACGAACTGAGCCGCACGTGCGATGACGAAAACGAGCAACAAGCACGCTGGGCGGCAGTCGAGGAGGTGGTCAACGCATTAGGGGCGTATGAGAGCAAGGCCCGTAATCCGAATCTTCGTGGCTTTATTGACGATGTCGCCCTGAGTGATTCGGAATTTGACAGCGAAAAAGACAAACAGTTGAAGAAGAACGCCATCGCCTTGATGACCATGCACAGCGCAAAAGGGCTCGAATTTCCTCATGTCTACGTGGTCGGTCTTGAGGAGGGGCTGTTGCCACATCATCGCAGTGTCCAAGCCGACGGAGACGCGATTGATGAAGAGCGGCGGTTATGCTACGTCGGAGTGACGCGGGCTGAAGAGCGTTTGACGCTTTCGATGGCATTGACTCGAATGAAATGGGGTCGGCCTCGAGATACGATCCCCAGCCGGTTCCTATTCGAGCTGATTGGTCAGGCCGAAAACCCGCACGCACGAGATGTGGCGGTTCACCGACGCTAGCGGATGCTAGCGTGCGTGGCAAACCGGCATGGCCTCAGATTACCCGTGTTGCTAAACTCTCGCCGGCGCGCCCGGTTCGCATGGATTCGCTTCGGCCCCGTGCGCCTTTACTTGATAGCCAACGCGAGTGAGCGCAGGGAGGTGCTCTATGTCAGGCCATTCGATTCGTTTTCTACACGCCGGGAGCTTTCACCTGGAAGCAACGTTGCAGGGTCTCTATGACGTGCCCGAGCATTTGGCGGAAGCGCTTGTCAACGCTCCGTTCGCCGCAGCGGAACGAGTTTTCACGGCGGCGCTCCGCGAGGAAGTTGACTTCTTAATTCTATCCGGTGATCTTCTCGACCCAACCAATGCAGGTCCCCGTGCGGTGGCGTTCTTGACCGACCAGTTCACACGCTTGTCTGAAAAAGCGATGCCCGTGTATTGGGCGGCAAGCCGGTTGGATCAAACCGACGGTTGGCTGAGTTCTCTGGAATGGCCGGAAAATGTGCATCTGTTGCCCAGCTCGTCTGTCGAATCGATCGAGCACAAGCGTGGGGAATTGCCCGTCGCGAGAATCTGTGGTCGCAGTTGGCACGAGTCGCGAATGTTGCATTCGTCCGAGTTTGTTGCAGTTGCAAGTGATCTACCGCGTGTCGTCGTCTTGCCTGAGAGTCTTGAGATCGATGATCCGGACAAATCGGGTGTGCTCTATTGGGGGCTCGGCGGATCAGTCAATGCCGGAACGCCGCATACTGGTGTTTCGGTTGCCCATTGTCCAGGTGGTCCACAAGGATTTCAGCCAAGCGAAAGCGGGCCACACGGCTGTTCGCTGGTCCACATTGATCCCGAGGGCCGCGTCCGAACGCGGATGATCCAAACAGATTCCTGGCGTTGGTGTTTGTCTCGCCTGAATCTGACGGCCGGAATTGCATACGACACCGTGCTGCATGAGATGCATTCACGCGTCGAGAGGTTAATGGAAGAAGCCCAGCGGCCACTGTTAGTCTGTTGGCTAGCCTCCGGCTTGGGGCGCTTCGACAGCGCCTTCGCTTCGGCTACACAGCGTGATGAAACAGTGGAGAAACTGCGGAAGGAATTCGGCTACGGATCACCGGCCGCCTGGTCGGTCAGTTTCGAGCTGGAGTCGCCACACGCGTTGCGTGCCGAATGGTGCGAAGAGGACTCAATCTTGGGTGACTTCATGCGAGTTGTCCGCGACTACTACGAGGAAGACGAAAAGCCGTTGCGGCTGGAAGACCTGTTAGTTGAGACCTGTTTGCCGGGTGGGATTGCACCTGGTGCCTTGACTGACGTCGGTCTTGAAGATCGCGACGTTTTGCTGCATCAAGCGGCCGTGTTGGGATTGGATTTGTTGCGAGATGACGACGCAGTGCCCCACTAGCAGCGCGTCATACGTAGGATCCAAGGCAATGAGAGGATGAAGACGTGAGAATCACGGATATCAAAGTCGGCGGTTTCGGTGTGTGGAACGATGTATCCGTCGATGCGTTGCCAGGCGAAGTTACGCTGTTCTATGGCAGAAACGAAGCTGGCAAAACGACGCTGATGCAATTTGTTCGTGCGATTCTGTACGGTTTCTCGCCGGAGCGGAAGAAGCTGTACTTGCCGCCCGTTTTTGGTGGCGATGCGGGGGGAACGTTGCATGTGGAGAACCATAGCGGCGGTTTCTCCGTCGAGCGACTTTTAGAAGACGACGATCACGTCTTGGGTCGGCCCGTGATCCTGGCGGAAAACAACGGTAGCCGCCAAGGACAGCACCTGTTAAACGTCTTGCTGTCCGGGATTGACGAGTCGATTTTTAACAATGTTTTTGCCGTGGGGATCCGCGAGCTTCAAGAGCTTGCGACGCTGGATGACACACAGGCGGCGGAGCAGTTATACAATCTGGCCAGTGGCGTCGATCGTGTTTCACTGGTCGAGGTGATGCGCACGTTGGATTCGCGGCGGGTAGCGATCTGGGGGGCAGATGAAGAGAACGAACTGACGTCACTGGTGGCCAACCGCAATCGGCTTCAAGGCGACGTGGATGAACTGCGGCGGCAGACGCATCGTTGGTCCGAATTGGCGCGGGATCAGCGAAGTCTGGTCGACGAGGTGGCGCGTTTCGAAGAGCGAATTCAGCGGCTGGAATACGAAGGACGTACCGTCGAGATCGCCGTGCAAGTCCGCGATAAATGGCAGGCCCTTGAAAGAGTGACGAATGAGCTGGATGCCATCGGTCCGATCGAGGATTTGCCGGAAGGCTGCCTCGAACGTGTGGATTTGCTCAACGCGGAGATCGCTGAACAGCGCGCCGCGATGGTGCCAGTCAAGAAAAGGCGGCACCATTTCCGACAGGAGTTGGCCTCGCAGCCAATCAATCGGTCGTTGTGGCAACATAGTTCGCGGATCGAAGCGATGTGCGAACATGGTCCCTGGATCAAGTCATTGGAAGAGGATCTGCTGCGTCTGAGTGGCGAAGTGGAAGCCTCCGAGATCGCTTTGCTGAACTACGACGAAGAGTTCATCGCCCAGGGCGGCATCGATGTGACCAACATGCCGAAGATCACTCCACGCGTGATACAACAGTTGGAACCGCCAGCGACGGCGTATCGTGAAGCAATCAAGCAGCGTGGGATCAGCCGCAAAGTTCGGAAGAAGAGTCAGCAAGACGCAGAGAGTGCTGACGACCAACTGGACTTCAAATTGCACGGCCGCGACATCGAGGATTTCGACAGCACTCTTGAGCAGGCTGTCGGTACGGTAAAGCAACTACACCGAAAAATCGACATCGAAGATCAGCTGGTACGTTTTCACCGTCAGGCTGAGGATTTGCGGCAGGAACACCAAGAAAAGCTCGACGACCAACTGCTGCGCGTACGGTTGCTCGGTGGCGTCGGGACGATGTTTGTATTTGGTTTTGTGATGTTGATGACCGGCGCGTTCGGCTGGCGCGTGATGCCCATGTCGGCAGAAGTCGCCTGGTCCATCGCTTGCTTGGGCTGCGTTTGTATCGGACTGTCGGTGGCATGGAAAACGGTTGTCGAGCGTACCACGCAGGAAGAGCTCGATACGTGCCTGCGGCGTCGTGAGGCGCTCTCTGACGATATGGAGTTGGCCACGGCCGAACGTGACTCGATTGACCGTGAATTGCCGTCGTCATCGGGAACACTCAACACGCAGCTCACGATCGCCGAAAAAGAACTGAAAGAGCTAGAGGCATTGGCACCCCTCCATCAAGAGCGGCTGAAGACACGCAAACGCAAACATGATGCGAAACGCAGTTCGTCGGGAGTCGACGAGCAGGTGCGGGAGGCACGCAGTCGCTGGCGTCGTGCCCTCAGAAACGTCGGACTGCCCGAGTCGTTGACGCATCGGCATGTCCGCCAGATTGGATCACTTCATGACAAGAAAGCCACGGTAGAATTACTGCTCGTCGACCAATGTGCGCGGCTGGAAAAAGTGCAGAAGGATCGCGAGGCACTGTTGGAGCGAATGCGACAGCTGAATGCAGACATCGGGCTGGATGTTGTGAGCGATGAACCGCAGATCCAACTCAGCCAGCTGGCGACGGCACTGGCCGGGCAACGCGAAATGGTCCAACAACGACAAGAGCTGCAGGCGAATGAGAAACAGGTCCGCCGTGAATTGTCCGATATGTTGCAACGGCTTCGTAAGTCCAAGCGCTCGCGTGAGGCATTGTTCGCCCAAGCCCGTGTCACTGATGAAGAACAGCTGCGCGAACGAGCTGGGCTGCTGGGTCGAGTTACGGAACTGGATGCGCGGCACCAGTCGCTGGCCGAACAGATTCGCACCATTGTCGGCGGGCATTGCCCATTGGAAGAAGTGGAACGCGAACTTGATTCGCATGAAATGGAAGAGCTTCAAGTGCGATGGGATACGCTGATCAGCCGTCTTCAAGATACGCATACGCATCTGAGCCAACTTTATGAACGACGTGGTGAAGTTAACCAGGAAATGAAACAGTTGGCCGAAAACCGAGGATTTGCCGCGGCCAAACTTGAATTGACGTGTGTCGAAGCCAAGATCAAACAAGCGATCAAACAGTGGCGTGGTCTGGCGGTGATAGCGTGCCTGTTGGAGAGCATTCGCGAAGCCTACGAAGCCGAACGTCAACCGGAGACATTGAGCGAAGCATCGGTTTACCTGGAGACACTGACCGACGGAAAATACACGCGGATCTGGACGCCGTTGGGAAAGAACGAACTGCGCATCGACGATCGTCAAGGCAAACCGATGTCGTTAGACGTGCTCAGCCGCGGCACGCGCGAAGCAGTGTTTCTCAGTCTGCGTTTGGCCCTGGTCGCGGCGTACGGGCGACGTGGCGTCAATCTGCCGATGATTCTGGACGATGTGTTGGTGAATCTCGATATTGAACGCGCCCGCTCGGCCGTTCAGTTGCTTTGCCAGTTTGCCAAAGAAGGACGTCAGTTGCTGTTCTTCACCTGCCACGATCATATCCAGCAGATGTTCGTCGAGGCAGAGGTTGACGTCCGCATCCTGCCGGCTCACGGTCAACCAGGGTTGAAGATCGAGCCTTACGGAGCTGAGTCGCCGGACGAGGAAATGGAGGATACCGAATCGCTCGACCCGGAATTGGTCGACGACGAAGAAGAGATGGAGCCGTACGAAGTCGAAGCAGACGATGCGTGCGAAATCGAAGAGGACGAGGAATCGCACGAAATCGAAGCTGAAGCCGACGACGAGACAGATCAGCTTGTGGAAGAGGAAGAAGAACACGAAATTGCGATCCATCTGGACGAGGTTGTCGAGGAAGTTGAGCAGGTCGACGAGCGCAACAAGATCGAGGAAATTACACCTGAAATTGATCTGACGAGTTTCTTTCGTAAGAAGGAAGTTGTTGTCAATTCCGAGCCGGTTGTTGTGGAAGACGTCACGATGGACAAGCAGCTTGTAAAGGTCGACGAAGTCTTCAATGACTTGAGCGACACCCAGCCATTCGAGAACGGTCCATGGTGGTGGGAGACCTCTCGCGGTCTTCCTGGGGATACGAAAGAGGAAAACGCCGCGTAGTCGTCTCAAACGTCGAGCAGCAGCGGTTTGGCAAGACGATGTTGAGACTCAGTGTCTCCATCACCGTTTCTCTGCCGGTGATTTTCTTTTCGGTCGTGATTCGCACTGGACGCGAATTGGGTATCCATTATCATTTTCTGCGGGTGGCAGTTACTTGGCGGCCCAGTTCAGTGCGAACCGCCATTGTCTTACGATGTCAATGCACAAATTCAAGAAAAGGAAATGTGATGGATGCCCATTTGATGAACAAACTGAACGATATCTTGCGCCATGAATGGACGGGCGTTGCCCAATACGCACAGGCCGGCTTTGTCGTGTCCGGCTTCTGGCGCGAAGTGTATGCCAGCATGTTCTTCGATAACGCCAAAGAGTCGTACGGCCACGCTCGGTTGATCGGCGACAAGATCGTTGCGCTTGGGGGCGTACCAACGATTGAGCGGAATCCCGTGCAGCAGTCGAACGATTTGGCAGCTACTATTCCGCCGCGAGATCGCGAATCTGAATATCACGGAATTCCACGGGGCTGCTATGGCCAGCGAAGCCGAAATGACCCGAGGTCCGGTCTTTCCCGCTAACTGGCTTTCCCATGAATTCCTTAACGGCTGCGAGATCCGCGTTGAGGATCTGGGTTCCATTCAGTTCAACTCGAATGGTCGATCCCTTGACGGTCACTTCCTGGAAATTCCACTGCCCTATCGGTCGTAAGAAACCACGATGGGCGGCCACCATGCCATAGGCCGAGCCATGATATTGGCGTTTGTCCAGCCTTTCGTACTTAGTCGCAGTATTGTCTAGAACCTGCAATTCGCACATGCCCTTGTACGCCGTGTCTCCTTGGCCTGGGTAGCGAATCGCCAGACCATTGTTGCCACCCGGCGGCAACTTAAATTGGAAGCGAACCGCAAAATCCGAGTACTCTTTTTCCGTGTAGATGGTGCCGCCCTTGCCGGGCTTGCAACGGATCACACCGTCATCGACGTCGTAATTCTGAATTGGTCCTGCCCAGCCGGAAAAATCCTTGGCGTTGAATACGGAATCGAAGCCTTCGTTGGAAGCACTGGCTAGAATCTCGTTGGTGTTGTCCGAGCCAATTTCGCGAATGAAGATATTTCGCCAGCGGATTTCGCCACCGTGCGTTTGCAGCTGGATCGGACCCTTGGCGAACAGTGGGCCTTTTCTGTCCCAAAAGTTCTCCATACGTGCGTTCTGAACAACCAATTTGTCGTTCAGGTAAACCGATGTGCGTTCACCAATCTGCAGGATCCGGAATCGATTCCATTGGCCAAACGGTTTGTCGGCCAAAACGAGCGGATCCTTTCCAGCGGCGCCCTTGCTATTGTTCCACAGGCCGCCGGAACCCTTGTCAGCGCCGATATTCCACTTGCCGCCCGCTTCGGTAAAGTCCCAGATCTGAACTTGTGGGTTGGCACGCAAGTAGATGCCACTATCTGCCTTGGCGACAGTCTTGTAGTCGATTAACAACTCGATATCGCCGTATTCTTTGTCCGTGGTCAGGTAGGCGCCATGTCCGTCATTTACCAGTTCATCATTTTCGACAGACCAGTGTGCTTGAGCATCTTTCAAGTCTGTTGCGTGCTTCGTGGCACGTTCTTCGTCAGTCATGCTGGCCAACTTGCGAGGGTCGAAATGTCCCATGCCGTGCCAGCCATCGAGGTTCTCGCCGTTGAACAGGGCGATAAATCCCTCTGGTGGCTCAACGGCCTCAACTGTCGACAAACGCGTTTGTGAGGCCACGATCAGACAGAGTGTAATAAGGAGGGCATTGCGAGCTTGCATTGAGGATTCCTTCGCGACGGAGGCGAGAGGGCGGGTGCAGGGTGAAGACGATAGCCTATTCCGACGGGCTGACGAAAGCAAATCACGCCATCGGTCTGGGGGCGTTTCCAGGCCAGTGTCCGCTTAGGCGAGCAGCAGATGGAAACTTGCCAGATATGGTAAATCGTCAACTGCCCGTCGCCTCAGAAATGATCTTCACCATGAAGTTGCGACTCCAGACGATCGGCATTGGCGGCGATTGTGAGGACACTTTCTCGTACTTCCGGTGGATCACACGTGGCTCGCGGATACGTGTCGACGGCAACAAAACACCTCTGGCCGTTGATTTCTTCCACGGCCAGTGCGCCATGCGGGATCACGGCGTTCATTTCCAGCGCGTGTTCGTACTGGTGGGCAACAGCGCGGCCGCAGATACTGTAGATGCGGACCAATTCAACGTCTGGTTGGGGACGAACCAGTTCGATAATGACCTTTTGTGATCGCGCATTGGGCAATTCGACCAGCACTTCGAACTCGTCGCCAGAATCACGGATTTCCACTGGTTCTCCCGCTAACGCTTCCTCGATCAGACCATCGAGGCTGCGCAGCGATCCAAACAGGCTGCGGAGCGCCAGGCCAAGGGCTCTGGCGTCTTCGTACCGTTGCGTGGGGCTCTTGGCCAGACAGCTCTCGACCAGTTCGATGATCCGCGGGGGCAGTTCCGGGGCCAACGTGTTGAGTTCGAACGACTGTTCCCGGTCGTGGAACTTGACCAGGTCATTCACCGATCTTGCCGCGACGGGGAGTCGCCCGGTCAGCAAAGAGAAATACGTGACCTCGACTGCGTAGACATCACTCGCCTTGCTGGCCGGTTCTCCTTTAAACAGTTCGGGTGCCATGAACGAGGGTGTGCCAGAGAGGAGCATGTTGGGCCCGGGGCTCTTGGCGAGTCGTTTGGCCAGCCCAAAGTCAGCGAGTTTGGCGTGCGTCGAGCGGGCGACCATAACGTTGGCTGGCTTGATATCGCGGTGCACCATGCCCATGTCGTGGGCCACTTCCAAGGCCGAGCAGATCTGCAGCATGAAACTCGTCGCGTCGAGCGGATCGAGACGACCTACGGCTCGCACATGGTCTGCCAGCGAGGGGCCATCGATGTACTCCATTTCGATGAAGTGCCGCCCCCGCTGGTCGCCAATCGTATGAATCGTGACGACATGCGGATGCATCAGTGCCGCAGCCGAACGGGCTTCGGCTAAGAATGAGGCGATGGCCTCCGTATCGCGCTGTAGGGTCGTCTCGCGCAGAACCTTGATGGCGCACGGTCGTTCCAACGCTAGATCTTGTGCTCGATACACCCGGGCCATTCCACCTTGGCCGAGGAACTCGTGGATGTGGTACTTGTCGAATTCAGTATCGAGGAATTCGTCCGGCGCGTCGTCCTGATCATCCTGACCGAGCGATTCGGAAATGAACTCGGAATCAACGGTCGGCGTGTGCATCCGGTCGTGCCACGTCCCACCGCATCGCGGACAATTCAGCTCATCCCGCACAACATCGAACTTGTGTTGGCAATCAAGGCAGTAGCGCTGGGTTGTTCTCATAATACTGAGCCCCCAGTGTGTAAGTATACTCCGATTGTGATGCCAGATAAGACGACGGGGCGTGCCGAGTTACTGGCGCTAATTGAATCCCATCTGCCGAACTCGATTGCAGGTTGCTAGATTCCAGGCCGTGAGGGCGGCGGCATTGAAATCGACAACGGTGGGAATGTCCCAGGGAGGGCTGTGGACACTGCACGCGGACAACGGCACGTTCGGCGGATACCTGCGGAAGCTACAGGCAACTTCGCACTCTTTTTCAAGGCTTACGAGCCCAACGGCGGTCGTCGGGCGCGTCTTCGCGTGCGGCACCCGCAGAGCCTCTTTGGCGAAATATCGTCGATGTTCCCATCACGGGCAGTGGCGTTCAGGCCACGCGGCGAGGACGAATCGTAATACCGGTCAGGCGATTCGCTGTTCGAAGAAAGCGGCGCAGATTCGCTCTCAGATCGACTGTCTCTGTAGGGCGGATTTGGTTTTCCAGGAAAGACCGGTATTGGCAAATGCGATGGTCGCCGACGCCATCTTCGGCCCATTGAAAGACGTTGTCCATGGCCACGTTCCAACTGTCCAAAAACCTCTGCCACCACTGAATGTCGCTGGCCAATTGTCCATCGCTAGTGATGTACTTGAATGTGCCCAGGTGACTGTAGCCAAAGGATCTCGGCGGTATCCGGGTCACCAAGTCGTTCTGATTGACAATGCGAAATGTCGCCGGCATGAAAGCGAAATTGAAGTTGCGTGCAAACGAGTGGTCACCCGTGCGAGGTTGCCCAAACGTGTAAACGGCTTTTACGCGGCGCCCAATATCGTGCCAGCGGGCTGCCGCCAGCGTCGCTAACGCGGCTCCAAGACTGTGTCCCGTCAGAAAGACCGCCTTACTCCCTCGCGGGTCCATCCTGCGCAGGATTTCGTCGACGACCTGCCAGACTTTGCTTAACGCGTCATAAAAGCCAGCATGAACTTTACCACCCATGGGGCCGGCGACCAGTTCCATGCGTGTGTCGGTTATCCAGTCTTCGATCTCCCTGACCTCGGTCCCCCGAAAGCAGACCAGGACGCAATCGTCGTTGGCTGCGAGAAACACTTGTGTGCCACCGGCGTCGACGAAGTGAAAACGGTCGTATCCCCATTCTCGAATAGCCTCGGCTTCAATCAATCCAGGTTCTTCGTAGGATAACTCGGACGCGCGGACCAGCGCGACGGCATTACCGATATCGAACGACGTCGAATAGGGCATCAATCGAATCTGGCTCACATCGGCCCTCCCTGACCATCGTCTTGTCGGCACGGATCACCCCGAATCTCATGCGGCCACGTCAACCACTTGCCGACTTAGGAGCAAGGTCGCATGACCTGCTCGAGATTCCCGAGGCACCTTTATTATCTATCGGCGATCTGGTGGGCGGACTTCCGACGGCCGCGAGGGATTTTTGGAAACGTAACGCTAGCACAGGAAGCTTGATGATTCTCGGTCAGGCGTTCATACTGGTCTAGGCGAGGTACTTTTTCCCGGTAAATGACCAATGGCAAGCCCGACCACCGCCTCCACACGGCGACGCACGATTCCCGCTTGGGCGTTATCAGCCATCACGCACGCGACGATTCTGATGCTGATCCCTTTCTTGTGGACAGATGCGTCATCGACGATCGTGCCGACCGCGGATCGTCGTGTCGCGATCGCTCTGGCCAGCACCGATCGCAGTCGCGTGGTCGAGTATCTAACCGAAGACGATTCCAGGGCAAAGAAAACAACTCAAGCGGAGGTTGGTGCCGAGTCGATCTCTCCGGCGGTAGCATTGCCTGCGGCAGCGACGGCTGCGGGGCTGGCCAGTAAGGAGCTTTCGCTGCCGGCCCTAGAGACCGGCGCAATCGCAGCCAACGCCGGTTTGGTCCAATCACCTCGCCTCACGGTCAGCGGCCGCAGTCGCATCCCGTCTGGGTTGGATCCGTCGGCCATCTTTGCCGAAGAGGCAGCTCGCAAACAAGCGCTTGCCGCGCGGGGGCCGTCGACCAATTTAGGCCTCTTCGGTAGCGACCAAGCCAGCGGCAGGTCGTTCGTGTTTTTGATCGACCGATCCAAAAGCATGGGTGGTGCCGGTCTGGGCGCGATGACAGCCGCCGAAAACGAATTGGTACGGGCGGTGCAACACCTCAAGCCCAACCACAAGTTTCAGATTATAGCCTACCACCACCAGTGTGTTTTTCTGCACAAAAAACGTAGTCTGATTCTCGCCACCGAAGAAAATAAACAGTCGATTCGTGGGTACCTCAGCGGACTTGCGGCATTCGGCGCGACGGAACACTTAACGGGTTTGTTGACAGCATTGCGACTCGCGCCGGATGCAATTTTCTTGCTGACCGACGGTGGCGATCCACATTTGTCGGCCGTCGAGCTGGCACGAATCGCAAAGTTGGCCGCCGGGAAGACCGCGATTCACTGCATTCAATTCGGATCAGGACCCCGGCAAGGGGAAGCCAATTTCCTCGAGCGTCTTGCAGCGTATTGCGACGGCGGGTACGGTTACGTCGATATGTCACAGGGAAGGAGAAAGTAGCGAGGCTGTGCCTCGGCCCGATACGAGCTATCGCTCGGTTGCGACGACCCGCTCCCGAGGGCTGCTCCGATTCCTGCTGAACGAATTGCCGCCGAACTCGCGAGAGTTCGGGCCAGAAGGCACAAGACCTCTTCGACACCAATGCCCCCAACACCGAACGGCCAGCGCCAGAACTCTTGAGCCGCGTGTAACAGTCTTGAATCTCACACCTGAAGAACGCGAACGATACGACCGGCAGTTGGGACCAGGGGTTCTGTCTGAAGAAGGTCAGTTGCGGTTGAAGCAAGCTACCGCGCTGGTGACGCGTGTTGGCGGGATGGGCGGACCGGCGGCCCAGATGTTGGCAATGGCCGGCGTGGGGAACGTGATCATCGCCCACGGTGGCCAAATGATATCACCCGATCTGAATCGGCAGGTCTTGGGTTCGGAAAGTGTGTTGGGCCAACCTCGTGCTGCGGAATTCGCTGCTTACCTGCGGACCATGAACCGTATGGTCAGGGTCGAAGCGATCGATCACGAACCGGATAAAGACGAATCAAATGAGCTCGCCGCGCGGTGCGACATCATTCTCGCATGTCCACCGACCTTTGCCGAACGTTTGCGATTGAATCAAGCCGCTGTGATGGCGGGGATTCCATTGATCGACGCGGCCCAGTGGGGGATGACGGGTACGCTGATCGTCGTTCAGCCAGGCAAGACGGCTTGTTTGCAATGTGTTTACCCTGATGAGCCACCGTTTGAAGAGCTGTTTCCCGTGGTTGGAGCCATTTCCTGTGCGACGGGCGCGCTGGCAGCTTTGGAAGCGATCAAGATTCTCTCGGGGACCGGCACGCCACTTTTTGGTCGCCTGCTGACATACGATGGCTTCGTGGGACGACCCACAATCGTCGATCTCAAACGAAATCCAGCGTGTCCCGTGTGCGCCAACTCTAATCCTTGAATGCCACCATGAAGATTCGCATCACCTATCTCGGTCGCAGTTATCAACATGCCGAGACGCTTCCCGAGCAGATCGATTTGGAATCCGGAGCCACGATCGCCAGCGCAGTGCAAGCGGTCAACTCGCTGCTAGCGGAAACCAATTTGCCTGGTTCCTGTCTCGTGACGGTATCCGGCGAACACGTGGGGTCTGTCGCGAGTTTTACCGACCGGCCGATGCGCGAAGGTGAGGAGCTAGTCTTGATCGCACCGGTTGCCGGCGGGTAACTACGCTCGTCTTGCGTGCACGTCACCTCGGTAAACACTTCTCGGAAAACGCTGTTGCCATCAAAGACATTCGGCGGTCGCATCGACCACCTGCCCACTGCTCAATGACACGATTTTCGCAGCACGCTCTGCTGCATCCGCGTGATGTGTAACCAGCAACACGGTACCTCCGTCGGCGTGAAATCCATCGATGGCATCCAAAACGCTTTTGGCATTTTCGGGATCGAGGTTGCCGGTTGGTTCATCCGCCAGCAACAGCTTGGGGCCGTTGAGTAAGGCACGGGCCATGGCTACGCGTTGCCGCTCACCGGCGCTTAATTGGGCGGGTCGATGTGTACGTCGATCGTGGAGGCCGAATCGGTCAAGCAAAGCTTCCGCGTCTTGTTGCGATTGTGTGGAACGAGGGTCGCGAGCCGCAATGCGTACATTGTCGACGATGTTCAGGTACGGCAGCAGGTGGAACATCTGAAACACAAAACCGACATGGTCCGCACGAAAACGAGCGCGTTCGGCCGACGGCATGGCAGAGATTTCTTCACCCCCGATGATCACTTTCCCCTGGGTCGGCAGGGCTAGTCCACCGGCCAAGGCCAGTAATGTTGACTTGCCAGACCCGCTGTGGCCTTGTACCGCAACGTACTGGCCATCGTCGATCGCGAGCGACACGCCATTGAGCGCACGGACTTCCCCGTTCGCGGTCCGGTAGTGCTTATGAACCCCATCGAATTGGATCATGATGCAGCAGTCAAGTGTTATCTCAGCCAACCGAGCGATTCGAAGATAGGTCAATGCGGCCGCATGACGAAGAAAGTGAGCCCGAACAGAATTACTAAACCGAGCGCCAGGCCCCCGCCCACTACAAGCATGCTGACGTATGACCGAGCCGGTTGGAAGGCAGGTACGGTTGCCGTAAAGGCCTCCACAGGAGTCACGGAAGCTACTTCGTCATCGCTTCCGTGGTCCGAGTCGCGGGCAGACGTTCCTTCTTCAGATCCGGCCGGCTCGTCCACTGATGCAACCGCGTTCGTTGCAGTGTCGGAATCGTCTGTTCCCGCCTCGCGTGATGCTCCGTCACCTTCAACGGGACTATCGTCAGTTGTTGCGGCCACATTTTCACCGTCGGTGCCCTCCGATCGTTTCGGTTCACCGGTGTTGGAGTCTTTTGTCGTGCCAGGTGCATCTGACGTTCCCGCGACGGCTTCAATCGGAGGAGCCGTGCTGGACGGGATGATCAACTGCGGCAGAAAGTCCGTCGGTCCGAACTGTCCCTCGTTGCCCTCTTCGGTCCCAAAACGATCGGCCAATGCGGCCGATGCCGCATCCCAATCGTAACGGACCAGCAAGTCGACGCCCGGGTTCTGTTCCTTGACCGTGCACGAGCAAGCACCGCTGATGAACTCGACCTCACGAAGCAGATTCTCGCGCGTGATGCCTTCGCCAATGTACGGCAACAAAGCTCGCCCGCGCCCGTAGGACAGGAACACCATGGGGCGAGATTCGTCTGGTAGGTCAGATTCCATGGCCAACAGCGATCGCACCAGCCATGCTTCTTTTTCATCGCCACGTTTGACCTCGATCAAACCGAGCTCCAGGCCTGGATTGGCCGTGGCGGATTCTTCTTCCGACGCGGCATCGTCGCTCGGTGCCGAGTAGAGGGAGATCTTGCCCTCGCCTACTTCTTTCACGAGTCCCTGCAAGATTTCCTTGGTCCGTTCGTTCTCCTTCTTGTCCTTGCCACTGAGAAACAACAGCACGCCAATCTTGCCAGCTTCCAATTGCTGCGCCATCAGTTTGCGGGCGGGCGACTCGACGAGCGTCTCGATCGTGCCGATATCAAGCTTTCCCGAGTAGATTTGGACACCATAAGGTGTTGAAATCAGATAGGACGGTAGAGATCGGTCTTTTTGCGATGTCCAGGCCGCCTTGATGTCCGGCGTCAGGCTGTTCAACTCGGGGTCGGCCGTCAGGTTGACTGGAATGAAAACGACGTTGGCTCGATTGTCGGTCCCTTCAGACACATCGGCAATCGCCTCTTCAACTGCGGCGTGTGCCTCAGAATTGGAGTCATCGTGGAACGAGTAGACTTCGTAAGGTGTCGGCTGCCAGCGATACATGGCGTAACGGTAGACTGGTGTCTCACACGCCCAACTCGAACCAACGGTCAGCAGCAGTGCCAGGAGCCCGATGAGACCACGTGGCCAACTTTGGGAAGCTCCGCTTAGTCCAAACCAGTTTCTCGTCGCTCGCGGCAGTCGTGCCCACATGACAGTTTTCCTTGGGTTGTCTGAAACCAACAATCGTCAGTCCATAAGGATATCAGAATCGGTGCCATTACAACAATGAAACCCGCTCATCGCCCCGCCGCAAGCCACCCATATGAGTGGCATCTCGCCGGTAGAATTGGCGGATCGCAATCTCCAAGATGGGCAGTTACTCATCGCTGATTGTGACCTTTTCCATCACGTCACCTTGCTCGATCGCGTCGACAATGTCCTGTCCTTCGAGAACGCGGCCGAAGACCGAATGCTTGCCGTCCAGCCAGCTCGTTTCAACGTGTGTGATGAAGAACTGAGATCCGTTTGTACCGGGGCCGGCATTGGCCATGGACACGATGCCCGGGCCGTCGTGCTTGAGATCCGCATGAAATTCGTCGTCGAACTGATAGCCAGGTCCGCCTGTGCCAGTACCTTGCGGGCATCCAGCCTGCACCATGAAGTTTGGAATCACGCGGTGGAATTTCAGACCGTCATAGAAACCGTCGGTGGTCAGTTTTTCGAAATTGGCGACGGTCTTCGGCGTTTTGTCATCGTGCAGTTGCAGTCTGATAGTGCCTTTGCTCGTTTCAATCGTTGCGACTTTCATCAATACTCCTTGATAGTTGAAAAAGTCCATGAAAGCGGCAGGTGCCGGTTCTATTCTTGTGGATTTTGCAACTGCTGTTTTACCGGCGCGCGTCCGTTGTGATCAATGGCCTGCTTGGAAACATCGCCATTTTCTAGCTTGAAAAGCGAGTCGCCCAGATGCAGAACGTCTTGCATATGGTGGGTGACATGTAGCGTGGAAACGCCGGTGGCCTGCTGCACGTGCTTGAGCAATGCGTACATCTGTTCGCGTGTATCGTCGTCCAATGCGCTCAACGGTTCGTCAAGCAACAGCGTACTGGGTCGAAAGGCGAGTGCTCGCCCGATTGCCACGCGTTGTTTCTCACCACCGCTGAGATTCCTGGGGAATCGTGTCAACAGATCGCGGATCTCCAGCAAGTCGGCCAGTTCCGCGACACGCAGGTCAATTTCCGAGCCGGTGGCGTTGCGGATCTTCAATGCGAAAGCCAAGTGGTTTCGAACAGACATCGTGGCGAACAAGGCACCATCTTGGGGTACATAACCGATATTCCGCTCGGCCGGCTTCAATGTGGTAACGTCACGATCGCCCAAGCGAATTTGCCCGGAGACAATGTGTTTTAGTCCGGCAATCGCTTCGAGAATCGTTGTCTTTCCACACCCCGTTCGTCCCATCAACATTCCGTAGTCGCCGGTAGGCACCTCGAGCGAGGCATCTTCAAGCCGAAACTGGCCAGCTTGAATTGTCACCTTGTCGAGCACGATCACCTATTCTGTTCTCCCAATTGCTTCGTTTGCTCGAGACCTAGACCGCCAGGTTCCTGGTTCCCCAGGCTCGCGCCAGTACCAATACGATGACCGCTGCGGCGACCATGATCAACGAGACGGCCACTGCGGCACCCAGATTTCCCACATTCAGTTCTAGAAAGACGGTCGTCGAGAGGACCTCGGTCTTATTCCTTGTCGTTCCAGCAAAAACCAACAACGGCCCAAACTCTCCCAGTGATCTGGCCCAGGCGAGCGTGGCGGCGGTCACGATGCCCCGTTTCGCCTCTGGTATGACAATCATCCCAAAGGCCTGCATGCGACTGCAGCCCAGCGTCAGCGCGACTTGTTCATGCCTCGCGTCGATCTGATCAAATGTCGCGCGCATTGTCCGCACTGCGAAGGCACATGCGACCGAAAACTGGGCGATAATCACCGCTGGGATCTGATAGACCACGGCTTCGCGCAAGCTCGTCGGCACATACTGGAACAGAATCAACAGGCTCAAGCCGACAACCAGCGGTGGCAATACGATTGGAATATCCAAAACCGCATCAATCAGATTCCGGCCCGGAAACCGGTGTCGCGACATTAAATACCCAATTGGGACTGCCACCCACAACGACAAGATCGCCGTGATCGTGCACGAGATCATCGTCAATTTGATCGAATAGCGGATCTCTGGTTTGCTCAGTGCATCGGTGATCGGATTGAAAACGACCTTAGCCAACCTTGGATGGTCACGTTGCCAGGCAGATCTTACACGCCGCTGCCAGGTAAAGTGCATTTCAGCCAGGGCCCCGCCGCCAGGCAAGTGGATTTCCAGTCGGGCGACATCGGGCGTCTGCAGGCGAAGCTTTTGGAAGCTGTTGGGGCCCAAATCTGCAATAGCGCGTCGCGCCAGTGATTTTCCCGCCAAATCAAATAGCTGCAATTCGCCGCCAATGTCGTTGATGTCCAGCAATTGGATTTCATCGACCTCAACCGGATCAACCCATTGGCAGACGATCGTGCCTGATTTGTCCGAAGGTCGAATCTGGACTGCCTCGCTCGGAACGACACGAACGCTACCGGCTCGCACGGTCTGGCGACCAGGTTTATCCAGGTTGGCGGTCAGTTGCCCAGAAGCGGTGTAATCAAGAAATGCCAGGGCGCGATCGTCCGCGAGCACAACATCAATCCGTGAAACCTCGTCGTCGCGGATCTCCATGACTAACGTCCCGTCAGCTGCCGGCGCACCAATCTCGGTACGGCTAATCACCTCGCCAGCCATGTTGTACGTGACGGCGTGTCCACCGGCTTTGGTCATTTGTTCCAGGCGCAACCGATCCAGGTGGACTGGCGAAACCCAGTTTGCCACCAGTTCGGCCGTTGCACCTTCGGCTGAATTCAAATCGCCGGCTGCCGTGATGGCGATCGCATTGCCCAAGGGTAAGCAGTTTTCGCCAGTGCTCCGCAATCGTCCCCCCACGCCGACGCCAGGTCCGCCAAAGTCCTGATGCGGTGAGCCCAAATTACTGTTTGCCGCAGAAGGCTTATCGGTGTCGATGATCCGCGCTTGGTGTTGCCCTGGATCGTCGGTCGTGATCGACAGGCCATACCGGGCGAAGCGGTCCGCTAGAAGGTCGCCCGTTGCCAGCATCTTGCCTTCGCCATCACTGGAGAAATCCAGTACGAGACGTTCGCTCATATCGCTGGTGAATACATACGCCACGTCGGCCAATAGCATACCAACCACCAGCAAGACGTAGGTGCTGCCGATGACCCCGAGCATCGCGTAAAAAAACGGATCCGTGCGAATGCGCCGAACTTGTGGTTCATCTTCAGATCTGGACGCCACCGCGACTACTCCAACGTGTTCTTGGCTGGCGCGGCGTCGTTGCCTTGATATCGCGTTTGCAAATCGGCATCATCCAATCGCCAGTTAAAACCACGCGATTCAAATCTGTCCCGCGAACGCGCGATCGTCTCGTACAAGCGATGGCCCAACTGCTTATACTCGCTGGATCGGGCAACGCTGAAGGGCTGGATTGCCTTGGCCAAGTGCGAGTCCAACTCAACGATGTCTAGACGACTTGCTTCTGATCGTGTATCGGTGCGATAGGCCAGCACGACATCGGCTGCACCGGTGGCGATTTGCGGGACCAGCAACGCCGAACTGGTTGTCTGATTGACTAAGTTGCCAGTCGAGTTGAGCGATTCGTAAGAAAGGCCTTCGCTCTCCAGTAGTCGTTTTGAGAGAATGCCGATTGTGCATTTTTCTGGTTGTCCCAATACCACGCGGACACCTGGCTTGGCCAAGTCTTTGACAGATTTGATGGCCTTGGGGTTGCCTTTCTGCGTCACCGCGACGATGTCCGTGTCGGAGATATTCACGGCATCTTGAAAAAGCTCTTCAACAACATTCAGGTAGTAGACATCGCAGGCCATGTAGACATCGGGAAAACTGCCAGCCTGCCCGCTCCTGATGCCCCGCATCGTGGAAGTCAGAATTCCACAGCCATCAAAGCGAGTGTTGACGATCACGCCCTCGCGCCGTTCGAATTCCTTGATAACCGGTTCCAAAGCTGCGCGATTGACGGCTCCGGCAAAAAACGTGATTTCCGGAGTTTCGCTCCACTGGTCACCATCCAACACTTCGAACCCCGTTGCGCGAAAAATCTCCTGCCCTTTGTCACGAGCGGTCAGGTAACGAGCGAATGTTAACGCGGCCGTTGGATTTTTTGAATTCTTGACGACGGCAATCTCAATCGTCGCCAGTCCTGCGTCTAATTCAGGTGCGGCGACAGGCTTGAGTTCCGAATACTGGGCAACGGTTGAATCCCAGATCACGCCAGCGTCCACACTACCAAGTTTGATGGCGTTGGCGACATCGTTGACGGTCGGCTTAAAGACACCGCTCTTGGTAACCTGTTCTTCGAGCTGGCGCCACTGCCCTGAGGCGGACAGCAGTCGTTTGCACTTCTTGCCGATTGCTGCGGCGCCAGGGTCGCCGAGGGCGACTTTGACGTCTTCGCGCAATAAGTCGTCAATCGTGAGAATGTTCTTGGGGTTATCGACTGGCACGGCGATGACCGGCTTCATCAGCGCCATGGGAATCGCCTCGACAGCAAGCCCTTTCTCCTGTGCCAAACGGATGTAGCTTTCGTCGCCCGCCAAATACAAATCGCCCGTTTGGTTTACCTCGAGCTGATTCAGCAGAGTGTTCGATCCGCCGTATTGCAGTCGCACGAGCACACCCATCTCTTCTTCGTATTGTGCGCGGACCTTCTCCATGGCGTACCGCATGCCTGCCGCACAATACACGAACAATTCTTTGGATTGTGGCGTCTCGCCTTCCTGGGAGGCGTCTCTCCCGGTCGACGGTTCGTGCGTCACGATCGGTCTTCTCTGACCGCTAAGAAGCATGTAAGCGAGCATACCCAACAAGACTAGCGACCCAACGGCTAACATGTAAAACGAGTTCGCAGATCCATGACGCCTGGTGGATTTCATGCGGCACCTAGTGAAATTCAAGCAGAGGGTGGGATAGCAGATCGAAGAGTCCGTGGTGGGCAACTTGGACGGCAGATCCAAGCATCTCAAACTGATAGCTTGACACATCGCATGGCACAGGGCAAGTGTGACGGCTAATCCGTTGCCAAGACCTCGATCCCACTGATAACCGGCGTGCCAGTGACCGGGCGAAATGAGATTTCAAGGTGGTCTTTGATGGCAACGTCGTTGAACTCGCGGACGACACCCCAGTGCTCTTTTTTCGCAGAACCTGCAATGTCGAATCCGGTCAGTACATTTTGACCTTGTAACGCGACGTCAAATACTCGCCGCCCACGCACCAGTTCCCCGGGCTCGCAAAAATACAACCGCACGGTGTGACGACGGCTGATGACGTCTGCGTCTTGACTGAGGGTCAACTTCAGCGACGTGACGCCTTCGACCCCCGAGGCCTGCACCCAGGCGTGGCCGGCGGCGCGGGTTGTCGATGCATGTTGACGATGGTAGCGGAGCGGCGTCCCCTTGATTTCCAGAGGCAGGTCAGGCGATCGGCCCCCGACACTCGGATAGTCCAGCCAAAGTACCCCATCGTCATCGCGCTTGTCGCCCGGCGCGCCAAAGTTGATGCCGACCTGCTTGACACGTTTCCCCGTCCACTTTGACGCATGAAATGTCCACGTTTCAACGTCAGGCATATGGACCAAGGCCAAGGAACATTGGTTCTGATAACTGCAGGTGCAGGTGCGTGTGTAGTCCGGCGCATTGAGCACGCCATCGGCTGGGACCAGATTCGAAGTACAACTCGAACGGAACCCGCCCCAGTTGCCCGTCCCACCGTCGCCCGCCAAATCAAAAAAGCCGGCAGCCGCGCTGCGAAACGTCAACAGGTTGGGACAACCGATCGCTGTGTTGCATCCGTAATTGCGCGAGTACAGCCAACGCACTGGTTGGCCGGTAAGCGGGTCGTTGCGTAGCACGGCGTCTCCGGTCAACAGGCTTACGGCGCTGTCTTGCGTGATGATCATGTCGCCATGCAGCAAAGGAGGACCGCCGTAGACGTCGTTGGAATGCCAACGGACCGAGCCGTTGTCGGCGTCGTAGACGGTCATACCACGCGTGACTTCGTCTTTCGCCCGATCGCGGTAAGCGCTACCCGCCTGCAACAGAAGGTTGTGCGGGGCGCTATACGAAAGCCAAGTTCCAAAGACGTTGTCGTCAGTCTCCCAGATGACTTTTCCCGTGCTCGCATCGAGCACCAGCAAGCGTGCCGCGCCGTCGAGCGGCTTGCCGCGCCGTTGCAGATATTCAATGCGCGCGTCGGTCATATGGTCCAAACAAAAAATCTTGTCCCCGCCCGCCACGATGGCGTTGTGTCGGAAGTTAAACACCGCGTCACGCTTCCACAGCACCTTGCCAGCGTGGCGATCCATAACGACGAGTCTCCGGCTCCCTTCGCCGAAACGCGTAAAGACAGTGTCCTCGTCTTCCTTGGCGCGGCTCTTGGTGAAGGGAGCGACGGGCGAACTACCCGCGATCAGCAGCTCACCGTGCACACCAACGAATCCCCACACCGGGTTGTTACCACTTTCGTCTGCGGGCAACGAAAATGTCGAAACCGTCTCGCCGGACGCAGCGTCCAGTCGTAAGCATCGACGGTCCCACGCGACATAAATGCCATCGGGCAGTGAAACGAAGTTGCTGCCAATTGCGCTGGCCCCAGGATGGTGCCCCGTGTTGTTGTAATAAAGGCCCACATCGGGGAGTTCACGCTGCCACAGTTTGCGGCCTGTGTAGACATCGACTGCGCGTAACATGTCCGGACCTTCGATAATTAAACGTCCGCTCGCGACTTGGGGTGTTGGGCCGTGCCCATGACGTGGCAATACGTCCTTATTCGACGGTCCACCAAACCATAGAAGTCCCAACGGTGCTCTTACCCGTGTGTCTTCGGACATCTGCGTGTTGGAGATGTTCCCACCTTGATGTGTCCAAGGGGCTGCACCAATCAACGAGCCGGCGCGCGTGATGATGCTGGTGTTTTCCTGTCGGGTTAGTTCCATTCCCGCCAGTTGCGCCTGAGATCTTACCAGTGCCGCGTGATCGACCTCCGACGTGGATACGACACCTGTCCCGCCATAGGGTCGGAGCACATGGAAACAAGCGGCGGCTAGTTCGGCCATGTTGGTCGTTCCCACAGCATTACGATCAAGGCACAATAGTAACGTTGCCATGTAAGGAGGCAAACCTGCCGAGGTCAAATCGCTTTCGACAAAGGCAACGCGTCGCCCCAAGTCACCCGAGGTTTCGAACTGAAGCCGTGCGGCGGCGCAGCGGGCCGGATCAGGGTCCAGTGCGATCACGTGCGAGTCGCTTGCGCGGACAACATCGTTGAGCGACTCTAGATCGCCCAGCCCGACCACGACGCAATAGCCTTGGTGGTGCTTGGGCTCAATGAATGACAGTGCCGAGTTCGAGATCGTGCGTGACGGCGGATCCGTGGCGGCAACCCGCTCGTTTCGCACTTGTGGCTGTGTCTTGCTGTTAGCGCCAAAACAGAACAGTTCACCTTGTCTTGTCACAACAATCAGTCGGTCGTCGGATGCGAGCATACTCCAGACATCACCGCGCACTTTGCCATGCCATGTGACCTGCGCGGGTTTACTTTCGACTGGCAGACGGATCGCGGTCAGCCGCCCATCTTTTCCTGCGCCATACACCTTCGATCCGGCTCGCAGGAACAGCGCCTCCAATCCCGCTGGCAAGTCGCTCGTCCAACGTGTTGGAAAGACAAGTTCTTTAACCTTTTGCAGTTTGCCTTTCCGATCTTTCGTGGTCCGCTCCTGCAAGACAGGTTGAGGCACATGCCCCACCATCTTCCCCTTGGTGATTGCGATCACCAGATCTTCGCCAACGATACTGGGTGCGAACCGACCGCCCACCGAACCATCCTTGGTCCTGTAGAGGCCGCCTCGGTTAGTGTACCAATCATCGCCTGCCATGACGCGATAGCCGCCCGCGTCTTTACCCAACGAACGCTCGCCCGGTCGAAAGTACAGAAACTTGCCGGTTTTGCGGTCCAGTGCTGCCGGAACGGTCATTCCGCCCGAAATCAGCAAGACGTCTTCAGTCGCTGCGAGGTAGCCCTGCGGTGCGACGCCGGCAAAGGCCGGGCTGCCGTGTTGTTGGACGAGATAATTCGAACCGGTGCCGCTGTTGGTCCACTGCACCTCGCCCGTTTCGGCATCCAACGCATGAATAAAAACGCCCATGAACGGCCAAATTCCCGCGGCAAAGTAGATCGTCCCGTCATACACGACGGGGGCACCACGAATCGGCCACATGGAAATCAGGCGCTCATTGCCCAGAATGCGGCGGCCATCGGGACCCCCACGAAATTTCCAACGAAGGCTACCGTCATCCGCACCAAGGCAATATAGAAATCCGTCGTCGCTACCGAAGAGCACTCGATCTTCGACAACCACCGGCGCGAAGCGGACAGGCCCTTCAGTGTAGAACCGCCACAATGATTCGCCACTTTGCAGATCGTACGCGGTCACGTGGTCACTGGCCATCGATGGCACAAACAAGCGGCCCTGAGACGCGACCGGTTCGTAGGAGGCGTCAAATTGGATCTTGCCCTGTTCGGCAGGCCAAGCGGGCTGGGGTTCAGGCAACGTCAACGTCCACTGAAGGTGCAATTTGGTCGGTAGTTCGTCGACCGTCACGGCACTTCGGCTGGGAGTTCCGCGCCAGGTCGTCCAGTCGGCCATTGCCGGCGACGATCCGAGCGCACACAAGGCACTGTATAAGACCACGGAACGAATGAGCCGTGGCCCATCTGGTTTCGTCAGTTTGTTAAACATTTTGTGTTCGTTACTTTCCCTGTTTCGTGAGGCCAGATGATCAACATCGACGCTACAATGGTAACGCAAGCACCTAACCCTCAAAAGCCAACGGTACGCCGGATTCTGCCGATTGTTCGGCCGTCTCCAGGACGGCGACTGCGCGGGCGGCTTCATCAGGCGAGATGACATCCGGCGGTCGGCCGTCGCGAATGCACGTCGCAAAGTACTCGATTTCATCGCGCAAGATGCCGACTAGACCTCCGTGTTGCTCGGGCCAGTAATCTGTGTCGAGCATCTTCAATCCGTTGCCGTCCAAAACTGTCAAGCCGGTCTGTGAGCAGTCGATGGTCAACGCACCCTCGGCTCCCACGACTTCGATCTTGGCGTCGATCACGGTTGGGGTATTGGCCGGCAGACACCAATTCGTTTCCACAACACCAATCGCCTCGTTGCCGAATTCGAGCATTGCCCAGCCAATGTCCGGATACGTGAATTGGTTGACACGCACGTACCGTGCGAAGACACGTGTCGGTGCCTGGCCCAAAAACCACATCATCAGGTCCGTGTCATGGATGCCATCGCCCATCAATGGCGACGTTTTGTCCAGACGCAACCATCCAGGCGCCGTTGGCAAGTTGCGTTTGGCGTGCATCGACACGATTCGGCCGATGCGTCCTGCATCGATCGCCGCTTTGGCCAACGTGACACGTGGATCAAATCGGCAGATATGCGCGACCATGAAACGGCCCTCTGCCTGCCGCGCCAGTTCGACCAGTTCATTGCATTGTTCCGCCGATTCTGCCATTGGCTTTTCCAGCAAGACGTGTTTGCCCGCCGCCAAAGCGGCCTTCGTGATTTCAAAGTGGTCGCGCCAATGTGTCGTGATACTCACGGCATCCACGTTTGGATCGACCAGCAGTTGCTCGAAATCTGGATAGGAATGCGGAACCTGAAAATCGGACACTGCCTGGTCCAATCGTTCGCTCGACCGGTTGCTCATCGCAACCAGCTCAAGCCCGGGCAGTGCTTGAATCGCTTTAGCGTGAATACGACCAAAGCGACCAGTGCCAATGATTCCCCAGCGAAGCGGAGCCGTACCCATGTTACTGGCCGTCCTCGGCTGTCGGTTTGAGCATCTGTGAGGCACCCACTCGGATATTGCGGTACCAGACCTCTTCGCTGTGATTCTGCAGTCCGAGAAACCCAGCCATCCGCCGTTTGCCTAGTGCCGGGAATTCATCGATATCAGCATCAATGATCGTGATGCCGTTGTGCGTAATTCGATATCGACTTCCATGACAATCGATCTCCAACGCGTTCCACTGACCTGGCTCGCGACCCACGTGCTGTTGTGCGGCGGCGATGGCATATACGCTGCCGGTATACTGATACGCTTTGAGTGTTCGGTAACGTTCGGCGCGGTCATCGAGTACTTGGATTTCGACTCCTTGGCCAGGATCGCGGTGGGCACCGTCTCTAGCGACTCGGAGATACACGCCCGAATTACCGCCCGCTTTCAGCTTATAGTCGAGCCGCAGATTGAAGTCGTCAAACTCTTCGACGCTCCGCAGCCACGGCCCTTTTGCGCCGGTGCAAAGCAGTTCGCCATCGGTGACTTTCCAACAAAGCTCGGCGGCCGCGCCACCACCTTCCCAGCCGCTCAAGTCGGTGCCGTTGAACAATGGACGGGCGTCAAACTCGGTCACGTAAATGTCTTTGAATTCAAATTGACCACCGCCGGGCGCTTCGACCTGCAAACCGATATAACCTTGTGGCGATACGATCCCGTCAGTTTTCCAGGCAGGCTTGCCGTTGATCTCCAACTCCGCTTTCTCGCCGACCACGGTCAGCTTGAATTGATTCCACTCGCCCGCCTTGACCAACCCCTTGCTAACCGCTTCGGGCAGGCCGACTCCGTTGCCCTCCTGACCTTGCAGCAAGTTGATTTGGTAGCGCTTGGGCCACGGTCGTTTTCCCTCCGGTAGCTCACATCGAAAATAGACACCTGAATCCCATTTGTCCGCCTTCCGCGGCCGGCTGGCCCATTCCAGAACAAAGTCTTTGTACTGGTGGTCGGTGCGAACAAGACCGTTTCCGGCCTCGGCCACCATCAGACCGTCTTCGACTGCCACTTCGCAATTCGTTACGTGCCAGCCGTTGAGATTCTGGCCGTTGAACAACGAGACGCGGACACCAGATGGCTTTGCGGCCACGTATCCAGAGGAAACCAACGCAATCAAGAAAAAAAACGGCAGCATGATTTGGTGTTTCATGGTGGGTATGTTCCAATGCGGAAAGACTAGAAAGCTTGTATCAGCTGATACTTTACAAATGAGTCAAGTTCTTAGCGACGGGCACCGACCGCAGGTTGGTCGGGGAGCGGGTCGCCGCAACCGAGCGATAGCTCACGTCGGTCTGAGGCACAGCCTCACTGTGGGTGTGGTTTGCAGCGGGTCCATGATCGCTGAGCGACTGAGCTGTTGCAAGTTCCCACCTGTAACGAAATGCAGATTGCCCGTCAGCCCACAAGAAGAGAACCGCAATGGAAAACTGTCCTGACTTGAAGCTGGCCTGGTCAAAAACCGCCTATTCAGTTCAATTTAATACTGTTCCGATCAATAACAGGAGCCACGCGCGACCCGCCTGCGGCTTCGCATACGAAAGTCAATTTGATGAAACTCACTCGTCGACGATTCAATGAACTGGTTGTTGGGACGTTGGTGGCCCCCGTCTTACAAGCTGCGGAGGACACAAACAAACAGTCGCTGGTAGGCGAAGTCGGCGTCACGACATCTTCCTTCTCCGGCCACCTCGTCAAGGACGCACAGCTGGCGGGCTTTACCTTGTTGGAGTTGCCGCGAATCCTGCGCGAGGAATTGGACATGCGGGTGATCGACTTGAATACTTCGTCGCTGGCTTCACAAGAGCCTGACTATTTGGACCAATGTCGGGCCGCTGCGGAGAAAGCCGGCTGTGTGTTCACCAATCTGAAGATGAACCAGCGCAACGTCGACATGAATCACTCGGATCCGATGATTCGTGCTCGGGCACTGGCAATCTATAAGCAATCAATCGACACGGCAGCTCGATTGGGTGCGCGATGGGCGCGGCCCTTGCCGCAGGCTACGCGACCTGACATGGAAATCCATATCGCCGCCTATCGCGAACTTGCCGATTACGCGGCCACACGCGACGTGACCATGTTGGTAGAAAACTACGGCTGGATGCAGGGCAACCCGCGCTCGGTCGTCGAACTTGTTACCGCCATCGGAAAGAACGTCTTCGCTTGTCCTGACATTGGCAACTGGAACACCAACGAGATTCGTTATGAAGCACTCAAAGAGACCTTCCCGAGTGCGGTGTCGTGCGACTTTAAGGCGCGTGAATTAGGTCCGGATGGCGAGCATCGTAAGTATGACTTGCGGCGCTGCTACGACATCGGGCGGCAAGCTGGTTTCAAGGGTCCTTGGTGTCTCGAACATGCGCATCGTGATCGGAAAACGCTGTTCCACGACTTGGGACTGCTGCGCGATCAACTACGACAGTGGATGAGATCATCTGAATAGGGGCAGTGAGGAAATAGGCAACTTATTCCGATCGCCAAGTTTGTTTCGAACCTTTGCCGTCAGACGTACCGATGGAAAGGTAGGTAGGTCCCAATTCCCGTCAACGCCATGAGAACACAGCCGGTCGTCATGCAGCATACTCACCAGTTAGAGGCGATCCGCGATATCGTCTCAAGTACATTTTCAGAATACTCTGGGGCCGAACTGGAATGCTGTGAGACTGTTCTGATCCGCGACGGTACCTATTGCGGTCGCTGCTATACGTGCGACGCGATCCGGGCCATCTGGTTTGCCGAGGAAAACGTCGTCAAATTCTACGGCAAAGAAGGTCAGTTTCTGGCTTCACGTCCGGTAAACGGTGGCATTGACCATGAGTGGCGGCAACAAGCCGCTTGAATCTGGTTACTCGTCCGGAATCCCCCAGATTGCCGGCGAAGTCAATTCCAAGCTGTTGCCAGCCGGGTCGCGAAAATAGAGCGAGCGACCACCGGTCGGCCATTCGACGATCTTCTCGATCACAACTCCTGCCTCGCTGAGCCGAGTTTGCCAGGCTGGCAGGTCTCGCTGATTCACGGCAAATGCCACATGGCCGTTGCCAGATGATCCATGGCGGGGCAACGTCGAGGCCGCCTGGGCGCTTTGGCGAGGATCGAAAATCAGGAGCATACTGCGGCCAATCCGAAAAAAGACGTGTCGGCCCTCCTGACGTCTGACCGGTACTAGTCCCAGCGTCTGCCCGTAAAACAGCTCGGCAATGGCCAGATCGTCCACATAGAGGCAGGTTTCCAGCACGCCTTCGAGTTTCATGTCTTGCACGCCGCTGCCTCCCAACTGTCACGTATCGGTGGTAGCACGAATCAACTGAGGTTGTCTGATTTTTCTGTCTTTCTTAAACTCGCCGCCCACAAAGTCGTGGATCGTGATCTGCTCGAGGAGTTTGACATGGATGTTTCGGTTGTCATACCGGTTTACAACGAACTTGACAACATTTGCCGTCTGCACGAGCAGCTGAGTGCCGTGATGCGCGACTTCGGTCGCAGCTACGAGCTGTTGTTTATCGACGACGGTTCGGACGACGGAGGAATCGCACATCTTCGCTCACTTGCCGCGAACGACCCTTGCGTGAAGGCTGTACTTTTTCGGCGAAATTACGGCCAGACCGCGGCGATGCAAGCGGGGCTCCAAATGGCCAGGGGGGACGTCATCGTAACGATGGATGGCGATTTACAAAATGATCCTGGCGACATTCCCATGATGGTCGAGAAGATCGATGAAGGATACGATCTCGTTCATGGTTGGCGCAAGAACCGTCAGGACAAATGGCTAAGCCGCAAGCTGCCTTCGAAGATGGCAAATTGGCTGATTTCGCGAACAACTCACTTCCCAATTCATGATTTGGGCTGTACGCTCAAGGCGATTCGCCGCGAGATTGCACAGGAACTTGAGCTGTATGGCGAGATGCACCGTTTCATTCCAATCTTGGCACATCAGCGCGGCGCAAAGTGCGTGGAGGTTGTCACTCGGCATCACTCCCGTAAGTTCGGGACCTCGAAATACGGTATCTCGCGAACGTTCCGCGTAGTGCTCGACTTGATCACCGTCAAATACCTGCTGGACTATTTTGCCAGCCCCATGAAGTTGTTTGGCTTGTTGGGGCTGGCGAGTTGCGGACTGGCCGGTGCGTCGGGTGTCGGTACGGTCACAATGAAGTTGCTGGGCCAGGTCGACATGACGGGCAATCCGTTGCTACTGTTGACCATCTTCTCCATGATGGCCGCGTTGCAGTTTTTCAGCCTAGGATTGTTGGGAGAAGTGTGTGCACGCATCTACTACGCGTCACAGCCCAAACAACACTACGCCATCCGTGAGACGTTGAATTTGAACGCGGAAGGATCGGGCTTTCCACTTGTGAAACGCGCGGCATAGGGAAGGCAATGTTGTGGTAGGGTCTCCCGACCCTCCACGTAATGTGACCGAAGGTCTCCCTTTCTCGCTAGCTGAAACTCCCGTTACGAAGTGGAGACCTACGGTCCGCGGGGTGTCCCGGTCGGGAGACCGGGCCACAACAGTGTCGGCGTCATTGCCATCAAGCGAACGGCCACTGCTTTCCAAGCGTCTTGACTTGGATTCCGGTGAGTTGCTTGGTGCCGCGACGCGCCAACTTGACTAGCGCCTCGAATTCGTCCTGATCGAACGTCGCCTCTTCACCTGTTCCTTGGACTTCGATGAAGCGACCGCCGCCGGTCATGACGACATTCATATCGACAGCGGCTGCAAAATCCTGTTCGTAGTCCAGGTCTAACGTCGGGCGGCTGTTGACCAGGCCCACGCTGATGGCCGCTACACTGTCCCTCAGCGGGTAACGCTGACGATCTGGCAATTCCTTACGGATCGCGTGCAAGGCGTCGACCAACGCAATAAACCCGCCGGTGATACTGGCAGTGCGTGTGCCGCCGTCCGCGTCCAGGACGTCACAATCGACTGTGATCATCCGTTCGCCGAGCGCTCCGAGGTCGGCAACTGCGCGGAGACTGCGACCGATCAGCCGCTGGATTTCTGTTGTTCGTCCATCGACTTTCTGCCGATCGCGACGTTTCCGCGGGCTTGTGCTGCCGGGCAACATGTTGTATTCCGCGGTAATCCACCCTTTTCCGCTACCGACCATCCAATGTGGAACTTTGGTCTCGACGCTGGCCGTGCAGAGGACGGTTGTGTTGCCGGATTGATAGAGCACGCTGCCAGGTGTGGCCCGCGTGTAGCGGCGTTTGATTTTGACGGGTCGGAGTTCGTTGGGGCGGCGTGTCATTTGTTTTTCAGTCACCGTGACGGGAGGAATTGCGTTGTCTCGTTTAGCAGCCAGGCGAGCAGACCTTTTTGCAGATGCAGTCGATTTCCCGCCTGCTGAATTACGACACTTTGCCGACCGTCAATGACTTCTGCGACAACCTCCTCACCTCGACGCGCGGGCAAGCAGTGAAGGAAGCAGGCGTTGGGGTGAGCTCCGGCCATCAATTTCGAATCGATCTGGAAGTCCTGGAATGCCTTTTCTCGTTCGATACGCTCGGCTTCCTGCCCCATACTCGTCCAAACGTCCGTGTAGACGGCGGCAGCGCCGTCTACTGCACTTGCGGCGTCGGCGGTCTGTTCGATTGTGGCGTCAGGGCATTGAGTTGCCAGCAGGCTCATGAACTCGTCGTCAAAGCGATATCCTGCCGGCGAAGCCAATGAAAACTGCACGCCTGTTTTCCCACAGGCGAGCGCCAGACTGCGTGCCACGTTGTTGGCGTCGCCCACGAATGCCAGTTTCAAGCCTCTCAGGGCACCGTGGATTTCACTCATCGTGTAAAGATCGGCTAGTGCCTGGCAGGGATGTGCCAAGTCCGTCAGGCCATTGACGACGGAACAGTCGCAATGCTCGGCCAACTGAACGATCTTGTTGTGGGAGTTCGCTCGACAGACGACAACGTCGCAGTATTGGCTGAGGACCTGTCCGAAGTCTGCGATGGATTCACGTTCGCCCCAGCCGACGTCGCGTCCCAGAAACAGGCTGCCGCCGCCCAGGTGGACCATGGCAGTTTCAAAGCTGACCCGGGTTCGCAAGGACTGTTTTTCAAAAAGCAATGCCATGACGCGCCCGGGCAACAACGGTTCTCGCAGTCCCTCTTGGTATTTCGTCTTCAAGTCCTTGGTCACGGCAAAGACCGTCTCAATTTCCTTGGGCGTCAGATCACAAAGTGTCAGGAGGTTTCGCACCGATGGAACCTTTTAAATTTCGGCCGAATGGGCTCGTGTTGCGCTAGATAGGTGAGCTTCACCTGGTAGTCATTGCGTTACCAAGTTCCGGATGGCGCCGGTCAAGATATCGCATCCTTCCTCGGCCTGTTCGATAGTCAGCGTCATGGCGGGTAGCAGTCGAATCACTGTGCCTTGCGTGCAATTGACCAGGAGGTTCTTTTCCAGACACGCCTGCACGACTGGCCCGCCTTCCACGGATAACTCGATGCCAATCATGACACCTTGCACGCGAACATCTTCGACCAGTTCGCATTCCTCTTTGAGTGTCGTGAGCCTGTCGCGGAACAGGTTCGCCAATTGCTTCGCCTTGTCCAGAAGATTGTCTTCTTCGATGGCTTCCAGTGTAGCGATCCCAGCTCGCGCGGCGATCGGATTTCCGCCAAAGGTGGATGCGTGCATCCCCGGCCGGAGGCTCTTGGCAATCTCAGGTGTGGTCATCAAGGCACCGCCGGCGATGCCGCCACAAACAGCTTTGGCCAGTGTCATGACGTCCGGAGTCACTCCGAAATGCTGGTACGCGAACCACTCACCAGTTCGACCGCAGCCTGTTTGAACTTCGTCGAACATCAACAGCAGTTCGTGCTGGTCCGCCAATTCGCGGAGGCCACTCAAAAAGCCTTCGGGGGGAATGCGAACTCCACCTTCGCCTTGGATCGGTTCGACCAGGATCGCACAGGTCTCGTCATCGACCAATTCCGCGACGGCGTCCAAATCGCCATATGGGGCGTAATCGAAACCAGCCACCAGCGGTCCCAAGCCTTCGTGGTATTTGGGTTGTGCCGTCGCGGTAAGCGAGCCCAATGTGCGACCGTGAAAACCACCTTCAAACGTTATCATCTTGTAACGTTCCGGCGGTGTATGGAGCCGCGCCAATTTGATTGCGGCTTCGTTGGCTTCTGCGCCTGAATTACAGAAAAACGCCTGCCCCCCAAAACTGTGCTCAGACAACAGCTGGGCCCAGCGGCCTTGAACATCCATGTGCCAGGTGTTGGGAACGTGAATCAACGTTGCCACTTGTTCTTGAACTGCCTGAACCACGCGCGGCGGACAATGGCCCAATAGGTTACACCCCCAACCGGGAAAAAGGTCAAGGTACCGCTGACCTTCGCTATCCCAAACCAACGAACCTTCGCCACGAACCAGATTGACCGGGTACCGCGTGTAGTTGGGAATCACATATTGTCTGAACAGTTCAACAGTTTCCGATGAGTTCAATTCTGCGATGGAGGCCACGTGAAAACTCCTTGGTTACTTGATGGAAAAGCGATGGCCCACGGCCCGCCGATTACAAGAACGGAAAACATCCGCTGGGCAAACCTCCGCAGACAGCCTGAAGCGTGACGAGTTCGCGACAATAATGGCGAAATTCTCACGAGTTTTCCTTGTGGATAATCTGGGTGCCCACTCCTGTGGTGGTATAGACCTCCAAGAGTAGCGAATGTCGCAGTCGGCCATCGATTATGTGAATTTTCTGGACGCCTCGCGCGAGCGTTTCCAGACAGGCTTCGACTTTTGGGATCATTCCCGCATCGACGGCCCCCGTCTCAATTAGCTCGCGAGCCTCAGCCGCGGTCAATGAATGAATCAAGGATGCCGGATCGTTCTTGTCTCGGCGGACGCCGTTGACGTCGCTGACGAAGACCAGCTTCTCGGCACCCAACGCCCTTGCGACGGCCGTGGCCGCCGTATCAGCGTTGACGTTCAACTTGTTGCCCTTCTCGTCGATGCACATCGACGGAATCACCGGAACTTGGCCAGCGTAGCTCAAATTCTCGATCGTCGCGCGGTCGACGCGGGTGACGGTACCGACCGAACCCAGGTCGATGGACTGTCCAGACTCGTCGCGAAGCGAAATCGGTTCGCCAAAGAGGACGTTGGTGGTGCGGAAATTCAAGTTCATGGCGCGACCGCCGTTGGCTTCGATGCTGGCAGCCAACTGTTCGTTGGTCTCTGTTGCCAGGACACGTTCGACAATCTCCAATGATTTCCCGTCTGTGTACCGCCGCCCCTGAATGAAGCGAGCCTCGATTCCGGCCGCCTCCATGGCTCGATTTATCGCGGGGCCACCACCATGCACCACCACCGGTCGCATGCCGACGGTCTCCATGAAAACGATGTCGATCAGGACATGACGAAGGGCGGATTCGTCATCCATGAAACTGCCGCCCAGCTTGATGACGGTGACCTTGCCGCGAAACTGACGAATCCAGCCCATGGCTTCGATGAGCGTATCGGCTTTGGCGATCGCCTTTTCCACAATGTGTCTCCGGCCCTTGAATTGCCCTTCGCCGGCCGACCCCAATGGACCACGGTTCGGCTACGACGGAAAGGGGAAAACCCAGCATTTTAGCGCTCGCTGGAAGCCTGTGTCAACGACCAAAGCACGGTCGTTGACGGTCTATCGAGCGTCGCTGGGTTGCATGTCAAATGGGTGGACACGTTGGGGGACGCACGGGTGCGCAACCTAGCCGCAAGAAAAGTAAGAATTGCCGCACCGAAGGCTCCTCGTGTTACTGCAAGGCTCACGTCAGGGACCGGTGCCCCGGTCCGGTGTGAGTTGCCAGAGGTGCCAAAGCACAGCGGCGGAATGGCCATTGATGGGGTTATCCAAACAGTGGGGGCGGCGCTGGCAGAGAATCGTCAGCGACCCGCAGAAACGCCACGACCTGACTTCACCTGACTTTGGGGGGAGACCACTCCGATTGACCATTTGGGGTGCGGCTGGTAAATTGCTGGATTGATGAAACGAGACGCAAAGCCATGTTTGGAAGTGGTTTGCGCGTTCCGTGACCTTCTAGACCTGATCGGGGCTACCGCAAAGGTTCGACCTGTGGCGGATGACTGCCATCGCGGGACCGGTCGTTAGCAATCTTTGGGAGATTTACGTGTCGCAGACAATTGTTCAGGAGCTGATTGAAGCTGGTGTTCATTTTGGGCATCGCGCGAGCCGTTGGAATCCGAAAATGGCGGCCTACATTTACGGTCGCAAGAAACAGATTCACATTATCGACATCCGAGAAACGGTGCGGGGAATCCTTCGCGCGAAGAAGTACCTGAGCCAGGTCGCCGAAGGTGGCAGCTTGGTGCTATTTGTCGGGACAAAACGACAGGCGAGTGCCACGATCGAACGAGAAGCGGCTCGTTGCGGCATGCCGTTCATCAGTCAGCGGTGGCTGGGTGGGACGTTGACCAATTTTCGCACGATCCGAAGTCGGCTGAGTCGTCTCGAGGAGCTCGAAGAGATTCGTTCGAGTGACAAAATTGATTCTTACTCGAAGAAAGCCCAATCAGCTCTGAATCGCGAATTCCGCAAGATGTATCGCAACCTGAATGGCTTGCGAAACATGAACCGATTGCCTGAGTGTCTTGTCGTCATTGATCCCAAAAAGGAAAAGAACGCGATTCGTGAGGCTCGTAAGTTAGGGATCACGACTGTTTCTCTCATTGATACTGATTGCGATCCTGATTTCGTCGATTTGCCGATTCCCGGTAACGACGATGGGATTCGATCGATCGAGCGTGTAGTGCATCATCTGGCCGACGCAGTTGCGGCAACGAGAGCCGCCGCCGAGGCAAAGTCCGATGAAGAAGCAGTGGCGGCGACGATTGAAACCGCGGAACCCGCCGAGGTTGTCGAAGCGGTGGCCGATAAGGACGCCTAGCGAGGCTGTGCCTCGGACCGACGCGGTGCCTCGGACCGACGCGAGCTATCGCTCGGTTGCGGCGACCCGCTCGCTGACCAACCTGCGGTCGGTGCCCGTCGCTGAAAACTTGACTCACTTGTACAGAAAAACCAGATACGAGATTTCTAGTCGTTTCGACACAGGAATCAGTGGTTCGTATTTCGTATGCCAGCGAAATCAACGTTCGGTTCGCCATGCTCGCGGGCCGAAACCTTTTCATATTTGCAACATCGAAAAGAATTCGTAGAGGAGAAGGAATTATGGCTGCGATTACAGCCGCTGCAGTAAAAGAACTTCGGCAAGTCACGGGATTGCCGATGATGGACTGCAAAAGGGCCCTGACGGAATGCGATGGCGAACAGGAAGCTGCGATTACGTGGCTCCGCGAGCGTGGTGCGACGGTGATGGGAAAGCGAGCCGATCGGGAGACCGCGTTTGGTCGGTTTGGCCTCTGTGCCGGTGTCGACAATGCGGCGTCTGCCATGGTGGAATTAAAGTGCGAAAGCGACCCGGTCGCCAAGAATGAAGAGTTCATTCAGCTGGCGAACGATTTGGCAGCAACCCTAGCCAAAAGCAGTTCTGAGATAGCCGTCGACGACTTGCTGGCCCAGGGCTCGCCAAGTAAAGAAGGCGTAACACTCGCCGAACAGCGCGACGAGTTGATGAACCGCATTCGCGAGGTTTTTAACATCGGTCGCATGGTTCGGACGGAAGGTGGATCGGGTGGCTACAGCCATAACGCCGGAACCATTTCTGGTGTGTTGATCTCGGTGACCGGTGGCAACAATGATGTCGCGAAGGATGTCTGCATGCATATTGCAGCCATGCGTCCTGCCGCTTTGACCGTGGCTGAACTCGACCAGACCGAAGTGGAGAAAGAGCGAGGTGTTCTTCGCGAAGCGGCAATTAAGGAAGGCAAGCCTGAGAACATCGTCGACAAGATGGTCGAAGGTCGGATGCGCAATTACTATGCCGAACGTGTGTTGCTGGAACAACCGTTCGTGAAGGAGCAGAAGATGACTGTCGGTAAGTTTGCCAAAGATAACGGGATGGAGATTTCCCGATTCGTGCATTGGGAACTGGGACGCGAGTAGTTTCGCCGAGAATTTGACGGAAAGCCCCGGAACCGCGCCGGGGCTTTTCGTTTATCATCGTATTCCGCGGTGGAAAACCGAACATGACGGACTCCACGAAATCGAAGCCCAAATATCAGCGCGTTATCTTGAAACTGTCCGGCGAGAGTTTTTGCCGTACCGGCGAGCAGGGGATCTGCATGGAAGAGGTCGTGCTGATCGCCGGACAGATCCATCGAGCTCAACAGATGGGCTGTCAACTGGCCGTCGTAATCGGAGGCGGCAATATTCTGCGCGGTGCGCAATTTAAGGAGCGAAGTCACGCCATCCAGGAAGCAACGGCCCACTATATGGGCATGTTGGCGACGGTGATTAACGGCCTCGCGCTGCAGGACGCATTGGAATCGCTGGGTTGCGAAACTCGATTGATGTCCGCGATTCGCATGGATGGAGTTGCCGAACCCTATCTCCGGCGGCGCGGTCAACGCCATCTTGAGAAAGGACGAATCGTGATTCTCGCCGCTGGAACCGGTGGTCCGTTTGTGACCACGGATACCGCTGCGGCGCTCCGTGCCCTTGAATTAGGTGCCGAAGTCGTGCTCAAAGCGACTCGTGTGGATGGTGTTTATAGTGACGATCCAGAAAAAAATCCTCACGCGGTGATGTACCGCGAACTCAGTTACAGTACGGTGCTCGAACAAAACCTTCGAGTTATGGACAGCACCGCGATCGCCCATTGCATGACACACGAAATGCCGATTCTGGTATTCAATTACCGGCGTGAGGGGAATATTGAACGGGCCCTCGGGGGTGACAAGGTTGGGACGCTGATCGGATCGAAGCTGACGGATGAAGAAGCTGACGGATGAAACCGCCAGCTGAATTCCATAACAGAAAGATTGATCACAGGATTTCACGGAGTAACAGCCATGTCCGCGGATGATATCCTCCTGGATGCCGAAGATCGAATGGAAAAGGCAATGGGGGTCCTGAAGAAAAACCTGGCCGGGATTCGCACGGGTCGCGCGAATCCAGGTTTGGTCGATTCGGTTCGAGTGGAGGTCTACGGGTCCCAGAGCCCGATCAAACAGTTGGCGTCAGTCGGCGCACCGGAACCGACGCAGATCGTAATTCGTCCCTATGATGCGGGCACGATCAAGGAGATTGAAAAAGCAATCGTCGCCAGTGATTTGGGATTCAATCCACAAAGCGACGGACGGCTGATCCGCATTAACATTCCGCCTCTTTCGGGTGAAGTTCGTCGCAAGATGGTGACGCGCATCAAAGAACTCTCCGAGGAAGCAAAGGTCGCCATTCGTAACATCCGCCGTGATGCCAATAAGGCAGCTGATCAGGCCGAAAAGGACAAAGAGATCGGCGAAGACCTTCGCGACGACACCAAGAAAGAAATCCAGGAACTCACGAAGAAATTCGAGGACCAGGTTGGAAAGCTGGCCAAGCAACGTGAAACCGATGTCATGGAGGACTAACAAGGAAGTGGAACGACATGGCTCGTGATCTCTCTCTTCAACACGACCTGGTGAGCGACTTCTGTTCTGGTTCGCGTGGCGCAACGGACTTGGCACCGTTTCGACTGTCCGCCGAACAAGTTGAGTTCTTTCAACTCAATGGTTACTTGGCAGGCGTTCGCATCCTGACCGACGATCAGATCGCGCAGCTTCGTGCAGAGCTGACCGAGCTGTTGGATGCGCAGCATGACGGTCACGAGCTGTGGTACGAATACCACACCAACGAATCCGCCGACCCCGATACGGTGCTGTTTCACGCGCTCGGGGCTTGGCGGCTGCGCCCCGGTTTTCATGATCTGTTGTGGCATCCGGCGTTTACCACAGCGGCCAGCCAACTTCTGGATGGCCCCGTTCGCCTTTGGCATGATCAGTTATTCTGCAAGCCGGCGCGGCATGGTGGCGTCGTGGCCTGGCATCAAGACTATTCGTATTGGACGCGGACCCATCCGATGGCCCATTTGACCTGCTGGATCGGGCTGGATGACAGCACACTCGACAACGGTTGTGTGAACTATGTGCCAGGTAGTCACCAGTGGGACTTGCTGCCGATCACCGGTCTGGCTGGCGACATGAACGCGATTCAAGGCGTTCTTACCGAGGAGCAATGGGAGCTTTTTCAGAATCCCGTCGCAATTGAGCTCAAAGCCGGCGAGTGTTCATTTCATCACCCGCTGATGATCCACGGATCGAAGGAAAACAGAACGGACTCGCCGCGGCGCGCGACCATCATCAATACTGTGCGCGACGGAGTTTCCTCGGTATCCAATGAGCCATTGTTAACGGGGGTGCCACCGGTTCGAGACGGCGAGCCACTTGGTGGCCAGTTTTTCCCACTGCTGTTTGACCCCGCCACTGTGGAAGTGTAAATCCGAATCACCGTTGGGATTCCCATTGGGTTGCGGCAATGCGAGCGAATTCGGTTTTGATATCCGTTCCCTCGTAAAACGAAAACCAACCGCGGAGTCGTTGCGTTTGCCCCGGTGCACAGTCAGGAAACTGTGGATCTGAATGCATGCAAGGGCAGTATGAATTTGACCACGGACGCACACAATGTTGCCAAGCGGTGATGATCCAGCGATTGCCTGTGTCATTTTGAACGGCCGCATACGGCGTTTGCTCAACTCTGTTGGCAGTGTCCAACGCGTTGAAGCCGGCAGCCTCGCGCAACATCACACAGTTTTGCACTCGCAAGCCACTTAGCGTTGCGTCTGTGCCGTTAGTCAACCAAAGTTCCATTGCGACATGAGTCGCCTGAGGTTTGACATGGGCCCCAAAAGCGACACCGTTGGGTAGCTTTCTTTCGATCCATAACGAACCATCGTCGCGGCGTTCCCATTCCATCGGCGGTAGTGCGATGTTCTGTCGGCTCCACATTGTTGGCACATGCGTGTGGGCCAAGTAAAGCAACTCGCGCGAATCACCTCGTTTTACCCAAATCGCTTCGGGAACATCGACCACGGCGTAGCTGCGTGAATCCCAGGGGGTAAAGACGCTGAATTTTGTTTCTCGTTGTGGACGCATCGCACCATCGCGGAATCCAATTCGCGGATGCCGGCCACCGGGGTAGGGGAGGGTGGTCAGGCGATCGCTTGCGGGCGCGGTACTGGAATCAAATCCAAACCGCCGCAGCGCCGATTTCACTTCCTCTGTCGTCAGACCGGTTGCGGCGCTGATTTCTGAGTTGGCGAATTGGTGAACTACGGCCATGTTGTGCAACCAGTATTTCAGTTCCTGCTCATCAGAAGGTGTCCGATAGTTGTTCCGAGAGGTCTTCTGTTTGAGGGCAAGTTTACGATCGTTGATGACCTCTTCGTGTCTTCGAGGTGCCACATCGGGATCGACGAACTTATCCAGGTCTCGCAAGGCGATCACTGTAAAACCGTTAACGGCCAAATACTTCATATAGGATTCAAATTGTTCAGGCGCCGTATGCACCCACGGGTGGGCTCGATCCGGAACTCCGTGAAACTGCAAGATCGCAACGCGTCCGTGTCTGGCCTGGTTGGCGGCCTGGATGAAATCGTCCAACGTCCAATCTGGTCGTGCGTCGCCCGCACTCGGCAGCAGAAGCGGATGATCGAGCCCGGGTTCGTACGCGAATCCTTGACCGTTCTTGTAGGGGTATTCCGGCTCGCCACCGCGACGGGCAAAGCGGATGCCGTGTTCCGCCAAGATTGGAAACGCCATTGGAGTCGTGGCGTTACCAGGGTACGCGAACGACACTGGTCGGGAAATCTTGTGCAGTTCGCACTGCTTTGCAATCGCTGTCAGCTGTTCGTCCAACTGTTCCACCGTTGCATCTGAAATTGCCAAATGATCGCGGGTGTGATTGCCGATCTCGAATCCATCGCGATGCAGCGCCGCGATTTCGTCCCAGGTCATATAGTCCGTCTTGTTCGTGGGAAAATCGAAGCCTTCGGTGACAAAAAATGTGGCACCAAACTTGTAGCGTTTGAGGATTGGTCGGACGACCGTGAAATGCGATTTCACCGAATCATCGAATGTCAGCACGACCAGCTTTTCGGGCACCGGTTCGATGGCCAAAGCGATCGCTGGCAAGAATAGACTGATGACACCTAGGATCGTTTTGCGAAGCATGAAACCTGTCCTCGTACGATTTGCATGGTGTCAGGGAAGCCCCTGGCGACCAGAAAGGCTGGGCTGCGAATGATCGACGTTCGATCATAGCAGTTCGATCTTGGGTGTGCGCAAATGGCTCGCTCGTGCTTGATGATGGTGTTCTGCCAAATTGACAGTTGGCTCCTGTTGCTCCTTCTCATCAACGGCACACCCGCGTGTCTCCGTAAATGATGTGCCGCCTGTTGTTTAGTGCAAGCGAAACGGATAAAGAGTACGAGATCTCGCTAGACCTTCCAGGCTTGCAACCGGATGAAGTGAATGTCGAGTTTCGTGACGGTCACTTATACATATCCGGCGAACGGAAGCAGGTCGAAGAGGAAAAGGGCAAGACTTTTCATCGCGTCGAACAAACCCATGGTGAGTTTCGTCGTGTGATTGCTCTTGGCAAAGAAGTCGATACGGAAAACATCGAAGCCAAATATGAGCATGGCGTGCTGACGGTCATCGCGCCAAAGGTCCCCGCCATCCGGCCGAAGAAGATTGCCGTCACGACGTGACGTTTCACGAAGTTTCCGACCATAAGGAGACTAATGTCGAAACGAGCTCTGTTCGGAGATGGCCCAACTTGCCTCCGGAAATCCAACCAATAGAAAAAGCCAGACGATGCGTCGTCGCTGATCGCATCGTCTGGCTGCAAATGAGGTTGGGCCGAGCGGCGAGGCTGACGTAAACCGCGCCCCATTTTGGCCTACTTCTTCTTCTTTGCCACTTTCTTCTTGGCCGTCTTGCCCGCAGCCTGTTTTTCGGTCTTCTTTCCGAAAACGCTATCCCATTGTTCTGTGAACTTTTTGCTTGGGCCAGATCTAACAATCGGTCCTGGCATGTGGTCGTACTCCTTCGTCAGTGAGCGACAGCCAACAAATTGGCTTGTCGAAATACCTCGATTCTCTGTGCCATCAACGTTGAGCATCTATTCTATGTTTCGCGCCCTTCGCCTCAAGGGGTTCAGGACGTATTCGGCGTAAGTGTAGCGGGCTTTTCGTCACATCGGACTTAGAGACAAGACGTCGCGCACACTACGCGTCCGTGCGACTCGCACTAGGGTCAATTCGCTTGCAAACGTGGCATCGATTGGATCAGCAAACCGCCCCGCGACCGACCGATCGCAAAGATCGCTACAATTGCCACGGAAATCCGGACGACCAGCTTGCCAGCCCATGTCGCGACAGGGATACTTGGCAGCGCCTAACCCAGGATGCGAAAAAAATGGATGAATCGAAGACCACGAAACTGATCGGCGTCACGGTCTTACCGGAATACCTTCAGTACGAATCGGTCGAGGCCGTGCTCGACCGTTTGCAGGCGGCTGGCGTCAATGCCGTGACCACGTCGCCCTATGTGATGGAATTGGCAGACGAAGAAACGGGCAGTCGTGAACCGCCAATCGATGCGGGTGCCGGTTCGGTACGGCTATTGGATCGAGCCTTATGGGGACAGCGGGAATTGTGGGTACGGACTTCGCCCAGTTTCGAACCCGACAGGTCGCTGTACGACGGGCTGCGTTATCAGCCGACTGAGCCCGATGAACTGACGCGGCGAGACGGTCAAATCATCGACGACTTCATCGCTGCCGCGCAGGGCCGCGATATGCGGGTCTTTTTCCAGTTTCAAGCGGCGATCCCGCCGGGATATCGAGTGCAGTTCGGCGGACCACAAGAAGATGACCGTCCGCGACTGCCAGATGGTCGAATTCCCAAACGTCGTGTCGCCAACAATGGTAGCTTGGCTAGTCCACATGTGATCGACTACGCTGTCGCCCTCACACGCGACCTCTGCCGTCGCTATCCGAGCCTTGACGGTATTCGCTATGACTGGCCCGAGTACCCGCCATACCTGTTGGACGACTGGTTCTATGACTTTGGCGAACATGCCCGCGATGCGGCCACCGCGTTGGGTGTGGACTTCGAGGCTATGAAGAGCGCCGCAAGGTCGCTCTACGCGCGATTGCATGGTGGCCTGACGAACGACGATCTGAGTTGTTGTCTTGACGCAGCGAGCTCGCCAGCAGATTGGACTTGGCTGATCGGCCCAGATGCTGACGTTCGCGCTTGGCTGGAATTCAAAACGATGTTGGTCGATCAGGCCCTGGCGCAGTTTCGCAGTGCCATGACCGAGGCCTGCGGCAAACATCTGGCGATGGTCCCCAATGTGTTTCCACCGCCTTGGACTCTAGCATCCGGTTTCGATTTCGGACGTGCCTCCGGTCACAGTCAGGGTTTTTGCGTCAAACTGTATGGCATGCATTGGGGAATGATGGTCCGCTTTTATGCCGATCAGCTCAGTGCCGCCAATACAGGGCTCGACCCCGAACGCCTGCTGGCTGCGATCATCCGTTTGCTCGACCTTACAGATCCGGGTGATCCGTTGGATCCGGCATCGTGGCGTTATCCGGAGCCTGACGAACGTCATCCAGGCGGCCTGCGCGCTCAGTTGCGAAAAATCGAAGTGGCGCAAGCCGCGGCAGGCGATACACCGGTCTACACACTGGCGCACGGTTACGGTCCCATCGAGGATTTTCGGAGACGATTGCAAGTCGCGCGTGACGCCAGTCCCCATGGCGTGTGGTTCAATCGTTATGGCTACCTGGGAGACGAAAAACTCTCGGCCATGGCGGATGTGCTCAGCTAGCCAGTTTCAATTTCGTTTTTGATCTTTGTCTCGTGCAAACGTGGTAAGCGTTGATTCAAGTGTAGTACAGATTCCGTCCTTCACTGGTGAGCTCGATGAATAATCTGCTGGCGAACTTGCCACTTAATAGACGGGATGAACAGTTCGAAGAACTTCTGCAAGGAGGTAAATTTCGGGTAGAACGAATTGTCTCCAATGGGCACGCGACGCCACCAGACGAGTGGTACGATCAATCGACTGACGAATGGGTCGTGTTGTTGGCGGGAGCCGCCCGACTGAGGTTCGAGAAACCAGAACAAGTCTACGAGATGCAGCCAGGCGATAACGTCAACATTCCGGCGCATCAGCGACATCGTGTCGAATGGACCGACCCAAACAACTCAACGGTGTGGCTCGCCATTCACTACCAACCAGGTGAGCAAGACGAAGACACTACAGTAGAGACAGGCTAAATTCCAGAATCACGATGCCGGCCAGCGTTCCGCACGAAATAAATGCCATGCGTCCAGTCACGACAGATGCATCACCGATGAATTGACTGAATGATCCTTGAACGTGCCAAAGAGCAAGCCCCGATGGAATCGTTACGAGGCCGAATGCGATGAGCACCCAAACCGGGGTTCCGGTTCGGAGCATCTCGCCACAGTCACCAACCTGATCGAAGGCACCAAGCGAAATGTAAGCGCCATTGGCGATCAGGCAAAAGCCCGCGAATATGCCCGCCAGCTTTCGAAGTGTCAGTTGTTTGCGCGGCACGAGCCACGCCAGCGCGAACGGAAGCAGTGATCCGACGATGGGTCCACACCACACGACGATGCCAGGGTGCGGGTTCGGAGATACATCGGTTCGTGAGATGGTTAGTGGATGTAGGACAACGCGAGTGACCGAGCCACCCGTACAGACCGCACCAACGATGTGTCCCAGTTCGTGAACGGCCATCATTCCCAACCAGCAGATCGCTGCGATCGACAACACGAAGACGAGTTTTCGAAATCGCTGCATGTATCGATCTCTAGTGAGGCTGTGCCTCGGACCCACTCGAGCTATCGCTCGGTTACGGCGACCGATTCGCGGAGAAGCAGGCCTTGTTTGGCTCGTCGGGAAGAGTCTTCTTCCAACCGTTGACCAGGGCTCTTAATCGTTTGACTTCAACAGCCTGGGCCGTTTGGAGATTGGTCTTCTCAAGGCGGTCCTGCGGAAAGCGGAACAATTCGACTTGCCGCGGGTCCTTGCCCAGTAGAAGCTTCCACTGGCTCTCGCGAACTGCGAGTGTCGGCCAGTTTGCGCCGCGTTTGGATGCGGAGTTCCACTGCCAGAAAATCGGCTTGCTGCGGATTGATGATGGTTTGCCAAATAAGGCGGCCGACTGATCGACTCCGTCAGGAGTGTAACCATTTGGCAGCTTCGCTCCTGCAATTGCGCAGAATGTCGGTAGCAAGTCGACTGCTGTAAATGGAGTAGTGTCGTCAATCTTGCCCTGGGCGATCCGGCCTGGCCATCTGGCGATAAACGGAACGCCGATACCGCCCTGTAAGAGCGATCGCTTGCGCCCTCGATGCCCGCCCGTCGTGCCGACTGATGCGAAGCTGCCGAAGCCCGGTCCTGTGGATTCGTCGTCAGTGTTTCGGCGACTCGCTGGTCCGGTGTTTTCCGGTCCGTTGTCCGAGCTGAAGATCACGAGCGTATTGTCGGAAAGTTTCAAGCGATCAAGCGTCTCCAGTAGTTCTCCGATCCGCGCATCGGCATGAGCCAGCACGGCGGCGTAAATCTCACTTGGCTCGTCTTTGAGGTGTGAGAACTGCTTCAAGTATTTCAGTTTCGGATAGTGCGGCGTGTGAGGCTCGTGAATCCACAGGTTAATGAAGAACGGTTTTTTCTCAGCGTGGTTCTTCTCGATGAACTTGATCGACCGCTCGACGTCATCATGAACGGGCATCTGAGGGCCGGAACAGTTGAACGCTCCGTAGTCGTGATAGCCGTATTCGATTGGAAGCGGTGCGTCTTTAACCATGATGTTGGTCAGGTGCCACTTTCCGTAATGAGCGGTCGCATATCCGGCTGACTGCAGGAGACGCGGCAGCAACACCGCCTTCGGATCAAGCCAGTCCGGCATGCCGCGTTTCACATGACTTTCGACGGTCGCAAAGTGTCCGTGAATACTGTGCCGCGCCGGAAAGTGCCCCGTCATCACTGCGGTCCGACTCGGCGAACAAACGCCGCTGGCAACGGTGAACTGATAGAATTCGGTGCCTTCCGAGGCGAGGCGATCAAGATTCGGCGTCTTGAGGTACGGATGCCCGTGACAACCAAGATCACCCCAGCCCCAGTCATCGGCGAAGATGAAGACGATATTGGGCTCATCGGCGGCTCGCGCCGTGATTGCGGGCAGCGTTGCCACAACGAAGAGTATGAGCCGAGTCGTCAATGCAATCGTCCTGTTGCTATTCATTCTTTGCAGCTTTCACCCAAAGATCGAGATGGTTTCGTTCTGGTTCGGACCAACAGTGAACGGCTCTTAATCCATTCTTTCGATATCCGTTTGATGCACGCCCCGTCGCTTTTTGCCGTGTTTCAACTCCACTTCGAGCTTCACTGCTCCTTCGAGCAAATCCACGCCGGGGAATTCGCAAATCGAAGCGTTCGGCGGAAGCTTGACGGTGAGCGTATCGTCGTTGATTCGAAGCGATGCCGTGCCCGCGTCTGGACTGGACGAGAAACGACATCGCACGTCGTAGGTGCCCTGCGACGCGGTCAGTAGCCAGTGGCCGATAGAGTCTCGATCCCAGGGGCGACCTTTGGTGTGACGCCAGTCCTGTCGCGTCAGCACGACCGGATTCTCGAACTTCGTCCCGATGCGGATGCGGGGCGGTGCGTAATTGTCCTGGCGAGTGGACCCGACATCGGCAAACCAGCGGTCGTACTCGGCTCGCATTTCCTTTACCACGTCCGGTTGGGACGTGGCCTGGTCGTGCAGCTCAAACGGATCTGAGGTGAGGTCGAAGAGCGGGAACTTTGGTGGGCCGTTGAAGGACTCACGCCCAAAACCACTGGAATGCAGCAGTTTCCAGCGTCCGTTGCGGATCATGAAGTTGTGGTAAGGAACTGGTCGATCGCCGCGATGCGACTGGATGACCAGATGCCGCTCTCGGATGCTGATCGGCCTGCCCTCAAGAAAAGGCAGCACGCTGCGACCGTCCAGATTGAGGTTCTTCGGCTTCGCGATTCCGGTGGCATCGAGCAACGTCGGCAGGACGTCGATGTGAGCGGAGGGGATGTCGGAAGAGTGTCCCGCCTTCAGGCGGGCCGGCCACTGAACGAAGAACGGCGATCGAATTCCTCCTTCCCAGACAGTGGTCTTATTGCCGTTAAAACCCGCCACGTAGCGACGTCCGTTGGGCCCGTTGTCGACCATGAAGATCACGATGGTGTTGTCGCTGATCCCGAGCGATTCCAGCTTCTGCTGCAAGCGACCGACGTTGCGGTCCACATTGGTCACCATCGCGAAAATACGAGCCCGTTTGTCGACGTCAGCCTTCGCCGGCAGCTTGTGCCCCTGATCCTGTGGGAAGGCCGAATTCTCCAAATCCAGTTCCCGATAAACTGCCAAGTCAGCGGCCGGAACATCGTGAAACGGACCGTGCGGGCAGTTGTCGGGCAAGTAAACGAAGAAGGGCTTCTTCTGACGGGCAGACTTTTCAATAAACCGCATCGCGCTGGTGTAGTACACATCGGTGCAATAGCCAGTCTGCTGTTCGGCGATGCCGTTTCGGAACAAGATCGGATTTGTATACTTGCCCTCGGCACCGGGCGGATCGGAGGGTTGGCCAATGCCGCCGCCGCGATGGACCAACGACTCCTGAAACCCCTGGTCCATCGGTCGCATGGGATAGCAGTCCCCCAGGTGCCATTTGCCAAAGATTCCCGTCGCGTATCCGTTATCTCCAAGAATTTCTGCAATCGTCACTTCGGACGTGTCCATCATGGCCCGACCGATGTACGTATCGATGCAGCGAGTGCGGTAGTTGTACCGGCCAGTCATCAGGCTCGCCCGAGTCGGTGCACACACTGGACTCACATAGAACGTCGACATCGACGCACTGCGTTTGGACATGGCATCGAGATTCGGCGTACGAATGACGGAATTGCCGGTGATGCCGAGGTCACCGTACCCCATGTCGTCGGTCATGATCAGCACGATGTTCGGCGGCTGGTTGGCATTCGCCGGGAGTGGACAAACGAGAATCGCCAAGAGCAGCGTCAGTCGATAGCACATAATCTCTTCTTTCCCGGAACTGGTTCGGTCCAGACTGATGAACGAACTAAGGTGAATCTTCCCAACGAGCATTCTAACTTGGAAGTTGCCTCCGACGTTAGCTGGTGTCGGGTTTTTGTCGCTGATCCTGGGGGCGAGACGTTTGTTGCGATGTGGGCACCGTTACGCATTAACGCCGCACTGCGTTCCTTGCCCAGAAAGCGAAAGAAACGCAGCAGTGTCTTCGCAGTTCGATCCGGGCCGATCCACAGCAGACGCTTGCAACCCTGATCGATTTGGTAGACCAATGTTTGATACTTGTGGCCGCGTTTC
>PVBE010532101.1_pt1 | contig 63165 bp, 82 predicted proteins | sample 1631181 | NCBI WGS metagenome assembly PVBE01 (sample SAMN08397723, study PRJNA350692) | Marine metagenome, whole genome shotgun sequencing project. | isolation source: water | place: Pacific Ocean | collected 2012-04
ATTCTTTCTTGATGTTGTGTAATGTCATTCATTAACAAATCGTTATTAACATTAGATAGATTTGTTTCATATACATCAATACTTGCAATATTATGTTTGATATCTGTAACTGGCAAAGGTGGTACATATTCTTGATGCCATGGATAAGTCTTTTCATCACCCATAACAATTCCGCCTTCTCCTTTGCCGTGTTTTTCTTTTAAAAATTTAATAAATTTAAATGTTGGTGTAAACCTATGAGTATTTCTCAAAGGTGTTGCAGTATGTAATATGTTACTTTTCCATAGTATCATTCTGCCTGGAATAGGTGGAATAGCAATTATTTCTGGAAAGTCATCTCCTCCATCTGTATTTGCTCCTTGTCTTAAGTTTGTAATAAACTTTGTTTCTCCACCGTCATTAATATCCCAATTATTATTTGCATAAAACATAAATGTCCAGGCTTCGTCACTTTCATCATCAACGTGATAATGAGCTGTTTCCTTAGGAGCAAATATATTTGCCGCACTTCTTTTTAAAATACAACCATGTGTTTGTGGTAAGTATTCTTCGCAAACTTTCCATAATGCATGAAAAGTTTTTGTATTCGTGTATTCACCTGTTGCCATTCCTGTTGGCGGTAAATCTTTGTCGTCTACTTCACCATATAGATAAGGCCAACTTTGTACATCTTGTACAAGTTCATTAAGCTCTGGTGGGCTAAAATAATTATCTATGATAATCATATCGCCATTTAGCTTTTGTGTTATCTTAGGTGTAGTCATCTTGTTTCTTATCTTTCAAATAGGCTTCGTGGTGTATCCAACGAAAACCTTGGTTATATACGTGTCGCATAAATCCCCATTCTTTAGATTTCTTACCCATATAGAATAAACTCCAACACGGTATCTCTTTTCCATTTTCATCCTTTTCTAATTCTAACCAATGCAAATCATCTGCCTTTCTAAAACGTATTGTACCTGGTCCCCACCATTTTTTAGTAGATCCAACTACATAACCTTCTTGTGAACGAATTGGAATATGCTCCCAATATCCACCTTTAATAATAAGTGTTCCCCAAGACCAAGGATGATCGTGAAGTGTTGGTTCATCACTTACTAATATTTTATGCAAAGTTATGTTAAAAGGAAACCAAGAACGGTCCTTAAGAAAGATGTAATAACGAACTAGATAAGGTATTTTACCATCTCTATCGTATATAGTTCTTTTTCTATTCTTAAAAATTGATATCATTATCGTTCTTCTTCTCCATAGCATAATCATCTTTACATAGATTATAAACTTCTAAAAATCTTAAGTATTGCAATTTTAATGCAGGATACTTTTCAATCATATCTTCAATTTTATATTCTGATGGCCATTTGTCTGTACCATCTAAACCTGTGTCCCAAGTATCATTCATAGTATCAAATGTTACTGTACCTAAATTAGTATCAGTATAAGATACTCCTGAAAAAGTAGGTGCAGTACCTGAACCACCTTGTACTATACCGCCAACTGTTTCTCCACCTGCATAACTATATTCTATGTCTGGTGCTTCTATACAAGGGTAAGCATGACCAGGACTATCTGGATCAGGACCACTAACCGTAACTGTTTGATTACCAACTGTAATTTTAAAGTCGTCTGATTTTAATTCGCCAGTTATACTTTTATCATCATCAGGATTCATTACTCAATGCTCCATAAAGTTTTTCACCACTAAAGAAGTCTGCTTGAAGTTTTACAACTTGTTTTCTTAAAGCAGGAAGATATGTGTCGTAGTTTTCCATATAGTCTTTAATTTTGTTTATTAACAAAACTCTATTATGTTCATAACTACTAAAACTTTCAGTCCATTCACTTGGATACTTAAATTCATCTAACGCCATTTCTTTATAGCTTAATCTATCTGGAACCATTGGTAATGTATCTACTAAAGCACCTTCGTACCAACTAATACCTAGTGTTTCTTGTAAGTTAGCACTAAACACTAGCTTTGCTCTACCTAGTAGATTGTGATATTCAATTTTAGTTAAATCTTGTTCTTGACATACAATTAATTCGTAGTCAGGTAAATGTGTTCTTAAATCTCTAAATATATCTGGTTGTTTCTCAGGAGCAATCCTATGTGGAAATAATATAACGTTTTCCTTAGGCATATTCCTATAACTATCTAAACTATTCTTTAGATACTCCATAGGCCAACCAACACGTTGTACTTTAGTTTTATCTGTTGTAAGTCCTACGTAGTTGCCTACTTCTTTAAATGCATCTACAAATATGTTTATATGAAAGTCACTTGCAAAGAAGTTGTTATCATAACATTCAAACATAGAACGTTCTGCATTTCTAACCCAGGGTTTATCACCTATTAGTCTGCCAAGAAAATCTTGCGGATCATAACTACCTGCGTGCCACAAACCACCAATGCGAATATTAACACCCAATAGTTCTGCCATATACCGTAGTTGAATAACTGTAGGGTTCCAGGCATCGGTGTAGAGAAAATAATCACCGTCTTTAATTTCTCCATTGCAGAACTTTTCTCCTATAATCTCTAACTGCTTACTCTTGTAAACATTAGTTCCGCCAAAGTTTAAAAAAGCACCAGGTGTAGTTGCTTGTGGAGTATCACCCCCACTTATAACTTCAACAGATTGATTAGTTGAACGTTTTAATTGCTTTGGAAGATAATCTTTCCATTGCTTTGTATAACGTGTATCAACTGCTTCAATGTCTACAATATATATCAACTATGTCTCCTTTTCTTAAGACGTGCTAACCTTTTTTCACGTCTTTCTTTTCTTGCCTTAGCCGGATCAAGAAATGCTCGATACGACTTCGAATTTTTATTATACAGATCTCTTTCATTAAATCTGTATCCTTCGAACCTACAAAAATCACGAAACTTATCTAGGTCGTCAAAAATTTGAACGACTTCAGGGGTATCAGCAAAATAAGACATTTAAAGTCCTCCTTCATTATTTGCTATATTCGATGTGAGCACCATTCTCACCATCTTCTGAAACATCAATGTGAACTTCTCTACCTGGGTAACGTTTAGAAATAGTTTCATATAAATCGTCACTTATCATTTCACACGACTTATAATCAAGTTCTAAAGTTTTGTCATCATAGCATTTTTCCAACCATCTTTTAAATTGTATAAACTCTATATCACGATCATCGTGAAATACTTCTATAGCAACTTTAAAGTGGAAAATATGTCTATGCGGATAACCTAAAAAACTAACATCATATTCATCACCTGTTGCTAGTTTAGGATCATCCAACGCCGCAGGGTATTTGTGTATACCTTCTTTTCTAAAAGTAACCCAAATCATTCTCTTTGCCGTCGTCATTATTTGTCCTTCTCTTTCTTGTTTAAAATTCTTCATAATCATTTCATCAAAATAAATATGATCTTTTTCTTTTATTGTAGCATCACCTTCCATATTAATCAACCTCTTTTATTGGTGTATCTCTACCATATTCTTCCCAATTTGTAAATTGGGTCTCCAGTTTAAGATCCTTAACGTGATGGATCCAAACACCCTTATTGCTATGTTTAAAATCGTTATCATCAATTTTAATACAAGCCTTATTATTCAATTTTTCTATATTGGGTACTTTAACACTAATCTGTGAAATAAAATTATCAAAACGATTGTAATCAAAAGCAATTACGTGTTCATGATATTTGATATCATAGTCCAAAGTTACTAACCAACCTTCTTCCAATAATGGCATAATCATATCGTCCCAATCTTCTTTTTGATCATCATTTGTAGGATTGAAACTTTGATTAGCACCCAAATAAATGTGTTTACAATCATTCTCTCTTGCTTGGTCCATAACATCAACTGACATTTGTGTACCTACAACAAACAATGTTCTTTCTAGATGTGCAGGAGTTTTCTCTACTTCGTTACCAACAAAGTATTCTACATTATCCTTTACACCATTATCGTAATCACGTTTCATTTATATCTCCGTTAAAAGCAATACTAATTCTATCTCTGCTACTTCTATTTGCATTTGCATTATGCAATAAGTAACTTGGAAAGCAAACTAGCTTACCTGTCTCTGGTTTAATTCTAAATCTTGTACTATTCCATTCATTAGGTTGTTTAATATATCTATACGGAACTGCATAATCATATAACTGATGTGGACTAAACAAAGTTAGTTCTCCACAGTTATCATCTGCCTGTGCATAGTATACACAACTTAAAACATTTCTATCATGCATATGAACTTGATTAATGTTAGTTGTTGCACCTTGTGGATAGTTAATATTAATCCATTCGTTTTTAATACTAATAGGACAATTAATATGGTAGTATTCTTTTTCTACCTTTGTCATCATTTCTTGTACTTTAGTTTTTAATTCAGTAAAACGATCATCTTCAATACGCCAATCACTTTGCCAGCCACCTTCTTGCTCACCCCAAATTATTTCCTTTTTCATATTATAACAAGCCTCTACAATAGTTTTGTTATCTATGTCAAGATACTCTTCTACTAAAAGAGTTGGAAATAACGAAGTTGTTTGCATTACATTCTCGCTAACTTATCTTTGATTGCTAATTTAATTTTCTTTATTCTTTGTAATACTTCTTTACTTTCCCATGATCTATTTGTTTTACGTTCTTCAGTCATTTCAGAAGTTTTACTATCGTACCACTTGTGATCATATTCAAGTTTCTTTTTAGCTCTACTTGGTTTCTTTATTTTTTTAGCTTTGTTCATTTTCTAAATCCTCCAACTTACTGTCATCTAAATCCTCAACTTCAGTTTCTTCAGCAACAGGAACACTATCAGCATCATCAAATAAATTATTAAATTGTGTTTGTGCATTAACAATTCTTTTACCTGTGTTACCTCTTGTTCCAATGATAGTATCCCAGAATCTTGAAAACTCTGCAATAATCATATTTGCTTTATCTCTATCATCTGTTGCAAAAATGGCATCAATTACATCTCTAAAATATAACCTGTCAAATTTTTCTTGTACTAACATATTAGGATAAACACCTGCGTCATATTGTCTATTAGCTTCTTGTACTGCATTAATATGACTCCATACGTTATGTGCCATCTGTATAGCATAACTAAAGCTATCCCAACTTGTTTTACCTTCTTTACCTATTTTATTTAGGTCTCCTGGAGCATATATGCATATATCTTTTACTGTTAATCCTTTACTTACAGGACTATCTGTAAAGTTTTTAAATATACCATCTGCTAATACTCCATCTCTAAAGTTACGTGTATCTTGTGCATACTTCTTATCGTCTATGCTAGGCACCATTCGATACACCCATTTAGTTCTATCTACTGTTTCTGTTTGAATATAAAGTTGTCCATTAGCAGTTGCTAAAAACGGACTTGCACAATCAAATGTTACAGTAAAGTTTGGATTGTGATACTTACGAACTGCTCTTTGAATGTCAGTTAATAGTACTGCCCACTCTAGTTTACTTGTTCCTAAGAAGTGCATAAAGTCATGCAATCCTTTTTCTAACAATCCATCAAAACGTAGTGCAACTAATCTTTTCAATATTAAGTGAATGTCGCACATATTCTGGCCACCCATTGACCAACCATTAAAGTGATCTGTATATTTCTTAGGATCACAATAGTCTTTCATTTGCTGATACCAATCTTCTGCGTCAGCATGGTTTTCACCTTGTAATACATTTAAGAATTTACAATTACCATTTCTATTTTTCATAAAGTAATCGTTATTAATTCTTGTAGCATTTACGGCATCCTGGTAATTGTCAATACCCGTTGCTTTTGCACCAGCAGGGGATCTTGCCACCCAGGCAGGAATATCAAGTATCATTCCATAGTCCATATAAGCATCCATCCACGTAAGGACTTGTTCACGTTTCTTTTTAGCTTTAGGACAATTAGGATCTTTCCAATCACCTTCCCATACACCCTTACCAATCTGGAAACCACCTGAGTCCCCTAGTAACCAAGAATTGTTACGATCCCTATTACGAACCATATCTTCTTTGGGTGCATTTTTATTAACGTCTAACTCGGCGTGTCCTGCCGAATATAGACTCCAGTGATAGTTGAACATACTAGCTTTAGGTTCAAGCCAGTTTAAACTTTCTACTTCTGTTGGAAAGTTCTTAGGTATTCTACTTTTTTCAACATATTCCTCATACCTTTGTTTACCTACAAACGTAGCGAAGAATCCACTAATGGCAGGGAGAAATACTGCATAGTCTTTTTGTGCATTAGTTAGATCTGTATTCACTCGCCTCTCCTATTTAGATTGTGCAGGTAAAATATAGTTATAAGTTGCTAATCCCGAATCAACACTAATTTGCATAGCACCTTGATCTGAGATTTTCATAGTTAGCTTACCATCAAGTCCAAGTATTGCTTGTACCTGTGCTACCGGCCAACTCCATGCGTGTTTTAGTTCACCTGTAATACTTTTAGCAAAATCAAATGATCCTGCGTGTGTACTGTGATCACCAAAGTAAAATACTAAATTATTATTTTCAGTTTTTACTGTAAACACAGTTTCTTCTGTATGAGCCGCACTTTGCAATTTCATTCTAGTAATACTTGCAATAGACGGTTCAAGTTCTACTTCCCACGTAGCACCTTTAAACTTAACACTCTTAAGTTTCTCGTTAATAATTTCCTGATTCATAAATCTATAATCATTTTGGAAATCACCTGCTTCGTTTTCAAAGTGAATATGTGTTGGAACTTCTGCTCCATTACGAGTTGCTTTCTCTACAGAAAGTTTTGCGTTCTTTTGATACTCCGGATTCTTTAAGTGTAAAGCCAGTTTATCTAAATTAGGCATACCAAATGTTGCCGCAAACTCTGTTACAGGATTTTTAGTATCAGCAGTTAGAATAACACTTCTGTCTTCTGCCATACTTTCGATTTGTGTATTTGCGTCATCTCCTGTAACTTTCACTAGATTTAAAAAGCCTAGCGAATGTGTATGTGCAACTACATCTTGTAAGATATCTTTCATTAGTTTTTCTCCATTGATCTCTTATTGTATATTAATTTAATCATAAAGTCAAGTCCTTTTGCGATTTTAAGTAGTCAAATAAATTGATTTTACTTGTCCAACCCAAATCCTTTAATTTTGAAACGTCAGCTTTATTACAAAGTCTTTCCGTTTCGTCACCAATTCTTTCTTCGACTTGCATATCGAAAAAATCAGTAATCTCTTTTAATGGTGTACTTACACCCGTTCCTATATCCATAATGCCTTTTGCATCTCGATTCATAAGAAACGAAATGGCACTACAAATATCGTCTATGTGGATAAAATCTCGTTTGTGATTTGTGTGTATATAAGAAAGATCCTTACGAAGTAAACGAGGAATAAACATTTTTGGCCTTTGCTGACTATTACTATATATAGTGCAAAAACGCAGGCCTAAACTTGTTTGTGGCGCAATACGTTCCATTGTGTGTTTACTCATTGCATAAGGATTTCTAGCAGGTTCTTTTGCAGTACTTGAACTAGCATATATTATCCTTGTGCCTTTAAATTGGTCAAAAATTCTTTTAGATGCCATTACGTTATTGTCCCAAAAGTGTTTAGGATCTTTTAAACTTAAAGGCAAGCCAGTTGCTCCAGCTAAATGGATTACTAAATCTACATCATAATTTAAATCACAAGTTAGTAGATCGTTTCCATCTTCTCTATCAAGACAAGTAACTTGGTGAGCAGATAACCATTTAAGTAGGTGTGAACCTACAAACCCTTTGCTACCAGTTAAAAGTATTTTCATTATTGTTCCTTAATTACTGGTTCATCACCAAATGCATCATTTGATTCTTCTAATTGTTTTTCAAATGATTTCTTTTGGTCTTCAGTCATTATATCCTTGCATTTAGAACTATCACCTAAACATTCAAAGAACTTATCCATAGCATTCATTGTTTTTTGTTCAGGAGTAGGTTTTGTAGTGCAATTTGTTATTAACACTAAAACAACTATAAGGCAAGAAATTAATAATAACTTTTTACTTAATTTTATTTTTTCCATTGTCTTCCTTTCACTCCAAAGTGTTTATAAGTTGACTGTATACACTTTGCTTGATAATAACAGTCTGCTAATGCATTATGCATTTCTTCTTGAATAGCTTTACGTGGATCGCTTGGCATCATACCAAACACAGTTCTACTATCTCTAATTTGCCAGAAGTTCCATGGAGTAGGTTTATTAATATTTTTATATAGGTCTTGTAATATAGCATAGTCAAATAAAGGACCTTGGCACCATAATTCATCAAGACCTACACAAAATTTATTAATAGCTTTTGTAAGCTGATCCATATTAACACGATCTTTATGTTCACCGAATGCTTCGTCTTGAATTTTTTGTGGTTGTTTAGTCCACCACTCCATTGTGTTGTCATCAATAGTTCTACCTAACTGTTCTGATTGTTCTTCTATATCACAACGTAGGTACAAACCACTATGTGGTTCTTCATTACTAAATGGATCAAACTTAATTGCTCCTAAAGTAATAATTACACTATTAGGTTCAACACCTAAAGTTTCCAAGTCTATCATTCCGTGTGTAGCCATATGCCTATATTAACCTCATTAAAATAAAAACCTGTAAAATAAGTACTGCGATTGGAACGATGGTTCTAATAAATTCCATAGTATGGTTATACTCGTCCATCTTCCTTTCAAACTTGTTTCGTTTATTCTTCATTGTTACCTCCAAAATCAAATAAGTTATTAAAAGTGTTCTTTTGTAAGGTACTCTGGATGTCGTAATCTAACACCCCTATTAAATTACCGAGCTTATTATCGATAATTGTTTCTTCCATTGCTTCGTTATCAAACGGAAGAGCTTTGAACCATTCAGGCAATCTTAATTCATCTGTAGGATATGCAACAGATGTATAGCCTAATGGGTTTTGTTTTAGTTTACATACTACAACTTTCATACCGTCAACAATCTCTTGACTGTACTTGTCGCCGTTCATACGTTTAAGTGTATTCCAATTAATACTAGCTCGAACGTGTCCGGGCATATTTGCTTTACCTTCTCTTTGTTCTTTACGTTGATAGTCCCCGATTCTATTTGCACGTTTAGGTGATCCTTTTTCGTGTCCAGGACGTAGTTTAAATTCTGTTCTAAATTCACTAATACGTTCTAAAATCTCTTTTTCACTTTTCTCTTGTAACACCATCATTAATAGTTCACTTAAAAAGTCTTGCATAAACACAGGTGTATCAGAACGTTTAAGATCTAACCCCATAGCTTTTACTTTACCTGGCTTACCATCTACATCTGTACGTTGTCCTTCGTTATCATATATTAAGGCCGCATATCTTTTCTTTGTAATATACAAACCAGATTCTGCAACAATTTCTCTACCTGCCGCAATTACATCTGATCTACTCTTAGGACAATGAAATGCCTCCATCATAAACTTACCAAACGTTTTGTTTGCTTCTCCACATACTTGATCATAAAGTTTAATAACACTATCTTTAGTCCAAGGTATTGTTCCTGCTTCTATTTCTTTTTTAAGTATTGGAAAAGCACTAAAGTAAACTGAATCTGTATCACCGTATATTATACTATCTCCTACGTGATCATATGTGCCTGTAATAACTTTATTAACCTCGGCGCTCATGTGCTTTGCAATAGCACGACCAGTAAGTGTAGTACTTTGGCCAATACGTTTATCAAAAAACCTACAACCAGGGTTAAGAATAGCACCGTATAAACTGTTAAGATTAATTTTTTTAACAAGCTGACGTTTATCCCAAAACGCAATTTCTGTTTGATTTCCTGCATCGATGGCTTTTCCTTTCATCGCTTGTAGCTCTTTACGTTCTTGATACCAACGTTTAAGCAATCCAGGTATAACACCATCAAACTCATTTGTAAGTATTGTTCCGTTAGCAGTAAGCATCCATGGTTGGTTGCTATCATAAATTAGTTTATATACTTCCGCGGCACTTAACATTTCGCTATCGCCATTTTCAAAGTCAACTGTTATGTCAAAGTCTTTTCTCTTTTCCATAACTGCTTCATATTCTAGTGTACCAAACTTACCTTCCCAAGCACCTGCAAATGACTTCTTCTGAAGTGTCATTTGATCTTCTACAAAGGCGTTAGTATGATCTGGACGAAGTTGTCCTATAATAGTTGCTGGATCCATATTCAAAGCTCTAATAACAGATGGATATAGTGAATTTAAGTCCATTGAACCTATCCACTTATGTACACCCTTTTTAGGAAATGCAACATAGGCACCAGCCGCCGCCGTGTTTTCTTCATCACGTTTCGGCCTATTAGGAACTTGTAATCCTCTGTGATGTGCTTCGTTAATAATTGCTTGTTCTGTAACTGCTACTGCACCCATTGTTGTTTGTAGCAAAACAGTATTTGCATGAGCTAGTTCATTTGATAAATCTATAAACTTTAATTTTTTATCCAGCTTGTCCAGTAGTGCAACGTCTTGTCTGTTGTACTCAATGAACGTTCTGAAGTCATTGTTATAAAGTTGATCGAGTGTACCTTCATACACAGTTTTCTTTTCACCAACTTCAAGTTCACCAATAGCATCAAGTCTGTAAGTATGTCTTTCTTCATATGTATATTTACGATATAGTTCTAAACTATCTAAATGTACTCTACCTATTAGGTCATACGTTTCAGCTTTTTTACCATACTTTTCATATTCACGTTTTTTAGGAAGTTGTTTCCATAAACAAAAACGTCTTGTATCATCTTTACTTAAAACTCTTGATACACGATTTACTGTATAAGGAATATCATAACCTTCACTGTTCCAACCAGTAAGTACATCACTATCTTGTATTAAGTCGAGAAATGCTTGTAACATATCTCCTTCTTTTGCAAACAAGTGTGTATTAGGAAAATCTTTTACTTGTTGTTCTGCTTGTTCCATTGTAAGTGTCTTAGGTGGAATAGCAAGTGTAACTAAAGTATCTAACCATTGTAAGTGTACTGTGATTGCAGTAATTGGCATAAACGGATCGCTAGGATCAGCAAATCCTCTTTCAGGATCAAAGTCTGTTTCAATATCAAAAAATGCTATATTAAGTTTAGGTGCATCAACATTTAAGTACTGTTCACTTAAACATTGGAATATTGGATTAACGTCTGATTCGAATAATTCTTTGTTTTGATTTATTGCAAGTTCTTTTCTAAACTGCTTTGTATTTCTAGCTACAATTCGATTTAAAGGATCACCATATATACTTTTATATTTTCCTCTTTGGTCTTTATAAAAGAATGTATACTTAACTGGATATTCTGTAAAATGTCGTTTACCATCTTTACGTTCTACTACTCTGATAACGTCCTGGTCTCGATCAAATTGTGCGTCTACGTAACTCATCTTTTCTCCTGTATGTCATTTGAGGCTGACAAATACCAAAATGTCGTTTATGGCCGACTATACCTTGCTTCATAACGTTGCTATTATTATACCACAAATCCCAACTAAAGTCAAGACTGCGTTTGTCAATATCAACGCCGGTTCTTTCCACATTACTGAAACTATTAACCAAACTGCTCCGCCCAATGCTAATAAGCCCGGGCCTATTGGATATAACTCAGGATAACCTGCGTTAATAAAAGTTCCAACAATTAAAATAAATGTTGCTACCCATTTAAGTACATCAGGTATGGTGAAGTGGATCGTTTGACCCCTCATCAATCCCATGCTTTTTAAAATATTCTCTATCGTTTTGTGCCTTGTCATCTATCCAAATATCGTACAACTGTTTGCCTGTTTTAATGCTTGTTGCCTTTACTCCCCAATCGGTTAATTGCTTTACAGTAAAATCTTGGTAATCTGTACCAGACTTACTGCCCCTTGCAGTATAATAATGTATTTCATTACCTTCGTCAAATAGCCCGTTAAAGTGCTCTATGCGGTCTTTATACGGTCGACTTTCTGCATAATTACTGTTTACAGTATAGCATATAGTACCGTCTATGTCAACCATATATCTCATATAAACATTCTCCAAAGTGCAATAGAATTCATAGTAGTAAACCAACCGGTTAATACCATAATCCAAGCTGAATCTCTGTAATAGGCCGCCCAAAAACCAGTAACACTTCCAATAAAGTAAAATGGAATAAAAATGTCTGGTCTAGGCTCTAATACTGTCCAAGTTAATATAGCACTTCCAATTATAACGGTAACTGCTGACGCGAATTCCAATCCAAATGCTAAAGGGTGAGAGTCGTAACTTCTTTTAAAAAAACTCGCGATACTCACTACTTGTCTTTACCAACTGTGACAACTAGTGTCTCCAAGTCATCAAATGCGTCTGCAACTTTGGCCCAATCGCCTTTATGTGCAACTTTGATGGCTTTGTTAATAATAGCAGGTTTAATATTCAATTCTTCTGCTACTGCTTTTACAGTATCTTTAAGTCCTGTATTTAGATCTTCAACTTCTTGAAGTACTTGAGCACCTTCGTTGACTAAACGTTCTAGCTTTTGCTTTTCGTCTTGTCCGTAAGTTCTATCACTCATTTCATTCTCCTATTTTATATTTGTATTATACACTCTTTGCCTGCGGTCTGTCAATAGAAATATTGCCGGCAATTACAATTCTTTCTTTATCCAATTTTTGTTCTGGTACTCCGTGTGTTACCCAACCTGGAAATACAATCATTAATCCTGGATTTGGATATATTGCATTACCGCTAGTTGGAAATACTAATGGAGCATCATCTGGTGTTGCGTCTACGTAGTAAACGAAACTCCACGTGGCCGGGTGATGTGCGTGTGCATTTGTGCTATCACCTTTCCTATAAACTGCTCCCCAGCAATCTGTAGGATAATATCTGCCCAATTCTTTATGTGCTAGACCACCTTCGATACATTCGATAGCAAAATTAACAATCTTTTCAAAATCAACATCTTCAAACATAGACCATTTAGTCATATCAGCTTGAACATTAGTTTTTCGAAACTGTTGATCTCCTTCAGCTTTTATTTTGTTTGCAAGAATTGGATTCAAACTTTCTGCATCAGGATAGACAGCAGTAAATACGTCTGCTTTTTCTTTGAATTCTAAATTTTGTACGTTAGGCTCTAACATACTACTATTTAATCTTTAACTTTTTTGGTCTTATTTAAGGTGGCTTTGTATGCCTCTTCAAACCCTTCTTCGTATATATATGCTTCTTCGTTATACCAAACTCGTTTGAAATAACTATCGTAACAATCTAAAATACATTGTTCTGTGGCGTTGAAATGTCCTTTTACTATCCAAAAGAGTCGGTATGCTTCTTTGCGTCTACTACTCTGATCCAACCTCTTCGTCCTTACTCTTATACTGCCATTCATCTGTATGACCCACAGACCATTTTGGGTTATTCTCGACTGTATAATTTTGTGAACAAACTTTGAAGTCTGGCATCTTTCTATCAGGATGGACCAAACTTTGATCATTGAATATTACTCTGTTATTAGGTTGTGCCGCGAATTGACCATTTTTACACTTAATGATATTAAAGGACTTATGCTCTGGGTCATGCTCGGAATAATTAACGTTAAGGGCGTGATCAGTATGGCAACTATCTATAGAAAACATATATTCACCTTGATGCATCTTTTTATCTTTTCCAAAGAACTCACACTCGCATAGCATTTGTTTTTGTATTACTGTAATATCGTAATCAAAACAATCCCATATTTGTAATGTATCTAAAGGAAGTTGATCTTCAAGGTTTATGTTTGTTTTCCAAACAAACGCACTAATAGGAAGTTTGTCGTATAATGCACCGTACTCTGTAAGAAGTGTTTCGAAGTACAGAGCCTTGCTCATTATTGACTTGACGGAAATCCATATACCAGGAGTGTATTCTCCATGACCTTTTTCAAGATCGTATAAGTATTCTTTCTTGACGAATACTTCTACCGGTGGTAAATTATGGACTAAGAACGCCATAGCACTCCTCAGTGTTAATTATTTTTAATGTATGTATTTATCTTAGGCGATGAAAGCCTTGCCTGATTTGCTGGCTTTTACGAAATTTTTGTAACCGTCTTGTGTGGATATTGATTGTGTTCCGGAGTTCCATTTAGTACCGTCAAATTCCCAAGTAGCTTTACCATCGTTGTAAGCTGATCCTGGGTTAACATCATCTATCTTTGGAACTTTTACTGGATCTACTTTTTGTGGAGCAGGTTTTTCTGCTGGTTTCTCTGCTTTTGCTGGTTCAGGTTTAGCGTCTTTGCCAAGTCCTACTGCTTTACGTAGTCTATCACCACCAGTTGGTTTTTGCATCTGTCTTTTGCCACCAAATGTAGCGGCCATTTTATCACCTAAATCATTCATCCATGCGTCCATGCCGGCTCTTACACTACCGTCATCTCCACCCTTTTCGATGATAAAGTCTTTAGCTCTCATTGGTTACGCCTTTAAGCTAGATGCTAATTTATTTGCTAGATCGTCTTTGTAGTTGTCTGCTTTAGTTTCTTCTACTTTTGGTGCTTCATCTTTTTCAACAACTTCTGTAGGAACTTCTTCAGTTTTAGTTACTTCAGCAAACTTATGTTCGTAGTCCATGTTGTGATATACTGCACCAATGTAATCTGCAGATTTAGTAATTTTAGATTGTACCCAACCTTCTAGGCCTTCTTGTTCTGAAACGTTTTTAAGCATTTCATGTAATTTAATAGAGTACTTTGCAATCTTGTACAATTGAGCTCTTGCCATTTGTACTTCGTGATCTTGCTCTACTTTAGAAGCCTCATCGGCTAAATTTTCTGCTATAACTTCTTTTTTGTCTGACATTGTTTGTTCCTTACTATTATTTAGTCGTTTTAAAGGTTGACCGAATAGTCCGTGACTCTTGTTATCAAGTGCATTATCAGTTGGCTTCTGTGTTTTAGGCTTCTTTTTGCTGTTTGCTATATGTGGATTTGCCACAGTAGCTATATTGCCGGCACTTGTAGCCCCTGGTGTAGCAGTTTCCATTGCTTCTGCTGGAGCAGGTGCTTGAGCTGATTTCATTAACATTTTAAACTTATTAAACAACTGTGGATCAGCCATAATGTTTTGTAACGCCTGTGCATATGGTGAAATTGCTTTAACTATATTAGGTGGTAACATTCCACCCTGACTTAATTTTCCTAATCCTTTAGCAACCATTGAACCACTTGCTTTACCACCGCCTACACTTTTTAAACTAGCGGCTCTTTGAGCAACTTTAGGATCTACTTTAGGTTGTCCTTGTGGTTTAGCTGGTGCTGGTTGTTGTCCTGCTGGTGCACCTGGTTGAGCTCCTGGAGCCTCTTTCATTCTTACGTTTTTAATTCCTAATTTTTCTACTTCAGGTGGTACTTTAGATACAACAAATCTACCACTTGTATCTTTATCATCAAACTCATATCCTAATATTTGCATTAACTCTTTAATAGCAAAGTTATGATCAGATGATCCAAAGCCTTCTCCATCTGGCCAGTCATCGTAGTTATCTTCTATTTCTTGTGCCGCATCTTTCATCTTATGTTTTAATGCATTCCATTCTTCAATAGTTATCCACTTATTGAATACCATTCTTTGCACTAAACCCATACCATCAAATGGTGCGTCTTCGTTTATTGATTCTTTCTTTAATGCTTTTCTAATAGCTTGAAGTTCTTTATACTCAGGGTCGTTAATATTAACTTTGCCACCCTCATCTGAAACTCTATCTAATTTTTTTAAAAGTTCTTTCTTACGAGCTTGTAATTTATCTTTAGTTTCTACTACTTCTTTCATTTCTTTAATAAAATGACAGTTACAATGTTCACATTCTGGTCCGCATTTACATTCACTTACTGGAACACCACAACAAGCATCTGGGCACATTGGTACACCATCCTTGTTAACTTTTTCATTAATATCGTATGCGTCTTTTTTGTGTTTTGCGTTACGTGGAATTTCTTTAGTTTTGTCACCATGAGAACCGCCAGCACCACTTTGTGCTATTTTCATCATAGTCTGAAAGTTAGGATCTCTAGGCTTGATGGTCTTCTTTTTGTTCTTTTTAATTTCTCTAATACGCATATCTATATTTATCTTTTCATCAATTCCATAATTTCTTTTAAAGTACCGTCGATCATATGCACTTTAGCTTGTTTATGGTCTAATAAACGTAGTGCATCGTATCTATGATGCCCGTTAACTATAAATCCTTCTTTATCTATTACGATAGGATTATAATCTCCGTCATTTACACGTTCCATTTGCTTTGATAGTTTATCCCAGTTTCTAGCTTTTTGTACTGGAGTAATTCTTTCTAGTTTTATGCTACCTTTACGTGCAATAAACTTATGTATATCTTTTTCTTTAACTTGTGGAGGTGCATTTCCTTCTATAATAGTATTAAAGTTCTTATGCTCATATCCTGATTCTGTAACTGCATAATCTTCTTTAGCCATTTTAGTAGCAGTTGCATACATAACGTTTTTCCACTCATCACCATAACGTTTTTTAAAGTCCTTGGAATTCTTTTTCATTCCTTTAACATATTTTTCTTTATCTTTTTCTTCACCCTTTGTAAGATCTCTTTCGTCTACATCTTTTTCAAAGTATTGTTTTAAGTTCATTGCTGTTCTTTCAAATTTGTGATCTTTATGTTTAAATCCTACACCACCTGAGGCTTCCCATTTAGCAACGTTCTGACCAAAGTCATCTATTAATATGTTTGGAGTTCCATCTGGTTGTGTAGCATACTTGCTTTTCGCCGCAGTAATAATTACATCTTCGGGTGGAAAAGATGTTAAGTGTTTTTCAACCCATTCTTTTTTACTAGGCTCTACTCTAGGATCATCAGCCATTGGTGCTGATAGTATTTTATACTTTCCTTTAATCTCTTTAATAATACCTAAAAGGTTATTTGCATTTGGAGTAGGTTTTAAGTCTATCCAAAAGTCTTTTGTATCTCTAATTTTTTGTAAGGCCGCATCTATGTCTTTAATATCTCTCCAACTATCTACACCCATCATTTTAGTCCATGGTGTAAAGAAGTCTACAAGTACTCCGTCCATATCTACATATATTTCACTTGCACTAGATATCTCTTTGGCTTCGTTGGCTTTGTTATTGCCCTTGTTTTTAAAATCAAATCTATTATTAGGACCTTTACCTGCTTTGTGTATTAATCCCATTGGCTTAATAGTTTGTGGCATAATTTTCCATTCGTTCCATATTTCTTTTCTTTCACTAACAATTTCATCTGGTACATCAAATTGCCATACTTTACCTTTACCAGTTGCTTTCATTACCGCAGTAAGTCTTGTGTTACCACCTACTAGTTCTAAATGCCCATCGCTGTAACTTGCAACTATAGGTAATTCAATGGAACCTTTTTCTAATTGTTTTAAAGCTCTTTCTTGTTTACTTTTATCTAGGTTATCAAAGTCTTTTACATTAACAGCATCAGTATTACTCATCTTTTGAACTGTTTTAGTATTGTATTCAACTACCTTGCCTTTATTAACAAGATCAATCCATTTATCTTTACCTATTTTTTTAAATTCTTCATAACGTGTTGCTTCGTCCCACTCGGTATCAAGATTAGGTTTTGTATATGTTATATCCTTTCTAGACTCTGCCATTCCTAAATTAAACAATGTATTAGGACTAGAATTTTTATGAGCCTTCTTGTGCATATTATAAGCTGGAATTCCTTTTTTGTCAACCTTTAAACCCAATTTAGCGGCTTCAATAGGAATTTGATTAGGACCTACATCTTTTGTAGTGTTAACCCCTGGAACAATTAATCCGCCATTTTCATATAGTTGACGTACTTTCATTACTTTTTCTTTCGACCTCTAAAGTTTGGAACACCTGTTAAAAAAGGTTTACCAAACCAAAGTTTAAACCAATCTTTGTCTCCGGGTTTAACACCCATCTTTTTTTCTTTGGCCTTAAGTGCTGTTGCAGTAATACTTGGATTCTCATCTACTTTGTACGGAGTAAAACCTTGGAACTCACCTATGCCTGCTAATCTCTGTAAAGTTTTTATATCGTCCATATTAGTCTGCTTCGTATTCGTATTTGAAACCTAAATTCTTAAAAAGATTTACAGTTGTCTTTGCACTTCTTAATGCTTTTTGCATTAACTCTTGTTCGTCTTCTGATCTAGTATCATAGAAACGTAAAAATTTATTTGCTTCAGCTGGTGCAATATATACTTTACCGCCTACTGATATTTCATTTGAATCTGCATTCCAACTTAATGGAAAAGGTTTGCCATCAGTTCTACTTGCTATATTATTAAGTACATCTAGTTTAGGCTTTTGTTGTTTAACTTGTAATTCATCTAAATTTTCTAATTGCATTCCTTTACGTACTTTACCAAACATCATTTGAGCTAGTTTTTCATCTCCAGCAACACCTGATTTAAAAGTATCAAAGTTATTATCAACTGCCGCGGCTTTCATCTTACTAGCACTCATGCCTTCAGCACCATCGGCATCAGGATCACGTTGTCCTGCACTTACAATATTAATGCTATTGAAGTTATAATCTTTTCCGTTGTATGTATTAAGTAATTGTTCGAACTGTGCAACTCTATCTGATCCTGCTACATATATAATATCTGAATAACCTTTAGTTTCTAAGAACTGCATAGCATCTATAATAGTTCTTACTTTGTTATCACCTATTGTAATACCAGTAAAACTTTTTTGTGCAAAGAAAACTTTCTCTGCAAATGATAAAGGATCTGTTTTAGGTTTTTGTGTGTGAGTTAAGAATAGAAAAGGATCGCCTTCTTGGTTTTTAATTACATCAACCAGTTTTGCGTGTCCTATTGTTGGAGGATTCATCCTACCAAAAGCAAAGACGGCAGTTTTAGGGGCTTCGAATAATTCCCTAAGAAACATTAGTAGTCTCCGTCTCTGATCTGCTCCATCTCTTCTCCATAAATCTTTTCACAAATTTCAACTATTTCTTCTTTAGTTAAAAGATCTTCTGGACTTCTTGGAATATCGTATTTAGAACAATAGTGTTTCGTAGCTTTTTCTATCATTGGACCCATACATTCCATAGTATCAATAGGTTCTCCCTTTTTCAACTTGTCCTGCATATGAGCCATAGTTGGATAGTATTGCTTACGGTAGAAGATAGGGTCGTTTCTCATGTGTTGACATAGATCGTCAACTACATTGAATCCTAAGCCTGGATCTTCATATGTATGTTCATCAAATTCAACTAATTTCATAGAGTACTCCTATACTAGAAGTATTTATGCCTATTTAAAGCTAGACGGAAATTTCGATATCGAAGTTATTATGGCCTAAATCAAACAATTTGTTAGCTAAACGTTCAGCAATAACTGTTGATTCGTCATCATTTAGGGGTTTGTGTAGTTCTACTGCTAATACAGTACCACCTTCTATGGTGTCGTATGTTTCGTAGTTAGTTTCATCTTCAGTTAAGGCCTCATCTGCACACTCTAATACAGTATCAACTAGGTATTCATCTACTTCGCTAACTTCTTTGTTTTCCCACACTATATTGATAAAGTTCTTCATGGCTTGTCCTTAATGATTTAATTGTATACTTTGTACAGTACCGCTTGTATACGTTACTACTGCTCTTACCCATACAAAGTTACCTGTAAAGTTGTAAAAATAAGAACCTTCTGATCCGCTTGATTCAGTTCCTGCTATGTCAAAGTAATCAGCTTCTACAGGACTAGTTGCAAGTGTTCCTTGCATTTTTATAGTACCGTTAAAATCAGCTACATTGTATTGTACTGTATGTAACCCATCTGCTCTACCATAGTAACCGTCACCTTTGAATTTCTCACCTGTAACAGTCGCTGAAGTTGAGTCTCCTGCGTGTACTTGATTTGACATTATTGTTTCTGAACTGGACATATAACTATTTATCCGAATAGTCCATACCTGGATATTGGTACTCTTTTGGTACTTTTCCCCATCCTACTACTCTGTCCCAGTCCCTTTGTGTATAATAATAGGGCTTTGGTTCAAAAGGTATGTCTTTTTTCTTCTTTTTTCCAAATTTCTTCTTTTGTTTCATATTAGTACTTATCTGTCTGTGGCTCGTAAACTAGCTTATCGATTCGCATAATATTGTTATGTAAAAATAGCCTAACTATTGTCAGGATTTTGTCATCTTTAACATACAAATATTTGCCTTTTAAGTTTCGACCTTGTTGCAGATCACGTATAAGCCTATCACCAGCTTTAACTTTGTGGCTATTCTTTAAACAGTATTCTGCAAAGTTTTTATCAGCAGTTCCATTTAAGTTTATTTTGTAATTGTACTCGGAAGGTTTATCTAAATATATTGTATTCTTTGCTAAATCAGTATCAACATTAGGCTCCCAATACCAAGGAACATCATTTAACTTTCTTGCTATCTTTTTAAGCCAACTAGTATCATTAGAATATATACCAAGTCTAGATCCTTCACATCTTAACATATAGTCTACGTCATCTTGGAAAGCATTTACTAATATCTTTAAATCTTCAAAGTCTTTGTTTTGTATTTCTTGATCTTTTTGCGACCATCTATGTAATTTAAAAGATAATGGTTCGCCTCTGGAGTGTTTATTTTGTAATTGATCTATAATAGTTCTAGCATTAGCAAGACGTTTGTTTCTAAAGATGTGTGTGCCAGAATTATACACGCCTAGCTTGTAGGCATACTTGTCCCAAAACAGTTTATTAGTTTGTTTTTTGATCAACCTTCTCTTGCTCCTTAACCTTGGTAGTATTTAATACAAATTCTTTTTCATTTATATCGATATTTAAAGTACCGCCGTCTTTTAAGTCACCAAACAAGAGTTTTTTAGATAATGGTGTTTTAATTTCCTTGTCGATTACACGTTGTAAAGGTCTTGCACCCATTTTAGCATCAAAGCCTTTATCAACTAACAAGTCTATTGCACTATCAGAAACAGTAGTTACAACACTTTTCTCCGTAAGCATATTTTTTAGTTCTAATAAGAACTTGCCTACTATCTTGATCATAGTGTTCTTCTCAAGTTTGTTAAATGTCATTGTTCCGTCTAATCTATTTCTAAATTCTGGTGCAAAGAATTTTTTAAGTTCTTTATCTTCGTATTCTTTTTCAATATTACCAAAGCCAATAGCATTACTTTCAGCTTCTTGTGAACCTAAGTTAGTAGTTAAAATTAAAACAATGTTTCTACAGTCAGCAGTTTTACCATTTGATCCTGTAACAAAACCATTGTCCATAATTTGTAACAATAATGAACTTACGTCAGGGTGTGATTTTTCTATTTCATCTAACAATAGTACACAGTTAGGATGTTCTTGTAATTTAGTAATTAATAGTCCTGCATTTTCTTCAAAGCCAACGTAACCCGGAGGTGAACCTATTAGCTTGGCAACACTATGTTTCTCTTGATACTCTGACATATCAAATCTAACTAGCTTAACACCTAACTGACTAGCAAGTTGTTTTGCTGTTTCAGTTTTACCTACACCAGTTGGACCCATAAACACAAATGAACCAATTGGTTTATTCTCTTGTTTAAGTCCTGCCTGTGCAACAAGTATTTTATCAACAATTTGGTCTATTGCTTTATCTTGTCCGTATATCTCGCCTTTTAAATTCTTTTCTAAATGTGCTAGATTTTCAGTTTCACGTTCTGCTACTTGTTCTTCTGGCAAGTTAATTGCTTTAGAAAGTTCAAACTGAATTTCAGTATCATTAATAACCTTTTCTACATTAGGATCTTTTAAATTAAATCTAGAACAAGCACAATCAATTAAATCAATTGCTTTATCTGGAAGTTTTTTATCTGCTTGATACTTAACACTTAATTTAATTGCACTTTCAATAGCTTCTTCTGTAATAGTTGTACTATGAAACTCTTCGTAATAACGTTTAATACCCATTAAGATATCTTTAGTTACTTCTCTAGATGGTTCATCAACAGTTACTCTAGCAAACCTACGCATCAATGCACGGTCTTTTTCAAAGTACTTTCTATATTCTTCCCAAGTTGTACTTGCTACAACTTTAATATTACCTTTAGTTAGTATAGGCTTTAACATATTAGCTAAATCATTTGAATTAGCACCTCCGCCTGCACCAGCACCATTCATCATATGTGCTTCGTCTATAAACACGATTGTTTTACCACGTTTTTTAAGTGCGGCCATAACTAATTTAAAACGTTCTTCAAAGTCTCCTCTGTATTTAGAACCTGCTAACATGGCTCCTATGTCTAAATTATAAACACTATACTCTTTTAAAAACTCTGGTACTGTTTTATTAACGATGTTCCAGGCAAGGCCTTCTGCAATAGCAGTTTTACCTACACCCGGATCACCGACTAGCAATACGTTGTTCTTACTTCTTCTACCCAATGCTAAAGCAATGGAATCTAATTCATCTATACGTCCTATAACAGGATCTATTTTACCTTGATCAACTTCTACGTTAAGATTAGTTGTAAATGACCTTAAAGCTCTAGTAGCCATACCAGCCATTTCTTCATCTTCGTAAGTGTCAGCTAATTCGTTGTTCAAGTAATCAGCAAACTTTTCTTTATCAATATTACATTTAGCAATATGGTAGTATGACCAGCTTTTCTTTTCATTCATAATGCTTAAGAATACATCTGAACAATCTATATGACTTCTACCACTAAACAATACTTGCGTAAATGCTCTGTTTAAAACTCTTTCTACTGCGTGTGTTTTTTTAGGCTTATATTTCTTAGCCGCCGCAGGTTCCATCTGAATCTTTTCAGTCTGCGTTTTTAAATAATTTTCAATGTTCTTTTTAAGGTACTCTGGATCAGCACCGTAACCTTCTATAATCTTTGCAAAGCTATCTTCACATAACATCGCAAAAAGTAAATGTTCTATAGTAACGTACTCGTGTTGTAACTTCTTCGATACGTCTACGGCTTTATCAAAAACCAACTGTAACTGTTCACTTGGTTCAACCATTCATATATCCTTTAAAACGTTTCAATAATTTCATTTGTTTCCTTTTCGCCATATCTAATTTCAATTTACTAACTCTATCAATATAGTTGATTCCGTAAAGATGATCATATTCATGACCAAAGATTCTTGCATTCCAACCTGTTAACTCTATTGTACACTCTTTTCCGCTAGAGTCAAGACACTCTGTTACCAATCCTACTGGTCTTTTAACCTTAAAGTATAAAAGTGGAAAACTTAAACAGCCTTCTTCGCCTAATACCATCTCTTCTGATACTGCTGTAATTTTAGGATTGATAATTGCAAAAGGTTTATCATCTTCGTAGTCCTTTAAACCGTTTGGCTTAATAATAAAAATTTGTGCATTAAGCTCAACTTGGTTTGCCGCCAAACCTACACCCGATTGCTTCTCCATAATAGCAATCATTTCTTTTTCTACTTCTTTAGCATCATGCTTTTCAAAGTCGAAAGGATCTACTTTCTTTTCTAACCAATCATTTGGGTGATATATCAATTTCATCTTTTATCTTTGCTAGTCTTTCTCTTATTTCTTCGTTAGTAATGTTTGGTGTTATTCCTACAACCTTAACAAATAAATTTCCCGTTTGTCCTGACCTTTGATCTGGTAAACCTTGTCCACTAATGCTGAAAGTTGTATTGGAATTTGTGCCTGGAGGAACGTTAACACTTAATTGCCTTTTATGTAAAGTATCAATTCTTATGTTTGTGCCTAATAGTAAGTCGAACACACTTACATTTCTTACTATATATAAATTTATGCCATCTACTTCATAGTCGGTATGTCTTCTGACTCTTACTTTAACCAATAAGTTACCTCTTGGCATTTGTGGTACTTGATCACCACCCATTCCTGGATAACGTATTGTATCTCCTGGACGTACACCTTTTGGTAATGTAATGTTTACTGTTTGTTGTTTGCCACTAGGTAGTCTAAAGTTAGCTATTAGGTCTTTACCATTTATAATATCTTCTAATTCAATATCTGCGGCAATGGTAATGTCTGAATTACGCATCTGTCTTTGCCCAAATGGACTATTTGGTTGTGCAAATCCTTCGCCGAAAAATGTAGAAAATATTTCATTAAAGTCTCCACCGTTAAAATGGAAACTTTGAGAGCTATTACGGAAGCCTTGTTGTTGTGGGTCAGCAGTTCCAAACTGATCGTACATTTGACGCTTGTTAGGGTCTTTTAAAGTTTGGTATGCTTCGTTAATTTTTTTGAATTCTTCTTGGTCACCACCGCGGTCAGGATGACTTTCCATAGACTTTTTCTTAAAAGCCTGTTTAAGTTCCTTATCTGATGCTCCTCGGGATACGCCGAGAGTATTGTAATAGTCCATACTATTACTTATCGGCTCTTAGGTTACTTTTTACCTGATCTTGAACCTGTGTATAAACCAAACCATGCCGCACCTGCACCAACTACTATACTAACAAGTCCTGATTGTTCCATAGTAGGTTGTGGAATTGCCATGTACCAAATTACAACTTTATATAACAAGTATATGTATGTTGTAATAAAAATACGAGGAAAAATTCTCCAACTATCTACAGCTCTTGCCATGTGTATTAATCTAGCATACGGGTTGGGACCTAAATCCTTTACCGAAGTGTCAACTTCTAACTCTACGTTTACCTTCTTCGTAACATCTGCCACTTTCTTGCCCCCTTCTGGTTTAAGTTCTGGTTTAATATTTTTTTTATTTTCTACTTTTTCCATTTTTAATCTCATGAATAGCATCGCTATTCTTCTTTATCTTATGTTCATTAGATTTAGGTCTTGCATTAAACACGACCTTCTCTAATTTTAAGAACGGTATTCTTTCATTTGGAACATATCTCCAAACATAGTCCTCGTTTTCTTTGTGTATGCCAAATACTGTATTTGAAATGCCTATCTTAACTATTATTGCCTGTTCGCCATCTAGTATTACGTGGTCACCTTCTTGGAAAGCACTATTCATTCTGAACTTTAGTCCTTTAATTAAAGACGCCACAAAGTCTTTAAACCAGAATGCTAACGATATTGAAATTAATATCGCTATCCATGGTACTAACATTTCTGTTAGGTCCATAGATAATGTGTTTAAATCCGGGTTCATTTCTTCTCAACAAGATCTATTAAGTCTTGTACCTTGGTTACATTATCTCCATCGGATTCTGAAATTTTTACACCAGTTGCATTTTCAACTGCTATACATAATTCAATAGTATCGAACGGATCTGCATTTAAATCATCTACTAGATGTGACTCTGGTGTTACTTTACTTTCGTCTATACCTAAATGCTCTGCGATGCATTTTATAACTTCTTGCATTTTACTTCTTCTCCAATTTTTTAATTCGTTGTTCTAATTCGTCTATCTTTTTAGTTACGAATGGATACTTCTTTCTCCACAATTTAGGATCTTGTTCAAACCAAGTCCAACCCCATCTTGTTACTAGAAAATCTAATGTACGATCAAAATAACCATATAACCAGATCCCTAATCTTGTTCCTTTAAAGTAGGTTGAAAAAGCTAACCCAAACAAAGACCCAACCAGAGCTGTGTAAATCCACAGTCGATCTGTAGCCATACGTTCAATCATTTCCCACATATAATTTCCTCAGTTATTATATGTGTATTTATTCGTTATTTCTTTTTGTCGGAGGGTTTGTTATCAGTAGATTCGTAGTACTCTTTGTACGACTTGATAATTTCGTCTTGTTGTAGCATATATGCACGTATTTGTGCGAAGTTTTTAGCTAATGCTTCGTATCCTTCGTCAGTTAAGCCGAATAATACAGGGTCTACACCCCCTTCTTTAAGTTTAGCAAACACTTCATCAGCATTGTCGCTGGTTATAATAGTCCATTTGATTTCTTCTAATTTAGGAGTTAACGGCTCGGGTAGTGCAAGAGGTTGCCTATCTTCTTTTACTGAGAATATCTCTAATTGCTTAACTGCTGTTCCACAACTAGTAAGGAACGTAGTTAGGATTAGCAATACTAGGACACTCAGAATTGATTTCAGACTTCTTAGTTGCATTTTTCTCTTTCTCCGTTAATGGACTTCCCATTGCAATTTCTTGACATCTCATTGCATTTTGGGTTCCTTTGTTAATTATCTTCTCGACGGACGATGGTCTCTTCGTTGCGAGATCACCAACATCACGTACTTCGCCTTTTCCGTTTATTTTATTGAATTTTTTATCTAGAGCGGCAAACTCGGCTTTAAGAAGTTTGTTTTGTTTTTCTATTTTTTCGTTAATTTCAGTTATTGCTTTAAAGTCTGCTTTCATTTGTGTAATAACAGCTTTTTGACTTTCAACACTTTGTTCTAACTTGGCATTATTTGCTTCTGATGTAGCCAAGTCTGCTTTTAGATTTTTTACATACATAAATCCTCCGCCAGCACCTGCTAACATAATTACAATCATTGCTATTTTAATAGATCCAAACATATTATTCTTCGTCCTCGCTATAACGCGGTTCGCTACAAACCAATATCTCTATAGGTTTATTATCTCCATCTTTAAATTCTTCGACTAATCTGCCTTCGTGCTGTCTACCGCAGTTCTGGCAGTATTTAATCATACTAACTGTTTGGCTAAATCTGTAGTTTCTTCAACTCTTCTTGTCCAACCTCTTCCAAATGTTGAAAAAGTAGAAAGACTTTCGTAATACTTTTGTCTTTCACCTTGGAAATTTTCAATAGTTGACTCAATGCCGTGTGCATCAACATACTCAGCCACCTTTGCTAGTGTATTAGGTCCAATGCCTCCGTCAGCAACTGTACCAATCATAGTTTGTAAGTATTTTGCTGAACGTCCTGGGCCTGCATTAACACCAAAGTCGAAAACACATAAGTCTAATCCACCTGGTAAATCATCACCCTTCATTTTATCCCAATAATTCTTTTTGTAAATAGGAGCAACATCTTCGACTAATAAGTCTTTCATGTCTTTTGTTCCGCCCCATTCTTCGTAAACTCTTTTTGTAACACCTAAGTTTGTTTCTCCACCTGGATCTTGTGGATGGTTTACATATCCACCTTCATGGTGCAGAATTGTTTCTAAACATTTATCGTAATTTGATTGCATTTTTAATTCCTTGTTGCTACGACTGTATATCCATTATTGGAAATAAGTATCTTATCTCCATACTTTTCAATATCATAGTCGCCTAAGTATTTAGTAAGGTAAATTGTTTCAGGCCAAGAATTGATATTGTAGGACTCTGTAACTGCTTTGTTTATATCTTCAGTTTTACCAAAATCAACAACATTTAGTTTTAAATCACCACTATATTTTTTCTTAAATGTAATGCTGTCCTGCAACATTTCAATACTATCCAAATAACTCTTATTAAAGAAGTTTTTGTAGTTCTCCATGTTGTTTTCATTAACCTTAATTTCATAAGCATCATTGTCTAATGGAACTATACTTGTAAGCGATTCTAGGTTAACTTCCTCGCTTTTAAAACTCTTGTAGTATCTGTATTTCATCTTACCTATATCTGACAGTTTTTGTACACCATCAACTATTTCAACTATTTGTTCTGGAACTTCTTTAGTTCTTTCCATCTCAACAAATACTTTATATGTTGCATCAGGTTGTTCACCGGAAGTTACATCAGCATCTAATACGAAAGGATAACCTTTCTCTATAAAATTCATTAAGTCGTTTGCTGATTCTTTAGTTCTAGTTGAAAAACTTAATACAACTATATTCTTATCGTCACCCATTTTACTTTTAAATGAGTCAACTTCAAATATATCGTAAACTAATTCTCTAAGATCGTTTGTTTGTAATCCCATTATACTGCTCCAGCTTCAGCACTAACTTCTGCGTCTTGTGGAACATCATCTATTGCTGGTTGTGTTGATGCTACTGCTGGTTCTTTAACAAAGTCTAATTGTTCTTTGTATCCACTGTATATATTAAGTATTAAATCCTTAGGCATTTGTATTTCTACTATCCACATAGGCTTACGGTCTAACTTACCTTTTTTAGAACCAGGTCTAATATCGTCTGGTTTACGTATTTTACGTGGAGTTAATATAGAGCTTTTTGCATATGATACTTTACAGTCGTAATCTAGTAATCTTTTACCACCCATTGGGTCTGGCATTTTATCTCTAGGCCACATAAACTCGCAAGTAACCCAATGTCTATCGATCTTAGGTCCAGATGCTAATTCGCCATCTTCCCAATTATCGTACACATATAAGTCTAATTCGTCTAAAACACGTTCAAAGTCTTTTAATATGCTAAAAGCGGTGTCGCTTTCATATATTCCTTCTACGTTTTTAACTATGTCCATTACATCATGCATATACGTTCACCCATTCTTATACACTTATTTATCCGAGTTAAGTTTGAATAGTAGCATATTTGTCTTTAGCTATACCAGGTAAATATTTGTGTAGAGACGCATTTTAGTTGTGTTAATACAATTAAGGTGTTCCTTTGCGTGATTAACTCATAAGGAGATACTTAATGGGTGCTAAAAGAAGCAAAAGACGTTACGAACAGCAACGTTCGAATATTATTAACTTTCAACCACACAAACACAAACAAGTACAAATACTACCTAGAAATAAAAATCAAGAAACATATATGCTAAAACTGTTGGACGCCCGAAAAGACATAGTCTTTGGCATTGGTCCTGCGGGAACCGGTAAGACCCTATTAGCGGTCCAGGTGGCTATTAAGAATTTTAAAGAAGGGTTGTTTGACAAGATTGTGATTACAAGACCAGCTGTGTCAGTAGATGAAGATTTAGGATTTTTACCAGGAACTATGGAAGACAAAATGGCTCCTTGGACAAGACCTATATTTGATGTATTCAAACAATACTACCATCCAAAGGAAATATCTAGTATGCTTGAAGATGACATAGTAGAAATTGCTCCGCTGTCTTATATGCGAGGGCGTACTTTTAAAAAAGCATTTATTGTTGCAGATGAAATGCAGAACGCAACACAAAGTCAAATGAAAATGCTATTAACAAGAATAGGAGAAAGATCACAAATGGCTGTGACAGGAGATTTGCATCAAGCAGATAGAATGTCAAACAACGGTCTTTTAGATTTTGTAAAAAAATTAGAAGGGCACAGAGACGAAACTTCACATATAGACATTGTCCGTTTCCAGCACGGAGACATAGAAAGGCACAAGGCAGTTAGTGAAGTGTTAGATATTTACGGAGACTAGTCGCCTAGTTTCCACTTTTTAGTGTAATCGCCAGGAAGGTCTGTGTCGTGGGCATCTACAATATAGTCTTTCTTGGCGTGTTGCCACTTAGACCATCCGTTAAAAGTAATCTTATTAGTTTGAATTATAGCATTGTGTCTATCAACGGCAGTTTTAGTTAACTCACTTGTACGAGCAACAATCTTTTCACGTTTAATAGGTACTACTTGTACTAACGGTTCGCCTAACTTAATAAACGTAGGCTTAATTTCTTTTAACATAATATTAAGAGGACTCATTAAAGCACCTAAGTCATGATCAATTATACCTGGCGGTGCTGTGTAGTTTCGATCTTCATAATAAAACATTGGCAAGTACATTAGACTCCAGTTTTTAGGTTGCCATATTTTCCAAGGACAATCTAATTTTACTGCTGACCTAACACCAAACTCTTGCATAACAGAACTTGCTTCATTATGTACTTGATCAGCTGGGTGAAACGCACTATTATAACTAGGGTCTGAATATCTAGTTTCTACATTTAGTCCATCTTGACTAGGAATAATATCCATATCACACCAAGCTGGAATAATAAAGCCTGTCTTCATATAGTCGCCTATACCTGGACAAGCTCTAATAGTTTGATCGCTATCTATTTTATGTTTTTGTTTATCAGTAAAAGTAGGCATTTTCTTCCATGCACTAGGAAGAAATTCTGAAGCAGGTCTTATTGGTGCGTATTTTCTTACAGCCCAATTTTCTGTTTCAAAATAAACTTTTGGTTCGTCTGATTCCTTTTTCCAATTAAACATCAAGTTCCTTTATTAGTGGAAATATTTTAGTTATAGCTTTGGCACATTCACGGGCAATTTCCATGTGTTCTTTTTGTGTACCATTTGCTCCACGTAATTCAATATAATGGACCCAACTTCTTAAAGTACCATTCATATATAATTTAGTCACAGTTAAGCCTTCAGGTAGTACGACTCTGGCTTGTTCTTTTGCAATACCCTGTGCAATAGCCCAATCATATGTTTCTTTAGCTTGTTTAATAATTGCTTTTTGTCTATTACCCCAAGCCATTTCCAATTCAACATCATGGAACTCAATACTATTTTGTCTATTACTTGGATCTTGTAATCTTGCTTCTCTATATGTAAATGATTCTTCCATATCTGTTGGCTTTGCATAACGTTGACTAAATTCTTGAAAACTAAAACTTCTATGTCTTACAATTTGGTGTGCAATATCTCTAGTTGTTTCTATTTCTAAACAAGCACTAACCATTTCTAATGGTGACCAATGCTTATGCTTAATCAAGTATTTGATTAATTTACCACTTGTTTCGTGATTCATTTGATTAGCAGGATTACTTACCCTAGCACAAAAGGCAATTAGCTCTTGACAATCAAATAACTCTAAATCATCTGGTGCCTTACTATATGAAATTAATTTAACTTTCATTTTTTATCCTGTTCTGTAAATAATGTGTACACCGAACTCGGTGACTATTGGGTGAACACCCATCTCGCCTTTAGGAATAGATTGACAGGCAGTAGTAAATTCTACTACCATATCTTCTGGTAAAAACCAACCTAAATCTCCACCTGATCGCTTACCACTCGGACAAGCACTATTTTCTTTTGCGGCGATCTCAAAAGAAATTTTTCCATCTTGAATTTCTTTTTGTACACGTTCAGCGTCTTTCATTGCAAACGCAATACCTCGACTATGCGTACTGTTTTTCGCACCGGCATAAGAAAATAGAATATGTGAAGCTCTCATTTTCATATCATTAATCTCCTTTACCTGGTTTTTCCGATATACCTATATGTACTACCGGAATTTTATCAGCCAATACATCTTCGGGTCTTGCCTTAGTAATGTTGGGCCATTCATAACTATATTTACTATTGATATCCAGCCACTTACCATCGTCTTGACTGTCAGGAATAATTGCATCTACAGGGCATTCAGGTTCGCAAACACCACAGTCTATACATTCATCAGGATTAATAACGAGCATATTCTCGCCTTCATAAAAACAATCCACTGGGCACACTTCCACACAGGTCATATGCTTACAGTTGGTACACTTGTCGTTTACGAGATATGTCATACAACTATTTACATTGTCCAGCTAAGAATACCACGTACTGCTAAAACTAGATAAAATAGTTCCATTAAAGCACGTGGAGTATCCTTGTCCTTTACTCCCATGTAAATCCAAATTAAACAACTGAAACAAGCAACCGACCAACCTACCCATTGTACAGCAGGATCACCCCCACTTAATATGAAAGCTGAAGCCATTGCAAGAATAAATCCTAACCATCTCCACCCGTCTATTTTGTGGTAGTACCGGATCTTCATTTTACAACCTTGCTAGTTTGATTAATGTTGCCGCTAAATTTATTTCTGGATCTACAACTAATGTATGATCCACTAATCCTTGTTTGATTATGATTGTTGCTTTATCTTGATTTTCCTCATTACCAAACAATTCAATATTGTCATAAAGCCATCTGTAAACTTCTTCCATCTCTTCTGCTCTAGCACTTGCACAAACAAGTTTCCTTGCTTTTGTAATATCTCCTGCTTTAAACAGTTCGACCATTTCAAGTTTCCAGTCAGCTTCGTTTTTATCGCTTTCGTTTGGTTTAAGAAGTTTGCCGTCTTGTGAATTCATTTGTACAGTATTAATACATTTACGTAAATCAGGATAACTTGCTTTTACATAAGTGTCAAGTGTATCTAAGTCTGGTTGTACACCTTCTGCAATTAAAATTTCTGCCACTCTTGCTGTAAATTCGTTTGTGTCTACTTTTGCAATATGAAAGCCTTGACATCTACTATGAAGTGCAGGAATAATTCTGTTTGGATAGTTACAAGTTAATATGAATCTACTTGTAGTATGATATTCTTCCATCACACCACGTAATGCCGCCTGTGCATTTGGACTTAAATAATCTGCCTCATCAAGTAGTACTACTTTAAATGGACCAAAAGGTATCATTTGTACAAAGTTTACAATTTTATCTCTTACATCATCAACACTATTTGTTCTACTTGCATTTATTTCAAGTACATCTAAGTCGTTAATTTCTAGTTCATTAAATAATAATTTTGCTAATGTAGTTTTACCTATACCTGCATTACCACTAAACAACAAATGCGGAATTGTCTTTTCTTTAATCCATTGTTGTACTTGTGATTTTTGGTGTTCATCTCTAAACACATATCCGTCTACTGTTTTCGGACGATATTTTTCTACCCAAAGTTCTTTCACTTATCTGCCTCCACTATCCTTGTTCTCAAATTAGTTGTACTAAAAGAGTGTTGTCTTTTATTATAGTACAATTCTATGTCTTTGTCAACACATAATTGCTTACCTGTGAACTCTTTTGTCTTATATTCTTCTCCAATAAAACGTTTATCAATTTTATATGTTAAAAGTATATCTTCAATTTCTTTTTCTGTAGCATAAGGGACAATTTGATCAATATATTTGCAACCTTCTAATTGCACATATCTTTCAAATACACTTTGGATTGGTTTATTTTTATCTGGGCGATCAATAGTTGGATCAGTTTGTACTCCTACTATTAAATGATCGCAATTAGCTTTTGCTTCTTTAAGCATAGCAACGTGTCCGGAATGGAACAAGTCAAATGAACTAAATGTAATGCCTATAATCAATGCGTTCTCCTTCCATCAAAAACACAAACAAAATATGCTCCTAATGGTCCTGCGTGTACTTTATGAAATACTCCATCTTCAATTAATACTACATCATTTTCTACAAATGATATTTCTTTATCGTCTAATTCCATTCTGCCACTGCCTTTAATAAAGTAATATACTTCTTCTTGTCCGTTGTGTTTATGTCCACTAGTAGACTTATAAGGTTTTAGATCGGTACTGCTTAAAACAAGATTTTTTAATGATGTATTATCTTTTACAATATATCTTTCATCTTCTTTGGCAACTTCTCCGCCAATATCTTGTATGTTTACCTTCATCTTTTATTGGCGCCACGTTCTTGTCCAATACCCATTAAAATCAAAACAACGTATAAAGGTATCCAATACCAAGTTGTTAAGTAACCTGTAATATGTAAGGTCATTAACACTATACCGGTTAGCCCAGTTGTTCCAATTCCTTGTAATTCAGTTGTTGGAAGTTTCATATATACTCCTATTTTGTATTATTATACAATAAAGATTAATAAAAGTCAAGCATATAATCCACTAAAAAGGAAAGATACACTAAAACGGGGAGTTACTTCTTTTGGTTTAATTTCTCTATGTAATGTTCGAGCGGGAAAGGCCACACATCTACCTGGTTTAAATTCTACAGTTTCAAAAACAGTTTTACCATCTCTTTGATAGAATTCTATTGGACTATCACCTTGTAACATATAATAGAATACCCAATTAGACTTGTCAGAATAAACCATTTTACCTGAGCCGTCATGATCATAAGGTTCGTCCATTGCAATCATATCAGGAAAGTGTTCTTCTGTTGACATATTTGTTTGTACATTTAATAAAGTTAAGAATCCTGCTTTTCCAAATATAGGAGGATTAATCTTTGCTTTTACATCATGACGTCTATAGTTAAATGCACACCATATAGCTTTTAATTCCCAAGGTAACTCGTTTAAATCGTGCCAAGTAGTATTAAATCCTTTTTGACTAAAAACAATTTTTTGATGTGGTAAAGCCGCCTCACATTGTTCACGTAACCAAACAGGTACAATATCGTCTATTACTATTATACTCACTTATGTCTCCTGTCTTGTTGCATTCCATGACTACCATGATCCATACCTGGTGCAATAGCTTGTTCTTGAATAGCTTGTTGTTCTTTTTTAAATATAGGCATAATAACTTGTCTGTCTCTTGCAAACTTAGAAGTTTTTCCACTAAAAATATAACCTATTGTTACTCTAGGACTTACTACTTTAGGTGGTAAACCTTGGTGTATAAACTTACTAGGAAATACTATACATCTTCCATCTTTATAATCTACTGAATGCCATTTATAACTATCTAACTCACCTTCGTGATTACTAAAATCATCTTCGTACCACGTTTCGTCTTTTGTTCTCATTTCGCCTTTTGCTTTTGCACGTTCTTTTGTCTTACGCATTTCTTCTTCTACTTCTTCTTGCGTAGCTTTTCCTTTACCAACTGCATCAGCCAACTCTGCAATACGTGGATTAATATGTTCTGGGTTATTACTCCAGAAGTCCATACCAGTATCTCCACATACAGAATAAACCATTGTATATGCTTCTGTGCCGTCATGAATATCTACATGAAGACCTCCTATATGGTCCTTAGTCGTCAAGTTAATTTGAATCTGGTTAAGCTGTATGTCACCAACATCGGGATCGATCTGGTGTTTTTGTTCTTCAAACGCCATCCATATTGCACGTAGTACCCATGGTGCGTCTTCTATTTCTTCGTGTTTCCATTGATCGCTAAAGAACTGATAACCTTGTGAAGGTCCTAATCCTCTATGTCCCCAATGTAGTGGAAGGTATGGTACTGTTTCTACTGCTTGTTGATGTAACCATTGCGGTATAACATCATCTAGTACTTTGATTTTTTCTAATTCGAGGTCCATGACAGTATTTAATCTGCCGTAATCTTATAGATCTCCGTCCTGGCGGTTTTCCGAATAATATGCATCAAATTCACCACCTGGATATCTGGATTTTAATTTGTTTACGTTCTCTGCTATGACGTCGTTAGGGTCCAAGCCAAGAGCACGGCAACTGTTAATCCAATACCAGATAATATCACCAAGTTCTCGTTTGCAATGAAATACAGTTTCATCATTAAGTGGTTTACCTTGGAAGATACATTTTTTAATAATTTCATTAAATTCTCCTGTTTCTGAAGATAGCCCTATACCACCAGTTAGTAGTAATGCTACATTAACATCTTTATTCTTAATATTCATTTCACCGAGCTTAGATATTAATGCTCCTGGTTTTCCACTTTCATCTGAAGTTACTTCAGACACAAAGTCTTGGTATTTGTTGAGGTCTATATTAGGCAAAGGATATCCTTTCTATTCTTCCCTAACGAAACTGCTAGGGTCTATTGTTGGCTGTGATAAATCTGTGTTAGTTCCAATAACGCCATCTTCTGGTTGTTCTTTTGACATTAATAAAACATCTTTAGTGTCAATTAGTCTAACCTCAATTTTTCCTAATTCAGGTTCGTCTAACATAACACCTCTACTCCAACGACCATGGTCTACGTAGATCCAATCACCTACTTCATAGTCATCTTTGTTAGTTGGTCCTTTGGCGTATACTTGACACCAACGAGAACGTATTCCACGTTCCTGTCCGTCGTCACTAGTTATAATGATACCGCCTTTTGTCTTACGTTCACCAAAGTTCATGTTGTATGCTAACACACGATCTTTGATAGGCCTAAGTGTTCCCTTCAGTTGAGGTTTGAGCTTTGGCCCAGCACCTAGTGTCGTTGCGTCCATTGACTACTTGTCCTTTTTTACAAAATTACCATCGGCGTCTTCAACCCAAGCTGTACCTGTTTCATCAGCTTCAGCATCGATTTCAGCCATCTCATCTACAGCTTCGTCCTTAACAACCTGTGGAGCAACTTCTTCTGCAACTTTTTTAACTGCATCTTTAGTTTCTTCATCAGCTTCTACAGTACCTTGTCCAGGTACTTCGTTCGGAACGGCTTGTGGATGATCTCTATAGTACTCACCTAAAACATCTTCACGTTTTTTAATGATCTTACCACCTGGGCCTAATTCATCACCACGTGCATTTACACGAGCATTTCCTACGGCTGGAGTAAGTTCATTTCTTTGACGTAGTAAATCCATATCGACTTGTTTACCTTGCATAGTCTTATATGTTTTACGTCCGCTTTGTTTTACTGCCATTTTCTTCTCCTAATTATATACGTATTTATCTAAGGAACTCACGCCAGTCTAGTCCAAACTGGATTGAGTTGATCTTGTGTACGCCAATCAAAAATAGTACATAACTAGCCGTACTAGATCCACGTCCTACACCCCATAATATATTGTTTTCTCTCATATAGCTTACCAAATATGCCATATATTTGAGCAAGTTAGTCATGTCACGTCTTTTAAATTCTTCTAATTCTTCAAATGCCCTATTCCATTCAGGACTTTTTGTAACTTCATCTACATCGTCATTTTGTAAGTGTTCCATTAGACGTGTAAGTATGTGTGTATTAATATCCAAATTTTTATATTCCTCAGGCATAAACCATTCACTTTGACATACACCGTCAAATGTTTTTTGGTCCACATCTAATGGAACATATTTTTTGAGTTTGTCTATACCATTTTCTTCTGCAAGTGTATTAAATTTTTCTATGTCATCATTTGGATCACATAATACAACATGACATTTATCAATATGACCTGTATAGATCATATCAATAAGATCTTTATTTGAAAATCGTGGTATTCCTAATTCGTCAGTTTTCATCAGCATTAATTGTATTTTACTTGATGTTAGTTAAAAAGTCAAGTATTATTTTACTCGATGTTAATTAATTTGTCAAGATCGTTACCTTTATGGTCTTTACCTTTTGCTCGTTTTTTCAATATACGATCTTTATACTCAAGTTTATACATATCGAGCAACAAATTTAATTGTGATTTGGTTTGTGGGTTTCTAGTTTGGAAGAACTTCTTAGTTAATAAAGTTATTTTTTGATCTAACTGTTCATCTGATAAAACCGAGGTATCTTCACCTAACGGATGATCCATAATACTTACCTATTAAGTAAATACGCCAACGTATTCAGCATACACAGTAGTACCACCATCGCTAGTCCAAAAGTCAACTACGACAGGGTTTACATTGGATTCAACAACGAACGGACTAGGCCAACCTGGACCTGTTTTAATAGTTCCGCCACCTGATGTTGCCCAAGTAACAGTTCTTGTTGTACTGTCACCTAGTGTATCTAATAATACTAATCTTATTTTTCCTACTTTATTTGCTGTAGGCCAATCTGCAAATGTAAGTGTTAACGAAGCACCTATTGTGAACGTTTGATAATTACCATTTGTAAAGGATACGTTTTGTGGACCTGTAATAGTTCCACCTGCGTATAATTTTGTAGTGTTTGCAATTAAGTTCGCACCACTAACATCATTACCTAGAAAGTCGTTACCAGCATTTAATTTAGCAGAGTTAGTTTGAAGTGATTCAATTTCACTCTTTGCCGCAGTAAAGTTATTTTTAATAGTATTGAAGTTATTTCTAAAACCCTGGGAATCGTTATCTTGTCCCGCTATCGGATATGTTGCGTCAATACCTGTACTGTCTATATTACTTGCCATTTTTGTTCCTCTCTAGTGTATATATTTATCCTGCTAAACATTAAAGCTGTAATTCCCGAATGGAATATATTGCTCGTTGCTGTTTCCTTTAGTATTGTCTATGACATATCTGTCAATTTCGAAGTCTAATTGACGGAAATCAAAGCCATTATTCTGGATATTTAACAGTATTTGAGCACTTGTTCCTGGTTTACAGTAGCATAGTGGAATAGCAGTAACATACCCTAATTCTTCTACTGTATTTGATTGTGCAGTAGACATCCATAGTGGTAAAAAGTTCTGTTCTGTAACTCCTACTTGGCTTAAATTAGCTCTCATATTAGTAATATTGCTTATGTATCTAGTTTGGCTGTTTGGATCACTAATTTTAACAGCATTACTTGATACTTTAATAGGTGTGTCATTTGGTCTAAATCTAAATGGATCACTTGATGTTGTAGCTATCTGAGCCGCCTGTAGTTCAGCACCTGTTCTTGTAGTTACGTTAATAATACCATCAGCGTCAATAACTATACTTCCACCATTTCTAGCCATAATGGCTACATCATTACCTAATGCTCTAACTAGAATAGTTTGACCAATGGAATTTGTAACCATGAATACTGCCAAGCCTGATCCTTCTTTAGAAGCGTCATCACTTGTTTCATATTCAACACTATCAACAGTAAGTTTTTTAGGATTTATAATAGTGTCTTTAGATCTTACTTTTGTAACACCTGATGTAACATCAACTGGGTCAATTACTTCAACATAAACTACTTCATAGATAGATGTTGTAGTACCTGCCTTTTTAGCAGTAGCAGTTTTTATAGAACCCATTTTAAATCTTTTTCTTTTGTGATTTAATCTAGTTGCCGCAATATATTCTCTAATCTCTTTTGTTTCCAATCCTGAGTATACCAACATCTTAACTTCTTTTTGTAAACCAAATTCTGGATCGTTTGGTCTATAAATTGAGCTGGGTGTAAACACGTTAGGATCACCAATGAAGTTGCTGTATGCAGACCTCTGTGTGCTTTTAAGAAGTGGTTTTACGTAGAGATTACTATACGTTACGTTGTCTGGATCGCTTACTACTATATTGAATTCTCTAGTAGTTGCACTAAATCCAAATCTATCTCTTGCTCGAATTGTGAATTTGAATTTTCTATCTGTAGTAGTTGTACCACCGTCCATACTAAAACTATTGTCATCAATAGTTGTTAAACCTAAAAGTGTACCACTAGCAAACTGTCTTACTTTACCTACAATTTCTCCATTGTAATTTAGTATAAGTCCTGGTGGTAAAGTTCCTGCTGTTATATCATAAAGTAAACTTGAGTCACTTACAGTTGTTGTTGCATTAACAGAAAACGTACTAATAAAGTTTGCATTAATACTACCAAGTGCCGCCGGAGTATTCCAAGTAATTGTACTTTCAACTTCACCTAATATTTTAACTGTAAACGTTTTTTGTTTTTCTGCTATTAAAGATTCTTTACTAATACTTGTATATCTTTTAGCTGATACAGTAAATTTATATTCTTTAGTTACCGCAGGCATATAAGGAACACGACCAGCAATTTCACCTGTAGTAGGATCTATAACCATTCCTGGTGGTATTGTACTTGCACTACCATCATCATTAGTTGCTTGTAATTCATATGACATAACACCTACTAGTGTTTCAGAAACATAAGTTTCTAAAAATATTGTTACGTAGTTGTTTGCTCTTTTGTAACCTAAGTCTGCTGGAGTTAACCAAAGCGGAGTTCTTAAGTATGTGTTATCAGCAGTAAATAATCCTGTACCTATTTGCATAATAGTATTATCTGCACGTAGGAAATCATCTCCAACTAAAAATATTTGAAACTTACGTTCTTCAATAGTATCGCCATCACTTACACTTACAGTAAATTCATATATTCTGTTTAATTTCTTAGGACTTTGTGTAGGTATTGCGTAGTCATAACCTTGTGTGTCATAGTAGTAACTTTCAAAACCATTTGCACTTCTCATACCAAAGTCAAACGCAAATGAATCGTATTGTGCCATATCATAATAGCCATTACCACTTCTTTCGTCTAATGCCATAATTGGATCAACGATACCAACTAACTTACCATCTGTGGTTAGCGTTATTCCTGGAGGTAGCGTACCATCTCCATCTGATATAAAGTATTCTAAATTTTGTCCTGTTGGTAAATCTGCATCAATGGCAGATAATTGGAAGTCTACTATACTATTATCTAGTATATAAAAACTGTTATTAGGTCCTAATGGTAACTTACCTGCATTAGTTGTCCATACTGGTTTATCAGGTCCTTGTATTTCAATTTTGTATGTTCTATCTCTAGTACCATCATTATTCTTTGCTCTTAAAACAAATTCGTAATCTGTATCTCTTGAAACTTCAAATGGCGTACCTACAATCTTGTTATCTTGTAAACGCATACCTGGTGGAAGTTCTCCACTTATAAGTGTAATGATATCTGTGTTTAAATTAATTTCTGTAACAGAACCAAATTCTAAAAATATATCTGGAGCACTTGTAGTTGTATAACCTAAATAGTTACCAACAATAGTTCTCATATAATCTTCAACACTATGTCCAGCACTAGTTTTATAATGAATAACTGAACCAGCTAGATAACTGTAATAATAAGTTCCTGATACACCATAAAATATTCCTCCAGCATCTGGAATAATTGCTCCTGTGTAACCTTGTGATTTTGCTACTTGGTATACACTATCTTGAGCTTCTAAAAATGAATACCCAAATGCGTGTGCCCCACCGGCATAAGGAATAGTTGCATCTGCTGTACCTTGTATGTTTAAAAATCTTCTTGGCTTTATAGGAGTCTTTGCAGTATTGTATTCTGCTGATGTAATACCTGTTTCTCCTGATGGAATATAAAATGTATCGTTTCTAAACATAGGATCAAAAAACTGTGAACCTATTGTACATATACTATCTAAAGCTACATCATCTATTTCTACGTATGCTCTATTAGCCAATGCCGCACCGTTACTAAATCCAACTAATCTAATCTTACCACTATCAACGTTTGAATAAAATTTTAAGTGTGTAATTAAATCTTTTAAAAATTCTATGTCTGGTGCTTTTGTTGTTTCGTGTGCAACGTTCCAAGCATTGTTATAACCTGTTGGTGCTATAAGAATATGATCACCTAAATAGTTTTGCCAATCGTTAATTTCATTTGCACCATTACCACCATCACCATGCAATAATATTGCAACTGGAACACGTTTATTTGTTAATGCAGGTATTGTTGGAATTCTAACAGATATAGGATATGTGTAAGTTGTAGCTACACCACCTTGTGTCCAAGTTTTAGTAATTGAAATAGTTGTACTATTTTGTATTCTACCTTGAGCAGGTAAACTGACAGATGTTTGTGCAGGGTCAAACCCTGTTCCACTCGCTGATCCTGGAGCAATAGGTAACGTGATAGAAGTAGTAACTCTTTCTTGTAGAGTTCCTAGTTTATATCCCGAATTTTGTGTCCACTGTGGTACTGCCATCTTAAATCCTTCACTTTACAGTATTTATCGGATCTTGGTGGCTATTAAAATGCTCTTTGTTGTTTTGTGCTAGGTCCAACAATATATGGGTATACAGGCTGTAAACTTGCGTCTACAGTTAAGTGATAACAATATGTTCCTGATGTATATTCTGGGGTTTTTTCAAATCTACCATTATACTCATCTAGTTTACCAGTACCAATTTGATATTCATGATCGTTAATAAACGTTCCTGCTGTTTTGGCACCATACAAGTATCCTCTACCTGTTGGTTCTGTTGAGTAATATTGATAAGAGCTTGTCATTCTAACTACTGCTGATGCTGGATCATTGTAGTCTGAATAACCATAAGGTCCGTATATAGGATAACCGTCAAAACAATATCCTATAATTTTACTGTGTCCGTCTGCGTGTCTAAAGTGATCTCCACTAAAGTTACTTCCTGTGTAATAAGTTGCCGCCGGACTTGCTCCTGTAACCATTGCTGTATTCCAGCCTGCACTAGCTTCACTTGAACCTGTTGGTAAGTTTAATATCATACCTGACATATAGTGATACTGTCCGCTGATTTCTGGCCATCCCCCTGCGTCATCTCCTCCGTAGTTTGTTCTAAACTGAACTGCATTATATTCAAAGCCTGTTCCTGGTGCGTCTGAACTTGGATCTAATCCTGGAGGAACTGCACCAACTCCTGCTGATGGACTATAAAATACAACACCGTTGTTGAAAATTCCTAATGGTGTAAGAGCTGTAACCAACTGTGGGTTACTAGTATTCTCTCCACCTCTGTATGTAAATGAATAATTATATGATTGTGCCGATGCCACATTCGCACTTGGCGAAAAAGCATTATTGCCAAAAGGTTTTCCAAATTGAGCTGGATTAGGTAAACCGTTTGATGTTATTGTTAGTGTTGCCATTAGCTTATTACTCCTGCGTCAAATGATCTTGCATCTGGCGACATTATGCCACCAAAGTCGATGTCAGTTTGATATATTAACCAATCTGATAAACCTCTAACGTCATTGCTCATTTGACCAAAGTCAAAACCAGCTGTGTTAGGCTCAATGTTTCTAATATCAACACCGTAAACTAACCCTGAAACGTTACCAGTTAATGCACCGTTAAAATTACTTGCTGTAAGTGTATTTACATTAGAAATATCATTTCCTAATGCGTTTAGATTTCCACCTAATTCGGGTGATGTATCTGACTTAACTTCAGCATTGGAATTTACTGATAAAACATTTCCGCTTACACTTGTACTAGCACCTGTGCCACCAAATATATTTAATGTTTGCCCGTCTGCTAATTGCATACTTCCTGCATCAGAAACAACGTTTAATTGTTGTAATCCGCCAGTAGCATTAATAGTAATTCCTGTTGTAGAACTAGTTAGTGTTACATTAGAACCTGATACTAGTTTCTTTAATTGTAAAGCTGACCCTACTTTTTGTGCAAAAACACCTTCTCCAGTGTTTCCTAAATTAGATACAGTAGTTGACTCAGGTGAACGAAGATCTAAATCATCAAAGTTTTGATTAACTTTAATAAATGCTTCACGCAGATCATCACCTGTTCCGTCGTTTGCTAGTGTTCCTATGTTTATTGTTTGTAAAGCCATATCTTATCCTATACTGTATTTATCTATTGGTCATTCCCACTAGTGCCTCTAAATTTTAATGGATTTGGGCTATTATAAGGCCAATACGCCATTCTATTTGGAGCACCGTATAAACGTGGGTAACTGTTACCATAACTAAAACTTTCTGCTGTACCTGAATCGTATATTTGTCCTTTTAACGAATGATTTTTTAAAAAGTCTTTAAATTGTTGTGCAGTTCCACCTGGGTTTGCTTGTAACCATAAAGCACCCATTCCTGTTATTTGTGGAGCCGCCATACTAGTTCCGCCAATCTTAGCCATATAATGCGTAGAACTTCCTGGGTATAATTCTTTACTGCCATATAAACTTACTTGGCTAGTTGCACTAGAAATATCATCACCTGCGGCAATAATATCTATTCTTGGTCCACGTTCACTATCTGATCTAACTTTTTCTTCTGTTCCGTATTGTTGTGTGTCCATATTTGCTACCCATAAAGTATCTTCACTATGTGGTGAACTAGGACGATTGTAATAAATTTCTAATGCTCCATACGAAGCTGTTCTATAATAACTGTTATAGATATCACTACCGTATTCACCTGATCCTGCTACTCCATACGCACAAGGGTGATATGCGTTACCGGCCGCTTTGACACAAATAATACCTGCGTCTGTTAATTGTTGTTGTTCAACATCATTAGAACTACTTACTAAAGGGTGTTTACTTCCAGTCATTCCGTAGTTTACTAATGCACTTGAATAATTTTGTGCTGTGATACCTTGATCAACACCTTTGTAATAAACGTGTGTAATTTGTCCGTTAAGAGAATATGTACTAGAATAACCCCAACTTTGATTTACAATAGTAGGACGTCTAAATCCTGTGTTAGGATCAATTGGCTTTTTCAAATGCCATTCTCTAATAACATCATAAATGTCATTCATATTCATAGCCGCCGTACCACCAAATAATCTTACAGAATAAAGTGTTGCATTTTTGGCCCAACCGTATGTCTTACCTGCGGCAATACCACAACAATGACTTCCATGAGCACCTGCGGCATTTGAATCTGTATAATTATTTGTATAAAAGTTTGCTGGCATTGTACCTGCTACACCTGATGCCGCATACCAATCTATTTGTTGAAATCTTGTTGTACCATTAGCATCTTCCCATTCAGGATGTCCTGTTGGATCAACACCGTCATCTTGTATAACAATGTCAACACCTGTTCCGTCTAATGTGTAGTTGTAATCTCCTGAAAAAGTAGTACTAGCCGCTTGGTCTGTTTGCCAAGAATCTCGTATGTGTCTATACAATCCCCAGTTCTTATCATCTTGGTTAGCAGTTGTTGTTCTTTGGAATTGTGCAGTTTGCGTTTCAAAAAGTTCTGCATATTGATCTATGCTTGAAGCTTCTACGTCTAAAATTCTTCCGTCAGCTTTTAATTTTTCAGCTTCTTCTGGTTCAAGCATATAACAAGTAATTCTATTGTTAGTTGCTTTTGCGTGTGAAACATCACAAGTTCTATCAGGAATAATATTTGAGTCAACACTTGAATCACCTGAAGTGTCTTTTTGTAGTAACTGATCTATTTCTGCAATATCAGTTCCTTTATTTGTTATAACTCTATATTCTTCTTGTGCCATTATAAATTACCACCTAACGTAAATCCATCACGTCCTGTTGTATCTAAACCTTTTTTCTTACTAAAAGTTCTTTTAGTTGATTGACCTAAGTATGCAATTCTATTAGATGTTGCATCTGGACTCATTAAATTTCTATTGTTATTAAAGAAAGTAGCTGGTGTACTTTCGTCTACTGAACCTTGATATAATAATCCTTTAAGACTATTCTTATGCCACCACTCTCTTAATTGTGCTGGAGTAAATCCTGGATTTAGTTGTAATACTAAACAGCTCATTCCTGCTACATTAGGAGTACTCATTGATGTTCCACTTAAATTAAGAACTGCTGTTGAACTTGTATTATACGCACTAACAATATTTGTACCTGCCGCATATACATCAACTCTTGGTCCTTTATCACTTCCACTTTCACAGGCTTCTGAACTTGAATACAATGCACTATCTAAGTTACCACAAACAATAGTGTCTGGTCCAATATTACCTGCACCTCTGTTGTAGTATATAGGATTACCTGCTGTAATATTACCTGAGCTTACACTTCTTGTAATATAGTTATTGTAATCTACATCTCCTTCGTAACATAATTTTTGTCCTTGGTTACCTGCACTCTTATGATAGTGTACACCTTCGTCTTGCATTTCTTCTACTTCTGCCATCAAGTTATAAATCTGTGCATTGAATCTATTTGAACCATCTCCAAGCATTCCGTAGCTAGAACTTTTAACAGAGCCTACACTTGATCCTCTAAAATTAATATCTGTTATATTAGCAAAATAAGATTTGTAACCCCAACTTGCACTTACTACTGTTGGTCTTTTAAAACCTGTTAATGGATTAACATTTTTTGCTTTGTGAAATTCTTTAATAGCATCAAACCAAGCACTTTGACCTATAGCTCCCATATCTAAACAATATATGTTTGCATTCTTGGCCCAGCCATAAGTTTTACCTACTGCTGTTCCGCAACAATGTGTTGCGTGATAGTTTGATCCTGAACTGTTACTATAATCTATAGTTGGTAATGACCCCATGTTAGGAAGTGTGTTCCATTGAAACTGTTGTAAACGACTATTGCCGTCTTTGTCTTGCCATTCTTCGTGATCAAATCTAAATTTATTTTCTTGGTGTATATAATCAATACCTGTACCGTCTAAATGATAATCGTATGTTCCTGCTAGGTCACTAGTTTGTGCACCAGTTCCCCATGGATTAGTTTCTACTATGTGTCTTTTGAAAGCCCAATTATCTCTTGAAGTAGATGTGTTATCTCTAATAAATGTTCCTGACTGTTCATAGTCTAACCATTCATCGGACCATACTAAAGGTTCGTTAACACCACCTACTCTTGAATCTTTTAATAATGCTGTTGCTTCTTCGTCTGTTAAAGAAACTTCTAACATACGTTTACTGCTTGGTCTAGTGTTTACATTGTCTACTACTCTATCTGGAATATCAGTAATAGATGTTGAAGTGTTCAGTTCGTTTAAAAACTGTTCCTTATCTACTCCCTTTTTTAATGAAACGACGTAGTGTTTCTCTGACATAGTAACTCCTAGACTATTGTTAAGTTACCTACCATGCCTGCGTGAATTGTACACTGGTATACCAATGACGTATCACTTGCTTCATGTGGTACTGTGAATATCTGTGTTCCTGTTGTTGATCCGCTAACACCTTCTGTAAATGAACTTCCACCTGCGGCTGTTCTAATTGCAAATGGGTGTGATGCTCCAGTAGAGTTAACAAAAATATATGTAGCACCTTTATACAATGTAAAGTCTGGATTATCTTTTGTTGATTCTATTCCAGGTCCTGCAAATCTATATGAACTTGATCCATTAGCTGAAACTGTGTAGTAGTAAACTGGTCCTTGTGTTGCCGCCCAAGCACTACCATTGTAATAAACCATATCACCTGCGGCTGGTGTACTTATACTAATAGCTGATAGTGAATCGTTAACCCAAGCACTACCATTCCATTTTAAATATTGTCCTGAAGCTGGTGTTGTTATAGTTGCGTCTGCAAGATCATCAAGGTCCATATTACCACGTGTAATAGTAATGTTACCTTCCGTATCACTTGAAGTTGTAATACCTGTTCCACCTGCAATCTTAATTGACTCGTTGCTGTTAACAACTTTCATTGAAGAGTCATCAGCACCTATGCTAAAACTAAATTGTGCTCCTGCACCTTTCCAAGTACTTCCATTCCAAAATACCATTTCATTGGAATTTGCATCATATATTAAATCACCTGGGTTACCAGTTAATCCGTTAATACCATCTTGATCGTAACTTCCTAATCTTAAAGGAGTTCTTTGTAATACAACGGCATTCGCGGCATCAAATATAATGTTACTTGCACTAGTAAATGTTGGAATACCTGTTCCTGAAGTTTGTATTGTATCAGCTTCAATAGTTGTTGCTGTTACAGTAGTTGCATTTATATTAATTGTTGTTAGTGTATCACTTGTTTTATTATAAACTAAACCTGCGTCACCACCAAATGTGCTACCACCATCATTGAATTGTACCTGTGTATCAGAACCACCTGGGTTACCTGCTCCACCGCCACCTGTTGAATTAATTGTAATTGTATCAGTGCCGTTATCAGTAGTAATTGTTACGTTTGTACCTGCAACTAAAGTTAATGTATCTGTTGTAGTATCTGCTGTAACTGTACCTTGTCCTGCTACTGCTATATTCTGGAATACGTTTTGACTTCCTCCGCCACTTTGAGCGACCCAACTTAATACTCCAGCACCGTCTGTTTTTAAAACTTCATCAGCATTACCATCACCGTCTGGTAAAATAAATGTTGTATCAGTTGTTAGTGTTGCTGGTGCTCTAACGGCAGTATAGTTTCCGTTGTCACCTGCATAGTATCTAGTTTCTGCGGCACTTGCCATTTTAAAGTGTGTGCCAACATTAATTTCACTTGTTCCATTATCTAATGTACCAGTAACATTTACGTTTGTTGCATTTAAAGTTGGTACTACTAAAGTATTTGTACTTGGATTATAATTGAAGTTAGCATCTGTTCTAGCTACTTGTTGAGCTCCGCCTTCAGTTCCAACAAATACTGGAAACTGTGCCGCCGCTGTTGAATCAGTAGTTACTGAAACTGTCGCCGCGTCTACATTGTTTAATGCACGAGGTCTCCATTCATTACTTGCCGCTACCCAACTTAAAGCATAATCATTTTGTGGTGTAATTGTTGTAGTGTTTACATCATTTAAATCACCAATGTTACTAATTGAACTTGATACTGTTCCTGGTTCCCATCTACTTTGTGCATTATCCCAAATAAGTGCTTGTCCGTTTGTTGCACCTGTTGTAAAAACATCGTTAATGTCACCTAAATTTAAACTTGAGGTAATTGTTATTTTACCTTCTGCATCTGAGGCAGTAGTTATTCCGCCGCCACCTGCAATTTGTAAAGTTTCACCGTAGCTAATATTTCTTACTGTTGAATCGTCTGCCGCTACTTGTACTAATGTTCCACTACCACCTTCGTTTGCTAAAGGTATCCAATCTCCGCTATGTGCAAAGTAGGCTTTACCTGTTGCGTGTACGTGTGCAAACATACCATGATATGTTGCCGCACTTGGTAAATCATTAACAGTTGCAAATACGTTTGAGAAGTAAACTTTACCTGTTGAATTAAAATCTCTAGCAGTAGTTCCGCCTCTAGCTAATACTGAATCAATAGTATCTACTTCTGTTACAGTAGTTGTAAATTTAAAAGTTTGTGATGCATGATCGTAATAAACAACTTTTCCATCATCACCTGCACTTGGTGTTGAAAAGTTATGTAAACTTTGAACAGTCGCCGCTTGTATACGTGCATCTGTTCTTGCATTTGAAAAGAATAAGTTAGTTACACCTTCAGCTATTTGATCTGAAGTTGTTCCTGCCGCCAAGTATCCTACATCATTAGCAAATGAACTTAATGCACTTGGTACTGTAGGTATAACTGGTTTATTAGTTAAGTCGTTATAATCACCACTGAACGGATTGTTAAATGATACGTTGTTAATTCTTACGTCTGTTGCGTTTACTGTTCCTACGTTAGTAAGACCAGATCCGCCAAGATCTAAATTATCACCGACTGGTAATTCTTTAATCTTTTTATCCGTTGTATCTACTACTAGTGGTATTCTATTTGCCATTTTGTTTTCCTACTAACATATTTATAGTGCCGCTATCCTTGTTTTAAAGTCAGCGAAATCTGTACTTGCCGCCACCTCTGTTTTTAATGTTGTTAAAGTAATTGTTTCAGCAGTTAAGTAACCAGCACCGTTTGTTAACTGATTATTGTTTGTTGGTATAGTTGGTACACCACTCAATACTGAGAAAGGAATAGTATTACTAACACCATCAATAATTACTGTTGAATCATCTCCTACAACTGAACCTTTTAAATTTCCTACAATGTTTTGTGCTGTAACTGTACTTGTAGCATGGTTAACTATTACAGTTGAATCTGCACCTATAACATCTCCAATGATACTTTGTTGTATTGTAGCACCACCTTGGTTTGAAACACCTAACTGGCCTTCAGCAACAATTAGTCTTGTGTAAATGTCTGTAAAGTTATTCTGTGCTTTAGTAAAGGCTGTTCTTATTGGATCGCCATCGCCTTTGTTAGCACTAGAACCTATGTTTATATTTTGCTGTGCCATTATACTCTACCTACTACCATTTCAATTACGCCATGTCCAGGTTCGTTATGATCCTGTAATGCTTTACCAAGTACTGTTCCTACTTTAGGATCAACACCTTTTGATGCGTGTCCTGGTACACTTGAAGTTACTAGCATATCACCTTTTGATATCATTCCTGCTACTTTAACTTTAACTCTACCTGTTAATGCAACTGGAGTAACAAACTCACCTTCTTGTGTTGAGTTCATTAAGTAAGCTGGATGTTCTGAAACAACCCCTGCTACTCTTGTATCCTTGTGCATTGTGTTTTGTGTTACTTCTTTATCTCCACCAAATATAACAACTGTACCTACTTCGTACTCTGCATCTGCTTCATAATTCTCTGCCAAGTCAGCATATTGAGCCTGTGTTGCTGTACCACTGAATGTTGTTGCGTAAACTGTATTCCATTTTTTCAAGTTAGTACCTAAAGTATAAGTGTTATCTATACTTGGTATAACTGCTGTTGATGTTGCTGTTAATACTGTTGCTCCATCGGCCACAAGTGAAATTTGTCCTGCCGCACTATAACCTGTATTAGCACCTATACTAACACCTGTTGAGTTTGCATCAAGCTCGCCTGGTGCTTCAACAAATGAACTGTGTATCCAGTCAACTGCTAATCTTGATTCTCCTGCCAACGCCGAGTTAGCCTGGAAGTTACCTTCTGTTACGCCTGTTGCTCCAATGTTAACACTTCCTGGAATTGCTACTGTTGGAGTAACTGTACCAGATGCTGTCATAAACTGTGCCGCACCTGGAGTTGTAAATTGTACTTCTGTACCTGCTGTGTCAATAATTAAGTAACTATCAACTTTTAGTCCTTGCATTGATGCATTTCCACTTGCATCTGTTTTAACTAGAGCATTCGCGGCACCTGTTGTTGAAACTGTTTCAATAACACCACCACCTTCTGCAATAATAGTTGCAAATGGTACTTCAGCAACGTCACCTGTACTAGAGTCACCTGCGGCTCTACCTAATACTGTTCCGTCTGCTATATTAATAATTTTCTTATAATCTAATGCACCATGTTGAATAGTTGCCCAACCGTCTGTAGTTGTAAACATATCACTATCTAAACTAACAACACCTAAATCATTCTGTGTAATTCCTGTTGCGTTAGCTCTAGTAGTTGCCGCATTTAAATTTAATTTACTTTGTGCAATCGCGGCGTTTGTATTAACGTCTGCGTTAACAATACTGTCTGCCGCTATTCTCCAGTCAGCTGTTACAGTAGTTTCAGCTCTATCAACTACTAAACTAATGTCTGAGTCAACGTGTGCATCTGCTTGAGCCCATTCTAATAATGGACCGTATCTAACTTGTCCTGTAATACCACCTGCTTGTTGACATATATCAGCTGTTGTAAATATATTTGAAACTGCTGTATAAATTAATAAGTTTTCTGCTGTACCGTTACGTGTAATGTTTTTAACTTCTACAATAGTACCTGTTGCATTTGATACACTACCAGTTATTGTTGCTCCAGCAGTAAAGTTTCCACCACTTGCTGGTGCTGTAAATAATCTGTATTTGCCAGTTGTTACAAGTGCTCTATTACCTGCTTCGTTTTTAGTTTCAACATCAACTAGTTCTTTAACAGTATCACCTGCTATAATTAAACTATCAACATAAGATTTAGTAGCGGCATCTTGATCACTAGTTGGATCACTCATGCCTGTTATTTTGTTACCACCCATCGGTATACTTGCCGTTGCGGCAGTTGTACCATCTCTTGCTATTGCACCTGGGCCTATTGCTCCAACTGTTACTGGATTACCAGCATGGTCGAAACCTAATCTTTTATTAACATATCCTCTAACTGCTGATTCAGTTGGAACAGCATCAGTGGCATTATCAACCATTGTATCGTCAGCACTAAATTCACTAACAACAACACCACGTTTAAATCCTATACCGTCCAAGTTACTTAAAGCAATTGAAGCCGAGAACGTAACTGTTCCTGTACCTTGGTCTACTGTAAAGAACTTACCAACTCTAAAGAAACCATCTTGGTCAGTACTTACATAGAATACTCTACCTTTATCTCTTTCGTCAGTTTCTTTATTTTGATCTTTTGTTTGTGTTGCTGGACCAAATGTACTGTTAGGGAAGTTACTAGTATTAAATCCACCAGTACCAATATTTAAGAAGTCGTGTCCTGTTGCTCTGTTAGTTGAAATGTTAACAGTAACGTTACCACCTTCACCTGCTGGTAAACCAGCTCTTAATGTTACAACAGAGTTTGTATTTCTTACTGTACTATGAATACCTGTTACTAAACTTGAACTGTTAATTTCTTTTCCTGCAACGTCTGTAATTGCAATAGTACCAAAGCCAGTTCTTTGTGTGTATCCTGTAATTTTGTGTGTCTTACCATCCCAGACAAATATCATATCACCTGAGTTAAGTCTATCTTTTTGTGCTTGTGATGTAATTGTAACAATCGCGATAACATCGTCACCTGCTGTGTTACCCATTGTAGTACCACCAGCACCTGCATAAGTTCCTAAGGCCGCGTTAGTGTTATCAACAACAAGTTTAATATAATCATATGGACTATCAAATCTAATGTGTTTAACACCAGATGATAAAGTGTTACCTAATGCATCTGTAGTATTAAATGCTAATGTTCTGTATACTCTATCTGATTCATCAAATACTAAAGCTGAACTTGGTCTTGTTGTTTCTGCACTTACACCACTAAATTGGAATGAAGAACTTGATCTTATCATTACCTTCTGGTCGTTTGCCAATACTGCTTTAAGTCCTGTTGAACTTGTAGTGTTAGCACCAGTTGTTGCCAAGTTTAATTTGTAAACTGTATTACTTCTTTGTCCTGTTGGAGGTGAACCAGGTTGTGTTGGCTCTTCAATAGTTGTAATTTCGTATCTAGTTGTAGCAATTAATCCACCGTGATCGATTTCAACTTCTGATCCAACTAATGGAACGTATTCTGTATCGTAAACATAAATGTATAATTGGTCAACAGCATGATCAAATGTTGCACCACCATCGTCAAAGATTTTAGCAGTCTGTACCATGTTATTATCTGAAACAATAACATCTGCAACTTCATTTGGATCTGATCCTGTTGATACAAGTCCGTAAGTACCATAAGCATTAGAACCGTTTAATGATCTAATCTCTGATCCTGAACCTGCAAAGTAAGCCACTTCATTGTAATATGTAAACTGTGATACAAGCTCTGACAATGCTGTATTAATTGCAACTGTACCATAACCTAAATCGTTAACCTGTGTAAAGTCATTTGCCAACATACTTCTGTTACCTGAAGTTTGACAAATAATTGTTAATGGAGTAGGTCCTACGTAACCACTACCACCACCTGACGTTGGGTCAAGTAAGAATGTAGCACTTCCGTTTGCTTGATCGTAATTTGTAACTGCATTAACTTGATAACGTATACCATCTATATAGAATGGAGTTGGTACTTGAGGTTTCTTAAGTCTTAAACCTTCACCTGTTTCACTTTGTACGTTAATACTAAATGCTGTATTTGTACTTAAAATTTTAGCTCTTAAATTACCAACGAAACCGTCAATAAACATACCACCTGCAAAACGTTTCTTGTTAATGCTTTGCGTAAATGATGCACAAGTTTGTGCGTATGGAGATTTAGTTAAAACAGATCCTTCTGGATCTAGTACCATCATAAATCCACCATGACCTTTAACAGTTAAGTTTCTAATCATAGTTGCGTCATTCATTAAGAATACGTCCATGTCTTTGTTATTCTTAGCCGCACTTGAACTGTTTGTATGATCTGTTAAGTAGTGGTAACCGTAACTGCTTGACTCTAATGTTCCTAATTGTGTTAAGCCACCTGTAATAACACCAGTCAATAATGTCATTAATGTGTTTACTTTAGTTTTAGCCGCCGCTTCACCGTTTGTTGAATCTATAGTTTGTGTTGTTACACTTTGTAAAGAACTATATGCCGCGTTATCTAAAATAAAGTCATGTACAATAGTTTTTGTTTGGTTTAATGCCGCAACTGTTTGTGCTTCTGCACCTGGTACTTGTGAAGTTGCACCTACGTAATATCTTCCTGCGTTATCATGAGTCTTTTCATTACCACCCCATTTAAGGTCGTACATGATACCGTCTAAAATTAAACCTGTATCTCTTTCACATTTCTTTTTGTCGTATGTAAAGCCAGACCATATACCTGCCGCACCGGCAATCTGTGCCTCGATCCAAGCAATAGTTTCATCTTTAATATATTCTTTGTTTTGCACTTATTAATGCGTATGCAAATGGATTAGATGAAGCTTTTAAATCAATTGAATCAAATTCTGGCTCTCTGTAAAAGTACTGATTTTTCCAAACTGATTCTGATACGCCATCAATCGGCATAATGTGACAACGTCTGAACTCATCACCTTTAAGTGATACACCGTCCATAAGTCTAATTGGAAAGTGTTCGTAGTATGTGCCTGATTCAATGTGTATTGTAATATCTTTTTTAGATATTTTTGAACCGTATGTTAGTTCTTCACCTACTGAGTAAGTTAACGGTTCTAATAATTCTAATGTTAATGTATCGTGTGTTGCACCTGCTGTAATACTTACAAGTCTACCAACTGCTCCAGAAGTTTTACCTACAACAAGTTTACCTGGAATTAAGTCTTGGTTACTTGAAATGTTTTGATCTACATAACCAGTACTACCATTTGATATTGTAATTGACCATGTGCTACCTTCAACAAGTTGTGGTGCACTTGCAATAGTTGGACCTGTAATAATTGTTGAAATAATATCCCATTTGGCCGCTGTTGCTGTCTTACCTACGTTATCAACAACTTGTGAATTGTCAATAGTTTGTGTATGTATTTCTGGATATACTTTATTACCTAGTGTACAGTTCCAAGTTATGTTTGCTAACTCAATAATGTTACCTGTTACTGCACCGTGTGGTGTAGCAGTTGTAATAGTAATTACACCAGATTTGTTATCGTAAGTTGCTCCACTAATGTTATGTGATTGTGAATTAAATGTAACAGTACCACCACTTACATAAGTGTGAACATATTGATTGCTACCTACATTAATTGTAAATGATGTTGGACTTAAACCAATTGTTCTTACTGCATACTTGCCTTGATAACTAGTTGCTTCTGTTGTGTTGGCAATAACTTTTGCGTGTAAGGCCTTAGCAAATGTAATAGCCGCTAAAGTTTCTGTTCTTTGCGATTGTCTTGCTTTTTGTCCACTTGCTGAACTGTAATATCTTAAACCTGCATTTCTACTGTGATAGTTTGCAGTTGTACCATCAAGCATATCAAGTACAATACCGTTTGCTATTTTAGTAATATCGTTTCTACATTGAGCTCTGTCAAACAAGTAGTTTGGATAAGTTACGTTTAAGTAACCTATTGTTTCTTCTCTAATGTATGCTAGGTTGGCATCTGTTAAAACTTTTACTTCTTCGTAACCACTTGAACTTGTAACACCAGTTGTTGCTACCGTAGAGTTACTTGCACCATTGTTATATGTAATTGTTTGTACATATGGTCCTACTGTTGTAGGAGAAGTTTTAATAATCTCTTCTGCTTTAGCCGCCGCGGCCGCTACTGATTTATAAGCATAGTTCCAAGCTCTACCTTCACTACCAATTGGCACGTTAGCCATTGTGTCATCACCTTTGGTGCTAACAAATAAGTTTGTAGCTGAAGCAAATGCTGAATTGTCTACGTAAAATTTCGTAGCCGCTTGTCTATCTGTAATTCCGTTTGGTTGTCCTGCACCTGCAAATGATCCTGGGTGGTCATTTAAGTACAATGCACCAGTCATTTCGTCACCTTGACGTCTAACTACTGATGTTCTTGGTAATGCTTCTGATGTAATCCAATACCCTTGTAAAGTATCGTCATAATCAGCATCAGTCATTGTCTGTGTTCCAGACCCTCCTGAAGCTACTACTCTTACTCTAGTTCCATCGTCATTGTTTTGTGCTTCGTCTTTTGTTGTGTGTAAACTTAATTCAGTAGTTCCAACAAATCTTAGATAGTAAGTTGTTCCTGTTGTTAAGTTTGTTGCATCTGTACCTGTTGATTTGTACTTGTATGCAATACCATTTGAAGTAGTTGTAAATCCGTGTGCTGATGATGTAATTATATTACCATTTGAATAACTTCCAATAGTAAATGTATAACCTGTTGCATCTGCTGGTTCGCTTCTAACTCTAATTTGTCCTTGAGCACCTGGAGAACCAGTTGAAGTTAAGTATCTTGCATCTGCATAACCTTTAGAAATAAGTAGGTCATCTATTGTAAAACTTGTTCCGTGTGCAGAGTTAAGTGCATTAATGGCCGCTTGTGAAATGTTAGTGTTAGCAATACCTTGGTTCGCCGCATTAAGTGGACCACCTAAACTTGGTATACCATCTGTACTAATAACTGAACCACTGTTTGTAATTGTAATTGCACTAGAGCTTTGTGTAACAGTAATACCTGTTCCACCTTGTAATGCTTTCATTTCAAGAGCATCACCCGCCGCATTAACTTGAGGTACTGTGTTGGCTACTAAAGTATCAGGAACATCACTTAATGCTCTAAATGATATTGAGCCACCTTGACCAAATACTGCGTATAGTTCTGTAAAGTTTTCGTTCGCTTTACGAAACGACTCTCTTATACTATCACCAGTACCGTCATTACCCTCTACACCAATGTTAATTATTTGCTTTGACATTTACTAAAATCCTACACTTTCACCACAACCGCAACTAGATGTGCTTTTGGGGTTACTAATTTGAAAGTATGATCCAAATACTTCTTTCTTATAATCTACTGTACTTCCTAATAGATACATAACACTTGCTGGATCAATAGCAAAAAGACCGTTATCTAGTTTAATTGTTTCGTCGTCCTTTTGCACGTTATCTTCTAAACTCCATTCATATTGAAAACCTGCACAACCTCCACCTTTCATAGCTAGTCTAATAGCCTTCTTTTTGTGGTTCTTAAGCATATCTACCATATGCTCTCTTGCGTTTGTCGTTAGATCTACAATTGACATATCATCTCTCTTTCTTTTATTTATCCTATCGTTTATAATCCGAATGTAATTACATAAATATTAGTGTTATGTTTTTAAGAACTGAACGCAAGATACAATACTTTTTACGTAAAGGCAAAAAAGGTCAACACCATACATATAAACGTAAAAAAACACTGGTAGTCTTTAAGTGTGACGACTGTCATGCAGAATTTATTCGCGATAAGGGTAAAGTAGACCCTAAAAGACTGGCAGATGATTACAGTCACGTTTGTCCTAAATGTGATCCTAAAAGATTTGCACAAAAAAGAGGCGTTGAACAACGCAAGAAACTAAATTTAAGAATAGATTCAGACACGATTGATATTAGTAAATTGTAATACCAATCGGTCTAAATATTTTTATGGATTTAATGGATTATCTTTCTCTTTTCCAAAGAGTCCAAGCACCGTAACCAATTGCGGCGTAGGCGGCAATTTTTGCTAATGGGCCTGCTATTAAAACGATAACACCAACTGCGATAAGCATAGCGCCATCCCAAGATGTTCTTTCGTCTTTTCTTTCATTAATCCAATCTACTGGATTGATCATAATATTCTCCTTTAAAATAAAGTAGTGCTAATATTTATGAGGTCTACCCAAAACGTTCTAGTAGTTTAGAACTCTAACAATATACATCTACGATAGGTTTGTGTGGTTTATTGATTGTTATTAACCCATCGGTTGTGTAAATGTATGATATTGGCGAACCACTTGGTAAGTTTAAAGGACGTCTTACCATTTTACGAAGCCTTTTAGTTTTAGGTTTCGGTTTTGATTGTTCTCGCCTTTTTAGATAATCTTGTGTGGAAGGTTTGTATACAGGTTGAACTTTTAAAAATGGGGAAGTATTAATTCTCAACGATCTTCGCCTTGTTCTCTAATATGCTATGAATCTTTTTAGCTCTATTTTTAACAAGTTTAGTATAATCAGGATTTGTACTCCACTTATGCAAATGATCAATTTGTGCATCAATGTCAATTATACCAGATTCAAATTGTAATGCTCTTTCAACTCTAAAGTCTTCGTAAACATGATGTCTATTAATAATTTCTATCATGTCTTTTACAGATAAACATTTTGTTTCATATTTCTTAACACCCCAACTTGCATTAGGATTTTCTTTTGCTTTAAGTTGCGGAGCATTTTTATTCCAAGTTCTAATACCAAATAAGTTATTTGCCTCTTTGGCAAACCTACTAGTACCATAACCTGTTTCTAATACAGCCATTGCTATAATGATATCTCTGTGGATTCGTTGTCCTGGTTCTATGTGTAAATTAATAAAGTCTATACATCTACCTACTGATCTTATAAATTGATCGTCTGTACTATATTCTATACTAGGTTCAATAAATCCATAACTATTCCATTCAGCTACTAATTTCTTTTCGTAAAAGTCTTTTAGTTTATCTTTAACAATAAAGTTTGGATTAAATGTGCCATATATGTAAGTCAAGCCCATTCCAAACAAGGCAACAAATACATAAAAAGCAATACGAGATATTTTATGTTTAAATAGTTTTTTCATAGTTAATATTAACAAATAATAGGGGTAAAGTCAAGTGAATTATCGCCAATTTTCTTTACACCAATCATCAATACAATCTTTTGGATTTGGATCACCATGGAAAACGGCTATGCTCGTTTCTTCTAAAATGGTTGGTTCTCCTTTTAAAGCGAAATTACGTTTACCAGTAACTCTACTCATTTCAGGTCTACCCCTCATTTCCCATTTATAACTTTGGATCCATTCATCTGGCCAAAACTCAAAACCGTGTTTTACATTTACATATAACCAATCTTGATCTCCATGATAACGTTTTGCATGGTAGGCCGGATCTTTCATAAATTCTGTATAAACGTTAGAGTGTTGTCCTGGATATAATCTATAAATGCTAGAGTTCATTCGATCCCAATTAGATTGTATTGCTCTATTAAAATCTCTTAGAACACAGAACTCACCTTCTTTATATGTAAACAAGTTATCAATGTTTCTAAATATAATAATATCTAAATCCATATATAGCATAGGACCATCAAAAGCAAGTCCTGGATTAAAGAACATAGGCTTGTACCACCAACCTTTAATATCAGGGTGTAATGGTATTGGTCTTATTTGTACTCCAGGATCTATGCCTTGTGGTTTTTCTGTGAAACAAATAAATTCTATAGGGATTGTTGTATGTCGTTGAACCATACTGTAAAGTATATTAACATATTCAGCACCGTACTTGTCTCCATGCTTTAGACAAACTACATAATTCTTAGGCATCTAGCCTTCCCCTCTTAATTGTATGGTTGTGATGTATTTACCGGTTGGTTCATAAAGTTAGGATTAGTACTCATTGCCTTTGTAGGATTAGCACCTAAACTTAATGTTACCCTTGGTCCCATAGGAACTGACTTATGTCCGTATAGTCTTGGAATGAATATTGCATCACCTGTTTTTAAAGTGTATACTTCTTTTTTACTGTTGTCTTCGCTTACAGTAATATATGTTACTTCTCCATAACCTTGTATTAGTAATACTGATTCATAATCTCTATGCATATGAACACTATGATGTCCGTCACTAAAGCTAAAGAACAAACTAGCATTGAATAACGTTTCCGTATCAACCCTTTCATAGTTTTCCATATACTCTATATGGTAAGGTTTAATTACTGGATCCATTTCAACACCTGGTAAGTGTGCAGTACCTTTTAAAATTTTATCATCGTTGCTTACAGATGTTAGGTATTGATTAGCTTCTAACAATGTGTGAAAATTTATATTAGTTGCTTCTGGAAATGCTTCACGCCAAATCTTAGGTACACCTAATGCTCTTGTTTGATTAAGCTCTGCCCAGAAGTTTCTTCTATCCTTCGTAAATTGCACTATTGGCTCCATGTTCTGCACATTCTACTGATACAACGTAACAACGATTCTCTGTTTGTGCTCTAATATGTTTATCCGCAAAGTTAAAGGCGTGTTCGGCAAATTTCTCTGCACCAACTCCGTCCATAATAACAATACTTGCTAGGTCCATTTCTTCTAGCTCTTTAAATTTATCTATGTGAGGATCTTTTGAATCTAAAACAAGTTTATGATCAAAGTTATCTTCTAACCATTTCTTTACAGGCTTTAGTCCACCAAAGTCAACTGCCCAATTTTTATTATCTAATTCATCACAACCAAATTTAAATGTAAATGCTAAACTATATCCGTGTAGCAAATGACAATGTGAATGATCTGCGTTTGGTTGTCTAAAGACTGCACTCAACCCAATATTGTGTCCGTAATGTTTTGTACTATAATGTTTACTCATATTCTTCTCCTATTGTAACGGCGGAGTATTTAAAGAGGGTCGACGTTGTTAAAGTCCTCATTGTTTAATTATATAACCTTTAGCTTCAAATGTCAACCTATCTTATGGTATGTATTAAAGCTAATAGTAATGCGTTCATCCGTTTTATTTGGTAAACTATGATGATATAACCAACTAGGAAATAATATTAACATTCCTGGTTGTGGTACAAATTCCATTTTGTCAGCAGTATATTCTGTTGCTTGATTATGTATTTCTGCCATTTTTGGTCCTAGTATAGGACTATCAAAAACAAGTGGTGCACTATCTTTATCACAAATAGGATAATATGCTCCACTTACTACACTTAACTGATGTCTATGTGGTGCAACAAAACCTTCTTTAGTTTGATAGTTAATCCAACTCATTGACATTTCAACTGAGTCTAAACCAGCAGTAAAACAATATTCATCTACTCGTTCCATAATGGTTCTTTTTAAATCTTTTAATTTGTCTTTATTAAGAAAGTGTAGGTTTGCTTGACTACTTGTTTTGCCAACACCTATATCTTCAGGCCAGTCAGTTACATCATTAAATTCTTTTATGTATCTTAAGTTTGGTTCTGTAATATCTATTTTGTGTACTTGTACTAGTGTAGGAAAGATAGGATAGTCAGCTTTCCTAAACGGTCCATCAACTATCTGTGCTTTCATGCGGTTCTGTCCTGTAATCTCTTATTGTTTGAAAATGCTCTCTGTCATCTCTTCTAATTGTGTTAAAACTTATTGTGTATCTTTTCATAGCATCGTTCTGTGGAACTGAATGCCTTAACCAACTAGGAAATAAAACTAGTAATCCTTCTTGTGGTACAAAGTCTAAATTATAAGCATTATAATTTGTTTGTCTAATATTGTTCATGTTCATTTGATAAGGTTGTAATGGACTTTCAAATACTAAAGGTGCACTTCCAGGATCGCATTTAGGATAGTATGCTCCACTAATAACACTTCGTTCGTGTCTATGAGCAGTTACAGTTCCTTTTTCATATAATGTATTAAACCAACTTGTAGAAATTAATGTATAGTCAATACCTGATTCGTTGCAATATTGGTCACAGCATTCTTGAATAGTTTTCCATAAGTCAACTAATCTTTTATCATTTAAAAACATTTCATCGCCGGTAATATAACTACTTTGACCTGCGTGAACTAATACATGATCACCTGTTCTTTCCCAGGTGTCAATCATATCTATTACTGTCTTTTCGCTTGGGTGTCCTTTTAAATCAAAACTTGAAACCAAAGTTGGAAAAGCAGGATAATGTCTAGCTTCGTATTGCATTGTATTCTTCGATCCCTTTACTCGTTACATTATTAATTATCTTGGGCCAGGGCTTTGTATTGTAATAAATGAACTGTATATCCTTTGAATGCTCAAATACTTTGTTCATTTGATATATCCAATAACTTGGATCTATAGGTCGGCTGTCTTCTTTAGCATAGTTTTTGGTTCCTTTATATAAGTTATTGACTGTGTTTGTATCAGACTCTAAGTCAAAGCCAATTAGATGAACTGGCTGTTTAAATTCATAGCATAAACGAGAAGCTAATAATACTGCAAAAGGACCACTCCCCCAATGCCAAGGATCGTCTGGTCTAGTATCTCCTTTGTAAGGTAGCTCAGGAACAACTTCTACGTTTTTAAACTGATCAACCCAATCACGTCTAGTATATAAAGTACCCTTGTATTTGCTCTCTTGTGCTTCAATAACCATACGGCGGTCACAGCATATTAAATGATGTACATAAGAGTCTCTGAATATTGCGTTACAGCCGATTTTTGTACGTTCATATGCGTCTATATTGAGGTCTTTCCTACTTTCGCCGTTACCAATTACAAGCATGATACGTTTATTTAATAAATACTGTATAGCTAAAGGACAGGATTGACAATGACAGCATTTTACGATTTTTTTAGAAAAGTTAAGTTATTTTCACCTGACGGCACCCTTTTAAACACCATAGAAGCTGATAGTGTTACAGATTCTATCGAATTTATGGCTGGTGAAGGTGTACGTTGGAATAATGTAAATGACTCAACAGTTGATGGATTTATATTCGATGTTAAGTATGACTTCGATGTTCCACCTTCTACTACTACTTTAAGACTATCAGACGTCAACGGAAATAACAAAGATATAGCATTAGTACCTGGTGGTAATATGACTATCACTAGAGACAATTCAGGGCAACTTACTATCGCGGCATTAGTTGGTGGTGTAAGTAAAAGCATTAGTAATATTACAAAGACTAATCCTGTTAGAGTTACAACTACAAACGATCATAATTTTACAGAAGGAACTCCAGTAACAATAGTTGATGTTGTTGGAATGACAAACGTTAACGGAAATGAATATTTCATGAACGTTATTGACGGTACTAACTTTGATTTATACTCAGATGATCAATTAACAACTACTGTCAATGGTACAGGATTTAGTAACTACACTTCAGGTGGTGTTGCAACTGCTGATTATGGCGGAGCAAAACAAGTATTCAAAGTAATTCGTGTAGCTGGACAGACAGATGTTGTAGCAGATAATTTAGCTGACATACTTACATTAACAGAAACAAACGGATTAACAATTTCAACAACTCCAGCAACTGATACAATAGACTTTGCTTTCTCAGGTGGATTAGATAATTTAAGTGATGTAAAATTCACAGGAACAAATTTCACAGATAGTTTAATGATAGGTCATACAACTACTGGCACATTAAACAATGCACATAGTAATATTTTAATAGGTAAAGATACAGCAAAAACTCTTACAAGCGGAATTAGAAATACTGTTATAGGTCACCAAGCTGGTGATAGTCTAACAACTGGAGAGAAGAACACATTAATTGGTTACCAAGCTGGTGATAGTATAACAACTGGTGATGGTAATGTTATTATAGGTGATTATGCATCAGGTACTAATACTAATAATACAACGGCGATTTATACTGGTGACGGAACACAGAGATTATTTATTGGAAACTCTAATCACACATTAGACGGTAATGCTTTAACTGGCCAATACTATTCAAACATTTGGCATCATTCTACTCAAGTAGGAGCCTTTAGAGCTCAAGGTGAAAGTGGAGCAACTACTGTAACTAATCCTCCGTATGAAACTACATATTTAGAACGTGCCTATATAACTATAGATGCTACTAATCATCCAGTTACTCATCGACCAGCACGTATTCACGTAGGTGGTGGACATTTAGCTTTACATGGTGGTGATGGCCTAAAGAAAAGTACAAGTACAATAATAGAGAAAGACGGTACTTGGGCGGCAAATGGTTCAAGAGTAGCAGGTACTTATACAAGTGTGGCACATGATGCCGGTAAAGGTTGGGCCTTTAATGGAACACCTCCTACATTTACAGTTGTTGTTGCAGTAGGTGGAGCAATTACTTCAGTTACTCCAGAAAGTAACGGTTCAGGAATTTATTTCTTTAGTTCTACTGAGTATTTTGAAATTGCAGATAGTTCATTAGGTAGTGGTGGAGCACCAACTATTAGATGTGCTATTGATACAGATTATACTACTGAAGCTAAACTAACAGCGATTGGTGATGTTACTGTTGCATTTACACCTTCAACAAATGGTGTAAATTTAAATGGCGATGAAATTACTACTGCTGGAATAACACAAACACTAACAAACAAAACAATAAACAGTCCAGTTATTAATTCTCCAACAGGAGATGTTGTAACTAAAACTGGAGCACAGACTTTAACAAA
>PVBE010373114.1_pt1 | contig 63100 bp, 60 predicted proteins | sample 1631181 | NCBI WGS metagenome assembly PVBE01 (sample SAMN08397723, study PRJNA350692) | Marine metagenome, whole genome shotgun sequencing project. | isolation source: water | place: Pacific Ocean | collected 2012-04
CTTTTAAGTCAGGTCGTCAGGTACAGGCCATCCATCAGGTATATGTTGCAAGTCATCTTCTACCTTGTACACATTCATTCCACGTGCCTCGTAATTGGATAAAGCGTATGGATGATCTAGACTACAAGTATGCAGCCATACTCGAGATGCCTCCATGGAAAATGCATCGTCCAAAGCATTTGTCAAAAGGTGACCACCCAATCCGCTTCCAAGGTATCCTGGAAGTAATCCGAAGTAAGATACTTCCACATTGTTATTATCTTGGGGATCCAACATATAAAACCCAATGGGCCTATCTGAAAGTTCCATAATCCACAAAGATATACATGAATCTGAAATCCACTCCTCCCACTCATTTAAACTCCAGTAATACCTATCAACCCAGTACCATTCCCTACCAACTGTCCTATAGAGCCATTGGGCAAAAGCAGGATCTGGTTCTCTAACCTTCGTTATTTTTAAATCGCTCTGAACAATCAACTTTCGATTGATATTTTCTTTTGAAAATATTTCCAGATAATGCACGATCATAGGAAAATCTATCATGACAATTTATATCTGTTTAGCAGCTCCATATTTAATTCGAATCCAATACCGGGCCTGTCAGGCACAGTAACATATCCATCAGTGTCAGGAACCATTCGTGGTATAAACATCTCTGCCCTAAGTGGGTCAACTGCAACCGGATAGTATTCCAAAAATTCCCCATGTGGTATACCAGCAGCAAGAGGTAATTGAAGTTCCTGACAGCCATGTGGAGCTATCGATACGCCTTTTTCTTTAGCTAGATCGGTTATATCTTTAGCAATGTCATATCCAGGGCAAATTGCTACGTCAACGTTCAAAATATCAGCCCCTTGATGGTCAAGAAGGGTTTCAAAATGAGAAATATGGTATCCATTTTCACCAGTAGCAATCTTCACATTCGAGTTTTCTTTCAAAACACCATGTTCTTTATACCGATGTATTGGCATAGGTTCCTCAAACCAATACACTCCAAATTTATCTAGTTCATGAGCAAATGCTAAGGACTGGTTCAGATCTAACGCACAATTTGCATCAACCATCAAAACCACATCATCCCCTACAGCCTTCCTAGCCGCCTCCACCCTCAGCATATCACCCTTAATACCTTCATTTGGATCGCCGATTTTAATCTTCACAGCACCAGCATTCATTTCATTAATATTGAAAAGAACCTCGTCTTGAAGTTCTTTAAGTCCTTTCCCTTCAGCATAATAACCTCCAGCAATATACGTTCTGATACGATCTTGGCTCCCTCCTAGCAATTCATGTACTGATTTTTCTAAGGCTTTACCTTTTATATCCCAACAGGCGATATTTATTGCTGCTAAAACTTGCGTGTTAACTCCCCCTGGGCCCAATATTTTTATGTGTTTTTCACCCAAATCTTCTGCTATCTTCCTAGTTTCAAACGGATCTCTTCCAATCAACAAGTCACGGAAATAATCCACAAAAGGAGGAAACACATTCAAAGGTCTTTCAGCAGCAGTACCACCATTCCAACCAAACCCTTCGATTCCCTCATCGGTCTTAACTGTGACTTTATGAAGCCGACCTGGGCCGTAAAAGTGTCCCCCATTCCAAATTCCAGGCCTTTCCCACTCAAAAACTTCACTTATTACGTCAACAATTTTCATTAGACTAATGCCTCTCGTTTCTTGGCTTTAACGAACGACTCAGAGCCAAACGTAATAGCACCAGCAACTACAAATACAAGACCCCCTAGCAGTCCTCGGCCCGGATCTTCTGAAAGAACCAACCAAGCCAATATAACACCGGCAGGTGGTTGTATAAATGAGTAAAATGTTACTGTCGAAGGTAAATATTTCTTTACCAACCATGCATTGGCAAGAAATCCAAATCCTGCGATCACAAATCCTTGATAGGCAAGTGCTAACCAAAATCTTGATTCGATGGTGTATTGAGGGGATTCAAAAAGCAAACTACCTATGAAAAATAACGTTATTCCAATGACAAGTTGCCCAAACATAATTTTCGCCTCAGACATATTTTGGGCAAAATTGGACATCAAAACCAACCGCAACCCCAACAAAATAGCTGACAAAAGACTCATCAAGTCGCCTTCTATGGAAACGCCTGGTACGACAATTCCGACATCCCCAAAGACTATCGTCAATATACCTATGTAGGACAAAACAATTGCCAATACTTTCCATCGAGTAAGAGTATCGGTTGGAACCAAGAAATGGGCTATTACTGCCGCCCAAATAGGGTAAGTGGAATTTAACGCAGTGGCATGTCCGGCAGTGGTCAAATATTGACCGACGTTCATAAACATAATCTGTACGGTGAAAAGGGCTCCTACTATTAAAAGCGGGCGAATTTCATTTTTGTTAACCGTGAAAGACTCTTTTCTAAGGAGCATATAAGCAAAAGTTACCGTCCCTCCGACCACAAATCTCATCCATCCAACTTGTAAAGGGGTTCCATACTCAAGAGATGCTTTTATACTTACGTGATTCCCCCCCCAAAGCAAAGAGAGGAATATCTGAAAAACAGTGGGTAGCAGCCCCGCCGGCTTTCTTTTTTCAAGTGTCTCTACATTTTCTTCCGAATGGGTCAAAATTTGTATGAACCTACTGTGGGGATAACATAGAAAAGATTCTACCTTACATAGCTCAATGGAGACAGCTAGGTAGGTACTTTGTTATCCTTTCTTTACAGATATGGCATCTATAAAAGACATAAAGCTAACAGTAGTAGACCAATCGCCGATTCGGCGTGGCGGCACCCCTGCTGATGCGCTAAATGAGTCAGTTGAACTGGCAGTACATACAGAAAACCTCGGGTATTCCAGATACTGGGTAGCTGAACACCACAATTCCAACTCTTTTTCTGGGACTAGTCCAGAAATCCTAATAGGGCAGATAGCAGCTAAAACCTCTACTATTCGTGTAGGAAGTGGCGGTGTTATGTTGAGTCATTACTCTGCACTTAAAGTGGCCGAACAATTCAGTGTATTAGATTCTTTTCATCCTAATAGAATTGACCTCGGAATCGGCAGGGCCCCTGGTAGTGATAGAAGGACTGCCGCTGCTTTAACATACCCAAGACCCACAATGGACGTATTCAGTGACTTTCCCCAAATGGTGAAAGACTTGTTAAGTTTTCTAGAAGATGAAGTGGAAGATGAGCATCCATTCGCTGGGATTAGGGCTCAATCTTCAGGCAAAGACACATATCCGTCCGTGTGGCTTTTGGGATCAAGTGATTATAGTGCTAGGTTAGCAGCGGAAATGGGCCTTCCTTTTAGCTTCGCAGATTTTTTCGGAAATACCTCAGAATATGGCCCTCAAGTTACTGATTTATACAGAAACAACTTCAAACCATCTGCCTATTTAGCAGAACCCAGCGTTAATGTGAGCCTGCAAGTGATATGTGCCGAGACAGAGGAGAAAGCTAAATTTGTAGGATCTTCGAGGAGCATAAACAAAATTATATCTACAATGGGAATCACAACGAAAGGCTTGTTGCCTCCGGAGGAAGCGTCCGTATGGCCATTAGATGATCAGGTCAAAGCCTATATGGAACAAACTACCCAAAGCTACATAGAAGGTGATCCCAACCAAGTAAAAGAAGGAATCCTCTCATCATCAGAACGCTATCAGACCTCTGATATAGGGATAGTATCGAATTGCTACTACTTTAAAGACAGAAAAAAATCCTACTCTTTAGTTGCAGAATCTATGGGTGTTCATCCCAATGCAAAAACCAATATAGCTACCGCAGAATTTTAATCTGAATTGGTTATATAGGCAGCAGGATGAGGTGGCTTTTTTGCAAACAGGAAGCAAAATCCTCCGATGACTGCCAATATACCAAGTACAGCAAACGCTGTTTGATAGGTGCCTGTGGAGTCACGCATTAAACCCGCAAAAACTGGTCCAATCAGCAACAACACGTTCATGGGCACCTGAGATATTCCCATTATTTTGCCATAATTTTTTCTGCCAAAATAATCTCCTCGTATGGAAGAGGATATAGGATTCCTACCACCAAATCCTATCCCAAACAGTAAAGCAAACCCGTAGGCTGAAAAAAGATTGGGAGGTCCGAAAGTTAAGATAAAAACCCCAAGAGCCTGACATAGGGTAAACATCATCAATGCCACATTTTTCGGCATCCGATCCCCCACATACCCTCCAATCAATTGGAATACCATAGAAACCGCTGTGTATGCTGAAACAACAAATGCAGCCGTCTGCAATGTGTATCCTTGATCTACCATCATAGGCGCAAGGTGCAGCATAAATGCCAACAAAACCATCGATGTGAATCCATGGCCAAAGCTTATAAACCAAAAGGCCTGGGACCTCAAAGCCTGTGACACCGTGAAATCATACTCTTGCTCTATTTTTACACCAGTGATCGCAGCTTCTTTGTTCCGTCTTTCAACATCTTCTTCCGTATCTCCGTCCGGAAGCAATCCATAATCCTCCGGTTTATTTCTAAGAAGACTGGTCAGCGGAAGGGCCAGCAATATGGTGACTATACCGAGGATGAACGCAGTTAAACTCCAACCCGGCCTATCTAAAAATTCTGGGTCTACAAGCCAGGCTAATAGTGGCACAAAAAATAATGCCCCAAACCTAGAAAGAGAATTAGACAGACCCATCGCAAAAGAGCGCCTTCTAACGAACCAATTGTTCATCATAGTATTTAAAGCCAACCAGCTGCCTAGACCTTGGCCAAGAGCTATAACCAAATAGGCAAAATAGAAAATTAACAAATGATTTATACGGCTAAACACTATCCATCCAAACCCCATGATTATCATCCCGATTAGAACCATGCGTTTAGTACCAAACCTATCCACTAGATAACCTTCGATGGGGCCTAAAATACCACCTTCGACCCTCGTAAATGACAATGCTAGAGACAGTTGGGTCCTATTCCACCCAAAGGCCTTTTCCATTGCAACCGCCCAGATACCCATAGCATGGAAGAGAGGAGTAGTAGCTACCATCATTACAGCACCAAAAACTGGAACCAGATACCAACCATAGAATGTGTTCTTTCGACTGTCGGCTAGTTTATTTTTGGCACTTTGAAACAAAGTCTAGGTACTTTCCAATTACAGAATGTTTTTGATGGGAATATTAGTCTACCGCCTGCACATGTCATTAGATACAGGAATTAAGATTCGCAAATATTAACTCACAAATACTAACTGGTAAAGTTTTACCCCAGAGGATAGTACTGAATTTGGGAGGGAATTTAAGCTAGAATTCACTCCTGATTCCGGACTGCCGGAGAGAAGATCCAAAAAGCTATTGATATGACAACCCCAAGAGCCCCCATAAACACTAAAGTTAGTCGAACAGAAGTGATACCTGCCATCCAGCCGACGAAAAGACTAAAAAAAACGACCATCCCCATACCAATTCGATAAGCACTCATCGCCCGGACCCTATATTGATCTTCTGCCAATGTTTGAGTTAAAACACCATTTGTGGTTCGAAATGCGGTTTGAGTAGCACCAAAAATTGCGAGCACCAAAAAAGCTGGAGCTATCCACAAAGATTGGCTTAGTAAAAGAGTCATGATAGCGCCAGCAAGAGCAGAAAGAACACAAAGCATGCCTCGCCATTTTGGGAAGCCAAATGCAGAAAACACAAAAACCATTAGCAAACCACCAGCTCCGTTAACTGCCATCATATAACCGCCATAATCAACATCTCTATGAAGGACATCTGTGGTGAACAAAGGCAACAAAAATATGACAGGATGCAATACAACATTTGGTGCGGCCGACAACATATAAATCAATGACAAGGGACGCTGTTGTTTCCACAGATACTTAAACCCATCCACCATATCGGTAACCATCTGTGACATTCCAAAACCTGTAACAAATTCTCGTTTTATAAAATAGGGAGTGGACATCGGGATTAGAGCCACTATAACCCCTAGATACAGGAGTGCCTCGATAGCGAAATTCCAAAAAAATCCCACATTCGAGACAATGATACCGCCAATGAAGGGACCAATCATTCGTGTGCCAGGTATCGTGAGAACACTTGTAGCATATGCGTTGCTAAGGGCATGGAAGGGAACGGTATTAGCGATAAGAGCTTGTCGGATCGGCATTTTTAGTGCTTCGCAGCACCCTGCCAGAAGTGCAAATGTATACACATGCCACACAAGTACGACTTCTGCCTGAAGCAACAAAGCGAAGGAAAGAGCGAGGAAAACCATAAATATTTCGAGGGAAATAACCAGCTTTTTACGATTTAATCTATCACCTAAAACTCCACCCCAAGGGCCAATAATGATCCCGGGTAAAGCAGCAGCACCACCTACCCCTACTACAAGCAAGGCAGAATTAGAGCCATCCTCAGTAAGAAATTTTACTAACCATCCTAAGGTGAGTAACTGCAACCATTGTGCAGTATTTGCACAAAAATTTGCCGTCCACAGGTATCGATAATCAGGATAGGCCCGCAATGAATCTAAGGTGTGTATAGTGGGTAATTTCATACCCGTGCAAACGCGATCAAAAGCTTTTCCAAAATAGATGAAATCTTAATTTTAATGGGACCGACAGGCTTTTCTATTCAGCTGTAGCTGTGTATTCGTTTTTTAGCATATCCCAATCAATCTCATATCCAAGCCCCGGTTTAGTCGGAGCATGAACCACACCACCTTCAAATTGAATATCCTCTACAAGCCCAAACATATTGGCTCCTGTACATGGGAAAAATTCGAAAAATTCACAGTTAGGTACAGCCATAGTTATGTGCAAATTCGCCACATTGTTTAACGAATTACCACCATGGTGAATCTCACATTTCATATTAAACCCTTCAGCAAGATGGCAAAGCCGAACCATCGGGGTAATTCCTCCAGTCACAGCCACATCTCCCCTTAGTATGTCAGTTGCATATTGGGTTATCCACTGGGTCATTCCGTAGTATCTGCCCGGAGCATATTCTGTGGACATAATCGGTATGTCTAGCTTATCGTGCAATTTCACATAGTTATAAATATCTTCTTCTACCAAAGGATCCTCATACCAGTAAAAATTCAGTTCTTCAATAGCCCTTCCCACTCGCATTGCATCTTCATATTGGTAGGCCCACATAGAATCCAACATGAGTTTCATATCATCTCCAACGGCTTCCCGCACAGCCTGCGATATTTCAATGTCATAAGTAGGATTCCCGTGTGGATGGATCTTGTGTGCAGTCCAACCCATCTCTTTAAATTTGATTGCCTCTTCCGCATATTCTTCTTTTGTGTCGTGAAATGCGGTGCTGGAGTAAACAGGGACTGATTCTTTACAGGTTCCTAATAGCCGATGTATGGGTTGTTGGGCTATTTTCCCATTTATATCCCACAGACAAATATCGATAGCCCCAATAACATTCGTAGACACAGACCTATTCATCTTCCACATATCCCACCAAATGGCACCGATATCCTGAGGGTTCCGACCCATAACCAATGGTTTAATAAATTCTATTAATCCTGGGGCAAAATGATCCGCCCCAACCCTCGAAGAACCCAGAAACGAATTGCCACTTATACCTTCATCTGTCTCAACAGTAACGATCCCAAGTTGGCGTGTGTTACCAAATGAAGTACCCACACCAGTCTTCCAAGCTTCCGTAGTCCAATTGAACATTTCAACTTTAACATTCGTTATTTTCATAATATGCCTTTTACATCTGGATTATCCTTGCCTGTTTCACCTAGGATAACATCAGCGGGATGAGAAATCGTACAGGATGACAAAAGAATCTAAGAATTACCAGAAGCTAATTCAATGGAGGACAAAGTGAATGCAAGATTAATTCCATTACCTAACCCTAAACATTTTAGTAATGAAGAGATGGAATCTAGATCTACGGAATTCTATCTGAACATCAAGCAGCGCCGAACCGTGCGAGATTTTTCTTCCGAAGCAGTATCTAGGTCCATAATCGATAATTGCATTTTAGCCGCGGGAACAGCTCCAAGTGGAGCAAATATGCAACCTTGGCATTTCGCTGTTTCAGGCCAGGGAGAGGCTCGCAAAATCATTCGGGAAAAAGCTGAGAAAGAAGAGAAGGACTTCTATGAAACAAAAGCGTCACCTGAATGGTTAAAGGCCTTGGAACCGTTAGGGACAGATCCCAATAAACCTTTCCTAGAAACCGCCCCATTCCTGATTGGCATATTTGTTAAAAGCTACGGGATACTGCCTGACGGGTCCCAGGTAAAACACTATTATGCAACAGAATCAGTGGGTATAGCTACTGGCATTCTAATAACCGCTCTGCACAACGCAGGGCTGTCTACTCTTACGCATACCCCCAGCCCTATGGGATTTTTAAACAAAATATTTAATCGCCCAAAAAACGAACGCCCATTCTTACTCCTCGTGGCAGGTTACGCAGAAAAAGGAGCTCAAGTGCCGGATATCCATAAGATGTCACTTGGAGAGATCTCATCTGAGATAAGTTGAAACCATTTTAAGTGCAGACAGCAGGGATTGATTTCCAAAACCCAGTGGCGTCTTCAAAAGCTTTAGCAAGTTGTAAGACCCCAAATTCATCCCTATATCGACCTACGATCTGAACTCCGACTGGAAGACCTTCAGGGGTGAATCCGCAAGGAACCGAAATAGCCGGATGTCCTGTAGCTGTTATGTAATAACAAGATTTCATCCAAGCGATAAAATTTTCCATTTTGACGCCATTTATTTCAGAAACCCATCTTTCTTCAATATTAAAAGGGGGTCTTTGGCTCACAGGGCATATGAGAAATTCATATTCGTCCATAAACTGGTTCATGCGTTGAAACAATTCCATTCTTTTTGCTTCGGCCCATCCTACATCTGGCCCAGATAATTTGACCCCCTGCTCAATATCCCAAATCATCGTATCTTTCAATTTATCTCTGTTGTTCCTTAAATTATCTCCCTGGTTTATTTCTCTTCCCCATCCCCGCCAAATCAAAAACTGTTCATTTACATCGGAAAAATCCGGCTCCGCTTCCTGAATCAAGCATCCTATATCTTTAAAAACTGACCTCTGAGATTCAATTACTGCGGTGGTTCGGGGATCGATCGGTAATCCTCCTAAATCTTGACTCCATGCGATTTTAATATTCTTAAAGTCCCTATTAAGAGGTTCCAAAAAAACTTCACCCTTTTCAGTTATTGACATGGGAACCCTAGAATCAGGTCCAGCTATAGCGGCCAGAAAAAGGGCACAGTCAGAAACAGTTCTAGCCATAGGGCCTTGTACTGAAGTTGGACTCCAACCCACCTTAGATGGGTAAGTAGGTACTCGACCAGGAGATGTCCTAAATCCGACCACATTACAAAAGTTTGCTGGGTTACGTAGGGAGCCTCCGGTATCACTTCCATCAGCAATCGGAACCATTCTAGTAGCGAGAGCCACAGCTGCCCCGCCGCTGCTGCCTCCGCAGGTCGTGTTGGTATCGTAAGGGTTCAAAGTTTCTCCAAATACCTCATTGTAAGTTTGGGACCCTGCCCCAAATTCCGGCGTATTGGTCTTACCAATCGTGATAGCCCCAGCCTTCTGCATCCTCTCCACTATTAAGGCGCTGTAGTCAGGTATGTAGTCAGCATACAAAGGAGAGCCGTATGTTGTCCGAATACCTTTAGTCGGGACTAAATCCTTATGGGCAGTAGGTAGTCCGTGTAATAGACCTAAATTTTCTCCTTTGGCAATTGCTTTATCTGCGAGTTTGGCCCCCTCAATTCCTAACTCGGGATGAATAGTAACAATGGCGTTGACTTTAGGATTTACAGAATTTATTTGCATTAGGTGGGCATCCATCACCTCTGCGGCTGAAATATCCTTAGCTTTAATTAACCCAACCATTTCAGTGGCAGTCATGTTAACTATTTCAGATTTAGACATATGAATAACTCCATTCTCACGTGGTGATTTTCAAATTTTGTTCAAATTCCTCTTCCGATTTTTGCCAATCCGGTATCAATAGTTTGGCAGGGTTCTCTAGCAAAATAATACTAATAGCTCCTGCTAAACTCGCTACTACACTAATAGCAAATGCAGCATTGTATGAATCAAAAATATCAAACACTGGACCTCCAACCCAACCTCCTAATGCCATACCTATGCCAGCTCCCAGCATTTGAAACCCATGGGCTCCTCCCATAGGTGCATGCCCGAAATATTTCCTATTAAGAATTGGGAAACCCCCAGTTTCTCCTCCATATCCAATCCCAAAACTGACAGCAAAAATTAGAAAAACTCCATCCATCGATGAGAATATCAAAAGTAATACCGGTGCACCCTGCAAAATGTAAAAGAATGTCATAACGGTCCGCACGCCCAACCTTTCACATAAAACCGGGGTAGTTAATCTAGTGACTATGCTGACTGCAGAAAACAAGGTCAGAATTAACGAAGCATCTATTGGACTCATACCTCTGCTAGTGGCCATTGGGATTATCCAAATCAAGATCACTGCATGCCCCACGCAACCAAGGAAATGGATAGAGCTCATATTCCAATAAGCTGCAGTTTTTCTCATGTGTCCCCTGAACTCATCAAGAAGGATAGAAGGAGGAAGTTTGTCACTAAGTGGTGGATCACTTTTAAAAGTACCGTATGCCAAACCCCCTACATCTGCCGGCCTGTTTTTAAATACAGAAACCAAGGCCAACATAATTAATGTCGAGACAATCCCTATAGAAACAAAAGCAAAAGTCCATCCAAATGTCTGGATCATAAAAGCTACAAGAGGGGTGGCCAATGCAGGCCCTACTCCCCAGGAAGCCATAATGAGGCCCATAGCCAAACCTAGGTGCCTTCTGAACCAGATCATAGCCGCAGGGATAAGTGGTACAAGAAAAATTGCCTGAGCAATACCAAGAATGACCCCATATGTAAGCCAAAATTGCCATAACTCTTTTACAAATGCAGTACTCAACATACCGATTAAGAAAACAAATGTTCCGGCAAGCATCGATTTTTTTGCCCCAAACCTATCCCCCAAGTTACCTGCCCAAGGAGATGCAACAGCCGACACTATGCTACAAACTGCATAGGCAAAACCAATACCGCCTTGACTCCATCCAAATTGAGTTTGCAATGGATCGATAAACACCCCAAAAGCCATTCTGATGGATGTCCCTACTATCTGCATCCCAGCAATAATGACCACTACGACCCAGGCATAATGCCAGTAAAAGGTTTTTGCCCCAGAAGTCCCTAATTTATCTTGAATCATTTTTAAAAGAATTCTCCAACCTCAGTGAAGAGGACACATCCAAAGCGCTGTCGATTCCCAAGCATAAATTTCTGTTTGCCCTGCCTCAGATCGAACAACTTTCCGTTTTTCTATCCGAGTCGAAGCTGACATGGCGAGCACATAAATGACTAGCAACCCCGTAACAAAAATAACAAAGATAAATTGTACCGGCAGTCCCAAAATAAAAGTGTTCTTTAACAATTACTCACTACATTTAAGAAAGAATGGAAGGCAGTTTCATGAAATTTATGTGAGAATTATATTCTGTAACTGTCTTCCGTGACTAGGTTAAAAATGTTGTGTTTACAGCCTTAATTTTAAACAGATGAATTGTGGGTAATCTTTCTGATAACCTACCGATACCATAGGAAAAACAAATATCACGGAGGATGCAATGGTTAGGCCTAACTTAATCAGACAAAAATTAAAGTCGGAGGAACCCACCCTTAGTACTCATATACACAGTGTGTGGCCGGCAGAAATAGAAGCCATTGGGCATGCAGGTATATATGACTATGTTGAATTCGTGGCCGAGTATGGGCCATCAGACTTACACGACCTCGACAACATGTGCCGAACATCTGAACTCTACAATCTTGGCAGCATGATTAAGATAGATCAAAGCCTTATGCCCTTCCTTGCTCAAAGAGGAATAGGTTCTGGTTACGAAAGTGTGCTTTTTACAGACGTACGAAACATAGAAGAAGTCCGGGAATGCATCAAATCAGCTAGGCCCGACCATCCTGATCATGGAGGCCTATATGGTGTTGCCACCAGAAGAAACTCCTACATGGGATATGGTGGTACGCAAGAATATGTAGACATGCTTGGGGATGTAGTATTGGCCTTCATGATTGAAAAAAAAGGCGCAGTTGACAACCTGGAAGAAATTTTATCTGAACCGGGTGTGGAGATGATTCAATGGGGCGGTGCGGATTTTTCAATGAACATTGGTAAACCAAGACAGATGAACGACCCTGAAGTGCAAGCAGCAAAGAAGAAGACTTTCGAATTAGGTATCAAAATGGGAGTTCCTCCAAGAGCTGAAATACAATCGGCCGACGAAATGAAAGAGTATCTAGATATGGGAGTAAGAGATTTCTCATTAGGTACAGACATATCAATACTTTACTCATTTTGGAAGAACGAAGGGGAGAAAGTACTGAGGGCAATGGAAGGGGAGTAGTTAACTGTCGTGGAACTTTCCATAAGCGGTAAAAAAGCAATAATCACCGGCGGTAGCAAAGGAATCGGGAAAGCTATTGCAAGGGAATTGGCCAAAGAAGGCGTTGATTTGGGGTTGTGCGCAAGAAACAAATCAGACTTAATAGAAACCGCTGACGAGATAACTTCCAATTATGATGTGAAGGTTTTTACTGCAGTTGCAGATACTCGAGATGATAGCTCGATTTCCATGTTTATAGATGGGGCCGCTTCTAATCTTGGGGGGCTGGATATTCTAATAAACAATGCCGCCGCCCCAGGTGGGTTGGTCATGGGTCCACTAGACCAGGCTGACCCATTAGAACTTATAAAGGACATAGATACCAAAGTTGTTGGATACTTACGATCGACAAAAAAGTCTGTGCCTTATATGAAAAAAGGACAATGGGGCAGAATAATCAATATTGGGGGTTTGGCGGCAAGAACTGCAGGAGCTATCAGTGGCATGCGAAACCTAGCCCTAGTCCACCTAACAAAAACTCTCTCCAATGAATTAGGCCAATTTGGCATAACGGCCAATATCATTCATCCAGGTGCCACCAGAACAGAAAGAACGCAACCAATGCAAGAAAACATCGCGCATACCCAAGGCTTATCCGTTGAGGATATCGAAAAAAAGGCTACACAATTTATTGATATACAAAGAATGGTGGAGGCTGAAGAGATAGCCTCTCTAGCGGTATTTTTATGTTCTCCGAGAGCCTCCGCTATAACTGGTGAATCGATAGCCGCGGGTGGTGGTGTAGGTACAGCCGTGTTTTCCTAATAATCAATCCATCAATCAAATTAGAGGAGTAAAAATGTATACAACAGAACAATTCGAGGGAATCATCGCAGAAACTATCACTATTAATGGGACAAACGGGGACGCAATACATACGTATTTTGCGAGACCAATGGGGGCAGGCCCGTTTCCAGCCGTAGTTTTGGCTCACCACTTGCCAGGGTGGGATGAATTATATCGCGAATTTACACGCAAATTGGCGCATCATGGATACCTAGCTATATCGTCAGATCTTTATTGCAGGGAGGCACACGGTACCCCCGAAGACGTTGCAGCAGCAGTAAGAGCAGAGGGCGGAGTATCAGATGATCAAGTCATGGGTGATTTGGAAGCTGCAGCCAAATACGTTCTGTCTCTGCCGAGTTCAAATGGTAAAGTCGGGACATTTGGAACATGCTCAGGAGGTAGACACGTATTTCTAGCCGGGTGTCGACTCGACTGTTTTGATGCCATAGTGGAATGTTGGGGTGGAAACGTCATTATGTCTGACGAGCAATTAACAGATAAGCAACCTGTCTCTCCAAATTCGTATACTCAAGATTTGAACGCCCCATTGCTGGGCATTTTTGGGGATTTAGATCAAAGCCCAACTCCCGAACAAGTAAACCAACACGAAGCAGAGTTGAAAGCGGCAGGAAAGGATATAGAGTTTCACAGGTATCCAGAAGCTGGTCATGGCTTCTTTTATTTCGACCGGCCCATATATCACCAGAGTTCAGCGGTTGATGGATGGGACAAAATGCTAACGTTTTTAAGTAGAACTTTGAGTTAAATTTAAAAGGAAATATTCATTATGTGCACAATGATATGTGAACGAACAGAGGTCGAGGGAAGTGGGAAAGGCAGGGATGGATGGTTCCCCCTAGAAATGGTCAACGTATCTTATGATCATCCATTCAACGCACCTTGGGAGTACGGCGTTAACATAGATTTTGTTAACCAATCGCGGGGGGTTGGATCGAGAGTTGCTGTCGAGTTAAGTCCTCAATCAGCTAAAAAACTTGCAGATACCATAATAGAAGCACTTAAGAGGGGAGAAGCTAACCCACAAATCAAAGTTTCGGTTCTCTAGTAAATAATCTCTATTTGGAGTTTGGACGCGTCAGTATATAGAACGTACCTATAACAGCAAGGGAAACCACTATAGCTTTGAATTGCCAGCCGTAAGGGGTTATCGGCGATGTTGATATGGCTGAGAAAAACCATATGCACCCAATAGAGATGAATTTGGCCCTTTTAGGCATAGCGCCCGTTTCCATAAATTGTTTTACATGTCTTCCAAAAAGTCTATGCTCCGTGACCCAGCGATACATCTTTTCATTGGACCGCATGAAACAAACGGCAGAAAGAATAAGAAATATAGTGCCGGGCAACATCGGCAGAAAATATCCTGCTATTCCAATCCCCAGAAATAAAAATCCAAAAATGTAAAGAACGACCTTTTTAAAGATGCGAGCCAGAGGATTGTCCTTCAAAGCAGACATGCCAACCAAAAAATATCCCGTGATCAGTAGTCCTGAAGGAATAAAGGAACAATACACCCAATCGTTAGACCCAACTAATCGAGGTCCCCAATCATAAATGCCGAAGCTTATAGACCCCGGTTCGTATAATCCCTCAACCCCTACTATTGCTAGCGACAACCCAATACAAATGGGAAACAACACCCACAATCGTGCCACCATCACTCCGACGAATTGCTTGCAAGACGATACCAAATGTATAAACAGAATCTTATAGCCCCCGCTTTTTAAACCTTTGAATTATCACTTAGTTTATAATAACTATCCGTGAAACCATATAGAAATCAGAGTCAACCCCCTGAAGCAAATGCGCCAGTAGGTTTTATCCTTTTTGCGTAATACAGAAGACTCTCCCAATATAAAACCTTGGTCTGCTTTCAGGTTTCCAAATTTCAGAATGCTATGGGTATCGGGGTTGTGTGCCTCAGTTACCATGCAGATCCGGCTGCTTGGATTTGGTGTGTGGCTTTATGAGGAGACAGGTTCAGGAATACAACTCGGATTACTAGGATTGGTTCAACTTGCTGTCCAAATGCCGGCCTCATTATTTGGAGGAGCATTCGCTGACCAGTTTGATCGAAAAAAGCTAATAGCGATCACTCAGTGCTTTAGCTTCTTCTTAATAGCCCTCGCCACAATTCTATTAATCACCGATTCTTTAAAGCCTTGGCACATATATGCAATGGTCGCAATACTCGGAGTTACAAGTACAATGGGTGGGCCAGCCCGTTCCGCGATAACAGCCAATGTAGTACCCACTTCCCACCTGCTACATGCTGTCACTTCTAATACAGCTACATATCAAATAAGCTCCATCCTGACACCTTTATTATTTTCCCTTGCATATAAATTAGTCGGACTACCTGCCGTATTTTTAATAGGCGTGTGTTTTTCCCTACCAGCCTCAATAATACCGTTGTTTATTAATGCCAATTACGGTACCGATGGATCTGATAAACCTTCAGAAGGCTCTATGACTTCAAGATTGTGGGAAGGATTCACATTTGTTAGAAACCATCCCATACTTCCTGGTCTATATATCATGGACATAGGGGTTACCGTCGTAAGCTTTTACAGAGAAATCATGCCTTTAATAGTCGATAAGTTATTCAAGCAAGGTGCCTGGGCTATAGGACCTCTCTCAGCCGCCAATTCTCTGGGCGGAGTTTGTGGAAGTTTCCTTGTCCTTTTCTTGGCCAAATATCGCTCCAAAGGAATGCTGGTTCTATACGCTACAGGAGTATATTCCCTTTTGTTATTCGGATTCGGCTCAATTCAGTTCCTCAACGTACACCCGTTGTTTCTATTATTAATCGGGGGAGGAATAATTTCCGGACTGGGTGCGACTGACGCAATAGGTATGACTACCAGACAAACTACGGTGCAATTAACAACTCCTGACCATATGAGAGGTAGAGCTGTAAGTTTTCATTCTTTTTGCGCGATGGCAGCAAATAATATAGGAACATTTGAGGTTGGCTTCATGTCCGAACGAATTGGAGCTGGAAACACTATGCTATTAGGCGGAACAGTATCTGTTTGCGTGGTCCTTCTTGTATGGCGCCTAATAACTGGGTTAAGAAATTACAGATACCCTTAAATTATTGCTAATTTGGGCTCTGGATCAATGGAAACCCTTGTTGAAGTTATGTTTTCTTGGGCCTCTGTTGATAACTGTTGAAACCGTGACCCAGCATCCAAAACTTTTTCAAGTAATGAGAACTCTCCACAGCTAGGGGCCGTATCTATTTTTTGCGATAACTGCCACCACAAAGCTTCATCTATTTCTTTCTGTTCCCTATAGGGGTCGTACCAGGTAGCACAGTCTTTTTCTTTATCAGCCCATCCCCCTCTGGCAATCATCTTTATTGTCTGGATTCCTACATCATTTTGATTGCAAAATTGAATTAATGCATCTGAATCTTTCTGGTACTCAGGATTTCTATACATCGAAGCATTCACCGGAAACATCACAGTATCAAAATTAAACCTTCTCAATGCCTCTAGATGTGTAGCCGGTGAAGAAGGGCCATGCCCAGTAATACCAAGATATTTCGTAAGCCCTTGTTCCTGCATCTCTATTAACGCCTCCAAGGCCCCACCTTTTCCTGTCACGAGATCTAGAGTTTCAAGATCTATTACCGAATGCAATTGGAACAAATCAAAAGAGTCCACATTCATACGACCCATTATGTCTTGCACATTGCTCCACACATCATCCCTAGTTCTCATTGGAGTCTTACAACCCAAGAACATCTTGGAGCGTAAATCCGGCATCCATGGCGCAACACGTTCCATCGATTCTGAGTATCCAGGTGCTATATCTATATGATTGACTCCGTAATCCAAACACATTTGGATGGCAGAATCTGCCTCTGGCTGACTTAGTTTTCCTATCGAATAGGCTCCGAAGGTAATTACTGTACTGCTGTGTCCAGTTCTCCCAAGTCGACGTTTTTCCACAACCAGCCTCTTTTTTTGTAATAATGTCCCGAAATATATTCAATCTAGTATAACCACATACATAAAATGGCTATTACAATCTCGGCAACTGAATTAGGCAACTATGCAACACGATATCCTTGCTTAAGGTGTGCCTGGATAAGAATGCACGTCAAGGATCTTCCTTATCAAACATTCCCTTCTATATTTAGTTCGATAGACAGTTTTACTAAAAACGTCATTTCTGCATTTTTTGAAAAATTTTCCCGGTTACCTGACTGGTTGGAAGAAATCGGAGAAGTCACAGAGAACATAAAACCTCCAAATTGGAGAAAATTTTACAGGGATGATGAAAACACCGGGATAAGGGTGAGAGGGGAAGCAGACGCAATATTTCGCCTTTCAGACGGGTCCTATGTGATTGCCGATTACAAAACCTCACGCTACAACCCTGAAAGAACATTTGCCCTGTTATCGTATCAAATGCAGCTAAATGCTTATGCGTGGATAGCGGAATCCGTCGGATACAGCCCTATCAGTCGCCTCTATTTGATATTTATGGAACCGGAAAGTCAAAAAGAGTTCGCATCATCTAATTCCTCTACTTCAGAGATGGGAATAGCTCTCGGATTTAAATCCAATATAATTGAAGTTGAAAGAAGACCAGAAAAACTGATCCCGCCGATATTAGATTTAGTCCATTCTGTCTCCAAAATGAAAATACCTCCTAAAGGAAGAAATAGATGCCGGGACTGTGTGAGGCTCGATGAAATGATTGTTAAAATGACCTACGGAATTACCAATGAAATCGTTTAATAAAGAAAGCATCGTTTGGTTGGGAGTGTACGGACACCCAGATGATGAAACCTCTGCCAGTGGTGGCACTATGGTAAAGCTAAGTGACAAAGGCCACCAAGTCTACGTTATCACAGCCACGGGAGGGGAGTTAGGTACATTGGGAACCGATGGTAGCAAGACCAAAAGGGAGGATCTTGCCTCTGTTAGAGAATGCGAATTAAAAACAAACATGAAAGCCTACGGGGCAAATCCACCCTTTATGTTGCGGTACGTAGACCAGGAACTGGAAAAAGAAGACCCTGAGGTGTTAGCGATAAAAATTCTAGACATAATGCATATGGTTGAACCAGATGTTGTATCGACCTTCGGCCCAAGTGGCATATCCAACCATCCGGATCACATAGCCATCCATAAATCCACTCTGATTGCCTATGAAAAATATACTAATCCTACAGGGGAAAACACTCCGCTTCTGATCTACCCTTCCATTCCGGAAGATATAGCGAAAATGTACAATCTACAATTAAGTCCAGTTGAAAAGAATATGGACTTGATCATAGATATTGATGACACCATTAGGTACAAAATAGAAGGCCTAAAAAATTATAAAAGCCAAGAAGATGCCCAAGAGTTCGCAGCACACCTTTCTGAAAGAGAAGGTCCCCATTTTGAATCATTCGCCGTTAGTGACTCTTCCCAAAACGACTGGGAATCACATCCAGTAGTGAGATATCTGCGCTCATTATAGAAAAAGTAGCTTCCCCTTAGCATCAGCCCAAAGTACCATTTTCCCGCGTGAATTTCAGTGATATTGCACCAAGCACAAATATTACAGACGTGATGACAAAGGCAACTGCATAGCTACCAGTGATATCGAAACTCATTCCCGCTATGATGGGACCCAGAAATGAAGGTACAGCATTGGATATTGCTATGACCCCCATTATTGCACCAAAATGTTTCACCCCAAATGCGTCAATCACTATTAGTTGATAAAGGGCTCCAAAGGCCCCCAGAAAAAACCCCATAGCGGGAACAATTACCCACACTGGAAGTCCATCTCCTGCATAAACAAGCAGCGAGGCGAAAATTGCTTGCCCACACAAATCTAAAACTAAGGCCATGCGTGGACCATATTTATCGGACAAATTACCGAAGACAAATTTGCCCACCATTCCACAGGTAGCAAACAAGCTTACCGCTATGGATGCAGTGCTTTCTCTCACCCCATTAATAATGAGATGAGAAGAAACTTGGGGTAACAATGAACTATAAGTAAATGTCCCGCATAGTATCGCAAAGGTAATAGCATAAAAAGTTTTTGTGCGAATTGCCTCTTTCAAAGTAAATCCAGTCAAATTGTCGGTGTTCCTTTCCGACTCTAATATTCCTTTACTTTCGGAATCTGGATTTTTTACAACCAAATAAGAATATACGGATACCAAAATCCCCAAAGCCCCAACAACTGCATAAGCAACCTTCCAGTTATATACGGTAACCAAAAATGCAATAATTGGTTGTATTACCATTCCGCCGAAATTATTTCCCATCGCAGTTATGCCGATTACTCTCCCTCGATTTTCAGGAAACCATAACCCGACCAATTTACCAGGAGGCAACATTGCGGCTCCGACCATGGAGAAAGATTGAACGACACTTAGGAAATACCAATGCCACAGTTCTGTCATGAACGGTCTAACAAGATAACTAATGCCAAATACAGCCATAGAAAAGGCCATTATTCGTCTTGATCCCTGTTTATCTATCAGGGACCCGATCAATGGTGATATAAACGATCCAAATGCGATTAAAGACAAGGACAGCCCTATTTGGGTCCGTGTCCAACCAAAAGTATTTTCCAAAGGCTCAACGAAATGGCCAAATGAGTATTGAGACCCACCTACGGCAACAGAAGAAGCCAAAAAGCACGCTGCAGCGATAGCCCAGCCTCGATGAAAATTAATGTTATACAAAATTGAACAAAGTTAGAGCAGTTCCGCCCATAATCCATTCAATTTCTGTGGGTTCTGGGAAAACAGGATTGTCCATAGCTGTCTTCATTGCATTTCTATAACCTTCCCTGCCACTAACGGGAGGGTAATCACTACCCCACATAATTTTTTTATACCCAAAAGCATCTTTCGCCATCTCTAACAGGGGAGGGATATCATCAAAAAAATTCCTGTCGAATTTTTCCTTTAAAGCATTTGGTCTAATATTAAATTCCCCTAGTCCATGAATTTTTAAATATGTGTTCCCAAAATCACCCAATTGCATAGCCTTTTTATATTTAGAAAACGGAGAAACCGGAGCCTTCCCATTCCGTGGGAATGCACTCCCTTCTCCCCCCCCTGCTAAATGCTCAATTATTATAGGAATTGTGGGAAATTCAGCTACAAGCTCTGCAAATTGATCAGATGAGAAATCGTCTACGGTACCCATGCAACTAACAACCATTCCAAGTTCAGCAGCTTTCCGCCAAATAGCAAATTGGTCTGGTCCGGGGGAACGGGTGGTGGCTGTGAGGCGAACACCCACAGCTCCTTTTTCTTTATGTTCCTCCAATTTCCTCAATGAGTCCTTCTTATCAGAGTCTACAATGACGACTATGTTAAATTTCCCTGGAAACCTTTCGACGCATTCGTATAAGTAACTATGATCATATGTTCCATATTCTGGTCTGCCATGTTGTATTAGAACAGCATGGTCCACCTGATTCAGGGTCATCTGGTGCAGCAACATCTCCACGGGTTCAAACCAGTTAACTCCGGCATGGGTGTGAGTATCCACTACGGTCATTAAAATCTCCAGCCTATCAATTTACCGATTTTGGTAAGTGTTATATCCTCATTAAGTTTCCAGGTTCACATCAAGGAATACTAGGAGTAGGATATGCCAAAATTTGTTTTTATGCCGCCCCAAGATGATCTTAAACGTGAGTTCGCTGCCAGACTTTCTGACACTTTGCCCGAATATGATGTTCATTCCCCTGAAACAGATGAGGATGCTATAAGAGTGATTAAAGATGCTGATGCAGCTATGGGATGGATACCTCCTGAAGCTCTTGAGGTTGCGTCCAAAATCCAATGGCTACACAATCCCGACGCCGGACCCTTTTTCGGCTATTACTACGAAGATCTCTGTAAGCATTCCCTAACGATTACAAATCCTAGAGGAATCTATTGGGATCATATCTCCCACCACATTCTAATGTTTATATTGGCTTTATCTCGAGGACTCCCATGGTATATGGACGCAAAAAGGGAACGGATCTGGGATAAAGATGCCCGAAAAACACCTTACGTTTTTCTCGGAGATGCTACTGCTTTAATCAACGGAGTAGGTGGGATAGGTCATGAAACGGCAAGGCTATGTCGCGAGCTTGGGATGCGGGTAATCGGAATTGACCCGAGACAAGAATATAAAATTGAAGGTGTAGAGATGTACCAGCCTGAATCTCTTGCTGAACTTCTTCCTCAAGCTGATTTTGTGATCACCACAGTGCCTCACACACCTGAGACAGAGTTTACATTCAATAAAGATACTTTCGGCCTTATGAAGAAAACCTCGTATTTTATAAATATAGGTAGAGGTATGGTCTGTAAGTTAGATGACCTGGCTGAAGCGGTGGAAAAAGGACTTATTGCGGGATGCGGACTTGACGTTTATGAAACAGAACCTTTACCTTCAGAGCATAAACTGTGGGGTCTAGACAACGTTCTCATGACGCCTCACATTGCAGTGGCAGACGCAGAGAACTTATCCGAACGTAGATATCAGATACTGATAGAAAATGCCCGGCTATTTCTGGATAACGATGGACTGAATAATATCGTTGATAAAGAGAAATGGTTCTAATAACCAAGCAAACGAGAGGAACCCAATGAGTAACTTGAGACAAAATAAAGCAAAAAAGAATTTAAGCGATGGGAAAATAGTGTCAGTCCCTATGGGACCGATGAATGGAGATTTAATAGAGCACTTTGGTCCTTTGGGATTTGACGCAATGTGGCTAGAAGGGGAGCACGGTCCTGTAGATTTCAACAACATACCTGACTTAACAAGAGCCTGTGACCTCTGGGATATGACACCTATCGTGCGGGTTCACCAAAATGAACCGGCCACCATCTATAGAACTTTCGATCTTGGTGCCCAAGCAATCACAGTTCCTCACATCAATACCAAAGAGGAGGCACTTTCAGTAGTGGATTCCGGTAAATTCGCGCCGATAGGGAACAGAGGTTCTTTCACCAGTAGGCAAGGTATAGGAGTGGATGACTATTTCAACCAAGCAAATGATCAAACCATGCTGATCATCTTGATCGAAGATATTATTGCGGTCAATAACCTCGACGAAATACTCGAAGTTGAAAACATTGATGTGTTCTTTGTAGCCCCAGGAGATTTAGCCCAAACAATGGGCTATCCCGGAGGAGCGGGCCGGAGGGAAGTAAAGGAAGTTGTGGAAGGTGCCATCAAAAAAATCAGTTCGTCAGGTAGAACTGCAGGCACACTAGCCGGAACCGATGCAGTCGGAAGGTATATAGATATCGGAGCCCGATTTTTCTCATTCAGTTATCTCCCATGGTTAGCCGAAGGAGCAGAAAAATTCCACGAAACTGTAACAAAAGCGACCGAATAAAAAACTCCATACTAATTTTTCAAGGGAAGCACCCGTGCAAAAATTTATAACTTTTGGGGAAACTATGGTCCAATACAACGCCGAATACACTGGCTCATTCGACCCCAAGAAAAGATATTTCCCCGATGTGGCAGGTGCCGAATCAAATGTTGCAATTAACCTTTCTAAATTAACCGAAAATCACGCTGAAATTTTTTGGGTCAGCCGCCTCGGAAGAGATGATTCAGGTAGGCTAATCCAAAAAATTCTTTCACAACATATCAACATTGACGCCCCTATTTGTTTTGGTGAGAAAACGGGAATTTCCTATCTAAACCACCATGCAAACGGTCAACATGTAAAAACGTATTTCAGAAAAGGAAGTGCGGCAAGTGAGATACCGTTCGAGCAGGTGAAAAAGCACTTAAAAAAAGCGGACATGTTGCATATTACAGGGATTACACCAGCACTCAGTAATACAAACTTGGAAACTGTGGTTAAGTCCCTAGAATTCTGTAATGAAATGGATATCCCTGTTTGTCTAGATGTTAATTATCGGGAGCAACTTTGGAACCCAACTGAAGCCAAAAACACATTAGAAAAACTTTTGCCATTCATATCTATATTTAAAGTCGGGCACGATGAGGCAGAAACGATCTGGCACCTAAACCTTTCAGCCGAGGACTATGCTGCTAATTTCTATAAAAAACCCGGTACGCTAACTATCGTGACAGACGGCGAATCTGGCGCAGTACTTTTTAATGGAACCAACTACATTCGTGAACCCAGCATCAAAATCGAGGTTATAGACCCTGTTGGTGCCGGCGACGCGTTTGTTGCCGGTTTTCTCGGCACCTTAATTAGGCAAAATATTCCCTTGCGTGATTTCCTCAAGGCTGAGCATGAAGGCCAGATAGAGTCACTGACTAAAGCATTGAGAGTAGGGAATATTTGTGGGGCCCTCACTTGCACCAAAAAAGGAGATACCGCTGCGATGCCCACCCTCGCTGAAATCGAGAGTTTTCTTACATTCCCTTGACCTGTCTATACCCTGCAAACTTTTCGTCAGTTAACATGTAGTCAAAATAACCAAAACCGGAGTTAATCAATGTATAGAATCAGACGTGTTTACAGAACCAAGCCTGGCGAAGCCGGTAACGTGGCAAAACTTGTCTATCAACAAGCAAAAATTTATCGAGATTCAGGTCACAGGAGGGAATTCACCGTTTCATACAATGGATATACCCTTCCAGGGGAGCAAAATATCGTCGTACTAGAATGGTTTGATGATGCAATAATGTCTCCAGGTAGGGAAGGGAATAACATCCCTAAGGAAGCCATGGAAGCAGGGGCCAAATATAGGCCTCTACTTGAAGCTCAACACATAGAATTTTATGAAACTGTTGATCCATCTCTTATGGGCGATTAATCCCAAATAATTAGCAATATAGACATACATATGCCTACTAAATTCCAAACCAGCTATATCCCTTCAACTCACGTTAAAGCACCCGATGGTTCGGAAATAAGACTATTTCACGAAGTAAAAGGAGGAGGGTTAAGCGAGTGCACCCTTGCCTCCGGATTAGTTTCTAGTTCTATATCCCACAGAAGTGTTGAAGAAATATGGTTTTTTACTGAAGGTTCTGGTTTGGTATGGCGCCAACAGGGAGACATGGAGGAAACGGTAGAGGTCAAGCCCGGAGTATCACTTACTATCCCAAAGCATACTAAATTCCAATTTAGAAACACTGGTAAAAATCGGCTTAAATTTATTATTTCCACTATGCCTCCATGGCCAGGAAAATGGGAAGCAAAACCAGAAATAGGCCCATGGCCAACAAGCTTTTAAAATAACAAGGAGTACCAGCCATGACCTCATCTTTTGATATCCATTCTGATGCGTTCACAGAAATACTCAATGAGGATTCTTCGGTCGAACACATAGCAACAGGATTTGGATTTACTGAAGGACCAATATGGGTGGGAGGATGTCTCCTTTTCTCAGACATTCCGAATAGCAGAATCGTTAAATATGACGTCAAAGAGGAAGGGGCAAGTGTATCTACGTACAAATACCCAAGTGGCAATTCAAATGGCTTAACACTTGATCATGACGGAAACTTAATAGCTTGCGAACATACCAACCGGCGTGTATCCATAACTGACTCTAATGGCAATATAAGAGCTGTTGCCACTCGATACAAAGGAAAGAGATTAAATAGCCCAAACGACGTGGTTGTGAAATCAGACGGTTGGATCTATTTCACCGATCCTCCATATGGTTTGATGAATAGGACCCAAGGAAAAGAATTAGATTTCAACGGGGTTTTTAGAGTCTCTTCAAACGGTACGGCACTGGAACTATTGATCAAAGACATGACAGGCCCAAACGGGATTGCTTTTTCACCCGATGAAAAAAAATTATATGTGGCTGATTCAATGGAAAAATTTATTAATGTGTACGAGATTGACAATGATGGCTATCCAGTCAATGGCAAGCAATTTGCAGATTTGGACACGGGTGAGGAAGGTGTCCCAGATGGAATGAAAATTGATACCGAAGGACGGGTTTACTCAACTGGACCCGGTGGGATATGGGTTTTCTCAAAAGAATCCCAACTACTAGGGAAAATACTTATGCCAGAAATCCCAGCAAATTGTGGCTGGGGAGAAGATGGTCATACCTTATTCATGACGGCTAGAACAGGCCTATATAAAATTAGGCTAAATTCAAAAGGAACCGTATTGACTCCCATAAACAAAAACTAGAACAGTAAAAGAACACAACATGACCAATTACGACATAGTTATCAACCAAGCTCACGTAATGGACCCAGAATCGGGACTTGACCAATTACAAAATGTGGGTATATCGCAAGGGAAAATAGCAATGATCAGTGACTCGCCATTAAATGGTGAGCAAGTGATAGATGCTCCAGGGCAAATATTATGTCCAGGATTTATTGATTTGCATTGTCATCCACAAGATACTCAAATTTTTGAAGTGCAAGCATTAGATGGTGTCACGACTACCCTCGAACTTGAAGTAGGAACAAGTGACATAGAACATTTTTATTCCAAATGGGAAAACCAGTCCCCTATTAATTTTGGTGCAAGCATAGGCCACATACCAGTCAGGATGAAAGTAATGAACGATCCTGGGGTATTTCTACCCTCAGGAGATGCCGGCAGAAAACTGGCCAGTAACCCAGAAATAGTGGAGATGCAGCACCTTATACGGGAAGGCCTAGAAAAAGGTGCCCTGGCCGTAGGTTTCGGGCTAGATTACACAAGAGGTGCTAGTCGATGGGAAGTCATACAGATGTTTAAAGTTGCAGCAGAATTCGCTGCCTCCTGCCATGTTCACCTCAGAGGCAAAGGCCATTTGGAACCATCTAACGCTATAGAGGCCCTGGAGGAAGTTATAGCAGCTGCAGCGGTTACAGGGGCCCCTTTACATGTGGTCCATTTAAATAGCACGGGAATGAGGGCTGTTCCACAACTTTTGGATATGATTTCAGGAGCAAATCAATCGGGTCTGGATGTCACCACCGAGTGCTATCCATACACCGCCGGAATGACAAAAATCGAATCAGCATTATTTGACGATGGTTGGCAGGAGAATTACGGCATCGACTATGAACAACTTATGCGGCCTGATACAGGCGAATATTTAACTGCTAAAACATTCTCCGAGTATAGGGAGAGCGGGGGCTGGATAATAACGTTCTCGACTCCTGAAGAATCGATGAAAGCTGCTGTAAAAAGTCCCTTAACCATGATTGCGACCGATAGTATTATTGAGAATGGGAAAGGACATCCGAGGACGGCCGGCTCTTACACCAAGGTACTTGGAGAACACGTGAGGGAAAACGGTGATTTAGATCTAATGTCTGCTCTTTCAAAAATGACTATCATGCCCGCTAAAAGACTTCAGCGTCGAGCTCCAGCCTTCTTGAATAAAGGTAGAATAAAACAGGGAGCTGACGCCGATATAGTAGTATTCAACCCGCTGACTGTAAAAGACCAATCGACCTACACAAACCCTATCAAACCACCTATAGGTTTAAACCATGTGATTGTTAATGGGGTCCCTGTGGTATCCAACTCAAATTTGGAAGAAGGCGCATTACCCGGCAAGGGCATCCGTGCAAAAATTAAGTGATCGAGAGAGTAAAATGTCCGTTTATTCAATAAGTAGCATTAATGTTAAAGACTGGGAAATCTACGAGAAATATATGAAAAAAGTTCCGGGTATCATCGAGAAATATGGTGGGAAATATCTAGTACGGGGAGGTGAAATTTTGGCAGATGATACTACTTGGCAACCCAAAAGAATAGTCATATTAGAATTCCCCACGCGGGAAGATATGGATAAATTTAGTAATTCAGAAGAATACAAACCAGTAGCAGCTTTGAGGCATAAAGCGGCCGACACTGAAGGATTCGTCGTATTAGGATATGACGGCTAATGAGCTGGTTGAGGAATCACGATGGAGAAATCCTCACCAATTTGGCTAAACTTTATCACGAGTTCAACATCGGTATTGCCTACCCCTGATAACCCCTCCATACCAAATACTTCTGAAAGGAATTGCCCGCCGTTACTTAGAGAAAATTCGGAGATAATTTTGGAAATTTCGTAGTTGTCAGAATCTACCTCCAAATTCACCTTCCATTTTTCAGGGGAGAATCTTCGAGCCTCCTCTTCAGTGGCAATTAATTCAAATAATGGAGTGACAGAACCAACAGGTCCATCATCATTAAATAAAAAAATGGTTTTTTCTTGTGTTGTCAAAATATCGCTTCCACTAAGATGAGATTTTAAAAAAGAGTCCCCAACGGCCTTCAAAAAATCATCTGATATATGCCCGATACCCAACTTTCGACTATCTTTCCATTCCTCCAAAGAAGATTCCCTTGTATAGATATCATCACCCGTTTTTGCAGATTCCACATATAATCCTATCCCTAACAAATTGGCTTCAAATTTGGATAAGGAGACGGAAGAAGTTACGGCTCCCGATGCTGAAAGTGGCACACCCACCTGAATACCTCCCGCATCAACTCGAGCAATACCTTCAAGAATATATTTAAATGAATTTATTTTAGAGACAGCCTCAAATGTTTTTTTCTGAAGCGTTTTGTCCTCAACTTCAGATTTAAATATTTCCCTAATGGTTACAGGAGTCCCTGTCGGTATCGGAACGGAGGTGGAAATTGGTATCGGAGATGGTGCCTGAAGAGTAGATTGTTTATTTTCAGCAGTAGCGACAGGAACAATTACCGCCACAAATGTTGGTTCCTGGTTGGGTATTATAGGCTCCTGTTCCTCAGATTCGATCAAAAAACATCCCGGAATGGTAAGTATTAAAAAAATACCCATCCATGTATGGCTTAAAAATCGGATACTCATCATCACCAAAAAGCCACGGGCTACCCGACTGCCTCCGGATTTAAACAGGCAGGCATCGTCTCACCTCTAAGATGTGCAATAACATTATCGGCCGCCATCAAACCCATTCTCCTAAGTGTGGCCGCGCTGGCGCTAGCGATATGAGGAGTGATAATCACGTTCTCCATATGGAGCAAAGGATCATCCGGCGATATTGGTTCAGGAAAAGTAACATCCAAAGCCGCTCCTGCTATTTTCCCAGCGATTAAAGCTTCTCGTAGGGCATCTGGGTCTACCGTTCCTCCTCTGGAAGTATTAATTAAAAAAGCGTTCTCATTCATATTCCCAATTTCTTTTGAACCAATAAATCCTTGAGTTTCCGGTCCGAGGGGAACATGAACAGAAACATAATCGGAAGCAGACAAAAGTCTATCCAAATCAGGAATCCACTTAAGTCCATACATATCTTCAACATCCGGTTTTCGTGTCCTGGAATGATAGAGGATCTCCATATCAAATCCTTTTGCCCGTTTGGCGACCGCCGTAGCTATCAACCCCAAACCGACTAAACCCAAAGTTTTGCCGTACACATCGGTACCCAAATATGGAGTCTGATCAAAAATTTTCCATTCCCCCGCAATAACTTTCCTGTTGGAGCGGGTTATTTGACGGGCTAAAGAAAGTATCAATCCCATTGTAAAATCGGCGCACGATTCATGTAGTATACCGGGGGTATTACCTACTAGAACACCATTTTTAGTCGCTGATTCAAGATCTATATTGTCAATTCCTATTGCCCTGGTCCCCACAACTTTCAAACGGCCAGCCGCGATAAACACTTCGTCATCCATGATGTCATTAGACTCGATCATCATTCCATCACATTCTTTGGCTTTCTGTATAACCAATTCCTTTGGAGGAGGTGTTGGTTGATCCCAGATCTCTACTTCAAAATTTTGTTTCAACTTGGCAATTGCATCTGGAACTATGATTCTAGTAACAAATACTTTCTTTTCTGGCATATATAAATCTCCTATTCATCACATGCTCGGGCGAAAAAGTATACACCTATATATCAAATACTAAACTGGCACTGAAGTTTATATCTTGCACTAGTGGGGTTAGTACCTCAAACTCTTATTATTGCGTGAGCCGTTTCGCATCGCACAGGAAAAAACGCTCGTTAATGAAAGAATCTTCACAACAAAATATTCCATATAGATGGGTAATGCTCGCAGGTGTTTGGCTTGCCTATTTCTCATTTGGGGTAGTGCAGGGCGGTATACCTCCTCTAATCGGGCCGGTTAGTCAGGATCTAGGCTTAAGCCGCACGACGATGGGGACTGTATTGGGAGCATGGCCATTAATTTATATATTGACCGCAATTCCAGCCGGGGCTTTATTAGATAGATTCAATCTGAAATTCACAATAATGGTTGGCGTTATCTTTATTGGTATTTCCGGACTCCTTAGGGCTATCGCTGTCGATTACAAAACAATACTTTTTGCGGTAATGGTGTTTGGTTTAGGGGGTCCTTTCATATCGATTGGTGCACCAAAATTAATTAGCACATGGTTTTCTGAATCCGACCGGGGACGTGCAATGGGAATATATCTAACTGCCCCCGCAGTAGGACGGATTCTTGTGTTAGCGGCTACCAACAGTCTTTTAATGCCTCTCTATAACAATAGTTGGAGATTAACTTTGTTGACGCTGGCTGGTGTGGCTTTTATTACCGCAATAATCTGGATATTCCTTGCAAGAGACCTTAGACCTAACAGTTTGAAACCCAGTGATAAAAAGGATCTCTTGGCAAGCATGAAGACTTTCCCTGATCTAGTTAAGGTGAGGGAAGTGCGCTTAATTCTAATTATCGTTCTTGGAATGTTTTTATTCAATCACGCGACTAATAATTGGCTTCCTGAAATTTTAGTGGAAAAAAATTTAAGTTCATCAAAAGCCGGATTGTTAGCAGCAATACCGGTTGCTACAGGGGCATTCGGTACAGCAATCATCCCACAGTTCGCAAAACCCAACGCACATAAAAGAATTGTTTTTACCCTTTTTTGGATCGCCGCAGCCTGCACTATCTGTTTAATCTATTTTGAAAACTCCCTACTTTTGAGTGTACTCATCGTTCTGGGAATTGCATCAAGAGGCGTTATGCCGATCATCATGCTCACATTAATATCAATGGTAGGGGGTGAAAAAACAGGTGCGGCTGGAGGGCTCTATTTCACAGCAGGAGAAGTAGGTGGAGTTTTAGGTCCAATTTTATTGGGCTTTTCTGCTGATATATTCAACGATTTTACCCCTGGATTATTTTTTCTTTCCTTTTTGTGTATTGCCCTTTCATTTGGGTCAACAATAGTTACCAAAAAACTAATCTAGCCATAATCAATTATCAACAAACATAGAATTAACTGAAGTGTAGTCAGGGACACCATTTGTTGTGTAACGAATAGCCCCAAATTGGTCAAAAATTATGAAAGTTGGTACCAACTTTCCTTCGTATTTGCTATACAAAATCTTCCCAACATGGCTTTGCACTTCAAGCCTGACAAAGATTAACTTCTCATCCAGTTGTGCTTCCAACCTGTCGACGGCAGGTTTCATAGATAGACATCCAATTCAAAAATCGGAATATAGGTACAGTAATATGGGACGATCAGAATTGTGCAATGAGTCCCAACCAGAAATATCCTTTATCTCATCAGATGAGCTGGTCAAGGAATTCTGGAAAAAAATCACACACACCACAAGGATTAGAACGGACAATAAAGCGATTTTTATCGAAAAAGTACGGTAGGCCAACAAAAAAGCTACCGTCAAAACAAAAAGAGAAATCAATACGTATGAATATTGATTTAAGATAGTGAACATAAGTGATATCAAATAAAAATGGGTCGCTTTTGAGCGACCCATTTCATTACTCTGTTCAAATTAGTCCACCTACGCGGCAGCCATATCATGTCCGCAACACATTGGTGACTTGATTTTGCCACAGCCGTTAGTACATTCTGCTACACCAACTGTAGTACCGTCATCCTTCTCAATATTTACATGGGTCAATTCTGTTCCACATTTCCCACACGTAATAGGATGTACTTCCATTCCGCAATCCCCACAACTATATTTCGCCATTTTTTCCCCTTAATTCACGCTCATTAATAAAACAGTATCAAGTGACTCACGTTCTCTGCAAAGAGTCTATCGTTCACTAAAATTACTGTCAAACAACACAAATGGAGATTCCATATATTGAATACATTCAATTAACAAAGTATAGTTCCGATCCTACAAAAAAACCTCTATCTAAGTAAGGCTTCTGCGATCAGACAACGAATATTTCAAGGAGAAAGTAATGGCAACTAAACCTTTACGAGTAAGTTATGGCGAGTACACATATGAAAATGTTCCCGAATGGGCTCCTTTACCAAGTGGCTGGGAATGGAATCACGTGGTGGGGGTATGTGTTGATAGTCAAGATCGTATTTTCGCCTACAACAGAAGCGAACACCCAATGATTGTATTAGATAAAAACGGAACTATTTTAGGCACGTGGGGTGAGGATAGTTTCTCATCGGCCCATCACGTACAAGTCGGCCCCGCCGATTCCATATGGACAACCGATATTGGTGACCATACTGTACGAAAGTGGTCTGCCGAAGGCGATCAGTTGATGATGCTGGGTACCCCAAATGAGCCCGCGCCTGAACAAAGTGGCGAACCATTTAACAAACCCACTGACATAGCTTTTGGTCTTGATGGATCAATCTATATTTCTGACGGATACGGTAACTCCAGAATTCATCATTACACACCTCAAGGGAAGTTGATTGGATCATGGGGTGAAAGAGGAACGGGACCCGGACAATTTATGATTCCTCACGGCGTTGAAGTAGACCCTTCTGGTCTCGTTTATGTGGCAGACCGTGAGAACAGCCGAATTCAGATTTTCACATCATCAGGACAATATGTCTCGGAATGGAGAGGCGTCCACAGACCGAATGAAATTTTGCATGGTAGTGACGGAGCAATGTACGTGGCTGAACTTGGCATGAGGCAGGGAACTAGTCCTGATGCAGATGAAGTCACCGTTGTTACTCCTCATTCCGGAGTCAAAATTATGACAAAAAACGGACAGTGGCTGGGTGGATGGGGCGCAGACACACATACAGCTGGTGATTTAGTGGCCGCTCACGCAGTTGGGGTCGACTCAGAGGGAAGCCTATATGTTGGCGAAACTTTAGACGGTGCCCGACTTCAAAAATTTATTAGAGTTTAGAATCGACAGCCCTCTGGTCTCGGAAATCTTCTTTCCTTGCCGGAGGGCTAGCTGAAACAAAACATAAGAACGATAAAAACAAAAATCCCAAAATTATTTTGAAAGCTAGATCGTAACTTCCCTGACTGTCATAAATAGCCCCGGCTAATAAGGGACCAACTATCCCGGGAATTATAACTCCCTGCCGAATCAAACCATTCAGAGTCCCGTAATTTTTCATGCCAAAAAGTTCAGTTACAGCCAACGGCCCGAGAGCACCTATACCCCCCATTCCAAGACCAAAAATCGATAATGAAATAAAAATCAAAACAAAGTTATCAGAGGAAAAAAATACAAAGGCCGCCACACCTACAACCTGAATCCCCACAACTATCGCATAGGCCCACCTGGCAGTAGTATTCTCACTAACCCTTCCAAATATGATTTTAGAGGCTACTCCACCAAATGCCAGAACGGAAAGACATAGACCTATTTTGTCAGGTGAAAGTTGAATATCTTGTAAGTGGGCAGCCAGTTGTGTGACTAGAGTGGTTCTCACAAACTGCTGTAGGGTCATCCCGGTCGCAATAAACCAGAATGCCCTGGTTAGCAAGGCTGACCGAACTGATAACCCATCAAACACTTTTTTCGAAGAATACTGATTAAGGCCTCTGGGGGCCCAACGTTTATTTTGTTCCTTTAACACGAATTCAATACCGTCTCTTACGAAAATGAAGGAGGCAATCGACAATACTCCCAGAAAAATTGCGGTAAAAAGAAATCCGCTTCTCCAACCTCCAAAAGCAATAACAAGAGTTAGTACCGGTATCGAAATCATACCCCCAAAATTGTTTCCTGCAGTAACAAAACCCATCATGCGTCCACGAGTTTCAGGAAACCATAACTGCACCAAACGTCCAGTGGCCAATCCAGTACCGGGGGTACCGGTAAAAACCAGGAGAGAGAACAAATAAAATTGCCATAATTCAGCCATCATTGATCTGAGGAAAAACCCTACCGCTATAAAGCCCAAAGAAACCGCCATAACATACCTAGATCCAAAGACATCTATAGTGCGACCTATTAAAGGTGAAACAAAATGACCTAATACCCCGAGTGTTATAGCAAAATTGATCTGAGTTCTTGTCCATCCAAACTCTTCTTGCAGGGGAACTATAAAGAGACCAAACCCATATTGAGCAAAACCTATTGACCCTCCAATAGATAGAAAGGATACAGCTACTACTACCCAGCCCTTGTAAATACCACGGGGGGAGTTTTCAGATGAATTCTGGGTTATTTCAGAAGGCAACAGACACTATCAATCGAAAATAAATCATCCCTGAAGACTAACATTTAATTGTTTAAGCAGCTATCTTTTTAATCTTAAAAGATTAGGAATCGTTTCATGCATAAACTCATAAATTATGGGGATAATGAGCAAGGTCAGAAATGTGGAACTAGCCAAGCCTCCGATAACAACAATCGCCAAATCAGACCCTATAATTCCTCCTCCTTCATCTCCGACAAAAACCGCAAGTGGAATCAAGGCCGCTGCAGTAGTGATAGCAGTCATCAATATCGGGCGCAACCTCACTACTCCCCCTTCAATAAGGGAATCACGAACAGACATACCCTTGTCTTGTAATTGCTGTACAAACGCTATCAATACGATAGCATTCGTCACGACAAGGCCGATCAACAACAACAACCCCATCATTGAGGGTAACCCCAAGGAACTTCCGGTAACAGCTAGTCCAACCAAAGCACCTATTCCTGCCAAAGGCAAGCTGAAAAGTATTACAAACGGGTTCCTCAACGACCCTAAGCTACCAACCATCACCAAATACACTAGAACAATACTTATAGCCATTGCTAAAAATATATCTTGAAACCCCTCAGCTATATCTGCAAATATTCCCCCCGACTCAATGATAACTCCAGGGTTATTTTGCTCAACAGAATACCTTATTTTCTCGACTTCCAAGCCAACCGCCCTGGCATCCTCATCGGTTATCATACCTGTTATTGTCGCCGATCTTTTCCCGTTGGTTCTTCCAACCGCAATTGGAGCCTCCTGTAACACAGGATCAACCAATTCCTCTATAGAAACATCTCCAAGAGGACCTGAAATCATCACATCATCAAAAGAACCCATACCTCCATACATTCCTCTACCAACTCTAAGTATTACTTTTACGTCTTTACCATCTATGACATAGTTACCAACAGTTTGACCTTTCATAGGTTCACTTACTCTTTGTGCTACTTCTCTGGGTGTAAGTCCGATTTTAGAAGCTGCTTCTGAATCAACCTTTAAGAGCATTTCTGGTCTCAAACCAGTAAGGTCACTTTCAATGTTCTCAATTCCCTTAACAGTCGTTATAGCTTCCATTAATTGGGAATTGGCACGTGTTACATCTTCAAAAGAAGTGCCGATTATCTGTAATTCAAGCCCGGCGGCCGGCGGCCCTCCCGTACCTTCTTCAACTCTGTAGGTTCGGCCATCAGTCGATGGGAGAGCATCTCTCAAAGTATCGGCAATATCAGATGGCGCCGAATTATCAATATTCACAAATATATTTGCACTTTCTAGTGGCCCCGCGCCAGGAAAAGATGCTATCCCTATACCGCCTATCGTAGTCAAATAGTTCTCGACATTTCCTGCTATACGCAATCTCTCAAGTTCTGATTCAACGCTCAGAACGGCAGCATCTTTTTCTTCAGTAGTCGCACTGGGTGAAACAGAAATGTCGATAGAAATATATCTATCTGGTCCTGCCGGAAACAATGTAACCGGAATAAATCGCAAAAGACCCAAGCTGCCTACACACAATATCAAGGCAATTCCAACCGAGGCTAGCTTGTGTGTAAGTGCCCACTCCAAAGTAGGTTTATATATCCTCTGAATTGTCGTAAGGGAAGGTTCGGTGTCATCACCTGGGGTAAGATCTCCCAGTCTCAGTAAAAAAGCACCTGCTACGGGGACGAAAGTTACTGAAACAAGCAGAGAGGAAATCAGAGCAAATGTAACCGACAAACAAAAAGGGGAAAAGAAAGAACCTACTATGCCTTGAATAAAACCCAGAGGAGCAAAGACTACAATCGTAGTAAGAGTCGAAGCTGTTATCGGAGCGGCAACTTCCCTTGTTGCATTTAAAGCCGCAACTTTAGGGCTTTCTCCTCTCTGCATGTGTCGATACACATTTTCAAGTACAACTATACTATCGTCGACTACCCGACCGACGGATATGGCCAGGCCCCCTAAAGTCATAATGTTCAAAGTGAGGTCGGTAAAACCCATCAACAGAACGCCTCCCAAAATACTGATGGGTATGGTCAATGCTATTACTGAAGTAGGTCTTAAGGAAAGTGTAAGGCCTTTTAGAACACCACCACGAACGTTAAGAAGAAAAAGAAACACTCCGATAACGGCGAAAATAAACCCGTACATCCCTTCACTTTTGAGAGTGTTCAATTGGCTTTCGATTTCAGGTCCCCCATTGTAGATTTCCACAACTTGAATTTTTTCTGCATTCGCGATAGCCATAACTTTAGATAAGGCAACAGCCGAAACATCCACCGTGTTAGCGTCAGGATCTTTTGTGACACTTATACCTAAACTCTGTATTCCATTGGTGCGAGATATGGAATTGGTCGGGGAAGGCACAAGAGATACAATTGCAACGTCAATTAGGGTTATCACTTTCCCATCAGTAGAACCAACAGATATTTGCTTTACATCCTCGATCGAAGAAACACTATTGCTAGTTCGAACTGAAACCATTTTTGACCCATCAAATAAATATCCGGATGGAACAGAAAAATTACTCTCTGCAAGAATTTTGGAGATATCCGCCATTGAAATATCAAAACGTGCCAATGCATCGTGGTCCAACGCTACTAAGAGGTCGAATATTTGATTTCCGGTAACCGCTACATTTTGAATTCCCTGAACAGAATTCAAACTTGGTTCAATTTGGCTTTCAGCCACATCAGATAGAGAAGAGAAATCACCTTCACTCCGGGTTAAGCTCAACTGCAATATAGGCTCGCTACCCGGATCGATTCCTCTCACATTGGGCACAGTGGCTCCATCTGGCAATTCCAGTGAGACCAATCGTGCTTCCAAATCTTTTTTCGCCTGATCCATATTGGACCCATATTCGTAAAAAAGCAGAAGTATCGATTTACCCTCCACGGAAGTGGATTGAATAGATTCCAAATTACCTAAACCGGAAATGTGCTGCTCTAATGGCTGAGTCACTGCTTCAACCACTTCCTCTGAACCAGCATTCAGATAATCTACATTAACTGTTAATAAGGGAAACTGGACTCTGGGTAATACCTCGACAGGTAAGGAAATGAAAGTGAATATACCCGCACCTAAAATAATAATGAAGGCTAAAACCGTCACCGACCCTCTACGAAGGGCCAAATCCGTAATGTAGCTCATATTAGTCCTTTGTAGAATTTACTAATTTCGTTCCATTAGCGATGATATGAGCAAACAGATAGAAATCAGATAACATTGGGTATTTTTTGTTACATAAAACAATTTATATTTATAAATAGTATGTTAATGCACATTTTCAGTCAACCAATTCAATTTGAGGAATCAGACTAGCTTTTGAATATAGAAATTCTGCTGACATTTCACAATACCGAGACATTTTGAATAAATCGGCAACTAACTCCAACAAATACGGTTCTACTTGGAACCCGTTAAACCCAATTAATGGATGGTGGGCAGTGGCGGTTTGTTTCAGCATATCAACCGCTCTTGTCGGGTTTAGCACCTACACATTCGCTTTATTCGGTGATGAAATGTCAGCAGAATTTGGCTGGACTCGCACGCAGATCAACGCTTCTCTTTCCTTTCTAGCAATTGGTCAAATCCTCGGTCCTTTATTTGGTCGGATTATAGACAGTAAAGGGCCAAGGATCATAGTCGCTTTATGCGTAAGTCTTACGGCTTTAAGTTACATCATGAGACCAATGATGACCGAGCTTTGGCATTGGTACGCTTTAAGTTTTCTACAATATGCCGGCTTCTCTGCCACAATGACTCCTGTCGGCCGAATTGTTGGATTATGGTTTCCCAACACACGAGGCAGGGTCATGGGAATTGCAATGATGGGTAATAATTTCGGTGGGGTAGTTATGCCTGGAATTATTGGAGCGGTAATTGCTCTCGGGGGATGGCAATCCGGTTATTACCTGCAAGGATTATTAACTTCTTTGGTAGCGGTGGCGGTACTTCTAGCGCTACGGGAACCCAAAATGGGATTGCTAACCCTAAAAGTACCAAGCAACCTATCGAGCACTTCTTCAGAACCGGCACAACTCCCAGGGATGTCCATATCCGAGGCAGCACGGTCAAAAACCCTCTATATTCTTCTATATATATTTCTCGTGGGAGCTACACCATTTGCCTCTTTATTACCGCAGCTCATATCTCATTACGTTAATGAAGGGGTGAATTCCACTACAGCTGCCACAGCTATGAGCATTTTGGCACTTGCTGGGATGAGTGGAAAACTAGTATTTGGCATTCTGGGCGAAAAAATAACCGCCCGCTATGCCATGATGGTATCTTTTTTTGGATTATCGGTAGCCCTCCTATTGTCGGTAAATCCCACTGTCCCCGGAATCATCTGGGTTTGCTCCCCACTCTGGGGTCTTTGCATGGGAGCATTTGGAACACTTACAAACATGATTGTTCAGGATTATTTTGGCCTGAAAAGTTTTGCCAGTATCATGGGGGTTGCGGGATACGGTACGGCTGTATCATTCGCCGTTGGCCCTTTGCTAGCTGGTTTATCCTACGACAACCTTGATAGCTATCGCCCGATTTTCTATGGAACTGTGATTGTTATGGCCATAGGAATCCTTGCCTTGAATGCTATGGGGACTCCCGAAAGAAACTTTATGTCCAAAAATTAAAATAAAGACTTCGGGTTAAATATCAAATTTTTGCTTCTATCTCATAACGCAACAAACCTAACGATTCTCTTCCAAGCATCCTATTAAAAACACCAAAGAAGCCTTGGTAAAAGAGAGCATATTTTCCTCTCTTTTTTCCTCTCCGGTTTCCATAGTTTTAGTGCGTGATAAGGGACCCGAAACACCAATACAAGAATGTCCAGCGGAATCTCCATATCGATTCCCGGTAGGTCCCGTAGCGCCAGTTTCACTCAGTCCCCATGTAGTACCCAACAATTTCCGTATCATTTTGGCATTTAGAGAGGCATATTGCTCTGTGGAAGCTCTTAATCCTTCCATTTCTTCATCATTCACTCCCAATAAATTGCGTTGGGCTACTCTGGTATAAATCACCGATCCACCCATAAAAAACTTAGAAGCTCCGGGTATCGCCAGTAAATGCGCTGAAATGAGACCACCAGAAGATGATTCCGCAATTCCGATAGTTTGATTAGTTTCAATTAGAAGATCCGCCGTTAGGTTCGCCAGTCGCAAAATCTCAGTATCCATGCCTACTCCTTGATATACCTACTGAAGACTGCCCTAAACAATCTATTTGTAATGTCCTCTTACCGGTTAAGATAAACGTTAAAGTCGATTAATACAAAGGAAAGTATTCTATGAGTAAGGGGTGGTTTATCCTTGTCGGTCTATTTTCTCTGTCATTGGGGCTCGTTACCGGAGGGCTTGTAAAAGGAAATGTTGAACTTACAGCAGCCGGTTTTGTCATTGGGATCGGTATTTTTTTTATCCGAAACCGGCTCAAATAAATCTATCTCCACACCCATAGTTTTCGGTAAAGTTGGCTCCTTGACCGGAGTGGGCTCTACTTAATCGTTTTATTAATAAGGCACCCAACCTCTTATTTAAAGAACCCTAATTGGGATTTATTTCTTCTATCCTGGCAATCCGGCGGCCTAAATTTACCATTCCCCAACATTTTTTTCGGAACGTTATTCAAGCAATTACCATAATGACTTCTTTACTCATTTCGTTTTACTCGGGTGCATTTAAAGGGCTGGGGCCATATTAAATGAAAGCTCAATCCCGTTTATCCTGATAACTAATACTTGGCACCTCTGCAATAGGTTGCCGTGAACTAAATACACCATAATTTTCGCCCCCTCACCCGAAATTATGAGACCACAGTTCCATAGGGTTTTAAATACTTACTTCGCAATTTTTTTTCATTCCCCGATTAATTACATGTTTAGGAAATAGCCTAACAAATCTTTGAAATGAGTTTTTAAATATCCTTGAAAGATACAGGAATACGTGTATATTATTTAAGCAGTATAAATACCATTTCTTTAATCTATATTTTAAAATAGGCAACATAAAACTTTAAATTGGCAACATTTAATCGTAAAGGAATTCATAACTGGGAATCAGGTAAAAGAGGATTTCAATCCGTTTTAAACGATTGTCAACAAATTGGGCTTTTACTTATTTGGTCGCAGAATTATTGGAAGAATTCTGTTGGTCGGCAGTTCCTTGAAAGCCGTTATCGGATTACATTACCAACAAGAACATTAACGGCATACAAGACACGTCTTAAAACTCTTTGGAGTAAAGGATCTGGGGCCTTAGATGAGCCTGCGGAGTGGTCCGATTTCAAAGCTCTACTCACTAATGGTGTACCTGAACGGCATTTATATAACTTACATGGTAGGTGGAGAGATATTCAAAAAATTTGTTTAGATGTTGGCGTTACTCCAATTAGGCCCACATATCGAGCTTTGAAATGGTGGGCCTATGTCTCGGAGTACTACGGAAACAATATGTCAGCTGCTTCGGATCGTCAGATCATAGGGGATCAACTTATGGTGAGAGAATTGATATCAGAAAGAACTCAAACCCCTTTTATTAATGAGGATATTGAGATGTGGCTGATACACGAACCCTGGCGAGGACAGACAAATATGCGGAAGTATTTAAATCTGGTGGCAGAAAAAAAAATAACGCCTATTGATTGGGGTAAAGATGGGTGGGGATTAGAAATAGCAGACTCTCTTGAGAGGACAGATCAATATCCTAAAGATTACGGTTTATCCATGTTAAATTGGCTTTTGGGTACTTCACCTGAGCCATATCTTTTACCATCTCAGATAATCGAAAGATATTCGATATTTGCTAGGCCCTGAACTTTAGGATCTGTTATACATGAGATGAAAATATTTAAATAAAGGAATTTATATGAAAGTTGCCTATATTCTAAACACTCCGAATGCTGCAAATTATAAAGTGGGTACGATGATTTTGCCTCAATTAGAGGAGGATCGCCATGGGGTGGATGTGTTAGGGATATTCTTTTTTGACGACAATACATATATGTTGAGAAAGGGAGATCCAAAGGGGGAACGATTGGCCACCATTGCAAAGGAGAAGGGAATGCTATTAATGATGTGTGATCAATGCGCTATTCAAAGGGAGCTTGCCACAGGTGAAGCTGGTGGTGCCGAACCTAAGGGAACAGTTGATGGGGTATCTGTTGGATGTTTCCCCGATTTATATGCTGCCCTAGCCCCTAACCCGCCGGACCAGATCATTTCTCTTTAATTGAACTTAAAGTTGTCTCAACCTTGGGTCTAACTTGTCACGAAGCCAGTCACCCATGAAGTTAAGAGAAAGAACCACCAAAAATATGGACATCCCTGGAAATATTGCTGGCCACCAGGCCGTCTTTAGATAACCCCTTGCTTCAGCTACCATAATGCCCCAGGCAGGGGTGGGTGCTGGAACTCCAGCTCCCAGGAAGCTCAAAGCTGCCTCAGCTAGAATGAGGGACCCGACGCTCAAGGTCGCGATAACCACTGCGGTGTTAATTACTCCTGGTAGTATATGGCGTAGCAGAATTCTAGGGAGAGATGCTCCCGCCACTCTTGCCAAGTCCACGTAAGGTTGATTTTTAATTGTCAGGGTCTGACTTCTTATAACCCTGACAAAAGGATGCCAGGCTAACAGAACCATCAAAGAAAGCAATAGGGTAGTACTTTGGCCAAATATCATCACACACACGAGTGCGACCATAAGGAAAGGTAGGGCCTGCCATATGTCTACTATCCGAGTGATAAGTTCATCTATCCAACCTCCAGCGTACCCACTTACGATACCTAGAGTGGTTCCGATTATGAAGCCGCTCAGCAAGGCAGCAGCCGCGACAGCTAGTGAAATCCTGGCTCCGTAAAGGGTTCTTGTGAAGACATCTCGGCCAGCATGGTCTGTACCTAAAATATGTTCCGTTGTCCCTTCTTCTGTCCATGCTGGAGGAATATGCCTGTCTCTTATTCCTCCTTGCCTAGGATCCTGAGTGGCCAGGACGTCAGCCAATAATCCGGATAAAATTAATAGACCAAGGATAACGATAGGAATAACAGGCCAAGACCTAATGAAAATCCATATGGATCTAAGCTCTCTGACGACGGGAGGTCTCTCATGGAGTCCAAGTTTTTTTAAATCTTCTTCATGCAAAGCCATAAATATTAACCTAACTGTACCTTATTCTTGGATCTATAAATGCATAAAGCAAGTCAGCTATAAATGCGAAGGATACATATATTCCGATAAAGGAAAACACGGTTCCGACAAGTAGAGGCCAGTCATTGTCGTACACCGCCTGATTGAGTGCTACCTGGCCTATACCAGGCCATGAAAATACTATTTCTACGACTAACGCACCGTTAAGATAGTCGGCCAGTAGTACTAGCATTGAAGTCAACGGCGGTATGATTGCGTTTTTCAATCCGTGTTTCCAGATTAACGGTAGTCTTGCTACACCTTTCGCTCTAGCAAGTTTTATGTATTCTGAATCTAGTATTTCAAGCATTGATGACCGTGTTAGTCGCATTATGCCTGCAGCCGCGGGCCATCCTAATACCATCCATGGCAGTATATAAAATTTGAGATTACCCCATGCAAGGAAAAATCCGTCATGATTACCTCTAGTACCGGCTGGAAACCAACCCATATAGACGGAAAAAATCATAATAGCCAGTACCCCAGTAAAAAATTGGGGTGTAGCCTGCCCAACGAGTGCAAAGGCCCTAGCTAGATAATCCCAAATGGTGGCTCTTTTTACAGACGCAAGTATTCCCATTGTGAGACCGACAACCGCTGCAAAAATCCAGGCGCCCAAAGCAAGCCATAAGGTGGCAGGAAGATGCTGCCAAATAATCGAGCTGACAGGACGGAGGGTGCCTATGGATTCTCCCATGTCACCTTGAAGCATTCTCCATACCCATTTGCCGTACTGAACTGGTAAGGGGTCATTGATACCTAATTGTTCCCCCAGCTCCTCCCATAAATCTTCTTGAATACCAATTCCGCCGGTTTCAGGTATATATAAGTAGCGGGGATCCGGACCAACTCTGGTGAGAGCAAATATAAAAATGGTCGCACCTATAATGGAGATGAACATGGAAAATAGTCGGCGGACCAAAAATCGACTCATTAAATAAACTAAAACCCTTGCGGAAAGGTTTTGTCCTCCACGGTACAGGTGCACCGAACTTTGTGTATAAGAGGCAAACTAAGAAAGGGGGTTCACTGCTCGTTAGTTATACATCCGCGCAGGGGTTAAGCTGCGCGGATGTATGTGCGAATCTATTTGGCAGGCAGTATGTGTTGAGGTCTGCCCCAAGCGCCAGCAGCTGTTGATCGCGACGACCACGAATCTATCGTGTCAGGATTGGCTGCAACACCTCGAGGAGGTTGCACCATTCCACCGTACAATTGCCAGTAGAAATAGTAATCAACCATGTCTAGGTGTAACGCCTCTCTTTTTGCCTTGTCACGTTCACCGTTTATGTTGACGTACATGTAGTCAAGGTACTTGCTCTCAAAAGAACAACCCCAGCTAGGTCGGCTGAACGTACTGTCAGAAGGTGGGGGCGGCCAGTCTAGTGGGTAGTTGGCTGTCTCCACGCTACAGTTTTTAACCACCGGATAAGCCTGAGTCCTATTAGCCATTCTTGGAACGACCACTGCTCCATACTCTTCAGTTAACAGAGTAGTTTTGACCCCGAGTTCTTCCCATCCAGCGGCCACTGCGTCAGCCTGTTCAAGACAAACGTCCCCTGTTTCACAGCGGTATTTATTCATCTTGATTTCAAACCGGACGCCATCGGACCCTTTGGGATATCCGGCTAGGTCGAGTAAGCGTCCTGCTTCGGTCAAATCTGTAGGTATCTTCCAAGGCCACTTGTAGTCTGGCTCTGCAGCAGGAACATCGTATTCTACCCAATCAGTTCCGCCGTACTTATCATGGTATCCCTTGATAGCGGCTGCTGTGACTGTACGACTTGGATCCCAACCTGGGAACTTAGGTCCCATCAACTCTTGGTATATTGGAGTCCCAAGTCCTCCTTGAAGGACCTCGTTAATTCCTTCTCTGTCAATAGCCATACCAAGGGCCCATCGAACAAGGCGAGCTTGTTCCATGTCGCTGATTCCGTCTGGGTTGTCAGTATCATCATATGGACACTTATCTTCCCAAGGACATCCAATCCAAGGATGGTCAACTGCGAACACCTCAGATTCCCAAGGAGTTAGAGCATCACCGGTTTTTGCGTTTACATCTGTCCACAGGTTACCTGGCCATATAACGCTCAAGGTCATTGTGTCCTTGTCTGACATCGTGGTAATGAACTTCAGCCCCATTCCAGGTAGTTCAGGTAGTCGTGCAAAGTCTATTTCGCCGAGGTCTGCCTGACCAGTCTGCATCATAGCAAGCCTGCTTGTGATTTCTGGCACCTGGACGACAACAAATGTTCCAATATGGGACGTTTCTCTCCAGTGGGTTGGGATAGCGTGTACTGTTCCCCGGTTATTGGGTTCCCACTCACCAATCGTGAATGGTCCCGTACCAACTGGAACTAGTTTTTTCGCTTCTGCCCCGACTGTATCAAAGGCCTTTTTACTGTCTATGACGACTGTGGTGTCGTTTATATCGAATTCACTGATCGGTATTCCCCAAAAAATTTCGGTAATCATGGGGACTTTGACAGTGTAATCGTCTGTGGCAACAGCCTCACCAAAAGTACCACCAAGCTGTGCGCCAAGACCAGATCGTATGTCTGGGTTCACCATTGCATTCTGCCTGTTAAGGTTCCATGCAACGTCGTGTGCAGTTAATTCTCCGAAGTCTCCATGGGAAGAGAATTCCGCAGGGGTATTAAAATTAACCCCTTCCCTTATCTTTAAGGTGAGTTCGTTGCCTGCATCATTTATGCTCCATTCCGTAGCAAGGAACGGGGATAAAGGGTCAGTCCCATCGTGGACTAGCAATTGGTCGTAGTAGCCCATATTCAGCTCACCTGGGCTAGCACCGTAAGGCTGGACCGGATAGTCACCAAACTGTTCAGACACCTCTGCAATCGCAAAAGTAACAGTTGCTTTTCCGGCTTCCGCTGGGGCTGCCACTGAAGCTGCCGCTGGAGCTGCTGCTGGAGCTGCTGCCGGTTCCGCTTCATCATCGGAGCCACCGCAAGCCACTGAAACTAGAGACATAAGAGCTATCAGTGTGACAACTGAGATCCCCCATTTACTCATAATCTTCATGAGATTTACCCCCTTGATTCATTTTCTTATCTGAATTCAAACACCACCACGCACCTTTAACCGCGACTGTTCCAGTCACAAGTTGGCCCGTCCATCAGTAGTGGAATTATCAGTATTTAGAGCCCATCATAAATAAAGAGAACTCGTATTGCAATAGTAGTTATTTTCAACCAGAATTAAATTCTGGAGACCGAATTGTTTCAGTAAGCCCTTTTTTTCGAATAAAATAGCGAGATGAACATAAAAATACCAATATTAGTTTCATCCTTCACAGCTAGATTTTTTCTTGGTCTTATTTTTTCCTCGTTTGCTGGCTTTATATCCTGGGTATTTTTCTTTGACGGTAGCGGAATTGACCAAAATGTCTATTACGTAAAGCAAAGTCTAGTTATTGGAATTCCTGTGGGTTTCACGGTGTCTTTAATGTGGTGGAATACAGAAAGTTCTGGAATCATGATGGCTGCTCAAGCAGTTGTTATAATTCTATTTGCTATTTCCCTACCGCTCTTAGTAGTAAACTTTTCAAATATTGATGTTGGCACCACCTTGCTTGGCCCATCCCTTAGAGTGCCAGTGGTATCTTTGGGGGACATTTTTAAAAAAATGTTAATGGGAGCAGTTCTAGGAGGAAACGTCCTAGCTTCACTGTTTTTCCTATATAGATCACTTTTCCATAAAGAGATATAAAGTACCTATTGAAGATTCTTTGTATGAATCTTATTTCAGCTGAATTAGCAGTCACCAAGGACAGTTATAATTTCGCCAGTATCCTCATAAAAACGCCACATTGCTCCTGATGATTGGTCATTTATAGTCCATTCGTTCATTCCACGCACATGGTGGTCGTCAGTACGCGGTAATCTCATCCAGGTAGCATCAAACCGATGTTTGTTTAATAAGTAATCGCTACCATTTACGCAATCTTCGACCAAATAGGTTTTTACCCTAGAAAGCGCCTCGGACCGTGAAAGACTGGGGGTATGTTCTTCTGCCGCCTTCAACCTCGTTTCTTTAGATAGAGCAAGGCTTTTATCAGTGAAAGGAATTCTGCCTGCCGACCCAACCAGAATCACGACAACTCCTAACACTAGAACTATGACCCACTTTAACAATTCTTCTCTTCCCCTTCTCAGTCAGTAATTATTTTCAGTTGCACGTTAAATTATAGAACTATCAACAGCCTGGTAAATTTGGACAAACAGATTTCCAGGCGAGAAAGCGAGCATTTTTCCTTGAATGCTTAAATAGGCTAAATTTGCCGAAGTCTAGGATCCCATCTATCCCGTAGCCAGTCGCCAACGAAGTTAAATGATAGTACGGTGAGGAATATCGCAATACCTGGGAAGAAAGCTACCCACCAAGCGGATCCGAGGTATTCCCTTCCGTTGGAGATATCTGCTCCCCATGAAGGTGTAGGTGGCGGTACCCCTGCCCCCAAAAAGGACAATATACTTTCGGACAGGATAGTATTTCCTACCTGTAGTGTAGTGGCGACAACAACAGTATTCCCCACTGCTGGAAGTAGGTGTCTTACCATTATCCTTGGCGTGGAAGCCCCTGCCACACGCGCTAGAGCAATATAATCAAAATTCCTCACTTGCAAAGTTTGACCTCTAACAAGCCTCGCTATTCCAGCCCAAGCCCCAAGAGCCAACACAAAAGCGACTACCGCAAAACTCTGCCCTAGTACAAAAACCAACGCGATGGCAAGCAATAAGTACGGGATAGCATTGAAGACGTCAACGATACGCATAATGATTTCGTCAATGATGCCACCATAGTATCCGGCTACCAAACCCACAGTGGTACCAAATATTGTTCCTATAATTATAGCTACAGCAGCAAGGCTTAACGAAAGACGGGCTCCGTAAATGATTCGACTTAATAAATCACGACCTAACTGGTCTGCCCCGAGGACAAAATAGTATTTTTTTTCATCTTTCCCAAGTCCAATACCATTTGTATTACATGGCTTGAATTTGTTAGATATTTGACCTTCCTCACAGGCTTCAGCCCATGCAGGCATAGCCAAAACAGCTCTCAATTGGTCTTTCTCTGGTTCATAGGGTGCTAACAATGGAGAAAATAGGGCGCAAAGAATAAGAATCCCTAAGATGAAGAAAGGTACAAGAGGCCAACGACGGAACACATATAGTGCCCTAGAAATACCTGAGTCATGCGTAGATTTCTCTAATTCGGCCAGAGTTATCTTATTTGTTGATGTAGTCAAAAGTAATCCTTACGTGTATCTAATTCTGGGATCGATTAACGCATACAGAATGTCGATTAAGAATACGGCGAAAACATAGACAATAGTGAAAACCAATACAGCCCCTGTCATCAGGGGAAAGTCGTTATTGAGTATGGCCGTGTAAGTCATTTGACCTAACCCTGGCCATGCAAAAACAGTCTCAGTCACCACTGTGCCACCAATAAACCCGACCAGAATCAGTGCAGAAAAGGTCAGCGGTGGAATTAGGGCATTTTGGAAAGCATGTTTCCATATGACGCTGCGATTATCAACGCCTTTTGCTCTTGCCAGCTTAATATATTCAGAGTCGAGAACATCAAGCATCGAAGATCTTACAAGTCGCATTAACCCGGCAGAGGCGAGCCACCCGAGGGTTACTGCGGGCATTATGTAATAGGTGAGCTTATCAAAAAAGCCTGTCGAATCGTGCCCCCGAGTACCCGAGGGCAGCCAATCCAGGTTAACTGAGAAAATCAGAATGAGCATAATCCCAAGCCAAAAAGGAGGTAAAGCTTGCCCAAACACTGCAAATGTTCTTCCGACAGCGTCAATGATTGTGCCTCTTTTGACGGCTGACAGCACCCCTATCGGAATTCCCGTTATAAGGACGAAAAGTGTGGCAGCAAGCCCAAGTTGCAAACTTGCCGGTGCAAAACCTCTCACCATTTCTAGCACAGGCTTACCTGTTTTAAGAGAGTCACCAAAATCTCCCTGGAGAAATCCTTTACCGACCCATATGAAGTACTGAACAACTAGTGGTTTGTCTAAGTGAAAATCTTCACCCCATGCCTCCCATTGTTCTGGTGACACATAACCGACGTTTAGCATCACGTTGCGAGGATCGCCTTGTAGGCGAGAGAGTGCAAACACGATCAAAGTGGCTGCCAAAATAGCCATAATGAGGAACAAAAACCGTCTTATTATGAATACTCTCATTAGATATACCTAAGCGCAGTGATTCGCCAATTGCCCGGCGAACGTAAGATGAAGGTTCACTGACGCACCTTCCCCAACGGGAATAAGTGCGTCAGTTTACTTGCTTAAATTTGCTTTTACTTACCTTCCGGCAGGGACTATTGTCTCAAACGAGTTAGGAAGTTCATACGGTGCTAGATCCCAACTTTCTACTGTCTCCGGATTGAATCCGATCAAAACCGGAACTTCTACGGTGCCGGTCGACAATGTCATGTCGTACTGCCAGGCTTTTTGTATTGCCCGAGTTGCTAGGTTCTCAGGAGAGCCTTTTTTCTGCACTCTTGTCTCTTCACGGAACTGCCAGTAATTATTATTTTCAAGACCTGGATTCCATCCACCAGCTGGAAGAGGCCATTGACCGCCACCATAGGTACCACCACCTGATCCTAGCCTACCGTGTTTGCTGGTAGGACCCCATCGGGTCATCCAAGGAACATGAATCTGTCGGCCCAACATTGTAGGACGTCGGGATGAGTACTGTGTGCTGTCTATGAAAGGATCAAGCCCAAGATTCTCTTTCCACTGTCCGACGACGGCTTCACATACTTCAAGAGAAGTACCGTTACCCTGTGAGCAGAAGAATTCAAATTCGAACCCTGGCTGCACACCAGACTCTGCTAAGAAAGCTTTTGCTTTATCGGGGTCAAACGCATAAGTCCAAGCCGAGTTGTATTCAGGGTGTAGCTGATGTAGGTCCATTCCTGGGGCGGCGCCACCGTATACCGCTCCACCATATCCACCTGTAACCGATGCAGCAATTAGCTCACGGTCAATAGAATACGCTAATGCCTTTCGGAAGGCTTTGGCCTTCAACATTGAGGGGGTTTCATAGGAAAACCTGTCAGTGTCTGTATAGTCAAATCCCACTGAGTCAGCGGTAAATTTAGAGTCGGAACCATCAAATGTGTACTCAAAATTGGCTACTTCACAACCAGCACCAGGGGTGTCCTGTATGGCTGGATCTGATCGGTCGATTCCCACGCATTCCAATCTAGGGTCACCAATCCAAGGGTATTTATCCGAAGGCAGAAATCCTTGTCTCATTACTGGTTTACCCGACAGGTCGTCTTCGCCAAGTTTGGAGTTAGGTGGATATGCAAATGACCAGAGGTTACCTGCGAAGTAATAGAAATTACCATTAATAGCATCTAGGCCCTCGTTAAACGCGAACCCATCTTTTTCAAGGCGGCCTACGTCCTGGATTGATGCCATGGCTATGTCAGCAGCTCCAGTTTGGAGCATAGCAGAGCGCTGTTGAGCTTCATTCGCCTGCAAAAAGACTATTTTGTCAAATGCAGCGCTTTGTTTCCAGTGATCTACCCTAGAAATAGCTTCAATTCTTTCAGCAGGTAGCCATTCGCTTACTACGAAAGGACCTGATCCGTGCGGAATACCGAATGTGTCTCCTGTTTCATCTTGGAGCGTCTTGGATTGCATCCATATCGCATCCTGACAAATTGAGGAAGCATCCTGTAGTCCATCACCAACGAAAGCCCTGTTAGGTGCTTCCGCAATGTACGTATCTACAGCAGACCAAGGTTGGTAATACTCGTAAGCCTGAGAGGAGTTAGAGTGAGCGGAGCTAACGTCTTCAGCACCAGCGTCGTTGAAGGACCATGCAACGTCTTCGGCAGTCAATGGTCCAATTTTGACCATGTCGCCGTCCACAATTCTGTAAAAATCAATGCCCTCATGGACGTGAACTCTAATTTTCCCTTGCTTCTCTGGATCACTTAAGTCAACCAGATCCATTTTGTCTTGTAATTTACCATCCATGGTTATGTCACCACTGCCATCTTTAGCAGGAAGTATCCATTCCCAGGAATCAGCTACGTATGGGGCGTGACAAGCTTCGCCTGTATCCCGGATTGCGTTGCCTTGGTCGTCAAAAGTTGGTTCCCATCCGAGCAATGGTTCTTGGAAACCGAAGAACCCGTGGAATAGAACGTCAGGCCATGTGCCTTTAACATTCCTAAATTGCGGTGTCCCAACGTTGTCAAACGCGATTGTAATAGTGGTGCTCACTTGTTCCACTGGTGCCTTTGAGGCAGCAGGTGCGGCAGCGGCAGGTGCGGCAGCAGCAGGTGCAGCAGCAGGTGCAGCAGCAGGTGCAGCAGCAGGTGCAGCAGCAGGTGCAGCAGCAGGTGCAGCTTCCTCATCGTCTGCAGAGCCACAGGCAATACCAGCAGCTAGTAAAGCAGCTGCAGACAGGCCTATTAGCATCTTGGTTCCGAAAATCTTATTCCACTTAAACATAACTGATCCTCCAACAAACTGTGTAATGCTTTAGGTTGAATTATCTTAATTTATAAGGGCCAATACGGCATTATCTCTTTCTGTGAGTATTTATTAACTCACAGATCAACACTATCCCACAGTTAGATATCACTGTAAAGGACGGAACTCTTCACTCCAGAAGGAAATCGTGAGGATTTTGAACCAACGATCAGCCTTCGAATCCTAAGTATAAGCGCCAAAAATATTGAGTCTATGCCACCGCTTGTTTGGGGCTAGTGATTCTCAGAGTGAAATACCCGAGTATGCCAGAACCTAGAGAAGCGCTTATAACTCCCAACCGGACTAAAGTTTGTAATTTATCATCTTCGAAAGCCAGTTCTCCAATGAACAAACTCATAGTAAATCCTATACCAGCGAGAAGCGCTAACCCATAATATTGACTCCATCGAATCTCGGCAGGAAGCGAGCAGAGTTTGAAAGCAACTCCTATGTAGGTGAATAGCATGACTCCAATTTGCTTTCCAAAAAGCAATCCCACTCCTACACCTAGGGTAAGTGGTTCAGTGAAAAAGCCAGTAGATAGACCTTTTAAAGAGACGCCTGCGTTGGCTAACGCAAATAAAGGCAATATCAAAAATGCAACCCAGAGATGAAGGCCGTGTTCTAGGCGATATAGAGGCGCGGGTTCGGTCTTATCATTTGATTTGTGAGGAGTGAAGATAGCAACGATAACTCCTGCTAAAGTGGCGTGAAGACCAGACTTTAAAACACAAACCCAAAGCAATGTCCCAACAACCATGTAAGGTGACAGCTCAGAAATTTTTCTTTTATTGAGAGCGAAAAGAAGCAAAATACACAGGAAGGCTGCGCCCAATGGATAAATCGATAGGGTCTCAGTGTAAAAAATGGCAATAATTACTATCGCTGCTAAATCATCTATGATTGCGATGGATACCAAGGTTAATTTTAAAGAGTCCGGCACTCTACTACCCAAAAGTGTCAACACGCCGAGGGCAAAGGCGATATCAGTGGCAGCTGGGATCGCCCAACCTTGCATTGTTGTCGAATTACCCCAGTTCAAAGTCAGATAAATAAAAGCAGGAAATAATAACCCTCCCAGTGCCGCGATTGCAGGCAAGCTTATTTGAGCCCTACTTGATAACTGTCCGTCGAGGACTTCCCGTTTTATTTCCAAACTCACCAATAAAAAGAAAATCGCCATCAACCCGTCATTGATCCAGTGGTGGAGATGTTTATCAATGGAAAAATTTCCGATCTGAATAATTACAGGGGCGTTTAGGGTGTCATGATAGTAATGCTCTAGTGGAGAGTTACTAATGAATATGGCGACGCCTGCAGTTATGACTAAAAGTATGCCTCCAGCAGACTCTAGTAAAAAAAATTCTCTAAGCATTTTTACAGGCATAATATTCTCCTGGAAAATATTACCTCTAATAGAGCTAGAGATGTATATGGATTACTCTCTTCTATCAAGCAATTAAGGCGATTTGGTGTTATGAAACCTAAAATCCAACTTTCTATCGATAGATGGCGGTAGTGGGCATTTTAGGGAATCTAGAAAATACCGTCGGGTTGATAATTTACAAGATTAAAGCTTGTTTTAGGTATGAAAAGGTTTGGTGCCGAAGGCGAGAGTCGAACTCGCACGAGTGTTACCTCAACGGTTTTTGAGACCGCCGCGTCTACCGTTCCGCCACTTCGGCATGCAAAGGAATGTAATTATAAAGATGGTTAAGTTTGGCTGCTAGTAGGTAGCCGTTTTAAATGGTGAATTCTTGAAGCTACATTTCTATTTTCTTTTCCCCTGAAAGGTAACTTTCAGGATCTTTTTGGAATGCTATTTTGCATCCTGGGGCACAAAAATAGTATGAGTCCCCTTCATAGTCCCAAGATCCACCGTTCGGATTGTCAGGATTCACAGTCATATGGCAGACGGGATCAGTAGCTTCTTTGTTTGATCTTGAAAATAGAGGGATTTTCATTGGAATTCACCTTAATTAATTAGTTTTCTAGTTTTTAAGCGAAGAGCATTCAAAACAACAGTTATCGAGCTAAGCCCCATCGCTGTTGCCGCTACTATTGGGTTTAAAAAACCCCGATCTCCCAAAAGGGGAGAAAGCCAATCCGGTACGGTTTGTGAAGTGAATAAAGGATATAAGATACCTGCTGCAATAGGCACTAGTAATATGTTGTACGCAAAAGCCCAAAACAGGTTTTGTTTTATGGTGGTTATACATGATTTGCTTAGGCGAATTGATTGGACTATAGACGATAGCCTGTTTCCTAGAATTGTAATTTGTGCTGATTCAATAGCTATATCAGTCCCACCGCCCATCGCTATTCCTATATCCGCCTGAGTAAGTGCAGGGGCGTCATTTACCCCGTCTCCAACCATACAAACGACTTGTCCATTTTTTTGCATAGTTGAAATATAAGCTGCTTTATCTTGAGGTAGAAAATTAGATTCATAACTACTTATATTTACTATATTAGCTACTGATTCAACCAATTCTTCCCGATCGCCACTAAGTAATACCAAATTCAAGTTGAGCTCATGCAAATGAGCTATCGTCTCCGCTGCGTCATCTTTGATGGTATCTGAAAAAAATATTGATCCAGAATATGAACCGTTAATGGATACATGTACCCCCCCAAGATCGGCTGAGTTGAAGACCTCTGGTACCTCAATATCGGCCTCTCTCAAAAAATTTTTATTTCCCACTAAAATTATTTTCTCATTTAAAACTCCAGATGTACCTAATCCTGGGTAAGACCGGAATTCTGAGGCGTCTGCTGACACAATTTTCCTAAACTCACATTCCGCCACAATTGCCTTAGCGATAATGTGTTCAGAATTTTTTTCAACGGCACCTGCGTATTCCAGGATTTCAGTCTCAGAATAGCTTGAGTGGGAATCTACCCCCGTGACCTGCGGTTGCCCCTTCGTCAACGTGCCTGTTTTATCGAAAACAACGGAATCAACTTTTTGAAGGGTCTCAATTGCTAGGGCATCTCTGTACAAGATTCCATTTTCAGCACCCCTTCCACTTCCCACCATTATGGCTATAGGGGTGGCTAGACCCATAGCACATGGACAAGCAATCACCAGTACTGCTACTGCTGCAATAGTGGCATAAGCATACGTTGGATCAGGGCCAAGTACGATCCAGGTCAAAAAAGTCAATGCCGCTACGATCAATATGGCAGGCACTAGTAGGGTTGCCAAACGATCCGCAATTCTCTGAATCGGAGCTTTCGAGGCCTGAGTATCCTCTATCAGGGAAACAATTTTTGAGTACACTGTGCCATCAGAAAGTGATTCAGTAATCACCTTAATATTTCCAGTTCCATTGATAGTGGAAGTGAAAACTGGATCCCCCATTTTCTTTGCCTTGGGAACACTTTCCCCCGTGAGTGTGGATTCATCGACTTCCGAAAAACCTTCGACAACTGATCCATCTGCAGGGATTTTTTCTCCTGGCTCGATAATGACTATATCCCCGATGACAAGATCATCTACTGATACTGTCTTTACGTCGGGCCCTTTCATGATATTAGCAGTCTTAGGTGCCAAATCCAGTAATGATTTGATCGCATCCGTCGCACGCCGCCTCGACTTGGATTCCAAATATCTTCCTAAAAGAACCATTCCTATTATCGCGCAGGAAGTACTGAAATAGGTTTCGGGAAACGCGTCACTTAACCCAAATAATTTACCTAGGATTGCAAATGTGCTGTATATATAGGCAGTTGAAGTTCCAACCGCTATTAAAGTGTTCATGTTTGTCGTGCGGTGTTTTGTTGCATTCCATGCGCTGGTATAAAATTGCCTGCCTGCCCAAAACTGCACAATCGAGGCAATTATGAAGGACAAGTATTCGCTTTGGAAAGGGAGTTGAGAGGCCAAACTGGAGACCATTCCCAGCATGATAAATCCGGCTCCCAACAGGCTGACTATCGCCTGTTGAACAATGCGCTTTTGGGCCCGGTTAGTGGATCCGTACCCCAATTCTTCTTGCTCAATATAGGATGAGGAATATCCTGAATTAGTAATAGCAAGTCTTATTGAAGAGATGGATTCAAGACCAGGGATATATTGAATCTTGGCTGTCTCAGTTGCCAAATTCACATGGGCTTCTTCAACTCCTTCTAATTTCTTCAATGAAGATTCAATATGTGACACGCATGCTGCACACGTCATCCCTTCGACTGACAATGTGATAGATTCAGAACCCAATTGATAGCCGGCATCCTGTACGGTGGATTTAAGGAGCTCTTTTTGGATGTGCCCGGAGGAAATATGTACGGTAGCTTTTTCAGTAGCTAAATTCACAACAGCCCGGTCCACTTCGGGTATGCCCTCAAGGGCTGCACCTACATGGGAAACGCATGCTGCACACGTCATTCCAACAATGGGTATAGTCAAGGATGTGTCAATTAGATTATTGTCCACGATCTATTACACCCCAGTTCCCTAAGCTTGCCTATTTGACAAAAGTATACGTCTAATAAAAAGACCGGTATATACTACCGGCCTTTTCGTAAGCTCAAATTAGGCAATATTCGGATTGGTCACATTGTTCGGACAACTCCTACTACTCGCCCTCTCACTGATACATTGGCGGCTGCAACAGTAATAGGTTGCATATAGGAATTTGCAGGAACCAATTTCACTTTATCGCCTTCTAGGAAAAAATGTTTTAAGGTCGCCTCTTCCCGATCTTTCAACCACGCAGCAACCATGTCACCGTTTTGTGGTTGTTCGATCGATTCCAGTAGTACAAGGTCTCCATCTCCGACCAATGCATCGACCATCGATTCTCCCTTAACTCGCAATGCAAAAACATTTTCCTTCCCCTTGGTTAAAAAAGGAGGCAAATCAACATTGTCAAAATCAGTATCATTCCATTGTTCAGTATTAACCAATGGTAAAGGTTCGCCTGCAGCGATGTTTCCTACCACAGGTATTGAAATTAGGTTTCTCAGTGTCGATGTAGCTGTTTCACCCAATAATTCGATACCCCTCGAGACTTCCCTACGTCTTTGTAGATAACCTTCACGTTGGAGTATTTGCAAATTGTAGTCAACAACTGACGTTGAGCTTATTTCACATCCCGTTTGAATATCACGAACGGTTGGAGGGTAGCTATTGTTGCCCATAAAATCTTTGATATAGTTCAAAATAGTCTGCTGTCGTTTTGATAATGGCCGCTTCACTAATGTCACTTCCTTTTTTAAGGTTTCATATAAATAAGCACTAATGTTCCGAACAAATTATCAGAACAGGTGTACTATGTCAATTACTACAGGGAGTAATTTTGTATGTATTCAAAAATCTTCAGTCGTTGACCCCCCAAAAGTCGCGATGCTAAACTGAGAATGTGAAAGTTATCACCAACGCATCATTCTCAAGGAGGAGACATGATCAGAGGATTAGTCGTAAGTGTAGTGATGTTAGGTTTGCTATTTGGCACCTATGCCTGTGGTGAAAACGTACCACCGAAAGGGAGTCATGATGAAGTGAAACCGGCACCGATAGTTTCAACTTCTAGCAACCAATCCTCCAGTGTAGCGGTTACTGCACCCCCACCCGCTACAACATCTTCTCAGTCTTCTTCTGCTGCAAGTGTGTCAGCAGCTGCCCCATCAGATTATTCTTTGGACGTTGCTATGAATGACGCTAATGCTATATATATATTTAACCCGACTGATATAACGGTAAAAAAAGGTGAAACAGTCACCTTGAATTTAACCTCCGAAAATGAGTTTCATAGCTTTACTGTAGATTCTTTGGGTATAGATGTTGAAGTAGATGCTGGTACAACTGAGGAAATCACATTTACATTTTCTGAAGCTGGGACTTTTGATTTAATCTGTATACCCCATGAATCCCTTGGTATGATAGGTAAAATCATTGTTCAATAGCTAAATCACATGGAAAGTTATTAAGTGGCAAGGGTGGCGAGATGAACATAGTGAAGTTGCTTGGTCCTGCCTGTATCATTCCTATTCTTTCGATTGGTTTGCTTGGATGCTCTTCAGATCAAGTCGATGAAACCCCTAGGAAAGCAAAGACCCCAGAAGTAACCTCCGCACCACTGAAACAGTTAACTGTTGAACCTGCTGCCGCTAGTGTTGATCAAAAACCTTATGAGGTGAAGAAAACGGCACCTGCCGCAACTCCAGATTCTCCCATTAGAACAACCCCTATGATTGCCACGGTTCCTCCAAATCCGGTCCCCACCACCAAGCCGATCCCTACAAAGCCGTTATCTTCGGTGGCAACCTCATCAAAAGGTGCCGCAACACCCACAACTGCCAAACTAGAATCAGTACTTATATCTTTACAACCTGGTTCTGTTGCCAGATATAGAATCGGAGAACAGTTTGCTCGCCTACCTACCCCAATAACTGCCGTTGGAGAAACCTCAGGTATAAATGGAAAGGTCCATTTTAACCCTTCCGGCAATATCAGTAGTTCTGATGCCTCCACTATCGTGATTGATGTGGAATCGTTAAAAAGCGATGAAAGCAAAAGAGATAACTGGGTTCGCAGGAACGGAGGAATAGGTTCTGAGATATCCATATCTTTAACCAAAGTATCAGGTCATACTTGGCCGCTGCCAGATTTCGGAAAAATGGAAGTTACCATAGAAGGTGATATGACGATATCGGATGTCACAAACCCAGTTATTTGGAAGGGGACATTAGACATAGCAGAAAGTGACATAACTGGCAGTATCTCAACAATAATAACGTGGGATCAGTTTTCTCTGTCCAAACCCAGGCTCCCTTTTATTATCAGCGTTGATGACGAAATTATCCTTGAATTAGAAGTAGTAGCTGCGAAAGAATAGTAGACTTTATGTAGTGGTTTAAACGCCTCACTACACCAAATACAGTAGTCTCGTTGACTAGGGCTTCTTAAGGCTAATATACTTGTTCCTATCCTTGAGTCACAATTCCTGAGGAGTGCTCAATATGCAAGTATCTTGTCTCCAGCAAAATCTTAGTCGAGCCTTGGCAATAGTAGGCAGGGCGGTTGCTACTAGAAGTAATTTACCGGTCCTTCAAAACGTAAAAATTGCCACCGAAGATGGAATGCTGGTTTTAACCGCTACCAATTTGGACATCGCTATTACTACTAAAATTGGTGCCCAGGTTGAAACAGAAGGTGAAATAACAATACCAGCACGATTACTTTCAGATTTCGTAAATTCACTCCCTGACGATCGAATAGAAATTAAGTCAGTTGTGGAACCACTTAGTGTTTCGTTGGACTGTCAGAGGTTCTCTGCAAACATCAATGGCACCGACCCCGACGAGTTTCCTCCAATCCCTACAGTTGATGAAGGGGCAACTATAAAAGTTGATCCTCAACTTCTTAAGGACACGGTAACTCATGTGGCCTTTGCTGCAGCAACTGAGGATTCTCGTCCGGTATTGACTGGGATAAAGGTTGAGGTGAATCAGTCAGATTTCACGTTTGCAGCGGCTGACGGATTTAGACTGGCTGTATATGAGGGTAAATTACTAGAACCAGTTTCTGAAGCCATGGAATTTATAATACCTGCGAGGGCCCTACAAGAAGTTGGCCGACTTATCGGTACAGATGATACTGCTGTTGAGTTCACAGTCACACCAGCCGGAACTCATGCTCTATTTAATATCGGCAATGTAGAGATTGTCTCTCAACTTATGCCAGGTTCTTTTCCAAACTTCAGATCTCTTATACCTGCAGAATATAAAAATCGTGTGATCGTTCAAAATTCTGATTTTTCACGTGCTGTAAAGACTTCTTCAATATTTGCTCGTGATGGCAGCGGAATACTCAGGATCCAAATTATGAATGATGATGATGGGGGGAAACTTTCCATATCCTCCAGAGCAGAAGAAGTTGGAGATAACCAGGGCGAAATAGACGGTGGAGTTGAAGGTGATGTGGATGAAGAATCCAGGATCGCGTTCAACAGTAAATATTTGGCTGAAGTCTTGGATGTTCTTGGCGAAGGCGAGGTTGCTTTTGAGATGACTTCCGCTTCAAGCCCTGGGGTGGTACGGGCTACAGGCAAAGAAGGCTACACTCACGTAGTAATGCCAATGTTCGTTCAGTGGTGAGTAAGAATACTGGGTTTTTGTTCTCGATTCCGTTCGTAATCACACCTTCCCGCAAGGTTAAGTTCTCTAGCGTCTGAATGTCATGGGAAGAGGAGGACTTTTGGCAACTTCTTTGGGTTCAGGAGTTCACCTTCAAAGGATGACGAGAAGAAGACAACCGCAAGCAGATCATCGAGCAGCAGAAGTAGGTTTAGTCTTGTTGGAAGAGCCACAGGTGAAGATGAAACACAGCCAGAAGGGCAGGGTGATATGGCAGAAGACTCAACTGGTGGTTCATGTGCATCCACCTCGGCTCGTGAAGGTGTTTCTGTACTGGCAATGTTGATGTTGCCTTTGGTCATAGTGAACAGAAAAAGACTGGGTTTATGACCTATTATCTTTAGCGGTTCCAATTTCCTGTCTGATCTCAAAGACGGCAAAAGGCTTCTTGAAATCGAAAATGCTCTTTCTACCCTATATAGAGGCACTCCCCCATCCACGGTTCGCATCAGCGAGAATGCTACCTGACACCCCTTCGTGCGTACCCCATTTATCTACCCCTAACAGTGCGAATTCCAATCACACCGTGTGTTAGTCAAAATGTTACTATGCGTTAAATCTTATTATTTCAAAAATTGCAGGAATGTTTGCAAATGAAACATGAATCTGGCTCCCATTCTCAGATGGAGGAAGCAGATATTTGGCAATAGAAATTCGGTATATCCAGAAAGCTGAAATTTTTGAAAGTCATATTGCGGTAGAACGCGCCAACGGGGGACATGGCGACAAAGCTGCATTGCCTCTTATTACTGAAGCCCTAAATGACGGTCGAGGGGTCGCTGCGTTTGATGAAGGTATTATCGTAGGGTTTGGCATCGCCTATCCCCTCAAAATGAACGTGGGAATAGAAAGACTTCCCACTACCCTCTTAGACAATGTGGCGGTATTGCCAACTCATCGGCGAAGAGGCATTCTCAACCGAATGATGGATTTTCACATGCGCGACTTTTATGAGCGTGGGGAAACTTTGTCTGCTCTAGGGGCCTCTGAGTCAATAATCTACGGCAGATATGGTTATGGCATAGGTTCCAGGCAGGTAGATTTCTCCATTGATCGTCGCCATACAGCGTTTATTAATGATGTTTCGACAAAGGGTAAGTACAGCTTTATCAATAGTGGTGACGCCCTTGACACGCTACCCGAAGTGGCTGAACGCGCCAATGCTAAACGGTCAGGGTTTATTAAGGGCACCAAATCCCTGTGGAAGCTATACCTGTCAGACCCTGAGTACCGTCGGGGTGATGCCAGCGAGCTGTTCCACGTTGTCTATGAGGAAAATGGACAGGTAGATGGATATGTGAGCTACCGGATAAAAAAAGATATCTTACTGATTCACGAGATGATATCGGCGACCTCAACATCTCATACAGCGCTCTGGAGGTATTGCTTCGGGGTAGATTTAATGAGACGTATTGATGCGCCCAAACGTCCTATTGACGATCCTCTACCCTGGATGCTGTCAGACCCTCGGCGACTACATCAGTCCCTGAGGGACGATCTTTGGCTTCGTTTAGTTGCTGTCAAAGATGCCCTATCGGAACGGAGTTATGACTGTGAAGGACGTCTGGTGTTCGAGATAAATGATAGGTTCTGCCCCTGGAATGAAAATTTCTATGAGCTTGAAGGAAGCCCTCAAGGATCCAGTTGTGTTCTGACCAGCAAATCCTCCGATATCTCTATATCAGCTGCGGACCTGTCTTCCGCCTATCTGGGAGGAATTACCTTCACTGCACTTGCTCGCGCGGGACGCGCCCACGAAAACAGGCAGGGCTCGTTGGCTCTTGCAGACAATATGTTCAAGACTGACTTACAGCCCTGGTGGCCGAACGAGTTCTAATCCAATAGTTATCTGGCCCTGTAAGTCTCACGGTATCCAAATAGGCAAGAAATAGTCTGAGGCACTACATACCAATATAAAGGTGCCGCCATACTCCAACCGGTTCACTTCTGCCGACATTTTGCCGACCAAATTCCCGACACGGGCTGATACTGGATGGTAGAGCCGGTATTAATATTTCTTCAAAGTAGTATTTCTAAGTACGATTCAGCATATAATAATATTAGGCATCAGGAATGAATTGGACTTAATAACCGAAAACTCTTAATCAAAGAATTTATACCGAAATATGCCATGCCCTTCAGTACCAGCAAAAAGGTATTGTCCGTTTGGTGAAAATGTTAGCACTTGAACCACGCCTGAATCTAATCCTTGGTTAGTTCGTTGCCAAGACTCACCCCCATCCTGACTCAGTAGCACGCCACTATTCCAGTCGGCAACAGCAATGGTGTTAGGGTTCGCGGGGTTAATAGAAATATCAATTGCGTGTGCGTGGTCGCGTTTCGATGTATTGATCGCCTCTGTACGCCAAAGTGTTTCTTCCCAACTTGCTCCCCTATCTATGGACTTATAAACACCATGAACATTGGTACCTAGAAATATCTCTTGATCGTTTTGTGGGTTAACAGCGATACTCATCGCGTGTTTACGTTGAATCATTTCGGATTGCTCCATATCTTCCATGTCAACTCTTTCGCCATCCTCATTAACACACGTGTGTCCACAATCATGCCATGACATACCCACTGGCAACTTACCTTTAAGTTGTTTCCAGGATTCACCACCATCCACAGTATAGTACAACCCATCAAATAATAAATTGATATAAACAACGTCTTCATTCTGACTGCTAACAGCAATATCTGATACATTACGGCTGTAGTCTTCATCGGGTAGCCCATTATTAATTGGAAACCAAGACATTCCTCCATCAACAGATTTATACATTCCCGGTGACTGCTTAATTTCGTCTAATTGATGAGGGTCCTGTCCTTTAATCTTTGATTGAATATAACCAGCGTACAACACCATTGGATTTGAGGCTGCTTCCTCGACAATGTGTATGCCAAACGATTCTTCAAATAAAGAATGTTCTATCTCTACTAGCCCTGTAGCTATTTCCCAATCACTGCCTAGATTGCTTGAGAAATAAAGATGTCCATTATTAGCATCAGTTGCAATAATGGTTTCATTGCTACCATCGTGTGTTAAAAATTTAATAGCAAGCCCATCTCCAAGACTATAAGATTTGCCATATAAAATACCTTGCCATGTTTCGCCAAAATCACCAGAAAGATGTATTTGACTTCGCCCATTTACAGCCAAGCAACCAGTACGGCCAACAGAAATGCCTAAGATGTTTGCACCTGAATAACCATTACTCCAATTGATCCAAGTTTCTCCACCATCTTCAGTTTTAAAAACACCACCACCATAATTATTGACGAATACAGTATTAGGATCGGTCTTACTGACTACCATATCAATTGGATTTCCGGGCTTTATTCCTGCAGGCCCCCACTGCTCATGTATAGTCCATGTTTCACCCTGATCTATTGAACGAAGAAATTCGTTCTCACCAGCGACATACACAATATTATTGTCAGATTCAGCAAAAGCGACCGCGCCATACATCCCTAATCCTGAATAAAGAGGTGATACATCCTTCCAGGAAGCTCCTCGATCTATAGATTTATAAATCGCTCCCGGGTAATCGCGAAGAGAGTTATCGACGTCGTTGCCACTTGCGATAATGATTAGTTTTGCATCAAATGGGCTCTGATCTGCTCCACCAAAATGCATGGACCGCTTTGGGTTAATTCCCTCATTACTTTGATACCAGGTGTTGCTCCCGGTATTTGATTTAAAGACGCCTACTCCAAGTCCACTTGCGATTGCGTCAACATCCGAAAGGTTTCTATATTCTTTTTCTACTGCTGTGTCAGGTTCACGGTCGAATATACCTGTGGTAACGAGTAATTCTTCATTGTCGTCCGAATTCGTAAAAAAAAGCCATCTGGTTAGATTTGCGAAATCACCAACGAGTTCAAATTGCTCACCCCCGTCAGTAGATTTGAATACAAATCCTCGAGTTCTATTGAACTGGAATCCATCTACTTGAGTGTCAACGTCGCCCATCACGTAAACGACATTTGAATTACCTGGTTCAATTTCAATCATTCTAACGGTTAAGTGTAACTCGGGAACATCCTCCTCCTCATCTTCATCTGCGTTTAGTAATTTTTGTTGCGGAATAATCTTAGTTGGGTCTAAGCCATTACTTTTTGATTTCCAAGATTGCCCTCCATCGTTTGATTTATAGAGACCGCCGTTATCTTGCAGGCCTATCCATACAATATCTTCATCATTCGGATCTATTCTGAGGGCATATACCGGTATATTATCTAATGTAGGACCGACTCGAAAATCGATAGCCCCCTCTCCTTCTCCATTAGACTGGGTCCAATTTAAGCCCCCGTTGATACTTTTTTGTACTCCTGACCACACATCAGTAAAGTACATGATGTCAGGGTTATCGTGCCTATATCGGACGTTATACCCCAAACCTCCAATTGGTCCTTTAGCCTTTACCCATGTATTGAGAGGGTCATTTGTACCCGGTATACACTGTAAAATAAAGTTACCAGCCTTCGTCGATTCAATACTACCCTCATCATCCCCCTCATCCTTAGCTAAAGCACCTGAATCACCCATGGTTGGTGTGGATGTAGGCATAACTCTA
>PVBE010211877.1_pt1 | contig 62961 bp, 57 predicted proteins | sample 1631181 | NCBI WGS metagenome assembly PVBE01 (sample SAMN08397723, study PRJNA350692) | Marine metagenome, whole genome shotgun sequencing project. | isolation source: water | place: Pacific Ocean | collected 2012-04
CGCATGGCGGAATACAGGATACCAACCCTGGATACCTGGACTTCCTACGTTGGCATCATCGACATGGTGGTCAACGAGTACGATAAGTACAAAATGTACTTTATGAACGTGGCTTGTGATTATGCGTTAGCCACGCTGTACGTAGATTTCGGCAAGGATATTCTGGCCGACCAGATGGGCTGGAAAACAACCGTAGTGCTGCAGGAGGACACTGCATTTGGTGGCGGCGTCTTCGAACTGGTCGATCAGATGCTGGCGCCAGAAGCTGGCATCGAGATTATTGATCACATCGTTTATGACACCAATACGGTAGATTTTTCACCCATATTCAGCAAAGCTGTGGAATCCAAGCCTGATTTCATCTACCTGATTTCTTCAGTGCGGAGCCAGGTACCTTCGTCACAGTACGTCAAGTTGCAGGTGCCGGCGCCGATGACGGGAATCAACGTGGCAGCCTTCGGCAAGGACTTCTGGGACGATACTGGCCAGATGGGCGGCGGTACCTCGACCTTGAGCCCGATTCCGTCAGTGGGATTCGATATGGACGATCGAACCAAGGCCTTTGTAGAAAAGTACGAAGCCAAATATGGCAGCAGCCGGCCGATCTTCCCCCACTTCAACGGCTTCAATGCCTATTACGGGATATATAACGCTTTCAACGCCGCCGAACGTGCCGGGGGTTTCGCGCCACTGGATGCGTGGGTCACCGAGATGGAAAACGAGGATATGAAGATCTACAAAGATGGCAAACTGTGGCTGCGTTATGGCTTCTGGAAGCCCGGCGAGATCGAGCCTCGAACCAACCGGGAATACACCCACAATATTAAGTTCGATATCACCCAGCCGCTGGATGATGGAGCGCCGTCAATGGTGGTGATCCAGTGGTATGAAGACGGATCAACGGCAGTTGTGTATCCGGAGAAGTACGCAACCGGGGAGTTCACCGTACCTTCGTGGATCAAGTAACCGTTGATCTGAATTAGGCAGTTAACCACCCGGGCGTTTTCGGTGACGAAAGCGCCCGGGCTGGGTATTAACGCCAGTCAAAACGACTGAAAAGCAATGGCCCAGGTTATCATCCAGGGATTCCTGCTCAGCGGCCTCTACGCGCTGATCGCGGTGGGGTTCACCATGATTTTCAGCGTGGGTCGGGTGCTCAACCTGGCTTACGGCGTGTATATCATGTTAGGCGGGTACGTCTACTACGTGGCAGTGCAGATGCTGTCCTTGCCAAAGTTTCCGAGCTTTCTACTGGCGGGCCTGGCGGGCATTGTTTTCGGTGTGCTGACTTATCTGGTGCTGGTGAAAAGACTGGAAAAAGACCCTATCGCAGTGGAGATATCCACCCTGATTCTGGCGGTAGTGATGCAGGCTGTCATTATCCTGATCTTCTCTACCGCCCCCAGGAGCATGTGGCCGCTGGTTCCCGGCCGGTTCGAGGTGTTTGGCGTATCGGTACTGAAGAACATTCTTTTTGCAACGGCCGTGAGTTGGGTGGTACTGGGATCATTGATGGTCTTTATTCATAAGACCCATATCGGCCGGGCGATCCGGGCTGTGTCCATGGATACCAAAGGTGCGGCGGTGTCTGGTATAGATCCCCAGCGGATCAGTCTGGTCACCTGGGCGCTTTCCGGCGTGCTCGGCGCTATTGCTGGCGTGTTTTTCGCAACCTATACCCAGTTGGACCCGGGTATGTGGGTCTTTCCGCTGATCACAGCGGTTGCAGTGGTTATCGTCGGTGGTATCGGCAGCATCATTGGCAGCCTGATAGCGGCGCATATCATCGGCTTCATGGAGGTTGCCACCACTACCTGGATCTCTGCGGATTTAAGAGGTGTATTCACGATGCTGCTTATCATCGTGGTGCTGGTTGTAGCACCCAAGGGCCTTCTGGGTAAGGCAGAACTCTAGCTGGTGGGCGGACAATTGAAAGCATTGCGAGGGTGGTTCGTTTTCGGCCTGCTGATGTTCTCCCTGCCCCTTTTTCTGTCGACGGGGACATTGCGGATATTTGTCATGGCCAATTTCCTGGCAATTTTCGCTATGAGCTGGGACGCGCTGTCGGGCCGCACCGGCTACATCAGCTTTGGCCACCCCTTCTTGATCGGCATCGCAGGCTATACCACGGCAATGCTGACTTATCACCTGGGGGTGCCGCTTTATCTCAGCATCCCCGCGGCGGTGGTGACAACCATGATTGGTGGTACCTTGTTTTTTCTTCCGGCTCTGAGGATTCGTGGCACCTACTTTGCCCTGGTAACACTCGCCTTCATGGAAATCATGTACCACCTGACGCAGGTCATTGCGCCGAAAGTTACCGGCGGCACCCGCGGACTTTCTGGATTACCCGAGATAGTGGCCGGAGCGATACCCAATTACTACCTGACCTGCACCGTGATGCTGCTGGTCGGGGCTGGGCTTTGGCTGCTGGTCCGAACCAGTCTAGGTACGGCGCTCAGTGCTATAGGGGTAGATGAAGATGCGGTGAAAAGCTCTGGTTTGAATACGAATCGGCTAAAGCTTTTCATTTTTACCATCAGCGCAATGGTCGCAGGTATTGGTGGGGCACTGTATACCCACTACCTGGGTTCGATAGCACCGCGCGCATTGTTTGACATCAACTTTCTTTTTTCCATCCTGGTAGCAGCGCTGTTAGGAGGGGCGGGTTCGATTGTTGGCCCCATCATCGGCGCTTACTTTCTCACTTTCCTGCTGGAGTATTTGCGGCCTTATATCCCGGGCGCGGGGAGGTTTGTGCTGTACGGCCTGATCACCCTGGTAGCCTACTATTTCGCACCCAAAGGGCTTTACAGTATTTTTTTGTCGTTGCGTCAGCGGTTTTTTGGCAAAGCAGGCAACGGATAACTGCAGATGGGCAAACTACTGGAAGTGCGCTCCTTGAGCAAGAGTTTCGGTGGCTTGCTTGCAGTCGACCAGATCGGATTCCATGTCGATGAGGGTGAAACGCTGGGATTGATTGGGCCCAACGGTGCCGGGAAGACGACCAATTTCAATATGATCATGGGCGAGTTATCTCAGGATTCGGGAGAAATTCTTTTTCGTGGCGAAGAGATTTCAAGGGTTCCAACCCACGAAAGGGTGAAAAAGGGTATCGCACGGACTTATCAGGTGCCTCGACCTTTCGGTGATGCATCGGTTAGAGAGAACATCCGGATCGGTATGATGCCAGACAGCATTTTGCAGATGTTGACGATGGAGGCTAGTACCGAAAGAGAAAGAGAAATAGCACAAAGTGTCGGGTTGGGGGATGCTGAGCTTTCAAAATATCCCAGCGAGTTATCCATGGGTGATCTGCGGAAGTTGGAACTGGCCCGAACCATTGCCTCCGACCCAAAGCTGTTGCTGCTCGATGAGGTTTTCGCCGGTCTGACAACGGCAGAGATCGCACAACTGTCCACCCTTATTGAGGAGCAGAAAAAGAACGGCCTTAGCTATATCGTGGTAAGCCATGACCTCAGGGCTCTGGCCCCGCTGGTTGACCGTGTCATTGTGATCTCCTTTGGCTCTATCATTGCTGAGGGATCATTTGCAGACGTGATCAGCAACGAAAAGGTACAGACTGCGTACCTCGGGCAATAACGGGTAACCTCCAGGCACTGATCAGGATAGAACATTGGCCTTTTTGGAAATAGAAAACCTCGATGCATTTTATGGCAAGGCACGTTCTTTGAGCGATGTCTCCATGAATATAGAAGAGGGCAAGATCATCGGAATCATTGGCCCCAACGGGGCCGGTAAGTCGACGCTGCTTGATTCCATTATGGGCCTAACAGATTGTTCGGGACGTATCAGTTTTGATGGAAAAGATCTTTGCCCTTTAAGTCCCGCCCAGATTGTCAGCCTCGGCATCGGTTACGCACCTGAGCGCGGGAACCTGTTTGCGCATATGAATGTTCTTGAGAATCTTCTGGTCGGGGCTTATCGAAAAAGAAGCGAGATCACCAAGAACCTTGAGATGGTTTTCCGGTTGTTTCCCAGGCTGCAGGAGCGTCGCAATCAGGAAGCCATTACCCAGAGCGGGGGTGAGCAGCGGATGCTGTCGCTGGGCAGAGCATTAATGTCGAGCCCACGCTTGTTGCTGGTTGATGAGCCAACGATAGGGCTGGCCCCGGTGGTGTGTTCGGCAATAAATAATGTCCTCAAAGACCTTAACGAGAAAATGGGCCTGACCATTGTGATAACTGAGCAAAACGTGAATTTCACATTGACGCTGGCTCAGGAAATTTACCTGATGGAGACCGGCAGCATCAAAATGCGTGGGAATCCTGATGAATTAAAACAGGAGAAATATGTCAGGGAAACTTATTTTGGGATGAGTTAATCTGGACATTCGTTGGTCAATCCGGGTGGCTGGCCAACGCAAGTATTGGTTAAGCCAAAAAAGATCACGAGAAGATAAGCATTTTTCTGGAGGAGGACTGTGGGACACATTCTGCAACAACTGACTCGCGAGTTACGCCAGCCGGGAAATGTCACTATCGAAACCCCGGAGTTTTTTAATTTCGGTTTTGATGTTATCGACTATTTTGCCCGTGAGGCAGACAAGGTTGCCTACATTGCGGTAGATGCCAGTGGCCAACAGGTTCGGGAGCACCGCTTCTCAGATCTCAGTCGTGCATCGAATCGTGTGGCCAACGTTCTGCGACAGCTCGGGGTGGAGCGAGGTGACTCGGCGATCGTTATTCTGCCGCGTGTGCCGGCCTGGTATGAGGTTATGGTCGGGTGCATCAAGGCGGGGGTGGTCTCTTTGCCGGGAACCACATTGTTGACCACCAAGGATATCGAGTACCGGATCAATAAAGCACAGGCCAGCATCGCAATCGTGGGAATCGAGCAGGCGGAGAAAATTGAGCAGCTTGGTGATGCCTGCCCGGGGTTGAAGCACCTGATCCTGGTTGATGAGGAAAGGGAAGGGTGGCTGTGTTATTCCCAAGCCTGTGCCCAGGCTGAGGAAACACTCGACAGTGCTCAGATTGGCGGCCCGACACGCAGTGACGAACTGATGCTGGCGTTTTTTACCTCGGGCACGACTGCAAACCCGAAAATGGTGCCCCATGTTCACAGTTACGCACTGGCACATCTGGTAACAGGTACCTTCTGGCTGGATCTCAATGAATCAGACGTGCACTGGACGCTGTCGGATACTGGCTGGGCCAAGGCAGCCTGGGGGGTACTTTTTGCACCTCTGGTGTGCCGTGCGGCCACAGTGCTGTATGACGGTGGCGCCGGTTTCGATGCTGATATTCATCTCAGATTGCTCAGCAAGTTGCAGGTATCGACTTTCTGCGCACCGCCGACCATATACCGGTTGTTTGCGCAGATGGACCTTTCCCAATATGACCTGGGATCGATAAGGCACTCGATCAGCGCCGGTGAGCCCTTGAATCCGGAGGTTATCCGGGTCTGGCGGGATGTGACCGGCACCACGGTGCACGACGGATATGGGCAGACAGAAACGGTAAATATCGTAGCGAATGTACCCGGTATGGATATTCGCCTGGGTTCCATGGGAAAGGCAGTCCCGGGCTTTGATGTGCAGATCGTCGACGATGATGGCAAAGCAGTCGCCGACGATGAGATTGGCCACATTGCGGTACGCCTGACCGATCCACCACCGCTGGGACTGTTTGCAGGTTATTTTGAGGGTCCCGATAGCCGGTCCCGCGATTCTTTCCGGCACGGCTGGTACTACACCGGTGACACAGCTACCCGTGATGCTGATGGCTATATATGGTTTGTTGGCCGTTCTGATGATGTGATCAGTTCTGCCGCTTACCGTATCAGCCCGTTTGAAGTTGAGAGCGTGTTGCTGCAGCATGACGCTGTCGCAGAGTCGGCAGTGGTAGCCAAACCGGACCCGCTGCGAGGCCACATCGTGAAAGCCTGCGTAGTCCTGGCCAGCGGGCACTCTCCCTCAGAAGCATTGGCCGAAGAACTGATGGCGTTTGTCAAGACTACGACCGCGCCGTACAAGTACCCCCGGGAAATCGAGTTTCGCCAGCAATTGCCTAAAACCATCTCTGGCAAGATACGCCGGGTTGAATTGCGGCAACAGGCCGAGCGCGAAGCCAGCAGCGCGGGCAAGGCAACCCAGTAGGAGGCGATAAATGGTTGAAGACAGTATCGTAAAAGGGCCACAACCTGGTGCTCTCATCAACACAACAGTAGGTGCGAGCTTTGATGAAACGGTCAAGCAGTTCGGCAGTCATGCCGCACTGGTGGTCAGGCACCAGGGGATACGCTGGTCTTATGACGAGTTAAAGAAAGAAGTAGATCTTTTTGCTGATGGTTTGCTGGCGGTGGGTTTTGAGCCGGGTGATCGGCTGGGTATCTGGTCACCCAACAACGCCCAGTGGGTAATTACCCAGCTCGCAACTGCGAGAGTGGGCGTGATACTGGTGAATATCAATCCTGCTTATCGCAAGAGTGAGCTTGAGTACGCGCTGAACAAGGTTGGCTGCAAAGGCCTGGTGCTGGCAGAAAAATTTAAGACCAGCCAGTATGTGAAAATGTTGTGCGATCTGGCACCGGAGATAGGAAGCCAGCCAGCCGGTGAATTGCAAGCGGAAAAACTGCCAGCATTGCGTACCCTGGTACACCTTGGGGCTGATGAGATATCGGGGATGTACCGGTTTTCAGATATCTCCAGTTTGGGCAAGGCATACGATGGGATTGCCAGTGGGGAAGTCGCACATACCTTGTCAGCTGATGACCCGATAAATATTCAGTTCACCAGTGGAACCACGGGCGCCCCCAAGGGCGCGACATTGACCCATGCCAATATCCTCAACAATGGTTTCTTCGTTGGTGAAACCATGCGCTTGAGCGAACAGGATCGAATATGTATTCCGGTCCCGTTATACCACTGCTTTGGTATGGTGCTCGGCAACATGGCCTGTATCACCCATGGTTCTGCAATGGTCTACCCGGATGAAGCCTTTGAGCCGTTAGCCGTTCTGCAAACGGTAACCGAAGAGCGATGCACCGGCTTGTATGGTGTGCCGACGATGTTTATCGCTGAACTCGAACACCCCGAGTTTGCAGATTTTGATCTCTCTTCCTTGCGCACCGGGATCATGGCCGGATCACCCTGCCCCGTCGAGATCATGAAGCGCTGTGTTGACGATATGCACATGTCTGATGTCACGATCTGTTACGGAATGACAGAGACCAGCCCGGTGAGTTTTCAGACCACCATAGATGACCCGCTGGAGAAACGGGTCAGCACGGTAGGCCAGGTTCATCCGTATGTTGAAGCAAAAGTGGTCGACCCTGAAAGTGGCCGGGTTCTGCCAAGGGGCAGTGCAGGAGAGCTGTGCAGCCGGGGCTACCTCGTGATGCAGGGCTACTGGAATGACGAGGAAAAGACCCGGGAGGCAATCGATGCCGACGGCTGGATGCATACCGGAGACCTGGCGGTTATCGATTCGGAAGGCTATTGCAACATCGTGGGCCGCATCAAGGACATGGTGATCAGGGGCGGGGAGAACATCTACCCCCGGGAAGTGGAAGAGTTTCTTTATACCCATCCTGATATTGAGGACGTGCAGGTGATCGGCGTTCCTGACGAGAAATACGGCGAAGAATTATGCGCCTGGATCAAGTTGCGCGGCACTGAGCAACTGAGTGACGATCAGGTCAGGGAGTTCTGCAAAGACCAGATTGCGCACTATAAAGTTCCACGCTATATCCGGTTTGTCGATCAGTTTCCAATGACGGTGACAGGTAAGGTTCAGAAATTTAAGATGCGAGAACAGATGGAACAGGAGTTAGCCAGTCAGTAAGAGGCAGAGGAGAATCCTTATGAAATATGAAAGAACACTTTACAGTTCCGGCGCGCCGTTGGAAGAAAAGGCCGGTTACTCTCGGGCAATCAGGCTGGGAAACTTTGTGTTTGTTGGCGGCACAACAGCAGTACAAGCCGATGGTTCGGTGTTCGCTGAAGGCGATGCTTATGCGCAGACGAAATATATTCTCGAGAAAATGGAGTCCTATTACCTTGAAGCGGGCGCCAGGCGGGAAGATGTCTACCGCGTGAAAATGTATGTGACCGATATATCCAAGGCCAAAGAAGTGATCACGGCGTACTCGGAGTTCTACAAACCGATTAAGCCCCTGGCAACCATGGTGGAAACACCAAAATTAAATCGTCCAAGCCAGGTGATAGAGATAGAGATCGATGCACTGATCGGCTCTGCGACAAAAAAGGTAACCGAGGACAGACAAGATCCTTCGAGAAGAACGGCAGCCCAGGTAGTTGGCCTGCGCTACCTTGCTGAAAGTTACGAGCGCTCAATTGAGTGGTTTCGTGAGGCGCAGATTCTGCTGCCGACCCTATCCCAGCTGGCAGACCCGTCGACCATTCCCGGTGCCGTGCAGGGCGCGCTGGCCAAGGTCGATCAGAATGAAGCTCATCCGCTTAACCTCTTTCGACTGCATTGGTATAACGCTCTGGATTACCCCTGGCGGGTCGGGGTGCCTGAGCACATTGTTTTACCCAAGGAACTGACCGGGGTCGATGCACGGATTGTGCTGGTATTGGGTAACCGTTTTCCTATGGTCAGTTGCCACAAGGTGCTTGCGGCTTATGCCTGCCTGGTACCGCGCATCGTCAGTGGCCAGTTTGACCCCTCCCGTCATCGGGCAGTGTGGCCCTCCACGGGTAACTATGCCCGCGGCGGTATTGCCATCTCCCGTCTGATGCGGTGCCGCGGCGTGGCCGTTCTGCCGGAGAACATGAGCCGGGAGCGCTTTGACTGGCTGGAACGACAGGTTGATAACCCCGATGACATCATCAGAACGCCAGGTTCGGAAAGCAACGTCAAGGAGATCTACGATGCCTGCCATGAACTGGGGCGTGATCCGGCTAACTTTATCGTTAACCAGTTCTGTGAATTTGGCAACCATCTCGCCCACTATCAGGTCAGTGGCGCCGCGTTTGCCCAGGTCTTTAATTCAATGCAGAAGAAAGAGCCCGGCCTTGCGCTGTCCGCCTTTGTGGCAGCCTCTGGCTCAGCCGGTACGCTGGGAGCAGGAGACCGACTCAAGGATGACTTTGGGGCAAAGATCGTTGCGGTCGAAGCGCTTGAGTGTCCCACCATGCTGTACAACGGCTATGGTGAACACAATATCCAGGGGATTGGTGACAAACATATACCGCTGATTCACAACGTAATGAACACCGATCTGGTCGCTGCAGTCAGTGATCGGGCAACGGACGGCCTGAATCTGGTATTCAATACCGAGGCGGGCAGGGCTTTTCTGCGCGAACAGATGGGTGTCGACCCGGCGGTTGTAGAAAAATTGCGACACCTTGGGCTTTCATCGATCGCCAATATGCTGGGCGCAATCAAGACTGCCCAGAAATTGAACCTGGGAGCGCAAGATGTTGTGATCTCGGTCGCGACCGATGGTGCTGAGCTTTATAACAGCGAGAAAGAAAAACTGTTGGCACAGTCTTATCCCGCCGGATTTGATGATACACACGCGGCCGAAATTGCAGCCCGCCACCTGGCGGGAATGGGTACGGAGCATATAGAGGAACTGGACGAAGTCAGCCGTAACCGGATCTTTAACCTGGGCTACTTTACATGGGTAGAGCAACAGGGCATCAGTGCAGAAGACTTTGAAATTCGGCGCAGCCCGGCGTTCTGGAAAGAACTGCATGAGATGGGAGCCGACTGGGATGAGATGATCGGTGAGTTCAACAAGCGTACCGGCGTCACAATTGGATAAGTCAGGTTGCCTGACAAAGGTGCTGCCCGCACTGATGTCATAGTGCTTAACGGGGTCTGGGGTACCCGGCGCAGCCTGTTTAGCCTGGACTGAGCGGCTCAGTCCGGCAAGTCTTTAATAGCCTTGCCGGGCACCCAGCAGTAGCCGTCGGGGTCGAGCAGATAACACTCGCGCAGCCCGTGGGGCCGGTCTTCGCTGCTGCGCAGTACAACGTAATTGTTGGCGATGGCTCTTGCCTCGCAAGCATCTGGATCAGTCCCGTACAAGCGCAGTTCCGCACCGCCACCCCGTACCCCCGCCTCGGGCAGCAGTGAGGGTAGCGGGTTGGCATGGTAAGTGTGATCGGCGTGTAACTGGAAAAAGTGTCCGGCCGATTCAAGTACCGCAAAGTCTGTATCGGCCCGGTGCACGTGCATGCCCAGCACGTCTTTGAGAAAAGCGACCGTGCGCGCAACATCATGCACCAGCAGGTTGATGCCAAAGCCCTCCAACGCCCGGCCGAACGTTGCCGCCGGGGCCTCGCGCGCGACTTTGTCGTCCATTACCACGACAGGGTGGGCCAGGCGCTGACAAGGCAGGGTGCGTTCATCGTGGGTCGTCGGTGATCCCGCTAAAGCGCCGTGGCAGTAGGCCGGACTGAAACCAGCTGACAAAGGTAATGATGCTGAAGATGGGCAGGCCCAGCGTCTGGCGAAGGTCGGCCGCATAAGGACCCATGTTGGTGCACTCCAGCACGACGGCACCCACCTGCGGGTGCTCGCGTACCAACTGGGCTCCCGCGTCAAGCAGGTCCTGCCGACAAGCGTCGACATTCATTTGGGCTTCATCTTCGAGAATCACGCGTGTGAACTCACGTCCATTCTCAGTACCCACCACGGGGGTATCTTGTGGTGCCCCGGCGGCGGCCAGATGATCAGTGGTGAGGCTTTCACGGGAGATGGTGATAACGCCCACCTGCTGATCTGGCGGCAGCAGCTTTTGCACAAATGGCACCTGCATCAGCGAAGAACTGGCCACGGGCACATTCACGGCGCGGGCAATTTCTTCCTGGAATAGCGACAGAAAGCCACAGGTGGTGCTTAAACCATCGGCGCCATCGGCTACCAGTGATCGACCGGTCTCGATAAAGGCATCGAGCAGGCCCTCAGCGCGGTGGCGTACTACCCGGTCTGGTGAGGCCCCACGCACCACGCGGTACAGCACCGGAAAAGGCCAGGTGGCCGCATTGCCGAAGTCGCCGGGAATCCGCGGAAAAATCGTATCGAGCATCAGCATACCGACAGTGGCGCCGTAAACCGTTTTCCCCCCGCTGGCGGGCATGGTTGCCTTGGTGTTCATCATTCGTTCCTGGAGTCGACCTTACCCACAGGGCATGTCCTGGTTTAGAGTTGCCGGCTATTGTATACATCTGTCCACTGTCACCAGGGAACATTGATGAGCGTAGAAAATGCCAAGCCCGGCACAGCCCTGACGGGGGCAGAAGCGATGGTAAAGCTGTTGCAGGCGCACCAGGTTGAATACCTCTTTGGCTTGTGCGGTGATACCACCCTGCCATTTTACGATGCCCTGCACCGACTCGATCACGGCATCAGCCATGTGCTGACGCGTGACGAGCGTGCCGCCGCCTACATGGCTGATGGCTATGCCCGCATCAGTGGTCGGGTGGGCGTGTGTGAAGGTCCCAGCGGTGGCGGTGCCACCTACATCCTGCCGGGTATCGTCGAGGCCAATGAGTCTTCGGTTGCGTTAGTGTCGATTACCTCCGATGTATCGGTTGCCTCGCGTGGACACTATCCGCTGACCGAGCTCAGCCAGGAGCGCCTGTTTGCACCGTTGACCCAGTTCAACGCGGTGATTGAACAGCCGGCCCGCCTGGCACCTCTGGTACGTGCCGCCTTTCGCTCTGCCACCACCGGTCGACCTGGTGCGGCTCACCTGGGGTTTCCGATCGATATACAAAAAAGTATCGTGGACCCTGCTGATATCTGGGCCCAGGGGGAATTCTCGCGTTTTCCCGCGTGGCCGGCGGCGCCTGATCCGGCCGCCGTCGAAGCGGCACTGGTATTACTGATGGATGCCCGTCGGCCGCTGGCAGTTTGCGGTGGTGCTGTGGTCAGTTGCGGTGCCGAGGCGCAACTGGCCGAGTTCGCTCAGCGGTTCAACCTGGCGGTAGCGACCACAGTAAGTGGCAAGGGTGCGCTTGCCGATAATCACCCACTGGCGCTGGGCGTGATCGGCAGTAATGGTGGCACACCTCCCACCCGGGCGGTGGTTGACGCCGCAGATTTGGTGATCTTCATCGGTTGTCGTGCCGGGTCGGTTACCACTGAGCGTTGGCGTTCACCGCTACCCGGGGTAAAGGTCATTCAGTTGGATTGTGATCCAATGGTGATCTCGGCGACGTACCCGACCGACGTGGCCCTGGTAGGCGATGCGGGACTTTCGTTAGCGGCGCTCAATAAGGCAGCGCAGCAAGCTGATCTGCAGGTGCATGGCCAGGGTCAACAGATCGTTGCCACGGCTCGACGTGACAAGTTCGGTGCTTTCGATTCGCTGGCGCAAAGCCTGACACGCCCCATCTGTCCGGAGCGGGTCGTGGCGACGCTAAACACCTTGATGCCACCAGACGGGATTGTGGTGGCAGACCCGGGAACACCATGCCCGTATTTTTCGGCCTACTACCGCCAGGAGGAGCCGGGCCGGCGCATGTTCAGTAACCGGGCCCATGGTGCGCTGGGTTATGCCTTGGCAGCTGCGATGGGCGCACAACTGGCGGCCCCGGGCCGGACCGTGGTCTGCGCCATGGGGGATGGCAGTTTTGGCATGTCGGTGGGTGAGTTGGAAACCCTGGTACGCCTGGGATTGCCGGTCAAGTGTCTGGTCTTTTCCAACAGCAGTTATGGCTGGATCAAAGCCGGCCAGCAGGCTGGCTTTGATGGGCGCTACTTTTCGGTGGATTTCAATACCACCGATCATGCCGCGGTAGCCCGTGCCTATGGCATCCCAAGTTGGACTGCTAAAGACCCGCAGACCTTAGCCCAAATACTGGAAAAGGCGCTTGAAGCACCGGGCCCGGCACTGGTGGACATCATCAGCCAGCCGCTGGAGCAGGCCCAGGCCCCGGTAAGTGAATGGGTCGCCTGATCGCGGGTCCAGGATAAAACTTCACGTTGGTGGTTAATTACGGTACATTGACCTCGGATGTTAGATTTAGACGGTAGTTAGATTGTGTTATACGTGAGCAGAGCCGCATTTTGCGGTAGTGGATGGCCCACTGGCGATGGATAGCATGTCGCCTCACCGTGCTCATAATTAAAGCAACAATAAACAGAAGGAGGATTCTGTGAAGAAAAGAACATTAAAAGCACTGGTCGTATCGACCATCGCCGCCACGGCAGTGGGTGTTGGCGCGCCAGCAGCAGCCGAGAAATGGGATATGCCGATGGCCTACTCGGACAGCAACTTCCATACGCAAAATGGCAAGGCATTTGCCGAAGCCGTCAACGTCGCGACCGGTGGCAAGCTCGAGATTGTGGTGCATGGCGGTGGCTCGCTGTTCAAAGGTAACGAGATCAAGCGTGCCGTGCAGACCGGCCAGGCACCTATCGGTGAACGGTTGTTATCGGCACACCAGAACGAAAGTGCGATTTTCGGCGTGGACTCCGTGCCATTTCTGGCGACCTCGTTCGAGGCCTCAGATAAATTGTGGCAGGCCGCTCGACCGACCGTAGAAAAGACGCTGGCCGAGCAGAATCTGGTGCTGCTTTATGCCGTACCGTGGCCGCCGCAGGGTCTGTATTTCAACAAGGAAGTGAACTCGACGGCCGATTCCAAGGGCGTGAAATTCCGCTCTTATAACGCTGCGACTGCGCGGGTGGCCGAACTGATGGGTATGTTGCCGGTGCAGATCGAAGCCGCCGAACTGGTGCAGGCACTGGCCACCGGTGTGGCCGAGGCTTTTGTCTCCTCCGGTTCGACCGGTTATGACCGCAAAGTCTGGGAGCACCTGTCACATTTTTACGAGGTGAATGCCTGGTTGCCGCGCAACTATGTCTTCGTTAATAAGCAGGCCTGGGATGCAATCGATGCCGATACGCAGAATATCGTCAAGGGTATGGCCATGCTGGCCGAGCGTGCCGGGACCACCAAGTCACAGCAGTTGAGTGGCTGGTACCTGACCCAGTTGGCAGCCAACGGCATGAACGTGCAACCGGCCGGGGACGAACTGCGTGGGGAACTCGAAGCGATTGGCGCCACCATGTCCGGTGAGTGGATGGAAGCCGCCGGTGCTGAGGGTAAAGCCATCGTAGACGCCTACAAGGCTATGTAAACTGCCAGTGTGCGGGGCCGGCGTGGATGCTGGCCTCGCACCTGGTCTCTTGCTTTTACCTATGAAAGCGCACCCGTTGCGGCGCGCCCTGGATGGGGTGTACTACGCGGCCGGTATGTTGGCGGCAGTATTTCTGTTGGCGCTGCTGAGCATTATCGTGCTGCAGATGGCGGCACGGTGGACGGGGCAGGTGTTTCCCGGCTCCACCAATTACGCCGGTTACTGCATGGCCGCCATGTCTTTTCTGGCACTGGCTTACGCACTCAATCATGGGGCGCATATTCGAGTACGGTTACTGTTGACCCGGTTGGGTCGCTTTCGCCGCTTGGGCGAATTATGGTGTTATGGCATCGGTGGTGCGTTATCAGTGTATTTCTGCTACTACGCAATCAAGGCTACCTACTGGTCGCACCTGTTAAATGATGTTTCGCAGGGGCAGGATGCGACGCCGATGTGGGTTCCACAGTTGTCGATGGCCATCGGCACCTTGATCTTTGCTCTGTCGATGGTCGACCGCTTTGTCAGTATCCTGTTGTTCGGTTTTGATGAATCCGCCGAAAAAAATAACGTCGTGGGGTGAATTGAAAATCGTATGGAACATTTTGCCCTGACTGCTATTTTTCTGTTCACCCTGTTCCTGCTTTTGGGAACCGGAGTGTGGGTGGGCCTGGCCCTGCTCGGGGTGGCCTTCGTCGGTATGGAGCTCTTTACGACGCGCCCCGGTGGCGATGCGATGATCACCACGATCTGGACTACGGCTTCGAGCTGGTCGCTGACGGCACTGCCGTTGTTTATCTGGATGGGCGAGATTCTCTACCGTACCCGGTTGTCCGAGGATATGTTCCGGGGCTTAAGCCCGTGGATGGCCAAATTGCCTGGGGGGCTGGTGCATACAAATATCGCCGGCTGCACTGTATTTGCGGCAGTGTCGGGCTCGTCGGCGGCTACGTTGACCACGGTGGGCAAGATGTCGATCCCCGAGCTGCGAAAACGCGGCTATCCTGAGCACATGGTGATCGGGACACTGGCCGGGTCTGCCACGCTCGGCTTGATGATTCCGCCCTCGCTGACGCTGATTGTTTATGGTGTCACCATCAACGAATCGATCTCGAAACTTTTTATTGCCGGCATTCTGCCGGGGCTCACGCTGGCACTGCTGTTCATGGCCTACGTAGCAGGGTGGTCATTCTTGCGGCCCCAAGAAGTACCGCCGCCGGAACCCCGAATTTCCTTTTCCCAGAAACTGGCTGAGTCACGTTTTCTGATCCCGGTGTTGCTGTTGGTGTCTTTTGTGATTGGCTCGATGTATCTGGGTTGGGCAACCGCGACCGAGGCTGCCTCATTTGGTGTCATCGGTTCGCTGATACTGGCATTGGGCCAGGGATCGCTGACACGCGAGACTTTTGTTCAAAGCCTGCTGGGGGCGTTGCGCACCTCGTGCATGATCGCGTTGATTCTTGCCGGGGCGGCTTTCCTGTCATTGTCGATGGGATTTACCGGCTTACCGCGAGCGCTGGCAGAGTGGATCGCATCGCTGGGTCTGACGCCTACTGTGCTGATTGTGTCACTGATGTTCTTTTATATTGTGATCGGCTGTTTTCTTGATGGCATTTCATCGGTGGTGCTGACCATGGCCGTGGTCGAGCCCATGATCCGGGCTGCGGGCATCGACGTCATCTGGTTTGGGATCTTTATCGTAGTCGTGGTCGAGATGGCGCAGATCACACCGCCGATCGGCTTTAACCTGTTTGTGCTTCAGGGCATGACCGGTCACGAGATGAACTACCTGGCGAAGGTGGCATTGCCCATGTTTGCCATGATGGTGGTAATGGTCTTTATTCTCATTGCTTTCCCGGATCTGGCCACCTATCTGCCTGATAGCATGCGCACGCGGCCCGGGGGTTGACCATAAATCACCAGCCTACGCCCCTTATTTGACCCCGTCTGGCCGCCCCTATTTTGGAAAAATGACGGCTGTGATCGAATCATCATGTATATGACAAGATAAACAGTAACTTAATAAGAAAATATGATGATCAGAAACAGCAAACCTTATTGGCCCCACTTTCAACACTGCGGTAACGTTGACCCCGTTCACCCGTGGCAAGGGCCTGACTCAAGAAAGCGAACCAATGGTTAGGTGACAAGAAATTTGTGCGTCACGGGTGTTCTTATCGTTAACCAATAACCCAGAGGTGGAGAGAGGAAAATGATCAAACGCAAAATGTTTATGCCGTTGCTCGTATTGGTGAGCTCCGCGGCCGTGTTCATGGCGGGGCCGGTGCAGGCCTGGGCGCCAAAAAAGCCAGTCGACTTTGTCATCATGGCTGGCAAGGGTGGTGGCGCCGATAAGATGGCGCGCCTGATGCAGACGGTAATTGAGAAGCACGGTTTTTCGAGCAAGCCTTTTGTGCCTATTAACAAGCCCGGTGGTTCCGGTGCCGAGGCACTGATGCATATGAAGAGTAAGCAGGGTGACAACCACACCGTGATGGTAACCCTGAACAGCTTCTATACCACGCCACTGCGTCAGCCAGGACTGGATGTGGACATCTCAACCTTTACCCCTGTTGGACGTATGGCTGAGGATACCTTCCTGTTGTGGGTCAACGTAGATTCGGGTATCACGAACGTGGATGAGTTTGTGGCGGCGGCCAAAGCGGCGGGTAACCAGTGGATTATGGCCGGCACCGGCAAAGGCCAGGAAGATCAGTTACTGACAACCTTCCTCAACCAGGCTTATGGTCTGAGTATCAAGTACGTGCCGTTTAAAGGTGGTGGCCGTGTGGCCAAGGAACTGGCGGGCAATCACTGTAACTCGACGGTAAACAACCCGTCCGAGCAGTTGGGCTTTTATGAAGCTGGCAAAACCCGCGCCATCGCGTCGTTTACCCCAACGCGGTTGCCACTGTTTCCAGATGCACCGACCTTCCGTGAGCTTGGCAAAGACTACGTGTACTTCATGCAGCGCTCGGTTGTGGGCGCCCCGGGTATGAGTGACGAAGCGGCTGCCTACTATCGCGATGTATTCGCCCGTGTGTATGCCAGCGATGAGTGGCAGGCCTACATGAAGAAGAAGAGCCTCCAGGGTGGGTTCCTGACAGGCCCCAAGTTGAAATCCTACTGGGCGCGTGAGAAAGCGATTCACAAAGTGATCCTCAAAGATATCGGAGAGATCTGATAGCGCGTTCTTTTGTTTAAAGCAGCAGGGGACTGCTGTGCGTAGAGCCGAATTCCTGATGGCCCTTATGCTTGGGGTCTTTTCGGTTTACCTGATGGTCAAGAGTGCGGAACTCCCCATCGGCTGGATCCCTGATGAAGGGCCAGGCGGTGGGGCGTTTCCTTTCTGGCTGGCGGCGGGTATGTTGGGTTGCTGCATCTGGACGCTAGTGCGTTGGTTCACCCGCCAGAGCCCGCCTGCCCGATCAACGGAACCTTATCTCAATCCAGCAGCTCGTGGCCTGGTGGTAGCGGTGGGGGTATCGCTGACGCTGATGCTGGGCGCGGTACACATCATCGGCATGTATTTCGCGGTACCGCTGTTCCTGATTTACTACATTCGTTTTCTGGGTCGCCACAGTTGGCCGTTGACGTTGTCGGTCGCGGGGCTGACCCCGGTGGTGAGTTTCTTTTTCTTTGAGATCGCGCTGCGTATTACCCTGCCCAAGGGCTATTCCGAGCCCTTGTTCTACCCGTTGTACGATCTTTTCCTGTGAGGCGATATGGAGATTCTTGAGCTGCTGGGCCAGGGTTTTGGCATCGCTTTGCAGCCACTTAACCTGGGTCTGGTGATCCTCGGTTGCGCGTTGGGGCTTTTTATCGGTGCGATGCCGGGCCTGGGCTCGGTCAACGGGGTCGCGATTTTGTTGCCGATGACCTTCCTGGTACCTCCTACCGGTGCGATCATCTTTCTGGCCGCCATTTACTACGGTGCCATGTATGGCGGGGCTATTTCCTCGATCATGCTGGGTATTCCCGGTGCTTCTACTGCTGTGGCGACCACTTTCGATGGGCGCCCGCTGGCACTTGCCGGCAAGGCAGATCAGGCGCTGATCACGGCGGCCGGTGCCTCGTTCATTGGCGGCACCATATCGATCGTATTATTTACCCTGTTTGCACCACCTTTGGCCGAGGTGGCGCTGGCTTTTGGCGCCGCAGAAGAATTTGCCCTGATGATGCTGGCCTTTGCCACTTTTGTGGGCTTGGGCGGAGATGACATCCCCAAGACGCTGTTCTCGATCTTTATCGGCCTGGCCTTAAGTGCGGTCGGGCTGGATATCATCAGTGGTGAGCCGCGGCTGATTTTTGGCGGACTGCCCGGATTTTTTCATGGCATCCATTTTCTGGTGCTGGCCATTGGAATCTACGGCATCGGCGAAATGCTCTGGACCATCGAATCCAGCCACGATGGGGTCAAGGTCTCACAGGCCTCTTTTGGTCTGGGTCGCATCCTCACCCACTTGAAAGGTTTAAAGGGCTCGATCAAGGCCAGCGTGATGGGCTCGTTCCTGGGGTATTTCGTGGGCATCTTGCCTGCAGCCGGGGCCACCCCGGGCTCGATCATGGCCTACGGTGCTGCCAAGACCATGTCCCGGAATCCGGATTCTTTCGGCAAGGGCAACGTTGAGGGTGTTGCTGCACCCGAATCTGCCAACAATGCGGCCAGTACGGGCTCTATGTTGCCCATGCTGACGTTGGGCATACCGGGTTCGCCGACGACAGCGATCCTGCTGGGTGGGATGGTGATCTGGGGCCTTGAGCCCGGGCCGATGCTGTTTATCGAGCACCAGAGTTTTGTCTGGGGGCTGATCGCCAGTCTATACGTGGCCAATGTATTTGCCATGCTGATCAACCTGGCGTTTATTCCGGCGTTTATCGCAGTGCTGCGCATGCCCTTTACTATTCTGGCGCCGATTATTTTCGTGCTGTGTGTCGTAGGGGGATTTGCCCCTACCCAGGATATGCACGATGTCTGGTTGATCCTGATTTTCGGGGTGGTGGGTTATCTGATGCGCAAACTGGATTACCCACTGGCACCAGCGGTGCTCGCTATCGTGCTCGGCCCGCTGGCTGAGACTTCGATGCGCCAGGCACTGCTGATGAGTGATGGTAGTTTGATGGTCTTTATTGAGCGGCCGATCTCCGGCCCGATCATGGGTGTTGCCATCGTGCTTTTCCTGTTGCCGATAGTCAAGCTGCTGCACCAGCGTCGCGCCCGGGCATCTGCCTGAAGTGTGTACCGCTGCTCCGGTCATGGCAGCAAAAAAGAAAAAGCAACCTAAAGCGCGCAACCCGGTTGCGCGTCATGCGCACAAGTTCAACAAACCAGCCGTACACCGCGATCGTAAGCACTATCAACGCAAGCCCCCGGCGGGGGATATCGAGGAACAGTAGTGCATCACACTTGAGCACGGCGTTACACTTTCGATACCAGAATCGGTTTGGCTTGAAGCAAAGGAGAGACGAATGACTGAAGCACTCTGGCAGTTAAGCGCTTGCGAGGCAGCGCAGGGAATCCGCGACAAACGCTTCACCAGTGAGGCGCTGGTGGAGTCCGTGACGCAACGCATGGCGGCGCATAATCCACGCCTTAACGCCGTGGTCTTAGACCTGACTGAAGAAGCGCTGATACAGGCAAGAGTGGCTGATGCGTGTGTCAAAGCCCAAGAGGCAACCGGGCCCCTGCATGGCGTCCCGGTCACTATTAAGTCCAACATTGATGTGAAGGGTCAGCCGACCCCCAACGGATTGCCCGCTTTTGCCGATCTTATTGCGCCGGATGATTCGCCGGTGGTTACCAACCTGAAAAGAGCGGGTGCCATCATCGTCGGGCGGACCAACACGCCAGAGCTTTCGATGCGCCTGACCACCGATAATCCGTTGCATGGGCGTACCTACAACCCCTGGGATGACCAAGCCAGCCCCGGAGGTTCATCGGGGGGCGCGTCATCCGCTGGTGCCGCAGGGTTCGGCCCGATTCACCACGGTAATGATATTGGTGGCTCCTTGCGTTGTCCGGCTTTTAACTGCGGTCTATCGACAGTCAAGCCCACTTTCGGCCGGGTCCCGACCTACATGCCCTCGGCACCTGAAGAGCGTGGCATGCTGGCCCAGTTGATTTCGGTGCAGGGCGCGATCTGTCGCGAGGTGCGTGATGTGCGTCTTGCACTCAAGATCATGTCTGGCGCCGATGCGCGTGATCCCTTCTGGATGCCGGTGCCTTTTGATGATTGGCCGGGTGAGACCGGTCCGATCCGGGTTGGAGTCACAACAGAATCCTATGGTCATCCTCTGCACCCACAAATCGCGCAGGCAGTGGATCGAGCTGCTGGTTATTTATCCGACGCAGGCTACACAGTAGAGCCGGTTACCACCCCGTCTGTGGATGACGCCGCAAAGGCGTGGTTCGTGTACCTAGGTGCCGAGCTTGAGACCTTCCTCATGCCGTTGGCGCGCGAACACGGTAGCGAAACGATCCAACAGATTTTTGAGTGGTACTTTCAGATAGGCGAGGTCGCTGATGCGGCGGATTATCGTAAAGGCATCAAGGAGCGCACCGCTATGACCCGTCAGTGGAACGAATTTCTCGAGCAGACCCCGCTGGTGCTGGCACCATATTTTCTACAGCCTACCCCAGATTGGGATTGTGATGCAAAAAGTTTTGCCGGCACGCGTGATGTTTTCAATGCGGGAATCTACAGTACCGGCATTAACTGGGTGAGCCTGCCAGCCGGAGTTACCCCCATCGGTATGATTGATGGCCGTCCAGCGGGTGTACAGCTGATCGGCCGGCGTTACCGTGAGGATCTGATCCTCGATGCCATGGCGGCGATAGAGGCGCGGGTCGGCGTGTTGACCCACCAGCTCTGGGCGTGCGAGAACTGATTTAACGTGCGTTGTTCTCTAAGGTATCGATGCGGTGAGTTTGAAACTCGGCTGGAGAGGTGAATTCGATCAGTTCCAGATCGTCTGAACAGGCGAGTTCGTCGTGGACAATGCCGGCCCGCTGCAGGCAGCTGTCGCCGGCACGGAAAGTGAACTCGCCTTGCCCTTCATAAGTAAAGCGAACCCACCCCTTGAGCACGTAGATCATCTGAAACTGAAGATCATGTACGTGCAGTCCGGTATGGGGAAACTCAGTCACCGGTTTTTTAACGCGAATGACATGCGCCCTGTAGGCGCCGTTGGTCGCTTCACTGATGCCCAGATCGCGGTACTCAAAAAAATTTCTTAAGCCTTCTCGCCAAGTTGCGTCTGCTGCACGTGCGGTACAGAATTTTTGTTGGTGATTCATGGAGCTCCCTTTTGTGTGGTAACCGTGTCGCTTAATCTGGCTGTGCCTTTCGCTGGTAAGAAGTGCAGTAGGGCACAGTCCTCACCGGTTTCGCAAGGATGACCTTGGGTTGGGCATTGGGGGGCAGCTAATTAACCCTCTGTAATAATGAGGTAAATAACTCAATAGTTGGGCACTGTCCTTGAAAGTGAAGGCGACTGACCACATTTAACCGTTATGGGAAAAGCCCAACCGGCCCCGACCGAAAAACCGACCGTGCGCCCGGCTGTCACACAGGCAGCGATACTGCGTGATGCCGTGATGACGGCGTATTCGATCACCGGCAGTCTGTCGGCAGCGACCGTGCTCTGTTCAAGCCTGGTAGATGAAGACGTGCCCGAACAGCTCCAGGCCGGGGCTGTCTTATCTCGGCTGCATCACATTGCGATGCGTCGGCCCAAGCACTGAGCGACACCGATCAGCGAATCATGTAGACCTTCTTGAGGGTCTTCGTAACCCGGCAGGTACCACTCCAGCCGGCTGGGAAAAATGCGATCGTATCGGCCCTGATCTGGGTGATCTGGCCATCCTCATTCTCGTAACGGGCTTCTCCTTCGAGGAAGTGGCAGAACTCATCACGTTCGACCCGGCAGGGCCAGTGTCCCGGCGTGCATTCCCAGTAGCCACACTCGGACTGGCCGCTTTCCCCTTTATGCAGCAAGGTGCCCTGGGTATGTGAAGCACCATCGATTAGGTCAGGTGGCGCACCCCAATCTGTGAGTTCACGAGCCTTGAGGGGCTCTCTGAGTAGTGCGATTTTCATGTTCTGTCCCTGTGCGATGAATAAGCCCGGTGTCTCATGGTTGCACCTGGCGTTCAGGTACCGATAATGCCCTGGCCGGGCCAAAGCGTCATCCTGCCTTTAGACTGATATGCACGACCAAGACAACACGGATTTTTTTATCCTGACCCACGAGGGTGGCCACCAGAGTGAGTTGTTGCCCCTGTGGGCGAGTACCCGGCCGAGCCTGGTTCAGTTTGATAAGAATCCACCGCCCGTGGTTCGGGTAGATCTGCCCGATTTGCCCGGGGTGTTCCAGTTGCACAAGGTGTTATCCCCAGCAGAATGTCAGCAGTTTCGACTGATTACCGAGACGCTGGGCTATCACGAAGATGCGCCGGTCTCGTTGCCACACAGCGTGCGCCACATGGCCAACCTCAACTGGGTGGTGGACGAGTTGATCTGTGAGACGTTGTTTGCCCGTTGTCAGCCACAGTTGTTAGAGCATATCGGTGATGCACCCAGCCTGGGCTTAAATGCACGATTTCGCTTTTACCGTTACCAGGTCGGGGACTATTTCAAACCACATACTGACGGCTCCTGGCCGGGCAGCCGGGCAGTGGACGGCCAACTCCAGGTTGATGCTTTTGGGGATCGCTGGAGTCAACTCACATTTGTGTTGTTGTTGAGCGAAGACTTTGATGGAGGGCACACCTGTTTTTATCCGCAGGGGCCCCAAGGCAAAGTCATCCCTGTGCGCACCCCACTGGGCAGTGCACTATGTTTTCCTCACGGCGGGCATCCGCAGCACTACATTCATGCAGGCGAGAAGATTCGCCGTGGCACCAAGTACATTATTCGGACCGAGTTGCTTTACGCCCGCACCCCAGCAACAGAAGCCCTGCAGCGCGACTGGATTTACTGAAGTCTCGCGCCGTAGTCGCGTACCACCTGTGCAACGCGAATCCGGTAGTTGCGAAACATGCCCTGGTCCTTTGCTTCGCCCTGTGCTGCACTGTGTTCGGTATGCTGATGCCAGCGCGCGACGGCATCCATATCTTCCCAGGTAGAAATCGAGACAAAGCGGCCGCTGTGAGCAATGCTCTCGAACCGTTCAACACTGACAAAGCCCTTGATCTTTTCTACTTCTTGTCGCAGCGCGCTGGCCAGTTCAAAGTAGCGATCCTGGTAGGTGGGGTTTGGCTCAAACTCGAAAATCACAATCACCATGGTGGGTGCCTCAATGCGCCAAGTAGGCTTGCAGATTCGTGTGTTATGGTGCCGGCCAGTTTAACGCGAACAGGGCAGGTGGATGACACGACGGGCGCGCAGCACCAACTTTCTGCGGCCGCTTTATCGCCTGGGCTGGCTGGTAATCTGGGGTATCTGGCTGACTACGCTGGCGCTGGTGATTCCGGTCGTGATGCCGCACGATGATGTGGTGGGTTGGGGGTTTGCGACCCTGGCGGCGACCAGTATTGCGTATGTGCTGCACCGCTTGTGGGATTGGTTCGTGGTGGGCCGTCCGTTGCCTTGGCGTTAAACGCTTATTCTGGCACCTGCACCCACTTCACTATGGAGAGACTGTGAGCCAAGCCCCGATATTTCATAACTTCGATAAAGCCCCAACCCATGTGGCGCCATTCAGTCATGCAGTCGAGGTGGATGGTTGGATACAGTTGACCGGGCAGATGCCGACTGACCCGAATGATGACGATGCCCCTTTGGCGCATGGGGTCGAAGCGCAAACTCGCCGGGTGATGGATAACCTCGTGATTGTGCTCGAGGGTCTGGGCCTGGATCTGTCGCACGTGCTTTCCTGTCGTGTTTACTTGACGGAATTTAAGCGCGATTACGAGGCGATGAACCGGACCTACCGCGCGTATTTTCCGCAGGACCGGCTACCGGCTCGTACCTGTATCGGGGTAACCGGTCTTGCGCGAGAGGCACTGGTCGAGATTGATATGGTGGCTCGGCGCCCCTGACCCGAATGGGGCCCGGCGCTCAGGGTCGCCGCCAGGCGGCCGTGATCATCAGCGCCCCCAAGGCAAGGTACCAGACCAGCGTCCACCAGGGCATCGATAGTCCCCAGAAGGTCCACGAAACTGCCGCGCACTCGCCAGAACCTGATAGTGCCTTTTGCAACGCGTCAGCCAGTGGTAGGTGCTGCAGCATGAATTCAAGGCCGGGCCCACACTCGGGAACCTGATCCGGGGGCAGGCTCTGAAGAAAGATGTGTCGTCCGGCAATTGCTGCACCCAGTACGCCTGCCAGTGCGGCCAGCAGGCCATAGAGTTTGCGGCCGAAATTGCGGGGGTTATGTATTGCCCCGGCCAGTGCAGCACATCCAAGTAGCGCAAAGGCAAGCCGCTGAAAGATGCATAGGGGGCACGGATCGAGAAACTCCCGAAACTGCAGCCAATAGGCATAGCCCAGCAGGCTGGCGCACGCCATGAAAACGCCGATACCGGCAACGCGAAAGAAGGTAGAGCCCGGGTTACGCATCCAGGTATTGTACAGGCGGCGTTTGGCAGTTTCGTTAAGAAACCGTTAAGAACCGTCTGTTAAAATTTACCCGGCAAAAGGATTGACTTATTCTTTTTTAGGAGGTGTTCGTGCGAGTGAGCCGGCATCGGATCCGGATTTGGAGTCTTCATATTCGGATCTTTCACTTAGGCGAAAATCGAGTGACAGTTTGGTAATTCACCTTATATCTGCAGCGCTTCCTCGGCTTCTCTTCGGGGCGGGATTGTTGTTGATGGCGGTCTGCGCGTTCGCGTTGCCCAAATGCGAGGCCCCGGAAGGTTTAGAGGCGCAGGATCAGATTAATTACTGCATGATCCACACCTTTCGGGTGGCCTGTCTGGTGCGCAAAGGCTATGACCTGGAAAAAGAAAACTGGACTGTTATGCAGACCGATTACGAGGCGTGCACCATTCGTGGCTGTGATCAGTTGTTCCAGCAGACTGGTGTCTTATCTGAGGCGCTCTTTATAAAAGTCTGCAACATAGCTCAGTCTGATCGACGTTAGTGTCCAGGCCGGCGCAGAAACCAGCGCCACACCAGGCGGGTGCTGATCGTTATGCCCCCGATGGGGTGGAAATCTTAAGCAGGGTCGGGTTTGTGCATCTCGCGGAGCCTGCCAGAGTTAACTGCGCAGGTAGGAAGCACCGTTGACGTCAATAATCGCGCCCGTTGAGAATTCAGCCCCAGCCGAAGCGAGAAAAAGCACTGCATGGGCGACCTCTTCGGGGCGAGCGACGCGCCCCAGCGGGCTTTGGCTGCGAACAGTATCTCCCTGAGGACCCTGAAGCACAGTACTGGCCATATCGGTTTCGACAAAGCCCGGGGCGACGGCGCCAACGAAAATCCCCAGCGGTGCCACCTGCTGCGCCAGTGACTGGGTCAGCGCGTTCAGCCCGGCCTTACTGGCGCCGTAGGCGGGACAGCGCGGTTCTCCCCGAAAGGCGCCACGCGAACTGACATTTACAATTCGTCCCCCACCATGACTGCGCATGTGTTCGACCGCACACCAGCACAGGTTGGCCGGGCCGGTCAGATTGACGGCCAAGGTGCGTTGCCAGGCGGCCTGCCATGTTGCCAACGAGACTTCATCGATTGGATGCGCTTCGAAAATCCCTGCGTTATTGACCAGAATATCCAGCCCACCCAGGCCATCAATAGCCTGTGCAACGATACGTTGGGCCGCAGCCGCATCGGCGACATCGCCCGCGCATCGTATGTGACCTGCGCCGGCAAGCCCGGCCAGGGTCTCCGCCGCTGCAACTTCATCTGAGCGATAGTGCACGGCGACTTGGGCCCCTGCAGAGGCGAACTGCAGTGCCACCGCACGGCCAATCCCGCGTGATGCCCCGGTGACCAGTACCTTTTTGTTATCAAAGCGCACCAGCGCAGACTAACGCATCTGGCGATGCAGGTGAAGACTTGTGTTAGTTGCTGCGCACAGTCAGCAAACCTGCGCCGATGATGACCAGGACGCCCACCATTGCCAGAAAATTCAGGGTATCCCCCCAGAAAAGATACCCCAGAACAATAGAAAACGGAATGGCGGTGAAGAAGAAGGGCGCAATAAAGGATATCTCACCCAGACGCACGGCGGATATGAGTAGCGGAAAAGCTGCGCTGACGAGCAATGCGGATACCAGTATGCCACCCGCCATTGTGAAGCTAATGGATTGCCATTGAAAAATACTGATTACGGCACTGCCTAACGCGACTACGACGACGGTAACGAAAGCGATCTGCAGCGGGTGAAGCGAACGATCGATAAATCGCGTGGAAAGTTCCCGAGAGGCGCTGGCCAGAGCTGCGCCTAAGGGTAACAACAGCAACAGATTCCACTGGGTACCCCACGGCTGGGTAACACACAAGACTCCCCCAAAACCCATCAGTACTGGCAGCCAGCGTGATATCGCAGCAGATTCCCGCAATATGAGGATGCCCAGTAAGGTCACCATGATGGGCGAAGTCCAGGCCAGGGTCGCGGCGGTGGGCAATGCGATGAACTGCAAACCGGTGAGCCAGAACCCGGTCGACATCAATTCAAAGCCGCCCCGAGCCAGAGCCCAGGGTTGTCTCAGACTGGGTATCAAAATAGGTCGCCGGGTCAGCCGCAAAGCCAGTGCCAGTATCACGAGGATGACCAGCGCCCGTACGAAGATAAACTGAAATGGCCTGATGCCTGTCAGCAGCCCCTTCACCAGCGCGTCACTGGTTGTGATGGCGGCCATCGCGAGGATCATCAGTCCTGCAGCTCGGGTATTATTTTTCATCGAGGCCGTGCTGTTTTTGCGTACTCTAGCGCCGACAATCCACAGCAGATTACGCCATTGAGACACTTCTGAGCCCGATGGCGCTACCCACTCTGCCCTCGTAGAATGGGGTGCAGAATTGGAATCTGTTAACGGGAGGAGTGTAATGAGTGATGAGCCAGCCGATGCGCAACTGAGCGAAGACGAAGTTGATGCCCAACTGCGCGAGATCGCGGACCAGTTCATTGATCTAGCCAACCAACAGGGGCAGCGTTTTCATAAGGAAAACGTCAGTCAGGGGATGATGTATGGTGCTGCCCGCTTCAATGCTTTTGTGGTTGCCTCGCACGCTGAGGATATTGGTGCGTACGACCAGGACCGCGACCGGGCTATCGAGTACTTTGTTGAGCAGTATCGACAGATGCTGATCAGTAATCTGGATGACTATCGCGCCAGTTTCGAGGACCTGAAATACGCCCACCTGATGACCCATCGCCCCAATTGAGTGGCTTGGTGTGTCATCTGGATTTTTTCTTGCCAGTGAGGTTATCTAGGAAGGGTTACTCGTTCTCGCGGTGGGTGCTGATGGTGCATGGGTCCTGCGGCCCGTTGGCACTGATGAGAAAAACAATTGGTTGGCAACAGATTTCACAGTCTTCCACGCACTGATCGCCGGCCATGGTTGGGTCGATTAGGGCTGTGAAAGCCTCGGCACAGTAGGGGCAGGTAATAAGATGCTCTTCCAGTTCCATCACCAGCTATTGTGCCTGGGTGTCTGAAAAAGAAAAAGAAAAAGGTGATGGTGCAGCTGGCCCGGGCAATGACAGCGTCCTCATCATGAAACCCCAAGCGCCAAAGCTGGACAGAGCCCCCTCGCCACGACCCCACAAGAGGACACTATGACCGATTACCCTGCGAGGGCCCGTGAAGCCTGTCGGGTGGGTGCGTTGCCTGCCAGAGACGAGGAGCCGTGCATATTTGCGCACCCGCGCATAATGGCGGCACCTGATTATGGATGATCAGCCGAGATTGCACCGGGTTTGCAGGTTTAGGGATTTTACCGGCGTATCAGCCTTGACCGCCGCCGTACTCGCTGGATCCAAGGGCCACCACCCTGCGCTACTGACCGAGCGGGGTCGGGTGAGGGTAGACTGTTGGACACATAAGATTCGCGATATCTACCGCAATGATCTGATCATGGCTGCCCGCAGCGATACCTTGTACGATGCGCTGGGCTGAAGCAGGAGTTTTTTTTGGATCGCACTGAGCGCTTTTACACCATTGACCGCATGCTGCGGGGTCGACAGGGCACGACCCTGCGTCACATGATGGAGGAGATGGAAGTCTCGCGGGCTACCGTGCGGCGCGATCTGGAGTACATGCGTGATCGCCTGGCCGCGCCCATCATCTGGGATAACGAGGCCCGTTGTTATCGTTATGAGGCCCACTCGGAAGAGTCAGATCGTTATGCGCTGCCCGGCCTCTGGTTTAATGCCTCCGAGGTGCATGCATTGCTGACCATGGAGCATCTGCTTTCGAGCCTGCAGCCTGGCTTGCTGGAGCCCCATATCGGCCCCTTGCGCAGCCGGATCCGTCGGCTGCTGGATAGTGGTGATCACCCGGCTGAAGAGGTGACCCGTCGTATCCGGGTGCTGCACATGGCGGCTCGGCAGGCAGATAGTGGTGTTTTCGGCGCCATCTCACATGCGCTGTTGCGCCGTTATCGGCTACAGATCAGGCATCTGAACCGGCGCAATGGTGAAGTTACCGAGCGCTTGGTGTCACCACAGCGCCTGGCGCATTACCGCGATAACTGGTACCTCGACAGCTGGTGCCATTTGCGACAAAGCCTGCGCAGCTTTGCGGTAGATGCGATTGAAAGCGCGCAGGTCGTCGAGGCCCAAAAAGCCAAGAATGTCACCGATGCCCAACTGGAGAAAGTGCTGGGTACCGGTTACGGTATCTTCGCGGGCGACAAGACCAAAGAGGCCGTATTGCGCTTTTCACCCGAGGCAGCCCGCTGGGTGGCCCGTGAGAAATGGCATTCGCGTCAACGGGGTTGCGTAGAGGAGGATGGCAGTTACACGCTGACCATCCCCTATGCAAACGAGACCGAGCTGGTGATGGACATCATGCGCCACGGTGTCGAAGTAGAGGTCATTTCGCCAGACAGTCTGCGTGATGCAGTGGGTCAGCGACTGGCTACGGCAGCAGCACAGTACCGCGCTTAAGTCATTTGAATTTCTTTAGCCACCTGGGCTCTGGTTTATCCGGCAATATCCGGGGCATCGGCTGGATCGTGTTGACCGGGATCATGTTTGTCGGGGTCACAGTCATGGTCCGCTACCTGGGCACCTCTATCAATCCGGTGCAGGCGGGTTTCATCCGCTACGTCTTTGGCCTGCTGATGGTGTTGCCCTTGTTGCCCAAGGTCGGGGTGATGTCGCTGGATGTCAGGCGGGTAGGCTTTCATGCTTTGCGTGGCCTGGCTCATGGCACGGCGGTGATGCTGTGGTTCTTTGCCATGAGCCGCATCCCCATCGCCGAAGTCACCGCGCTGGGGTTTACGGCCCCTATTTTTACCACCTTAGGCGCGGTCGTATTTCTGAATGAGCGTTGGCGCAGTTACCGTGTCATAGCCATTCTCGCCGGTTTTGCCGGGGCGCTGCTGATCCTGCGCCCGGGATTTCGGGAGATTGATATCGGTGCGCTCGCGCAAGTGGTCGCCGCGCCGCTGTTTGCTTGTTCTTTCCTGATGGCCAAGTCAGCGACCCGTAAAGAGTCCAGCACACTGATCGTGCTGCTGCTGTCGGTTTTTTGTACGCTGATTATGGCGTTACCGGCCATCGCGGTGTGGCGTAACCCCACCACTGAAGAACTGACACTGTTGTTTGCCACGGCAGTGCTGGCTACCACTGGACACTACTGCATGATCAGGGCGTTCAAGGCGGCCGAGGTCTCTGCGGTTCAACCCTTTACCTTTTTGCAACTGGTCTGGGCGACACTGCTAGGCTTGATACTCTTTGACGAACGCCCTGACCTTTGGATCGGTCTGGGCGGTGCCTTGATCGTTGCTGCAGCCAGTTGGATGGCCCATCGTGAGGTGCGATCCCAACGCGATTTGACTGACGTGGATTAGCTGGCAAGCGTAATGCTGGTACCATAGTAGTAGGAATCTGAAGCGATATTGTTCAGGAGGGCACAGATGATCGATGACACCAGCGGTCCCATGGTCGCGGGCAGACCGTCCTCGCGCCGGGCCTTGCCAGTCGGGGGGTCCAGGTGCTGGGCCCAGGTCGGATTGAGCCCGGCTAACATTAGGCGGCAAAATACTTTCTTAGCCACTCCCCATGAAGCCACGCAGTCCCCTTAAGCAACTTTCGACCCACGAGGTCACCAACATGCCACCCCACCTGGGTGATCAGGATCTGTGGGCTGATGACCGGGCGCTGCGTGAGTGGCTTGCCCACTGCGGTGGAGACGATCACGTCAGTCACATGGCCAAAGCCGGAAAGGTGGCTGGGCTGGATGAAACTTTCGACAAGGCCAACCAGGCCAACCGTTGTGTCCCTGAACTACAGGCCTTTGATCGTTATGGCATGAGAATCAATACAGTCGAGTTCCACCCGGCCTATCACGATCTGATGCGACTGACGATCTCGCACCAGGTGCATAACTTCGCCTGGCACAATGAAGGGCGCGCTGGCCATCTTGGACAAGGTGCCTTGACTTACATGTTCAGCCAGCCCGAGGGTGGCGTGATGTGTCCGATGGCGATGGCCTATTCGGTTGTGCCCAGTCTGCGGACCACCCCCCAGATCGAGGCCCAGTGGATGCCTCGTATCCTGTCTGATACCTATGACCCCCGTGATATTCCCGTGACGGAGAAAGCCGGCGCACTGGTCGGCATGTTCATGACGGAGAAACAGGGCGGATCAGACGTGCGTACCAATTCGACTGTCGCGGTGCCGATGGGCCCGGAGTCCGGAATTGGTGCGGACTATCTGTTGACCGGTCACAAGTTTTTCTGCTCAGCACCCATGTGTGATGCTTTTCTGACGCTGGCCAAGACTGACGGGTTGGGTGTTTCCTGCTTTCTGGTGCCGCGGTGGCGACCGGATGGCCGGCGCAATAACCTGTCTATCCAGCGCATCAAGGACAAGTTGGGCAATCGCTCTAATGCCTCCACAGAAATCGAGTTTCAGGACACTTATGGGACCATGGTCGGCGAGGAAGGCCGCGGTGTGCGCACGATCATCGACATGGTAACCGGTAACCGGATTTACTGCGCCATGTCTTCAGCTGGGATCATGCGCCAGGCACTGGTTCAGGCTTTGCATCATGTTTCTCATCGCTCAGCTTTCCAGAAGCGACTTATTGACCAGCCGTTGATGCGCAACGTGCTTGCTGATATGGCCATCGAGACAGAGGCGGCGCTGGCATTGGGAATGCGTGTAGCGAGCGCGATGGACCGTGGTGATGACCCAAGCGAAGCTGCTCTAGCCCGGGTTGGCACAGCAGTGGCCAAGTACTGGAATACCAAGCGCTGCCCTTACCTGGTGTTTGAAGCGCTGGAGTGCCACGGCGGTCCTGGCTATATCGAAGAAAGCATTATGCCGCGGCTGTATCGTGAAGCACCGGTTAACTCGATCTGGGAAGGTTCGGGTAATGTGATCAGCCTGGACGTGTTACGCGCCATCAGTCGAGAGCCTCAAGTGGTTTCCGTGTTCATGGCCGAAGTGGAGAAAGCACGGGGGGGTAACGCCAATCTGGATCAGATCATCGATGACCTGCATCGGGAGTTCAATGACCTCGATGGCCTGGAAGTGCGGATGCGCATGATTACCGAGATGATGGCGCTGACCCTGCAGGGGGCGTTGCTGGTCCAGCATGCCCCCGCGCCAGTGGCAAACGCTTTTTGTGCCTCACGTCTGGCACCGCGCTACCGGGGCGCCTTCGGGACATTGCCCCGGGGATGTGATCTGGATGCGATCATCGCCCGCGCGATACCGGGCTGAAGTCGCGGGGATCAGCCCGACAGTGCAAAAGATGTGGGCGGTGCAGGTGTTGGCAGGATTCAGGGCCGGTTTATAAATCGACAAGCCGGAAAATTCGGTGTCAGGATCACCGGGCGAGCCTGCCAGCACGCATAATCCTGCCCATGCCTGCACGCCCCAACCGGCCCCCCTCGACAGCCCCCGATGCTGCACCTTTATCACGCTAACCGTCTGGAGGATCTGGCCGAGCGTCTTGCCAGAGATCTTCAATGCCCCGCTGGCCCGGTGTTGGCTCCCCAGATTGTCGCCGTATCCAGCACAGCGATTGGTCAATGGCTCAGCCTGCAACTTGCACATCACCAGGGTATCAGCGCCAACATGCAGTGGCTTTTACCGGCAAGACTGTTGTGGCGGGTGTTTCGTGATGTGTTGAGCGATGTACCCAAGACCAACGCCTTTTCCGCTGAGGTTCTGGCCTGGCGCGCGCTGGCGGTATTACAGGATGAGGCCTTTGTCCGTGATCACGGGGCTCTCGCGCATTATCTCGCCGATGCCAATGCGTTGCGTTTCTGGCAACTGGCGCGCCAGATGGGCCGGTTGTTTGAGCAGTACCTGATTTTCAGGCCCGATTGGATTCATCGTTGGGAGCACGATGGCGCCAAAGAGTGGCAGGGGGCGCTGTGGCGGCGGTTGATCAGCAACGGCGATGCGCGTCATTGGCTCAGGTTGCGTACAGAACTGTTCGATGATCTGTCCAGCAACCCGTCGGCTGCAGGGCGTCTGCCCGAACGGCTTTCCCTTTTTGCCCTTGCAGGCCTGTCGCCGGCATTTCTTGAGTTGTTGTCGCGCCTGGCCGAGCACACCGATGTGCATGTGTATCATCTTAACTTCAGCGGGGGTTTCTGGGCTGATATTGTCAGTGACCGAGAGCGCGCGCATCTGATTGCCACACAGGGTGAAGATGTGGATGCCTACCTCGACCGGGGTAACCGGTTGTTAGCCTCGATGGGCCGGCTGGGTCGAGAGCATCTCGCCCAGTTGCTGCAGCTTGAATCCATTGAGTCAGAGACTTACTGTGCTCCGCCACGCGATACCCTGCTCGGTGCTATACAGGCAGATATCGTAGAACTTCGCGATGCTGATGAGATTGTGCCGTTTACCGGTGATCCCCGGGATCGTTCGATTCAGGTACATGTCTGTCACGGCCCGATGCGCGAAATCGAGATATTGCATGATCGCCTGCTGGACGCTTTTGAGCGCGATCCGGATCTCACACCGGCCGATGTGCGGGTACTCATTCCCCAACTGGCTGAATATGCCCCATTGATCGAATCGGTGTTTGGCGCTGCAACGGGGCACCGGCACATCCCCTGGTGTCTGGCCGAGCGCGCCCTGGATGATCACAGTCCATTGGTACACGCTTTTCTGGAGTTGTTGCGATTGCCCGAGGGTCGTCTTGATGCGCAGCGGGTGAGTGCCCTGCTGGATATCCCCGTGCTAAGGCGTCGTTTTATCCTGGATGCGGCCGACACAGAACAGGTAACGCGGTGGATACGTGAACTGGGTATTTATTGGGGACCTGACGCCAAGGCGCTGGAAGAGATGGATCTGCCTATCGGCGGTACCCACACCTGGCGTGGGGCAACCGATCGACTGCTGCTGGGTTTTGCCTTGGGCGATAGCGATGTGCCGTTCGCGGATTGCATGCCCATGGCCCCGGGTGATGCGACGTTGGCACAGGTCGCGGGACGTTGGCGCTCTTTTCTTGAGCAGTTAATCAGCCTGCGTGAAACCCTGGCGCTTGCTCACACGCTGCCCGAATGGATTGTTTTATTTCATCAGGTGCTTGAGGGGTTTTTCCTGGCGGGCCCGACAGAGGTCGATAACCTGGTGCGCCTGCGCCAGCAACTGGCTGCCCTGGCCGCTGATGCAGCGCTCGCCCCCTTCGATCGGCCGTTGCTGCTTTGTGTGATACGTGATGCACTTGAGGGGCGCTTGCACGGCGCCAGTGGCGGACGTTTCATGAGTGGCGGCGTTACTTTTGCCACGCTGGCTCACGGCCGTTGTCTGCCGGCCAAACTACTCTGCCTGGTGGGAATGAACAGCGAGCATTTCCCAGGTCGCGACAGCGGCCATGGCCTTGATCAAATGCACTCACAGTTTCGCCCGGGAGACCGTCGGCGCCGTGACGACGATCGCCATGCCTTTTTGGAGGCCTTGAGTTGCGCCCGCTCGGGGCTCTATATCAGCTACACCGGCGCCAGTGAACGTGATGACAGCGTGCAACCCCCTTCAGTCGTCATCAGCGAACTGCTCGAGCAGGTCGACACCTTATCTGAAGAGGGCGCTTTGTCTGAGGTAGTCACGGTGCGCCATCCACTGCAGCCATTCAGCTCGCGTTACTTTCGCAACGAGCCGAATCTATTCAGTTACGCCTGTGAGATGGTGCCTCCCGGGGATGCGGGCGGCTTAAACCCGACTCCTCTATTTGATCAACCCCTTGTACCGCCCACACCGGGCAAGTTATCACTGGAGAGCCTGGTTGATTTTCTGGCGAATCCGGCACGCAGCTTGCTGCGCGACCGTCTTAATGTGGTTCTCGAATCCGGTGAGGGTCTGCTGCCTACCCGCGAACCGATGTGGCTGGATGCACGTTCGCGCCGTGCACTGGCGCGGTTCACGCTACAGGCGCAACTGCAGGAGCTGGATGAGGCCGTGCTCGCACAGCGCGCCCGGCTGGAGGGCTATCTGCCTCCTGGCACGCCAGGCGAACTGGCCATGGCGAATGAGTGGCATCAGGTCGCGCCGGTCGCTGCACGGCTGAAACCTTTGATGGCATCGCAGGTGCTTTCTTCCTGGCCGGTGAGCGCCACACTGGGAGATTGGCAGTTGTCTGGTGTGCTGGAGAACGTCGGATCGTCTGGCCAGATCCTCTGGTCTGTCGAATCACCCAGCCCGTGGGTCATTCTGCGGGTCTGGTGTGCGCATCTATTACTGAACACAGATTCACAGGCGCCATCACACCATACCCATCTGGTCAGTCCCGATGGGGTTTCAACTTTTGCGCCAGAAAATGATCCCGCACGCCTGCTGTCGGAGTTACTGGTGATTTACAGTGAAGGTTCGTGCAGACCCTTGCCGTTTTTCCCCCGCAGTGCCTGGAAGTTCGTCAACGCGCCACGATCACCGCAATCGGCAGCCTATGCCGTCTGGATGGGGTCAGAGTTCAGTCCAGCCCCGGGTGAATCGGCGAATCCCTATTTTGCACTGGCATTTCGTAGCCGCCTGGAACAGGCACTGGACGATGAATTCGAATCTTTGGCCCTGCAGTTGTTGGGCACCCCAAAAGAGCGGCTGCAGGGCCAAGGCCTATGAGCGCACAATCGCTGGATCCCTTCTCGACCCCATTGCACGGCGTCAATCTGGTTGAGGCCGCAGCAGGCACAGGCAAGACCTGGACTATCACCGCGCTGTTTTTGCGGTTACTGCTGGAAGGAGACCTCAGTGTCGGCAATATTCTGGTGGTGACCTATACCCGTGCAGCCACGGGTGAGTTGCGCCAGCGGTTGCGCGAGGCATTGAGTAAAGCGCTCGCTGCGTTTGCTGGCGAGGGCAATGAAAGTGACCCGCTGGTAGGACCGCTCTTATCGCGCTAACCGGATCACCATATTTGTGCGCTGAAGTTGCAGCGGGCGATAGCCGATTTTGACCAGGCCAGCGTTTTTACCATTCATGGATTCTGTGAGCGAGTGCTGGGTGACAGCGCTTTTCAAAGCGCTATCGCGTTAGAGACCCAGGTGCTGGCCGATCAGCAATCACTGTTGGGTGAGGTGGTCGATGATCTGTGGCGCATTGAGATCTACCCGGCGAGCCACACCTGGGTGAACTGGCTGGCCAGTACTCAGAAACTGCGCAGCGCGGATGACCTGTTATCGGTGCTGAATCCGCTGATCGGTAAGCCCTATCTGGTGGTATCTGGCCTGGCTGATACGCCAGACCCGGCCAAGCTTGAGAACCCACTGGCCAATGCTTACAGCGCGGTAAGTCAGTGCTGGCATGCCCATCGTGACGAGGTGCGCGAGCTTCTTCTGGATCCAGATTCGGGCCTGCACCGTCAGCGTTACCCGTTGAAATCGCTGCCCAATTGGTTGGCACAGCTCGATGCACTGATGTCGGGCACAGCGCTGGATTTTGCCAAGCTCAAAGCCTTTAAGAATCTCGAGAAACTCTCCAGCGGTTTTCTCGCAAAGCCCCAGGCGACTCGAAAAGATGCAGACCCACCGGCCCACGCTTTTTTTGATGAGGTCGATGCGTTGCTTGCCTGTATCCGGTCTTACGAGGATTGCGCCCGTGCCCACTACGTAGACTGGTTGAACGAGATGCGCCGCCGTGCTGAAACCGCGCAGCGTGAACTGAAAACCGAGCGCGGTGTACAGGCCTACGATGATCTGTTGCTGAACCTGCGCGGCGCTTTACAGCCAGGTATCGGTGATGCGCTGTTGCAGCGCTTACGCGCCGATTACCCGGCAGCCTTGCTGGACGAATTCCAGGATACCGATCCGGTGCAGTACGAAATTTTCAATACCCTCTATGGTGATGGTTCGCAGCCCGTATTTATGGTCGGAGATCCCAAGCAGGCGATCTATTCTTTTCGAGGTGCAGATCTTTTTGCCTACCTTAAGGCGCGTACGGGTGCATCACGACACTACACCCTGGATACCAATCATCGTGCGACACCGGAACTGGTCAAGGCCGTCAACACCTTGTTTTCACATCGCGCGCCAACAGGCAGTTTTGTTTTTGACCAGATTACCTTCAATGATGCTGTCTCAGCCTCAAGTGCGCCAACCCTGGCCGACCGCGAACTGACCTCACCCATGGTGTTCTGGACCCTGGCGCGTCAGGAGCCTTCCAGGCAGGTGACCAAAGCACAGGCCAGAGCCCGTGGCAGCGCAGCCGTGGCCAACGAGATTCAACGACTGTTCGCAAATGCTACAACCCTGGGGGATCGACCCTTGGCACCACGCGATATTGCCGTGCTGGTGCGCAACCATACCGAGGGCCTGATGGTACAGCGGGCGCTGATCCAGGCAGATATCGCCTGCGTACGCCAGGGCCAGCAGAGTGTGTATCAGACTTATGAGGCGATGGAGCTTGAGCGCTTACTGCAGGCGATTGCCCAACCTCGTCACGAGGGCCTGGTGCGCGCTGCCCTGCTGACAGACCTGCTGGGTGTTGAGGTATCGGCATTGGCCCAGCTGGAAAGTGATTCCACCACCTGGGACGCATGGTTCGCACGTTTTGATCATTATCATGAACGCTGGCGTGACCATGGTTTCATGCGCATGTTTCGTGAACTGACCGCCTCATTGGGGGTGATGCAGCGCCTGGCCCGTTTTGCAGATGGTGAACGACGCCTGACCAATCTGATGCATCTGGCTGAGTGTATTCAGGCCATGGCTTCGAGGCATACCGATATACCCGGAGTCATGAGTTGGCTGGCCTCTATGCGCATTCAACCCCCGGTCGCAGAAGAAAGCACGTTACTGAGACTTGAAAGCGACGAGGACCGGGTGCGGATCGTGACGGTGCATGCCAGTAAAGGGCTACAGTATCCGGTGGTGTTCTTGCCGTTTGCCTGGGACGGCACCTTGCGCAGTGATCGCACACCTACCGTGCATTTCCACGACCCTGACGCCCAGAATTGCCCGACAGTTGATTTTGGTTCACCCGATTTTGAGCGTCACCGCGACCGGGCCGGGGTCGAAGAACTCGCCGAGAGTCTCAGGCTCTTTTATGTCGCGGTGACCCGCGCGCAGAGCCGTTGTTATCTGGCCTGGGGTGCGGTGAACGGCTCGCCTACCTCGGCCTTGGCCTGGTTGCTACATCGGCCATTGCCCGGTGGTCTACCGGAAGATACCCAGGCACTGGCGAGCGCCTTTGCCGCGCTTTCGGACGAGAATTTGAACGATGCGCTGGGTGCGCTCGCCGGGCAGAGCGAGTCATGTATTGCGGTGCATCCGTTGCCCGATGCGCGACAGATCAAGGGTGAGACACAAACTGAGCAACCCCCTGCACTGGCGGCGCGTCAGGCAAAGCGTCGACTGCAAAGCACCTGGCAGATGGGCAGTTTCAGTTCGTTGACCACCGGACATGACAGCGAACTACCGGATTTTGACTCGCAGGGTGCACAAAGCACATCAGATGATGCGGGCGGCTTTTTTGCTTTTCCGCGCGGGGCGCGGGCGGGCACCTGCCTGCACCGGGTTTTTGAACTCATTGACTTTGGTGCAGCTGATCTCACCACGCGCCGGCAGACGGTGCGCCAGGTACTGGGTGAGCATGGCTTTGATGATGAATGGACCCGTGTTGTTGACCAGATGCTGGATAAGGTGCTGCACAGCCCGCTTAATGATGGCGGACTGCACCTTGGCACCGTGTCGCATACCGATCGTGTTGACGAGATGGCCTTTTGTTACCCGGTGGACGCGCTTGATGTCATGCACTGGCGCGAAGTGATGTTGCGTCACCAGGCCAAGCTGCATCCGGCTTTGCGCGCAGGGTTAGACCGTGGGCACTTTGAGCCTTTGGCAGGCTTCATGCACGGTTTTATCGACCTGGTGTTTCAGGCCGGCGGGCAGTATTACCTCGTGGATTACAAGTCCAACTACCTGGGTGGCAATCTTCGGGCCTACGATGCGGTCGCGGTTAATACCACAATGCACCGATCACATTACACCCTGCAGTACCTGATCTATACCCTGGCGCTGCATCGCTGGCTGCGTACCCGCATCCCGGATTACAGCTATGAGCATCACTTTGGTGGCGCTTACTATCTTTTTTTACGTGGGATGGACCCGGCCCACCCCGGCAACGGTGTGTTTTTTGATCGGCCATCGGCGGCTTTGATTGAAGATCTCGATGCGTTGATGGGCAGGGGGGCATGAGCACCATGATGAAACACCTGCAGCAGGCCTGCCGGGCAGGCCAGTTGCCCGATATTGCGTTGCATTTTGCCGGTCTGCTGTATCGGCTCGACCCCAATGTGGATGAATCTATTTTGTTGGCCGGGGCTCTCGTGGGTGATCGGGCGATATCGGGAGAAGTGTGCGTTGATCTTTCGCGCCTTGTGAGCAGCACACTTTTTGACAGCGACGAGGGTCCGAAGATCAGTGCGCCCGACCTTGATACCTGGTTGCAGTCGCTCAAGAGTTCACCCCTTGTCAGTGATGGTGCTGCACCGGCACCGTTAATCATAACGCCTGACGGGCGCTTGTATCTGTATCGTTACTTTGAGCTTGAGCGGCGCCTGGCTGAACTGATCGTGCACCGTACGCACGTTTGTGATGTCTCAATAGATTCGACACGACTTGAAGCCGCGCTGGATGAGCTGTTTGCTGATGATTTGATAAGCGCTGATCAGCGCAGTGCTGCAACGCTTGCCGTGCACAACCGTTTTTCTATCATCAGCGGCGGACCCGGCACGGGTAAAACAGTAACGGTGGTGCGTATCCTGGTATTGCTCCGGCAACTTGGCCTTGTTGCCCCCGATCGGATGCTGCTGTGCGCCCCCACTGGTAAGGCAGCCGCGCGGCTGCGCGAGGCACTGGCGGATACACCGCCAGCCGTAATGCCTGGCGATATCCTGCCACCCGATGCGGTTACCGTACACCGGCTGTTGGGCTGGCGCCCGGGCAAAAAGCCGCGTTATCACGCAGACCGCCCCCTGCCATGTGATCTGTTGGTGCTGGATGAAGCCTCCATGGTTGATCTTGCGCTGATGGTCAGCCTGCTTGAGGCCTTACCCCCCCAGGCACGGCTTATACTGCTGGGGGATCGTGATCAGTTGTCATCGGTAGAGGCCGGTGCAGTGCTGGGCGATATCTGCCGTGCGGCCGACAGCGGTGCCTTGGAAGGTGTCCTGACGACACTGAGCCATAACTGGCGTTTCGGCGCGAATAGTGCGATCGCGAATCTTGCCAGTGCTATCCGTGAGGCGCGCGCCAAAGATGCTATCGGCATCCTCGATAACACAGGCAGTACTGAGGTTACGTTGCAGCCGGTAGATGATAACGACTTGGATGCGCTACTGGCCGAGCAGGTGATACCGGTTTATGCCGAGATTGCACAACTGGTGCGCGAGGGTGCCCGGGCCAAAACCATATTTTCAAAATTAAACGAACTGATGGTGTTGTGTGCACATCGTAATGGGCCGCGTGGCGTGACAGACATTAACCAGCGCGTCAGTAACCAGCTGGGTGCTTCGGCTGTGCTATCACCAGCCGTACAGGCTTATCCCGGCATGCCATTGATGGTGGCGCGCAACGACCCGGCGCTGGGACTTTTTAATGGTGACATCGGTATCGTGATGCCGGATATCAATACGCCTGAGCATTTGCAGGCGGTGTTTTTGGATGCCAGCGGCGACGAGCATGCCGTCAGTCTTGGTCGTCTGCCAGAGCACCAGGCTGCCTACGCCATTACCGTGCACAAGGCGCAGGGTTCACAAGCGGCCAGAGTGGTGTTGATCCTGCCGGCACAGGTCTCGCGGGTGCTCTCGCGCGAGTTGATCTACACCGGCATCACTCGTGCCAGAAGTTCGCTCGCGATCTGGGGTGATCGTGAAGTGCTCACCGGGGCTATCGGTCGCAGTGCTCAGCGTGTCATGGGGCTGGTCGAGCGACTAAAAGAAGTGTCGATTCGTGCGGCATAATCTCATTCATGTCCCTGGTGAGATACAGAATTGGTGAGGGCGTCGGTTCAGCTACCATAACCGACGATATGATGCTGCTGACCACGGTTTATGGCCTGGCAGCGGGGACATTACTGACCGTGTTGGCGCACCGCTTGCGTCAGCGCTGGATGGTGTTCTGGGGTGCAGGGCTGGCGCTGATCAGCCTGGCCTATCTTCTGGCAGCTTTGCTGGGCCTGATCTGAGACGCTGGGTTGCGTTTCAAGGGTAGGCGAGAAACTCTTCTGCCGGGGCGCTGTCTCCGTGCAGGTCGATCAGGCGATCGATCTCATCGTAGAGGGTCTGCTCTTCGTCATCCTCGATCTCGCCAATACCAATCAGTTCGGCCACCAGGCCGTTGTGCAGGGTCTGGCGCACTTGCCCCAATGTGGGGGGCTCGGCTGCGCTGTCGTGGTCGATGCAGTTCTCAATGACGTTGGAAAGCGTCTCACTCGCCCGTGGGCGGATGAAGCTGTCGGCTGCGGCATCGCCAAAACTTTCTACCAGTGTATCGAGCTCTGTGCTCACAGAATCGTGATCGGCCGGGTCAATCAGGTTGGACTCGCTCATCTGGTCCAGCAGATCGCCCTCCATCATCGCCTGTACCATCAGCAACGTTACGGGCAGATCATCCTGCGTCGTGGTGATGACATACTGCAGCGCAGCCGATAGTTCCCGGCTGACTTCTTCACTGATATCTTCAGGTATGCTCATGCGTTTTGTGGATAGCCCTCTTTGCAGGCTCATTGTGCCCCAGTCACGGGGTGATGGCAAAAGGGCGAGTCGCCAATTGTGTTGCATTGTGGAATTAAGTCAGTCTCACGACATACCGGGTGCTCGGCACTGGGTAATGGCTCAGGGCATTACAATGGCGGTGCTACTAAAGGCACTTGCATGATTCCCCTGCACGACGACAACCCTACCCGTATCACGCCGATCGTGACGATCGCGCTGATCGGTCTTTGCGTAATGGCTTTTCTCTGGCAACTCTCGTTAGGCCCTGGCCAGGAGGCAGCCCTGTATGCATTGGGCGTAATTCCGGCCGTGATTCTCGACAAGGCGGAACTGGTGCCACAGTTGGTGTGGGTAGACCCAGCGCTGACGCCCTTAACCTCGATGTTTCTGCATGGGGGTTTTATGCACTTGGGCGGCAACATGCTGTACCTGTGGATTTTTGGTAACAATATCGAGGACGCGATGGGCCATGGTCGGTTCGTCGTCTTCTACCTGATCTGCGGGATAGTGGCGGTGTTCGCCCAGGCCTTGCCTGATCCGGAATCGACTATCCCTATGATCGGCGCCAGTGGCGCGATCTCCGGGGTGCTCGGTGCCTACCTGCTGTTGTTTCCTCATGCCCGTGTGCTGGTGGCACTGCCGCTGGGTTTTTACATACACACCATGTCGCTCAAGGCGGGCGTGGTGCTGGGCATCTGGTTTGCCCTGCAGATTTTCAGTTCGCTGGCTGCCGGTGATGGTCCGGGAGTAGCTTGGTTCGCACATATTGGCGGCTTTGTTGCGGGCATGCTGCTGATACCCTGGTTCAAGTATCCTCATGTGCGCCTGTTTGCTCCGGCTCGTACGGGTGGGCGCTGGCACCGGCGGGGCCGCAGACGGCGACATCATGACGCTTAAAGCGCCGCAATATCTTTTTAACCCAGCCGATAAGCCCGCGCTGCCCCTGTACGACGTGCCATTGGTAGAGGCCACGGAAGAAACCGTGCAGGGCTACGGTTGTCTGGTAAGTCACCCTGACGATATCGATATTGAGATCGTGCGCTGGCCGGCAACCGGTTGGCGAGTGGTGGATGAGGACAGTGGGGATGAAGGTGGCTGGGTGGAAGGCGTCTTTTATGGTGAGTGGCAAGGCGATGTGCTCTACGGGCGCAACGAGACCGTTTCGGGTCATTATGTGTTGGGCTGGTCGACTGGCGATCCTGGTCTGGCGAGCGCTCAGAACAAGACCATTGCACGCGAGCGAGTGGTGTTGTGGCATCTCAATTACCACCCAGATGGAGGCCAGCTCTTTTTCCCCCAGGATAAGAGCCCTTTTGTGGTTCCCGTGGCGTTACCCGGAGATGACCTGGTACCAGATCAGGTAATCGGGCTGTGGTGTGATGGCAGCCGGGGCTTATATATCCATCCGGGCATCTGGCACGATGGCATTTTCCCGGTAGCGGACCGTCAGCGTTTTCTGGATCGTCAGGGCCGGGTGCATGCCCGGGTCAGTTGCGATCTGGCTGCCGAGTTTGAGGTGTACCTGTCGGTCCCGTTGCTTCAGAGCTAACCCCACATCCATGGCTTTCGTTTCAGTTAAAAGCGTCAGGGGGGAGTCAGCCTGGGCGGTGTTTGCCCGGGTTGAGCGACAGGTACAGCCCTACGCCGATAATGAGCGTGATGCCGCCAAAGGCCCAGCTGTCGGGGATATCGCCAAACAGCCAATAGCCTAGCAAGACCTGCATGATGATCTCGGTATAGAGAAAGGGGGCCAGCAGCGAGGCCTCTGCGTATTCAAAAGCGCGAATCAGCAGCAGATGACCGCTGGCACCAATCACGCCCAGTGCGGCCATCATCGCCAGATCAGTTGGGGTTGGTGTCACCCAGACCAGCGGCACCAGTGCGCTCATCAGCACAAAGCCACCCACGCCCTGCCAGGCCAGCATCACCAGCGGCGGGGTATTGCCGCTCAGGAGTCGGGTGGAAAGAAAATAAAGCGCAAAGAAAAAGGCGGCTGCCAGCGCCAGCAGGCTAGCCCAGCGAAATTCCCCGAATCCCGGTTGCACTATCAGCACGACACCCACAAGCCCCACTACCGAGGCCACCCATCGCTGTGGTGGGACCTGCTCTCGTAGTAACACTCCCGAGAGCACCACCACGATAACCGCGTCAAAAAATATCAGAGCGATGGCATCTGCTAGCGGGATCGTTCGGATGGCAGCAAAAAAGAAAAGGGTTGCCCCCGTCAGGCACAGACCACGCCCAATCTGCAGCATTGGCCGTGGCGGTGTGAGCACGCCGCCCCCGTGCCGCCACAGTGCGATGGGCAAGACCAGCGCAAAGTGGAAGAAAAACCGGGCCCAGACCAACTGCAGCAGTGGGTATCGGCTGCTCAGCAGTTTTGCCAAGGCATCCATGAATGGCACTACCACCATCGCCCCGATCATCAGGGCGATGCCGCGAGAGGATTGTTTGGGTAAATTAGCGGGCACGTGGGCTGGACATTGCAGATAGTGTGCAATCAAAAGGGCGGGGGCGGGTATGATAGCGTTTCTGGGCCGGCATTTTGTCCCCGCCTGTGGGGGACAGGGTGGCCCGACTCCTGCCGATGGACCATTACCAGATCATAAAAAACCTACACGTGACTTGCGTCGTGTTATCGATTTCAGGTTTTGTTTTGCGAGGTGTCTGGGTGCTGCGGGGTTCACCCTGGACTGGGCATCGTCTGACACGGGTGTTGCCCCATTTTGTGGATACCACTTTGCTGGCCAGTGCTGTGACCCTGCTGTATCTGTCATCGTATCGACCGACCGGCAGCGACTGGCTGACGTTCAAACTGCTGGGTGTGCTGCTTTATATCGTCCTGGGCGTGGTTGCGCTGCGTGCGGGGCGGACCCAGCGCCAGCAGGCCAGTGCGTTTATCGCTGCGCTACTGGTCTTCACTTATGTTGTCGGTGTTGCCCTGACCGGGCAACGCTGGCCTCTGGGCTGAAGGTCTATTTGTGACGCTGATGACTGACACACGCAATCCCTCCGATGAGGTTATTGCCGTCGTTACCACGTATGAGCCGGATCTTGAAATCCTTCAGAGGCAGTTCGTGCTTCTTGCCGGTCAGGTCAAGACGCTGCTGATCATCGATAACGGCTCGAGCAATGCTGCGGGAGTTGCAGCGCTGGCCTGCGGTCACGCCTTTGCGCAATTTACCGGTGTGCCAGAAAACCGCGGCCTGGGCTGGGCCCACAATGAAGGCCTGCGTCGCGCGTTGACCCAGGGCGCCGGCGCCGTGCTGCTGTTGGATCAGGACAGCCTGCCGCGGGATGGGATGGTGGCTGCGCTGGTCCGGGCGCTGCGTGAGCAAAGACAGGCCGGGGTGCGCGTTGCGGCGGTGGGGGCGCGTTACCTGGGTAGCGATCGGGGTCACTCCTCGTATTTTGTACAGTTCGGTTGGCTGCGTTTCCGGCGGTGTTTCTGTCAGCCGGGCCAGTCTCAAACTGAAATACGAGCCGATATGCTGATTTCCTCAGGGGCCCTTTTCGCCCGCGAGGCGCTTGAGACCTTAGGGTTAATGGATGAAGGGCTTTTTATTGATCATCTGGATACCGAGTGGTTTCTGCGGGCCGGCGCCGCAGGCTGGCAGTCTTTCGGTGTCTGCGACGCGGTCATGGATCATGGACTGGGCGAGCGCACCGTGCGGGTCTGGCTGGGTCGCTGGCGATACCTGCCGGTGCATCAGCCTTTTCGCTACTACTATGTGTATCGCAACAGCGTGTTGCTCTGGCGTCGTGCTTACCCCAGCGCACGCTGGAAGCAAACCGACATGCTGCGCCTGGCCAAGATGTTCCTGGTCTTCTCCCTTTTTACCGGGGATCGCCGCCAAAACCTGGCCATGATGATCCGCGGCATCCGGGATGGCCTCAAGGGTCGGGCCGGGCAACTTCACTCTGATTTGCTGCGCTAGATTGATCGCTTCACAATAGGGCTTGTCTTTGCAGGATCAGGCGGGCGAGGCAGAATCCTTTTAACCAACCGTTGGTCATAACTCGAGGCTTTATTAGTTGATGCAGGTTTCTTTTCTTGTGCCGGTGCACAACACCGATCCGGCAGTGCTGACGCTGTGTATAAACAGTGTTTTAAAAGCCGCTGGGGATCATCATCAGGTGGTGGTGGTTGATGATGGCTCTGACCGAGAGGAGACCCGGGCATTTCTAAGCCGTTGTGCCGATGCCAGTCTGACTAACCTGAAAATACTGCGTAATGAGGCCAACGCGGGTGTCTCTTACACGCTTAATCAGGCGGCCCGGGAAGCGTCGGGTGATCTGCTGGCCCCGGTAGATCACGATGATGTCGTGGTCAGCCAGGGGTTCGCTCAGACCCTGCGCTGCCTGGGCTACTACCGTGCCCAGTGGGTCTATTCAGATGAGATCCAGGTTGATGCCAACGGCTTTTTGATTCGGCGCATGTTCAAGCCCGATTACAGCCCACAGTTACTGCGCTCCACGATGTACATCAACCACCTGCAGGTGTTCTCGCGAGATCTCTTTCAACGTATCGGAGGTTATCGGGAGGGTTTTGAGGGTAGCCAGGATCACGATCTGGCTTTGCGCATGTGTGAGCAGGTCGAACCCGTGCATGCCGAGACCATTGCCTACCACTGGCGAATCCTGGAGCAGACCCAGTCCCGCTCGGGGGAGAAGATGTCAGTTCAGACGGTGGATAATGGCCAGCGCGCCCTGCGCGAGCACTTTGTTCGCTTGCAGCGTGAGGCTATCGTAGAGCCGGTGCTTTTAAGGCGCCACCCCGACAGCCAGCCCGAGCCCGTCGGGGTCTATCGCTCCCGCGCTTTGCCGATAGGCCAATCCAAAGTGTCTATCGTGATCCCATGCAAATTGGGAACCATGCGCATGATTCGGGGAGATAATATTGAACTACTAGCTCACTGTATGAAACGTATTAGTGAGATTTTCTCTTCCGCTAAGCCGTATCTCGCGAACATTACGGTGGAAATTGTGGTGGTCGTCAATCATGAGGACAAACTGGAAAACGCCAATCACATGATCGCTCATTATGGGCTGACGGGATTTTCTGTTCGCGATGAAGAAGGATTTGATTTCGCCCGCAAATGCAACCTGGGCGCGCGCCAGGCTAATGGCGATATTCTTGTTTTCCTAAATGACGATACCTTTTTCCAGACAGAGGATTGGTCTGCACAGGTAGTTTCGTTATTACAGGAAGAAGACGTTGCCTGCGTTGGGGGCATGTTGCTCAATGCAGATCTGACAGTGCAATCGTGCGGGGATAACGTCGGACGCAACTCGGCGGTGCACTATGCGCCGCATCCCAGTGCCGGTAACGTGGGCGATGCCATGCACCGTTACCTCGCAGATCACGAAACGACCTCGGTCAGCGGCGCCTTTCTGTGCTGTCGAAAATCGACCTTCAATGAGCTGGGCGGTTTTTCTCGCGCTTTTCCCAACAGTTTTCAGGACGTGGATTTCTGCCTGCGTGCCCGCGCCAGAGGTATGCGCTGTATCACGGCACCGGGGATTCGGTTGTTGCATTTCGAATCTGCAACCCGTGATGCAAAAGTCGATTTTGAGACCTTGGATTCACTGCGTTCATTTCATGGCCCGGGTTTAGCGGGCACCGACCGTTATGCACTGTGGCGCTACCAGCCAATCTACTTCTCGGTGTTTTCCTACAACGGGCTCAAGTTCCGTGCTTTTCTGTTGGCACGGGTTTTTGTCCGTGCCGCCCGGCGCATGGAAAAAGCACTGACCCGCCAGCCACGGTGCTGGCGCGGGGTTTTAAAGAAAAGCGAGCATCGGGTCCACTGAGAAAAAAGCCGGATGGTAATGACAACAAAGAAGATGAGAGAGCATTAATGAGCCGCGATCCACGTTATGACATTCTGTTTGAGCCAGTAGTAATAGGCCCGGTTACGGCTCCTAATCGTTTTTACCAGGTGCCGCACTGCAACGGTATGGGCCACCCTATGCCCAACAGTGTGGCAGCGATGCGTGGGATAAAGGCAGAGGGCGGCTGGGCTGTAGTCGCAACTGAGGAATGCGACATTCATGCCTCCACCGATGTATTGCCGTATAAGGAGGGGCGTTTGTGGGACGACGGTGATCAGGAACGCCTGGCATTGATGGCTGATCGGGTGCATGAACACGGCGCGCTGGCCGCGATCGAGTTGACCCATAGTGGTCACAATGTTTCTAACCGTTACTCCCGTTTGCCGGTACTGGCTGTGTCTGATTGCGGGGTCAACAGCTTTGATCCCGTACAGGCTTGTGCCATGACCAAACGCGATATCGCAGACGTACGGCGTTGGCACCGCCAGGCGGCCATTCGCGCCCGTGATGCCGGCTTCGATATCGTTTATGTGTATGCTGGCCATGATCTGTCGTTGCCGATGCATTTCATCAGTCGTCGCCACAACCGGCGCAGTGACGAATACGGAGGTTCGCTGGAAAACCGGGTGCGACTGACCCGTGAACTGCTTGAAGATACCAAGGACGCGGTAGGGGATCGTTGCGGTATCGCGATCCGTTTTGCTGTGGATGAGTTGCTGGGTGATGCAGGAATTGCCAGCGGTGCCGAGGGGCGCGAAGTGGTTGAGATGCTGGCCGAGTTGCCCGACCTGTGGGATGTTAACGTGAGTGACTGGGCCAATGATTCGGTCACCGCCCGTTTCGGTGAGGAAGGATCGCAGGAGCCCTACATCGCTTTTGTTAAACAGGTGACCAGTAAGCCGGTCGTGGGGGTGGGGCGGTTTACTTCGGCAGATGCCATGGTCTCGCAGGTGAAACGCGGCATCGTGGATATGATCGGTGCAGCACGACCCTCGATTGCTGATCCTTTCTTACCGCGCAAGATTGAAGAGGGGCGTATCGAGGATATCCGCGAGTGTATCGGCTGTAACATCTGTGTCAGCGGCGATTGGACCCAGTCACCGATTCGCTGTACCCAGAACCCCACCATGGGTGAGGAATGGCGTCGCGGCTGGCATCCGGAGATCATCAGCCCACGCGGTGCGAGCGAAAAAGTGCTGGTCGTGGGTGCAGGACCAGCCGGTCTCGAGGCGGCGATGAGCCTGGGTAATCGGGGTTACGAGGTTGCGCTGGCAGATAAGGCCGAGGGGGGTGGCCGCGCGGTACGCGAGGCGACCCTACCGGGGCTCGCCAGCTATAAACGGGTGAGCGATTACCGTCTTGGCCAGATTGGCCGCTCGAGCCATGTCAGCTTTTTTCCTGGCAGCGAAATGGATGAACACAGCGTCCGCGAATTTGGCGCCGATCAGGTGCTCATCGCAACCGGGGCTCACTGGCGGGCCGATGGGCTCGGTCGCGCTACGTTTGCACCCGTGCCGGGGATAGACAGTCACCCACAGTGCCTGACACCGGATGACATTATGGCGGGGCGATTACCGGATGCCGGGCCCGTGCTGATATACGATGATGATCACTACTATCTGGGTGGGGTGATTGCGCAGATGCTGGCTGATCGTGGATTGCTGGTTACCCTGGTAACCCCGGGCCCGGAAGTTTCGTGTTGGACCAGTAACACCATGGAGCAACATCGTATAGAGCAGGCCTTGCTGGAGCGGAACGTAACACTTGTCGCTAAACACACGATGGCAAGCGTTGACTCCAATTGCGTGACATTTACCTGCAACTCGACAGGGGGCGTGCTGGAGCACCAGGCTCAGGCATTGGTGATGGTGACGCTGCGCGCACCGGAGAATAGCCTGTATTTTGCGCTCGCCGGTACGCAGCAGGAGCATCTGGATGATTTACCCTTTGGACTGTTGCGAATTGGTGACTGCATGGCGCCGGCTACAATTGCTGCCGCGGTTTACGATGGCCATCGGGCGGCGCGGGAATTGGATAATCCTCCAGACCCAGATGTGGTGCCATTCAAACGCGAGCGGCCCTTGATCGATATACCCTGACAGGTCTGTCAATCGATGTCGTTGTCCTGATCTCGCTGGCGCAGGTCTGATTCGCGCTCGGCTGGATCACCGTAGCCCCCGCCGCCGGGCAGCTCCATTACCAGGTGCTCGCCAGCCGGAATAATCTGCTTGCCTTTGGTCTTGAGTATCTTGCCGCTGGCCAGGCGGATCACGCCGGGCGCGCCATCTGCGCCCCCGTTACGGCCCCGGGCTGGGTAGTCCACCCGGTCGAACAGCGCAAAGATCGCAAAGGGAGCATTCTGAGCGTGTGCCACTTCTATCGACTGGCCGTGGCCGCCACGATAGCGCCCAGCCCCACCTGAACCCGGTCGCAATTCCTTACGGTGAAAGATTACCGGGGCAATGGACTCGGTGATTTCCACCGGGGTGTTGCGTACGCCGGATGGGAAGGCCGTGGCCGACAGGCCGTCGCGCCAGGGTCGTGCACCGGCGCCACCGGAGTGAAAGATCGTGACCGAAAACGGCGTGGCGTCACCATAGTCCACGCCATCCAGTAGCCCCGGACCCCCCGTCATCATAGGATTCCACAGGCTGGAACTGCCCTCGGCTGGTGCTCGGCCTGGCAGGGCTTTCTCGATGCAGCCGAGCACCACATCGGGCAGCATCTGGCCGATCACATGGCGCACGGCGACGGCGTGCGGGCGCGGTGCGTTCAGGATGCAGCCCGGCGGGGCACTGACCTCGATGGGATTAAGCGATCCGGCGTTGTTCGGAATCGTGGAGGCAATGACACAGCGCACCCCAAAAGACGCATAGGCCTGGGTGTAACTCAGTGGCACGTTGATGCCAAATGGGGAGACACCCGAGGTACCGGTAAAATCAACCGATACACCGGCCTCACTGATTTGCAGTTGTGCTTTTAGGGTGACGGGCTCGCCGTATCCATCCACGGTCATCTCGTTGTCCCAGCAGCCGTGAGGCAAACTGGCTATTTCGTCGAGCACCGCCTGGCGTGAGCGCGTAATAATATATTGGCTGATGTCATCAAGATTCTCCAACGCAAACTCGTTCATCATTTCGACCAGCCGGGCACAGCCGACTGCATTACCTACCGTGAGGGAGTACAGGTCACCGATGACCTGATCCGGCTCGCGTACGTTGGCGCGCACAATAGCCATTACGGCTTCGGCGGGTTGGCCTTGCTCGAACAACGGCAGGATAGGAAGGCACAGACCTTCTTCGAATACCTGGCCGGCATCTGGGCCAAAACCCCGGCCACCGATGTCCACCACGTGAACGGTTGAGGCCAGCAGGCCGACAAGACGCTCACCGATAAAAGCAGGGGTTACCACCGTGAAATCGAAAAGATGGCCGGTCCCAAGCCACGGATCATTGGTGACATAGACATCCCCTGCGCGCATGCGTTCCAGCGGAATCGCCTCGAGAAAATAACCTACAGAAGCCGCCATGGCGTTGACGTGGCCTGGGGTGCCGGTAACGGCTTGTGCCAGCATACGTCCGGATAGATCGAAAATACCGGCAGACAGGTCACCTGCCTCGCGGACAGTGGTCGAGAAGGCAGTCCGGATCAGTGCCTGGGCCTGTTCTTCCACGATGCTGATCAGTCGGTCCCAGATGACCTGGCGCTGAATGGCGGCAAGGGGGCCGCTGGTCGTTGCAGCATCGTCCGCAGCCGGGCGATCAGTGGCAACCAGGTCACCGTGGACGTTACTTGCGACAGTCCACTGGCTGGGCACAATCAGGGTGGTCTGATCTTCGGTGATCACAGCCGGGCCGTCGATGGATGTGTCGGGCGACAGATTCGCGCGTGCGATCACCGCGCATTCCTGCGCGATATCAGCGCCGGGCATCTGCACGCTGCGTTGGCCGGCACTTTCTGAAGTCTTGACCGGGGCAGGGGGTGGCGCTGCACGTATGCTTTCGTTCGCTGGGGCTGATGCTGTGAGTGACCAGGTCAGCACTTCCAGCGGCACACCCGGAATACCCTGGCCGTATTGCGCCTGGTAAGCCTTTGCAAAAGCAGCCGCAATCGTATCCCGGTCAGCACGGGTTAACGGGTGATCCGGTAAGCGGACCTTGATCTCGTGTCCCTGGCCGGCATAACGGATATAGGCATGACGAACCTGTGTGATAGGTGCCTCGCCAGCCCCTAGTTGTACGGTAGCATGTGCTTCGCTGGCCATTTCGTCGAACAAGGTATTAATGGGTGCTGGATCGAGCTGTGCCAGGGTGGTAAATCGGCTGCGCACGACCTCAAATGCCACCGGCGCCAGCAGAAAACCCACGGCAGAGCCTACACCGGCATCACGAGGAATAATCACCCGTGAGATGCCCAACTTTCGAGCCACCGCCATGGCATGCAAAGGGGCGCCGCCGCCGAAAGCGATCAGAGTGCGCTGGGTGACATCGGATCCTTTTTCCACCGCATGTACCCGGGCAGCGCTGGCCATGTTCTCATCGACAATCTCAATAATGGCCTGGGCGGCAGCATGGGTATCGGTATCGAGTGGCGTAGCCACGGTGTGCTGGACAGCACGGTGTGCTGCCTGAGTATTGAGCGACAGTCGACCGCCAGCAAAATGATCAGGATCGAGACGCCCCAGCAGGAGATTGGCATCCGTTACCGCGGCACCTTGACCCCCCTGGTCGTAACAGGCGGGTCCTGGATCCGCCCCGGCACTTTCGGGGCCTACGGTGACGCGATCCAGTTCGTCAACCCGGGTAAGTGAGCCCCCACCGGCGCCGATCTCCACCATATCGACCACCGGAATCTTGATGGGCATGCCGCTGCCTTTCATGAAGCGGTGAGCCCGATCGACCTCAAAGTTGCGTGACAACGGCAGTTCACAGTTGTCGATCAGGCAGATTTTGGCCGTGGTGCCGCCCATATCAAAAGACAGGACCGACGACTCACCCAGCGTACGAGCGATGTGCGCGGCCAGGATCGCCCCACCTGCCGGGCCGGATTCGACCAGGCGGACCGGAAAGGCTGCGGCCGTGTCGATAGTGACCTGGTGCCCGCCTGAGGTCATCAGCAGGCAGGCACAACCGAAGCCGCTGTCGACCAGGCGCTGGCGTACATCAACCAGGTAGTGGGATATCAGCGGCTGAACGTATGCATTGGCGCAGGTCGTGCTCTGGCGTTCGTATTCGCGGATCTCAGGACAGACCTCGCTTGATAACGATATGGCGATATCAGGAAAATGTTCGCGGAGTATGTCGCGTATACGCTGCTCATGTGCCGGGTTAGCGTAGGCGTGCAGCAGCCCTACGGCGATGCTCTGGATGGAATCGGCCTGAATACGCTCGATCAGCGCTTCAACAGAAGATTCATCCAGAGCCTGCAGGACCTGGCCGTGATAGTCCACCCGTTCGCACACACTCCAGCGCAGTGCACGCGGTACCAGTGGGGGGTTACGGTCTGCATCAAAGTTGTACTGGTCAAAGCGGTTCTCGTAACCGATCTCCAGTGAGTCGCGGTGACCTTCGGTCACGATGAGCGCGGTCCGCGCGCCGCGGCGCTCGATCAGGGCATTCGTTGCGAGTGTGGTGCCGTGGGTAATCAGCGCTACATCAGCCGGGGCTACCGATGTCTGAGCCAGTAGTTGTGCAATCCCGTGCATGAATCCTTCGGCGGGATTGACCGGAGTGGTGAGGACTTTCGCCGTATAACGCGCAGCGCCAATCTGCATCACCGCGTCGGTAAAGGTGCCGCCGATATCAATGGCGATGCGGGGGGCGTGACTCATAGCCCGTTTCCGTGGCGGGCGTTAAGTACGCCGGGTTCAGTTTGTGCCATGGAATTTGCCGTAATGGGCGAGGTAAGCAGGCAGACGAATACCTTTTTTCAGGCGTGGGTCGGGCTGGGGTTTTCCGCTGACGGTGTTCAGGGGGATAACACCCGCCCAGGCGTTACCCGCGTAGTCGGATTTCTCATCTTCGGGCGGGCCTTCGCTGATCTTGACCGAAGCTTCATCCAGGCTGAAGCGCAACACGGTGGTCGCTGCCAGTTCTTTCGGCCGTGATTCACGGATATCCGGGATACGCCCGGGAATCAGTTGCTCGGTGAATGCATCGAGTGCTTCTTTCTTATCGTTACCCCTGACTTTTTTGCCCCGGCCCAGGATCACCACAGAGCGGTAGTTCATCGACGAGTTGAATGCCGAGCGCGCGATCACGATACCGTCCAGCAGTGTTACGGTAATGCAAGCCGGGCTCCCCTTCGCGAGTATCTTCAGCATACGGCTCACCCGGCTGCCGTGGATATAGACGTCACTGCTAATGCGGGCAATTGCCGTGGGAATGACAAACGGTTGCCCTTGGTCAACGAAACCGACATGGCATACCATGGCCTCATCCAGGATGGCATGGACTGTCGGCTGATCGTAATGGGCCAGCTCACGCAACCGTCGTACGCGGGTACGTGCGCTGGGTGGCGTGTTTTCAGTCATGACATCATAGGGGTCCGTGGGGCTCAGCACCAAAGTGGATGTGGGTGGGGCTCAGAAACTGTCTTTCAATTGCCGGGTTCGGGCAAACACCTCAACGTCGGAGCCCCCGGTAAGATCGATCGTCTGCCGCAGGGCCGGGCTGTGCGGGCGTAGGAAGGGGTTGGTCTTTTTCTCCAGTGCCAGCGTGGTGGGCACCGTGGCAATACCACGTTTCCGGGCCGCTTCAATCTCCACACCTCTGGCTGCCAGGTCAGCATTGTCCGGCTCTACCGATAGCGCAAAGCGTGCGTTTGCCTGGGTGTATTCGTGGGCACAGTAGATCAGGGTTTCATCCGGCCAGCATGAAATTTTCTGTAGTGATGTCCACATCTGCTCCGGGGTGCCCTCAAAAATCCGCCCGCATCCCAGTGCAAACAGGGTATCACCGACAAAAGCAATGCCGGCTTGTGGGCAGTGATACACGATATGGCCGCGGGTGTGCCCCGGTGTGTCGTGCACGGCAAACTGCCATTCGCCCAGTGACACGGTATCGCCTTCACCCACCTCGCGGTCAATACCGGGAATGCGTTCTGCATCTGCCCGCGGGCCGGTAATCTGGCAGCCGGTCTGGGTTTTCAGGGCGAGGTTTCCACCGGCGTGATCATCGTGGTGGTGGGTGTTGAAGACAAAGTTCAGTTGCCAGTTTTTTTCATCCAGCGCCCGCTGGATAGGCGCAACTTCTGGGGTATCAATCGCCACGGTAAGGCCGCTGTCCGGATCGTGCACCAGGTAGCCGTAATTGTCCGAAAGACAGAGAAATTGCAGCACCTCAAGAGGGCCAGTCATGAGTCAGCTCCTGTGATGGCCGCTGATTGCGGCATGCAGCGGTTTGGTTTCTTCGAAAGTGGCTTTTTGCTCTTCAGTCGCCTCGTACTGGTGATCACGCTTCCATTCATCGTAGGTCATGCCGTAGACAATCTCACGCGCGATGTCGTAATCCATTGTCGCCCCCTCTTCCTGGGCGGCAGCCAGATACCACTTGGACAGGCAGTTGCGGCAAAAGCCCGCCAGATTCATCAGATCGATATTCTGCACATCGGTCCGTTGCTGAAGGTGGTCTACCAGTCCTCTGAAAGCAGCCGCTTCGAGGCGGATGCGTGTCTCTTCGTCCATTCGATCTCCCGGGTTGGTTGTGGCCCTTATGGGCCCAGACATTGGTGAGGGTTGCTGGTCTATGAAGGACTGTCTCGACAGACCAGCTTGCCTAGGGGTGAGATAATAGCAGTCACAAAAGGCGTATGAAACGGGAGCGGTGTAAGGAAAAGAGGTGATCGGGGTTATTGCGGTCAATAGGACAATGCGAGAAAACCGGTTCTCATCGGTGCAAGTTTGAAAACCAACTCCCCCGGAGCTTCGACGGTGGTGCTGATCCACGGTGTGCTGATGAGTGGCCGTGAGATGAGTCTTCTACGCTTTCGCCTGCGCCGGGGCGGCTTCCACGTGCGCCAGTTCCGGTATAAAAGCCGGCGTTACACTCCAGCCGAAAATGCCCAGGCTTTGCAGCAGGCCCTGATCGACTGGCAACTTGAAGGTCCTGTGCACTTTGTTGCCCACAGTCTGGGGGGTATCGTGCTTACACATTTTTTCGACCAGCACCAGTGGTGTCATCCGGGGCATGTGGTGCTGTTGGGGGTACCACTGCGGGGCAGCAGTGTCGCCCGGCACCTGTCGCGTTCAGGCTGGGGACGCTGGTTGCTGGGATACTCGCTGGTCGATGGACTGTTGCAGCAGGCTCCACCCTGGCCGGGCGCACGCAAGACCCTGATGATCGCCGGTACCTGGGGCCTGGGCCTGGGAAGGGTGCTAAGCCTGGGCCGTTCGCCCGGTCCGAGTGATGGGGTGGTACGGCTGTGCGAAACAGAAGATGCTGCTGTTACCGATCGCCTGGTGCTGCCGGTTAATCACACTCAGCTCGTGATCTCTTCTCGCGTTGCCCGTGCGATCGCAAAGTTTCTGAGCCCTGGACCGTCTGCCTGATGCGTTATCACGGCGCGCCATGCCCGACCCTCGATGCTCCAACTACCCAAGCTTGGTCACCGCGAAGCGAATTATTCCGCCCGTCTGAGCATCAATGTACAAGATTCCGGGTCAGCGAATCATATCCTCAAGGGCTTGAGGGGATACCAACACCCCAGCAGATCGTCGAAGATCAGAAATACCGTGCCTGGCAAGATCTTTGATGCTGTTATTTCTCTACTGATCATTTGTCCAACAGTTTTCTTTGCTATCAAGACACTTACGGATCTTTCGGATAGCACGATGCACTTATTGGGCATAACAAAAATCGTGATTATCGGGATAGGAATGATTGCGGTACCATCGGGGTTGGCCGCGTCTGCATTAAGCAAGGTACGTGAGAAAAAATGAAGCGTATTGAAAGAGTCTTTCTGACCGGAGTCGTGATGCTGCTGGTGGGGTGTGCCAGCTCATCCAGCAGCGGGATAGCGCTGTCAGTATCCAGAGGTGAAGCTACCAGCAGTTACGCCGGCACCTATGTGGGCACGGTTTCGCTTACATCCACAGCCGACGTCGTGGCTGTGGGTTCTGCAACAGACCAACGTATTGAGGCAGTTTCGGTTGAGGTCACCGCTGATGGGCTGGCATTTCTGAAGGTCCGTGGCGTGACGATTTCCGGGGTGGTCGACAATGGAGGCAACTGGGGCCTACAAGCCTCTGTCGATGATCTGCGATCTTTGGTCAGTGAGACCCATATTAACTGGTTGCGCGATGCGGGTTGCCCACTTGGCGCAAAAGCCGCCCGTATTCAGGGAGTGATCAGTCCACCAAGTATGACAGCTGATGTTAACGGAACCCTAAAGTGCAAACGGGCCGAGGTTACCGTGGCGTCCCTGGTTAGCAGCGGCTCTTTGACCGCGAGCCGCTGAATACTGCGTGGACAGCTTCTTCGTCGGCTGTGGTTATGTCGGCCGCCAGGTGGCCTGTCGTGAGCGCGATGATGGTGGGGCAATAGCTGCCATAGTGCGTACCCGTGTCAGCGCCGCGGCACTGATCAAAGAGGGTATCGGCGCTGAGGCTGCTGACCTTGATCGTCAAGACCCCTGCGCTGTACTTGCGGCGGGTAGGGTGCTGTACTGGTTTACGCCGCCCCAGCCCGATGGAGACCAGGACCTGCGCCTGCGTCGCCTTATCCACTCCCTTGGTGCGCATGACTCACTGCCGACCCGGGTCGTGCTGATCAGTACGACCGGGGTCTACGGTGATTGTCGAGGCGAATGGGTGACAGAAGACAGAGCGCTAGCGCCGCAAACAGATCGCGCGCAGCGCCGGGTGGATGCGGAAGATACTCTGGGGCACTGGTGTGAGGCCCTGCAGATACCCCTTGTGGTACTCAGGGTGCCGGGTATTTATGGGCCTGGGAAATTACCGCTGAAGCGCTTGCAAAGTGGCCAGCCAGTGTTGGTACCGCAAATCTGTCCCTGGAGTAACCGGGTACATGTTGAGGACCTGGTCAGCGCCTGTTTTGCCGCTGCGCGTATCGACACACCACGACCGGTTTATAACATCAGTGACGGCAGCCCTTCGACCATGACCGATTTTTTCTTTCAGGTAGCTGACGCAGCGGGCCTCCCCCGGCCACCGGTCATCGACGCTGACGCGGCTCCCTCGCAGTTAAGCGCGGCGATGCGTTCTTACCTCGCTGAATCCAAACGGATAGATAACTCCCTGATGCGTCAGCACCTGAACGTGACCGTGTGCTACCCGGATCTCGCTTCGGGCCTGGCACAGATGGTGTGGGATTAAACCATCAGCGGTTACACCCAGTGCGTTAGGCGCCGCGCCAGAAGAAGCGAAACAGCAGGGGTGCTGTGAGGGTGACCAGAATGATGCGAAAGATATGCATAGCGCTGATAAAGGCAGTATCTGCATCGATGGAAACTGCAATCAGCCCCATTTCGACGAGGCCTCCGGGTACCAGGGCCAGCATTAATGACAGCGGGTCAACATCGAGGAGTGCGGCCATGACTTCTGCCAGGATCAATGCGCCGGTGAGCATAAGCACAGTTGAACTCGCTGCAGCGAGGGTGGGCCAAAACAGGCGGCCTACCCGCAGGTTTGAAAACTGGGCGCCGATAGATGTGCCGATCACCACTTGTGCTGCGATGGTCACAACCTGGGGTAAGGGCACCGTAATAATTTCGAGAATGTAGGCGCACGCACAAAGGAGCATCGGCCCGAGAATCTCTCCAAAGGGGATACCAACGGCGCGGGCACCCCAGAAGCCCGCAATGGCGCAGACACACCAGGTCATCCAGTCATGCCAATCGGGGGAGGCGCCACCGCTGGACAGCACCAGGGTCTGCGGGCCAAGATCTACGCCGCGTACCAGAGTCAGGTACAGCGGTACCGTGATGACCACGCAAAATATACGGATTACGTGTGCGATGGGTATTAACTGGCTATCGCCTCCCGCTTCTTCCCCAGCGACGGTCATCGGGCCGAGGCCGCCGGGCATGCTGGAAAAGTAGGCTGTAGGCAGATTGACCCGTCCCAGGCGACGGAAAATGCCCAATGACACACCGGTCATGAGAATCACATAGCTGCTGACCAGCAAAGCAACCAGTGACCAGGCGCCAAGCTGTGACAGGGTATCGGCACTGAAGGAACTGCCCAGCAACAGCCCCATCACGGCAATCATGATTTTGCGCAAAGGAATCGAGCGGCGCATCGGTGCTCCGCAAACTGCAGTCGCTGCCACCAGGAGCATGGAGCCCAGCATCCATGGCAGTGGCGCCGAAAGCCAGAAGAAAAGCGCCCCACCGACACTGCCTGCGACCAGCGAAAGCAAGACCCCAGTACTGTGCCGCAGTCGTGAGGAGCCATGCCAGATCCCTTGAGGACGGTCAGGTCGTGTTGTCATCACAGTCCAATAAAGGTTCCATCAGCCGATCCCACCAGGAAGGAATCAGAGCAGGCCAGAACAGGGCGTAATACCCGGCGGGGAGTGTTGGCGCATTGGGGTAAGGCCTCAGTTGCCAGTAATGCTGGCCGGGATGCAGATGGTGTGCGGGGTGACGGGTCAGTGCCAGCAGGGTCCAGCGTGACCAGCGTGCCTCAGTCTGCCAGGAGTGTTGCTCAGTTATAGCCTCACCACGCTGCCGGCGTAGTCCGTAATGGCGGATGTAGTTTACGTACTCCAGCAGAAAAATACTGACCAGCGCTTGACCAACAAACGCAACTGCCACAATACCGGAGAGGCTCTGCCATAAAGCCAGTACCAGTACCGCCTGTGCCAGCAGACCGCGTAGCACGAGGTTAATACGTCGTTGCTGCCCGCTGCGCTTTGCAAGTGACCAGGCACTCTTTAACTGGGCCGGTACCGTATAGGCAAGCTGTTGCCAGAGGTGACGAGCGCGCGGTGCGCTGGCAGGATCATCCTCTGTGGCGACGGCTGGATGATGATGACGGTTGTGTTCGATAGTGAAGTGTACGTAGAGGGTCAAAAGCAGATTCCAACGGGCCAGCCAAGCATCAATACGGTGCACGGTGCTGTGCCCAAGTTCATGAGCCACAATAATGCCGCTACTGCCACTGCAGATGCCCGCGCTGAGCATCGCCAGCCAGGTGGAAGTGGTGTTGCCATCTCCTCCGGCACGCCAGCATAGTGCGGCGACAACACTGGTGTGAAGCAATACATGCAGGTAGAGCAGAAGGCGTGGACCGGTGCCACGGGTCAGCGTGTTTTGTGTACGACCACCCCGGCCCAGGGCCAGGTCAATCAGGGGATAGATTACCAGCACCAGTATCGCCCCCGCCGCCGGCTGACCATAGAGGATGCCAGCCAGTGTCACCAGCGGCGTTATGATACTCAGCCAGTAGCAGGCGCCGGTCTCAGTTGATGCATGAGCATCCTTAAGGCGTGTCGGGCGGGCGTCCATGTTGCACCTGCAGATTGTTCAGCGTTCGTAGGATTCTCTTCTTGAAGCGTCAGACAAGACGATCAGGTGTTGCAGTGGATCTGGCAGGGTCGCCTCACGTGCACTTTCGAGAGAATCACAGCCGGCGTAACTGACCGCCGATCTGAGGTGGCCGCGAATCCGATGCAGGATATCCACTACGCTACCACGGTAGGGCACCTGGATTTCCTGACCCTCCGGTGGTGTGGCCAACGCGGCATCAACTGCCTCGATATCTTCACTGTCATAGAGGGATTCCATGACCGCTTCGGGGGAGGTCATGCCGCGGTAGATTTTTTTCTTGCTGTGCGTGGCTGGGTCCTCAATCACCCGGCCCGGGGCCTCATCGGTACCCGAGAGTGCGCTGCCAAGCATAACGGTATCGGCACCGCAGGCCAGCGCCAGGAAGATGTCTTTGTCGTGGCGCACACCCCCATCAGCCATGATGCTGATCTCACCACCTACTTCGCACCAGGCCTCACGAATAGCCTGCAACTGTGGCACCCCTGCTGCAGTCTCGAGCCGGGTACGACAGCCCCGGCCTGGGCCGACCCCGACCTTGACCGCATCAGCACCCAGATCGCACATAAAGCGGGCACCTGCCCCGGTCGCCACGTTACCGCAGACCAGCGGCACATCGGGAAACTGGCCTCGCAGGTGTTCGATCCCGTGCTGCATGACCTGCGAGTGCCCATGCGCAATATCGACAAAAAGGCAATCGGCCCCGGCCTCGAGCAGCGCCTGAGCCCGCTCCAGAAAATCGCCGGCACAGCCGACTGCAGCACCAGCCAGTAGCCGCCCCTTGATATCCTTGCTGGCAAAGGGGCGCTCGCGCAAAAAGCGCACATCCTTGCGGGTGATCAGTCCATGAATACGGTGCTGATCGTCAATCAGCGGCAGTCGTTCGATACGCCCTTCGAACATGATCCGCTCGGCTTCCTCTGTTGCCACCTGGGGCCCTGCCGTTTTCAGTTGCGCCAGGGGCGTCATGAAGGTTTCGACCGTCTCACTATCGTGTACACGGTCCCAAGGGATATCGCGGCGGGTAAGAACACCAGCGAGTATGGCACTGCTGGGATGGGTTTCAATCAGAATGCCATTGATCTTATGTCGCCGGGCGAAGGCCCGGGCTTCACCAATGGTAGAGCCGGCTGGAAGCGTGCGCGGCTGTTCGATAACGGCGCTATGACTGCGTTTGACCCGCGCGAGGGTTTCACTTTGTCGCTCGATGCTCTGGCCCCGGTGAATTACACCCAACCCGCCCTCAAGTGCCATGGTCTGCGCCATGTCACCGCCGGTGACGCTATCCATATTGGAAGAGACGATGGGCAATTCCAGCGCCAGCGCACCGGTCAACTGCGCCCTCAGAGGTATAGATGCACGAGTCGTGGTAACGCCCCGTTGCGGGCGAAACAAAAAGTCATCAAAAGTTTTTCCGATCCAGACTGGATCGAGGGCTTGCTTGTCCATAGCGCGAGTCAGGTAGCCAGCGGCTGATAACAACCGCTTGGGGAGAAGGGGTAGCGCAGATCATAAGACCCCCACCCCCTGGGCTCAAGCGCTGCTCAGGCGGCGGCGGGATGCCAGCCCGCATCCGCCCACAACTGGCCGCTAACCGCAGAGTTACGGATCATGAAACAGATCGCGTCAGCGATTTCCTCGGGGCGAATCAGTCGTCCGAGTTGTGTGTCGGGCAGGATATGCTCCTCGACATAACCATCGGGCATGTTCTGCAACAAGGGGGTATCAACAAAACCCGGGTGGATAACGCCAGTACGAACGCCGTGGAACATGGCTTCTTTCATCAAGGTCGAAGCGGCACCCTCCAGGCCAGCCTTGGTGCTGGCGTAGGAAACCTGACCACGGTTACCCTGTGAGGAGACTGAGCCAATAAAAATCACGGTCCCCTGCACTTTTTGCTCGGGCAGCCATTTTTTCAGCCCGCGACTGCTTCGATCCGTCGCAATTCGGGCGATCATCTCCATGGCCCAGTAGACCGGGTGTATCAGATTCACCTCGAGTACCTGGCGGAAAGCCTCAACCGGGTAGATATCGGCCTCACCACTGCTGCGATCGATTTTGACGGCCAGGCGGTCGCGAAAGATCCCAGCTGCTGGGACCACGATCTGTACGACACCGAAATGGCGGGTTGCCTCATCGAAAGTTTGAGCCCGGAAATCCTCGTCGGTGACATCTCCAACCAAGGGCAACGCAACGTTGCGCCCGGCGATCTGGTTGATCTCATCAGCCAGCGCGTGCAGGGGTGATTCGCTGAGGTCGACCAAGGCAATACCTTTGACGCCCTGGGTGACAAGTTCCAGTGCTGTGGCACGGCCGATGCCACTGGCAGCCCCGGTGACGATGCTGACTTTATCGCTGATCTGCATGAATGGCCTCCCGGCGCTGTTGCTGGTTCGCAGGGCGTATTAGTGCCCCTGGCCACCGCGGTTTAGAACATCAATGGTGCATCGCACCATTGATGTTGTCAACTAACGGGTTATTTGAATGAGGTAAAAAACGATAAAAAACAGTTATTTTCACCTCTGAAATAGAGGTCTGACCTTATAACGTTGCGCGGCGCAACACGGCGAGTATTAGGCAGGGTGGGTTACAGGGCGACGCGCACGGCGAGGCCGATCAGAATCAGACCAAAAAGTCGGTCCAGCAATCGCGCCCGCGTCCGCAGCCGATCAAGAATGATCGAGTGCGACAACATCAGGGCGACCAGCATGTACCACAGCGCATCAATAACCCCAGCCGTAATCGCCATGACAGCCTTCTCTCCCATACCGGCCTCAGGCCGCACAAACTGGCTGAAAAGAGCAAGGAAGAACAGTGCAATCTTGGGATTCATGATGGCAATCAGGAAGCCATCGCGGATTGGGCTACCGCTGGGGCGACCGGTCTGGGTCTGCAATGTCTCGGTGGTGCCCGCGGTGCTACGCAGGCTGCGTATACCCAGGTACACCAGCAATGCTGCGCCACCGTAGCGCATGCCGTCGAACAGGGCGGGTTGGCTGACAATCAGCAGCCCGATCCCGCCGGCTGTCAGTGCCGCCCAGATGACAATACCTACGCTATGGCTGATCCCGGTGATTACTCCCTGGGCACGTCCACCGGCCAGCGTGTTCTGGACTACGACAGCCAGACTGGGCCCGGGGGACATTGCGCCAAAGATGCAGATGGCCGACATCGAAAGCCACAGTGACAGAGGCATAAGCACAAACGGATAAGGGTGGTCCCCTAGAATATCCTTTTACCG